>OBLK01000092.1_pt1 | contig 34233 bp, 23 predicted proteins | sample 1518871 | NCBI WGS metagenome assembly OBLK01 (sample SAMEA2464837, study PRJEB22497) | soil metagenome | biome: Grassland; feature: Farmland; material: Clay | place: Australia | collected 2013-02-01 | depth 0.8 m
TCGGCCTCGCCGCCCGGGCCGGCCTCGCCACCGGTCGGGCCGGCCTCGCCACCGGTCGGGCGGCGCAGCCCGGACCGGCCGTCGCACAGGGCGCCGAACACCTCGCCCGGCCGGCGGCCGAGCGAGGTGAACAGACCGATGCCTGTGATCGTGGCGGATCGCACCGCCGGGCGGCTCATGCCGCGGACACCCCCGAGTCTCGCAGTGCACGTTTGCGAACCTTGCCGGTGGCGCTGACCGGGATCTGGTCACCGTCCACCACGTCGACCCGCCGCACGGCCGCGGCCACCCGCTTGTCGAGCACGGCCCGCACCTGGCCGGTGCGGTCGATCGTCGGGTCGGCGCCTGGCTTGAGCTGCAGCAGTACGTCGGCGACGGCGTGGCCGTCGGCGACCGAGGCGACAACCGTGCAGTCCTGCACGTCCGGGCAGCTGGCCAGCACCAGCTCCTCGGTCAACGCGGTGTAGAGGCGGCTGCCGTCGGGTGCCTGGACGGCGTCGGTGACCCGGTCCAGGTGGTAGAAGTAGCCGTCGTCGTCGCGGTAGACCAGGTCCCCGGTGAGCCGCCAGCCGTCGAGCAGGCCGCCGTCCCAGCTCTCCGGCGAAGCCGGCTGCGACCCGGCCTGCGAGTCGGGCTGCGAGTCGGCCTGCGAGTCGGGCTGTGGGCCGGCTTGCGAGCCGGACGGCGATCTGGACGGCGCCGCGGCCGAGCGGACCCCCAGCAGGCCGGGCTCACCCGGGGGCAGCTGCCGGCCGTCCGGGCCGAGCACGGTCGCCTCGGCGTACGGCTCGGCCCGGCCGACGCACCGGCCGTACCGGTCCGTGCTCTGGTCATGGGTGATGGTCAGCACCGAGTGGTCCAGCTCGGAGGTGTCGAAGTTGTCGATGAACACCGAGCCGAGCTCCCACATCGGGCCGGCCGAGGTGGCGATCTGGTGGTTGCCGACCGCGATCAGCCGGCGGATGTGCGACTCGCGGGCGCAGTCGCCGACGTTCCACCACACGCGCACCGACTCCAGCGCCGGCAGCGGCAGGTCGCCGCCGGCCAGCTCGGCCCAGGTGACGGCGAACCCGAGCACGGTTCCCGGCCGCCAGCGGTCGATCGCGCCCAGGGTGCGTGGCCCGCTCTGGTCGGACAGGACGAGCAGCTCGTGCAGCCCGGCCAGGGCGATGTTGACGATGCTCAGGGTGGAGTTGTGCGCGACCGGCAGCGCGCTGAGCATCCGCTCGGCGCCCTGGGCGCGCGGCTGCTGGAGCCGGTGCCGGATCGCCGAGAACTGGCTGGCGTGGCTGGCGGTGATCGGCTTGAGGGTGCCGGTGGTGCCCGACGAGTGGGTGATCGCGATGGCATCGTCCGGCCGGTGCCGGTACGGCGGTGGGGCGTCGCCCGGCCGCCCGGCGGCCAGCTCTTCGAGGTCGCCCAGCAGCACCGCGTTCGGGTCGTGCTGGGTCAGGCTGTCGTGGTGGCCCTGGTCGGTCAGTACCGGGATCGGTTCGGTGCCGCCGAGCCGGCGCAGGTAGGCCGTCGCGGTCGCGCCGTCCACCTTGCCGTTGACCAGCGCGGCTACCGCCCCGAGCCGGGCCAGCGCGAGGAACGCGAGCACGACCTCCGAGGCGTTGCCGGCATAGACGGCGACCCGGTCGTGCGGCCGGACGCCACGCGTGTGCAGCCACGCGGCCCGGGCCTGGACGCTGCGGTCCAGGGAGCCGAGGGTGAGCGGCTGCCACGCCGGGTGGCCGTCGACGTCGGTGTCGAAGGCCAGGGTCGGCGCGTCCAACGGCGCGCCGTGCGCAATCAGTGCGCCGAGTACGTTGCCGGCGCCGACCTGTGGGTCGGCCGCGAGACGTGCGCGGATGCTGCCCGTCGTCATGATCGTCCACCTGATCGCTCGTCGGTCGGGGCCACCAGCAGCGCCGTGGCCCTGTCCTGCTCGTCTGTCTCGCCCTGCTCGACCAGCACCAGCAGCACCCGGTCGGCATCGCCGTCGCCGATGAGCTCGTCGGCGTACTCGATCGCCGCGCCGGCTGCGGCACTGCCAGCACTGCCAGCACCGCCGAATCCGTGGTCGTGCTCGGGGTCGGGGTCGAGGTCGCCGGGCGGGCTGATGCAGATCACCGGTCCGGCCAGCCCCCAGCGGGCGGCGACCCGGCCGGCCGCCGTGTTCGGAACGGACTGGAAGAACAGCAGCGGTGCCATCCGGTCGCCGCCGTCCACGGTCGAGGCGATCGCGGACTCGATCGCCACGTCGCCGGTCACGCTGACGATCACCACCGCGGTGCGCTCGCCGATCGCCGGCTCGACCGGGGCCTCGCCGAAGTGCCGGCGCAGGCACCGCTCGGCGACCTCGACCACCAGCGGGCTGAACGAGGAGGCCACGAAGCCGGCCAGCCGCGGCGGCTCCAGGTCGGCCGCGGTCTCCGGCCACACCGCGCTGGACAGCACGGCGGGTCCGGCTCGCTGCGCGAGCAGGCGGTCCGGTGGCAGCGTCGCGGTCATGCCGCCTCCACCAGCAGCGCCGTGTTCGCCCCGCCGAAGGCCGTGTTCACGCTGAGCGCGTACCTCGGCTCGGCCCGGAGCGGTTCGTCGAGGATCACGTTGAGCGGGCACGCCGGGTCGGGCGCGAGGAAACCGGCGTTGACCGGAAGCTGCCCGGCGCGCAGCGCCTGCACCGTCACCACCAGCTCCAGCAGCCCGGAGGCGTCCAGTGCGTGACCGTGCACCGACTTGGTCGAGCTGATCGGGACCCTGGCTGCATGCTCGCCCAACGCGCTGTGCAACCCCGCCGCCTCGGCCGGGTCGTTCCACGAGGTGGCCGAGCCGTGGGCGTTGACGTAGCCGATGTCGGCCGGCACCACGGCCGCCCGCCGAAGCGCCGCCGCGACGGCCCGGGCCAACCCGGTGCCACGCGGGTGCGGCCGGCACACGTGGTGCGCGTCGCCGGCCCGGCCCCAGCCGGCCAGGTGCGCGTGCACGTCGGCGCCGCGCCCGGCAGCTGTGTTGGTTCTGGCTGCCGACTCCAGCACCACGGCGGCCACCGCGTCGCCCAGCAGCAGGCCCTGGCGGCCGGCGCTGAACGGGCGGACTCGACCGTCGCGGGCGAGCGCGCGGCCGGAGTCGAACAGCGCGAAGTCATCCTCGGTCACCAGGTAGCCGGCGGCGACGACCACCCGCTCGGCCCGGCCCGAGGCGATCATCGCGGCGCCGTCGGCTACGGCGGTGCTTGCCGACACGCACGCCGTGACGTAGGTGCGCACCTGGCCGCGGAGCCCGGTCCGGTCGGCCAGGGCCCTGGCCAGCCCACCGCGGGCGTCGGCGGCGCGCCGGTCCGGCGCGGACAGCCTTGACGTGTGCGGCACCCGGTGCGCGGCGAGCAGCAGCGGGCAGCCGGCGCGAAGCGCCGCCGGCAGCCGCGCGTCGGCGCAGGCCTGGTCGATCGCGCCGGCGAGCTCGTCGGCGAGCGGGCCGGCGTCGGGCAGCACGGCCGCGACCCCGGTCCGGTAGCGGGCCGGGTCGAACCGGGTCAGCGGGGCGAACCCGGGCCGCCCGGCGAGCGCGTGCGCGAGCAGCGCGCCGGTGCCCCGGCCGGCAGCGCACGCCGCCGACATCCCGGTGACCACGACGGCCGGCCTCGGCCGGTCGGCGAAGTGCTCAGTGCGTCCCGACATTGGTCAGCGCCTTCCGCAGCACCTCGACGGCGCCGGTCACGGTGCCCATCCGGGCCAGGTCACGGTCGCTGACGTCCAGCGTGATGCCGTGCCGCTCCTGGATCGTGTGCAGCAGCCAGGCCACGTCGAGCGAGCCGATCCGCTCCGGCACCAGCTCGGCCGGCCGGCCCTGCTGCGCCGCGAGCATGGCGATGATGTCGGCGCGACACAGCGCCACCGGGCGGCTCATTGGACCGGTATCCCGTCTTGCGCCGCCGCCAGCCGGTTGGCCGTGTCGGCCAGGAATTCACCCAACGTCATGGTGGCCATCCGTTCTATCTGGTCGTCGTCAAACGGGAGTCCGTGGTCTTCCTGCACCCGAAGGCTCAGCTCCACCATGGCCAGCGACTCGAGGTCGAGACCGTCCGGCCCGAGCGGCGTGTCGTCGGTGATCTCGCCGAGCTCGGCGGTGTCGTAGTTCATCCGCCGGATCGTGTCGAGCACCAGCACGCGCAGTTCGTCGGTCATGTCACCAGCCCTTCGCCATTGCCCGGCCAGCCGGCCGCCGCCCGCAGCGACTCGAGGTCGCGGATCTGCTTGCCGCTCGCGGTCCGCGGCAGCCGCGACACGACGTGCAGCTGCCTGGGTCGCTTGAACGGGGCCAGCCGCCCGGCGAGCGCCTCGTCGATGGCCGCCGCGTTGGCCGCCGGCCGCAGCGCCAGGTAGGCGTCGATCCCGCCGTCGAACACCACGGTCGCCTCGGCCACGCCGGGCAGACCGGTCAGCGTGTGCTCGACCTCGGAGAGGTCGACGGTCAGGCCGCCGACGCTCACCTGCGAGTCCAGCCGCCCGAGGATGCGCACGGCGCCGGTGACCGGGTCGACGGTGCCCGCGTCGCGGGTGCGCAGCCAGCCGCCGGCCCAGCGGGCCGGGTCGGCCTCGCACAGGTACGGCGTGCTCGGGCAGGCGACGAGCAGCTCCCCGCCCTCGGCGCGGACCTCGATGCCCGGCGCGGGTGGACCGATCGCCGGCCGGTGCGCGCCCGCGATGTCCATGGCGATCAGGCCGACCTCGGTCATGCCGTAGCACTCGCCGAGCGGCAGCTGGTACCGGTCGGCGAACGCGGCCGGCACGGCCGGGCGGATCAGCTCGCCGGCCGACACGGCGCCGACCAGCTGCGGCAGCGCCGGCGGACGGGTCACCGCGGCCATCAGCTCCAGGTGGAACGGCACGCCGAGCACGGTCGTCGGCGCCCGGCCGGCGGCGATCGAGATCAGGATGCCGTTGGAGGTCAGGCGATCGGCCAGCACCACCTCGGCGCCGGCGTGCAGCCCGTGCAGCAGGCCGCCGATCAGCCCGAACGTGTGGTTGAGCGAGCTGAGCACGACCACCCGCTCGCCGCGGCCCGGCATGCCGGGCACCCGGCGGTACCGGGCGAGCTCGGCGAGGATGCCGCCCGCGGTCCGCCCGATGACCTTCGACGGGCCGGTCGACCCCGAGCTGAGCTGGACGAGCGCGTGCTCGGTCTCGGCGGGGTGGCAGGCCAGGACGGTGTCGAATGCCGTCACGGGGTGGTGGCCGCGCAGCGGGACCTCGGGGACCGGGGTCCTGGGCGAGACCAGCAGCTGCGGCCGCAGCCTGACCAGCGCGCGGTCCACCTCGTGCCTGGTCAGCCGGTGGTCAAGCAGCACGACCTGGGCGCCGAGGCACCAGCTGGCCAGTAGCGTCGACACGTAGGCCAGCGACGCCGGCAGCCACACCGCCATCGAGGCGCCCGGCCCGATGCCCGCGTCGCGCAGCTGGTCCTGGCGCTGCGCGACCAGCCGGCGCAGGGCGCCGAGGGTCACCGGGCCACCGAGCCACAGGCCGACCTCGGAGTCCGAGCCGGGGCCGTGCAGCACCGCGCCGACCAGCGCAGCCAGCTCAGCCGGCCCGGCTGGGCCGGTCGGGGAACAACAGCCGCTGGTGACCACCTCTTCGAGGTATTCCATCGGCCATCCTCCGGTCAGGTCGGGTCGCTACGAGCGCTTGGAAACCGGCACCACGTAGCGGCTGAACACCAGCTCGCGCATGACGTCGTCGCCGCCCTCGACGATCGAGACGTAGCGGACGTCGCGCAGCAACTTGCCGATGATCACTTCGTTGGTGTAGCCGAGGCCGCCGAACATCTCCGAGGCGGTCGAGACGACCTGCCAGCCGGTCTGGCCACAGAACATCTTCGTGGTCAGAGCGGACTTGAGCGTGCCCTGCCGCAGCCACTCCTCGGCGGCGTCCGGCCGGGCCGCGATCGCGTCATAGGCCCTGGCCGCGGCCTGGCACTGGTTGGCCATGACCTCGATCTGCATCTCGAACTGGCCGAGCCGGCTGGCGAACACCGGGTTGTTGGCCAGCGGCGAACCCTTGATCTGCTTGGTCTTGGCGTAGTCCATGCACAGGTCACGCGCCCGCCTGGCGATGCCGAGCGCCGTGGTGGCGATCAGGATCCGGCTGGCGTTCAGGCCGATCTCCAGCAGCCGCAGGCCGTTGCCGCGCAGCACGTTGGTCGCCGGCACCCGGACGTTGTTCAGGCTCACCTGGTAGGTCGCCGACGAGCGCAGGCCGATGACGTCCCAGCGCTTGTCGATCGTGATGCCCGGGGTCTCCCTCGGCACCACGACCGCCAGGTAGCCGGACGGGTCGTTCTCGGCCTTCGCGATCACCACGATGAACTGGGCGAAGTCGGTGTCGGTCGAGAACGCCTTCTGGCCGTTGACCACGATGGTGTCCCCGTCGCGGCGGGCCGTGGTCGTGATCCGGGCCAGCTCGCTGCCGGCGGCGTGCTCGCTGCCGAGCGTCGCCGCGTAGCCGTTCTCCTCGGCCATGCGGCCCAGGTACCGGCTGCGCAGCTCGTCGCTGCCGTACCAGTTGACCATGCTGGTGGTCAGCACCGGGATGAACAGCGTGAACGCCGCGCCGGCGTCGCCGTAGGCGAGCTCGGCGACGATGTTCACGCTCTCCTCCAGGCTGAGCCCGAGCCCGCCGACCTCCTTGGGCAGCCACCAGTTGCCCAGGCCGGTCCCCGCGAACCGCTCGTAGAGCGGCAGCGGGGCGTCGGCGAACGAGTCCAGGTAGGCGTCCTTGCCGATCAGTTCGCGGCGGACGAAGGACTGCACGGCGCGGACGTACTCCGGCTGCTTCATACTTCGCCCTTGCCGTCGATCAGCTGGGAGAGCTCGCGGACCGTCGGGCACTCGAGCAGGCCCGTGACCGGCACGTTGGCTGCCAGCGCCTTGCGGATCCGGTTGGTGAGCTCGATCGCGATCAGCGAGTGGCCGCCCAGCTCGAAGAAGTTGTCGTCGATGCCGATCGACTCGATGCCAAGCACCCTGGACCAGATCTCGGCGAGCTTCGTCTCGGTGCCCTCGCGCGGTGCCACGAACGGCGTGTTCAGCTCGGGCCGCGGGTGGCGTTCCTGGCTGTCGTCCGCGTCGTCGTCGCTTCCCGCGTAGATGTCGCCGGTGACCCACTGGGCGATCCGGGCGTCGATCGATCCCGTGGAGATCACGAGGTGGCTTACGCGGTCGGCGGCGGACAGGGCCCGCTCGAAGACGTCGATACCCTCGTTCGGAGCCATCGCGAAGTCGGTGACGGCCTCGCTGTGCCCGTCCACGCGCTCTGCCGTGATCTTCCAGGTGTCCCAGTCGACGGTGACCCACCGGCCCTCGCCGGCCCGGCGCGCGACCCTGGTGTAGGCGTCGAGCGCGGCGTTCGCCGAGGCGTACGGGCCAAGGGTGATGCCGCCGAGCACCGTTGCGACGGAGGACATCGTGATCCGCCGGTCGATGGCCTGGTTGCCGAGCACCTTCTGCAGGACGAAGAAGCCCTTGACCTTGGTGTCCAGGTGCGCGGAGCACTGGGTGCTGTCCATGAGGTGCGCGAAGTTGAAGAACGCGCCGTCCTGGACGCCCGCGCCGTGGACGACCACGTCGATGCCGCCGAACTTCTCGACCGCCGCATCCACCACGGCCTGCATCTGCTCCTCGTTGGCGACGTCGGCCGACACGGTCAGCACGTCGGCGCCGCGAGCCTCCAGGTCGAGGATGTTGTGGATGTGCCGCGCGGTCCGCTCGCCGCCGTCCGGAATCTGCTCCAGGTACTGCTGCCACTGCTCGCGGGGCGGCAGCGGGGAGCGTGCGGTGAGCACCAGCTTGCAGCCGTAGTTGCTGGCGAAGTGACGCCCGAGCGTGAGCCCGACGTCGCCGAGACCGCCGGTGATCAGCACCGTGTCGCCCTGGCGGATCGGCCGGTTCTCGCCGAGATCGGCGATGGGGTACTTCTCGTACTCGCGCTGGAAGGTCTCGCCGCCGCGCACCGCGGCAGGGCCCTCGTACTCGCACACCGATGCGGCCAGGACCTGGGTGGCCAACTCGTCGAGCTCGGCGCCGGCCGCCTCGTCGATGTCGATGCTTCGGGCGTTCAGCCGAGGGTTCTCCTGGCCGAGGCTCGGTGCGAGGGCAGCGATGGTCGAGTGCTCGGGATGGCGCAGATCGGTGCCGACCACGCTCACCGCGCCGGAGGTCAGCAGGATCAGCTCGGCCCGCGCCGCCGCGCCGCTGCTGTCGACCAGCTCGCGGGCCAGCGCCAGCACGGAGTAGAACCCGCGGCGCTGCTCCGCGTCGAAGTGAGCCGCCGGGTCGGCGCCGGCTTCGGTGCTGCCGAGGCTGAAGCCGTGCACGATCGCGCGGGGGCTGACCGGTAGCGAGAACATCACGTCCGCGATGTCGTCTGGCGAATCGATCCCGACGGTGAAGTTGCCGTCGTCGTCCTGGTCGAACCCGTCGCCGCAGCGCACCGTGGTCACCTCGGCGCCCGCCCTGACCAGGCGCTCGACCAGCGCCTCGCCGCGCTCGTCGTCGGCGAAGACCAGCCACGGGCCGGCCTCGCGCAGCCGCTCGTCGAGACCGTCGGTCGCCAGCGGCCGCTGACGCCACGTCGGCAGGTGGGTCCACTGCGAGCGGTCGAAGGTCTTGCCGGTGGACTCCGGTTGCGCGCCCGTCATCGGGGTGGCCTTGACCCAGTACCGGCGGCGCTGGAACGGGTACGTGGGCAGCTCGACCCGCTGCCCGGCGCCGTTGTGCAGCCTGGGCCACTCGACGGCGCTACCGGCCATCCACAGCTGGGCCACGGTGGCCAGCAGCCAGTCGGCCGCGGCCTGGCCATCGGCCGGTGCGACGGTGATCTCGACCGCCTCGGCCTGCTCGGCCGACTCGCCGCGGAGCACGCGGATGCCCAGCCGCGCCAGGCCGTCGGCCAGTGTGGCGAGCGCGCCGTCACGACCGTCGTCGGCCGGCGTCTTCGTGCCGGTCAGCGCGGCGACCGCGGTGTTCAGCTCGGCCAACCATGCGTCCGCGGTTTCCGCTGCCGTGGTGAGCCGCACCCGCGGGTTGCGCTTGTGGGTCTTGCCGTTGATCCAACGCTGCGAGTCGCCGAGCGCGGCGATCGCATCGTCGACGTCGTGGCACACGATGGCGCGCCGCAGCGCGAAGCCGCCGCGGGAGACCTGCAGCGTGTACGCCACGTCGGCCAGGTTGGCGTCGGGGTTGTCCTGCAGGTGCCGGCGCAGCCGCTCGGTCACCTCGGTCAGGGCCTGCTCGTCGCCGGCCGAGTACACCAGCAGGTGCGGTCCGGGACGGTCCGGGCCGCTGTCGCGCGGCGGCGCCTGCTCCAGCACGACATGCGCGTTGGTGCCGCCGAGACCGAAGGAGTTGACACACGCCCGCCGCGGGTGCGAGCCCTTCACCCACGGCCGGTGCTCGGTGAGCACGGTGAACCGGTCCAGGGCCGAGGCCAGCGCCGGGTTGGGGCTCTGGAAGTTGGGCGTCGCCGGGAGCAGTTCGTGCTTGAGGTTGAGCGTGGCGCGGATGAGCCCGCTGACCCCGGAGGCGCGGTCGAGGTGGCCGATGCTCGGCTTGAGCGAGCCGAGCACGCACGGGGTCTCCGGCGTGGTCGTGAACACCCTGTTGACCGCGGCGAGCTCGATCGAGTCGCCGAGCATGGTGCCGGTCGCGTGGCACTCCATGTAGCCGATGGTGTCCGGCTTGACCCCGGCGACGCCGAGCGCGGTCTCGATCACCTGAGCCTGGCCGTCGACGCCTGGCGCGGTGAAGCCGGCGCGCATCCGCCCGTCGTTGTTGGCCGCGGAGCCCAGGATCACCGCGTGGATGATGTCGCCGTCCTCGAGCGCCTCGGACATCCGCTTGAGCGCGACGACGCCGACCCCGCTACCCATCACGGCGCCGTTGGCCTGGGCGTCGAAGCTGCGCACGCGACCGTCCGGCGACATGATGCCGCCCTGCTCGTACAGATAGCCCGACGGCTGCGGCAGCGGCGTGAAGGCGCCGCCGGCCAGCGCGATGTCGCACTCGTAGGTCAGCAGGCTCTGGCAGGCCAGGTGCACCGCGACCAGCGACGTGGAGCAGAAGGTCTGCACCGAGATGCTCGGGCCGCGCAGGCCCAGCTTGTAGGCCACCAGCGGGGCGAGCGAGTCGCGCTCGTTGCCGACCGCCATCATCAGCATCCCGCCGGGCTCGCCCATCTGGTTCCACAGGTTCTGGACCATGTAGTCCGGGTAGCCGCAGCCGCCGAACACGCCCACCTGGCCGGGGGCGTCGGTCGGGCAGTACCCGGCGCTCTCAAGGGCCTCCCAGCTGCACTCGAGGAACAGCCGGTGCTGCGGCTCCATGAACTCGGCCTCGCGCGGCGGGATCCCGAAGACGGAGGCGTCGAACAGGTCCAGGTTCTCCAGCGGACCGCCGATGCGCACGTAGCGCGGGTCGGCGAGCTGGCCGGGGTCGATCCCGGCTTCGCGCAGTTCCTCGTCGGTGAACTCGCGCAGTCCCTTGACTCCGGCGAGCAGGTTCTGCCAGAGCTCGGCCGGGCTGCCGGCGCCGGGGAACCGACCGGACATCCCGATCAGTGCCACCGCCGAGGCGTAGTCGGTTTCTGTCTCGGTCATGAGGTCGTCCTCCCGCGAAGCATGTTGCGCCGTTGTTCGATACGGGACCGGTTCTGCTCACGGGCCCCGGCAGCCTTGTCTTCCTGTTCGCCGTTCTCGTCGCTGTCCTGCTCCTGCCCGGCCATGGCGGCCTCGGCGAGCGAGGCGACGGTCGGCGCCTGGTAGAGCAGGTGCGGCGGCAGGTAGGTGAGCTCGAGCGCCTTACGGACCTTGGCGATGATTTCCATGCCGACCAGCGAGTTTCCGCCGAGCTCGAAGAAGTTGTCGTGGATGCCGATCTGCTCCAGGCCCAGCGCCTCGGACCACACCTCGCAGATCGCCTCCTCGGCCGGCGTCGACGGCTCGACGTACGCCGTCGACAGGTCCGGCCGCGGGTGCAGGCCGGTCACCTTCTTCACGACCGCCTGGTGCTCCGCGATCGACGAGCGGCGGCTCATCGCCACGAGCGGCGGGAAGTCCTGCGTGGACACGACCACGTGGGGCTCGCCGCTGGCCAGCACCCGCTGCAGGGTCAGCCAGCCCTCGTCGAACGTGAGGCCGAAGTTCGCCCGGTACCACTCGAAGAAGCCCCGCGAGGCGTCGTCGTAGCCGTCGAGCCCGATGGTCCAGCCGTTGTAGGTCCACTCGCACCAGTCGACCGTCGCGATCGCGCAGCCGGGGAGCGCCCCACCGTGGGAGAACGCGTCGAGGTAGGAGTTCGCGGCGCAGTAGTCGACCTGGCCGGCGCCGCCACCGGTCGCCGACGTGGTCGAGGAGAACAGCAACATGAAGTCGACCGGCACGTCCCGCAGCGCCTCGGCCAGGGCCAGGGTGCCCGCCACCTTCGGCGCCAGCACGCGCTCGGCGTCGGCCGCGGTCTTGAACTGCATGAGCCCGAGGGCCGGCACGCCTGCGCAGTGCAGCACGCCGTTGAGCTCGCCGAACCGCTCGATTGCCGTGTCGACGGCGCGCCGCACGTCCTCCACGCGCGAGACGTCACCGGCCACCGTGGCCACCTCGACGCCGGCCGCGGTCAGCCGCTGCAGACCCTCGAGCCGGCGGCGCACCTCGTCGACGGTGGTGTCAGCCGCCAGGATCTGGGCCCACTGCTCGCGTGGCGGCACCGGGGTACGGCCCATGAGGACCAGGCGGCCCTTGTACTGGGCGGCGAGCCGCTCGGCCATCGCCAGGCCGATGCCACCGAGGCCACCGGTCACCAGGTACACGCCGCCCTGCCGGACCTTCGCGGCCGGCCTTGACTCGTCGATGCAGGCCGCGTCCAGCCGCTCGTAGTCCGGCACCCAGCGCCAGCCGCTGCGCAGCCCGACGACCTGGTCTTCCGGCTCGGCTCGCAGTTCGGCCAGCAGCGCCTGCGGGGAGTCGGTCACCGTCGCGACGTCGACGTCGATCAGGCGGGTCCGCACGCCCGGGTACTCGACCGGGATCAGCCGGGTCGGGCCGAGCAGCGTGCCGCGCTCCGGCCGGACCCGCTCGCCCTGCAGCACCCGGTGGCTGCGGGTCGCGACGATGTCCAACGCCCATGTGGGCAGTCCGAGGTCACCGGCGGCGCGGGCGAACGCGACCAGCGTGTGGAAGCCGCGCTCGAGGCAGTCCGCGGTGGGGTCGCCTTCGGTCTCGCGCGAGCCGTCGTCAGCGGTCCACAGGTGCACGATCCGCTCGGGCTCCAGCTCGCGCTTGGTCAGGTCGAGCAGCGCCGCGGTCGCGTCCTCGGGCGATCCGGGTCGAACCGTGATCGCCTCGGGCGTCACCTCGAACTTCTCGCCCGGCCGGACCAGCGTCACGTGGCTACCGGCGGCCTCGAGGTGCGCGCGGAGGGTCTCGGTGATCGTGTCGGCGATGCCGGCGTCGGTGTAGACCAGCCAGCGCTCGGCGTCCGGGCGGGGCGGGCGCAGCGTGGTCCGCTTCCACACCGGCACGTAGATGAACTGCGTGTCGTCCAGCTTGGGCAGGTCGTCGAAGATGGCCAGCGGGTCGTCGTTCTCGGCGCCGGCCTGCGCGCCGCCCTTGGTCAGCGCGTTCATGTCGACGTCGAGCCAGTAGTCCTGCCGCTGGAACGGGTACGTCGACAGCGGCACCCGGCCCGGCGCCCAGTCGCTGCCGGGCGTGGTGTGCAGCGCGGGCCAGTTGACCGTGACGCCCGTCAGCCACAGCTTGCCGACCGCCTCGGCGATCGCGGGATGCGTCTCCTGCTGGTCCGTCGCGCCCGGCAGCGTCGAAACGATCAGCGGCCACTGGCTGCGGTCGCAGTCGGGGTGGCCGCGGGTCAGCGCGCCGAGCGACTGGCCGGGGCCGATCTCGGCCAGGGCCAGGGCGCCACCGTCGAGCACCGCGGCGAGCCCGGCGCCGAATTCGACCGTCTCGCACATGTGCCTGGCCCAGTAGCCGGGATCGGTGACGAGCTCCTCGGTCGCGAGGCCGCCGGTGACGTTGCTGACGTAGGAGATCGTCGGCGCGTTGAGCGTGATGTTCTCGGCGATCCACTCGGTCAGCTGGCCGGCGATCGGCGCCAGCATCCGGGAGTGGTAGGCGTGCGAGGTCTCCAGGCGCCGGCAGCCGATCTCGGCGTCCACCAGCAGCTTGTTGGCGCCCTCCACGTCGTCGATCGGGCCGGCCAGCACGAGCTGCGAGCCGGTGCGCACCGCCACGTCCAGGGTGCTGGTGAAGTCGGCGCCGAGCACAACGCGCAGCTGCTGCTCGTCGGCGGCGACGGCGAGCATCGCGCCCTCCGGCTGCGACGCGATCAGCTCGGCCCGGTGCGCGACCAGGCGCAGCGCGTCGGACAGCGACAGAACACCGGACAGGCACGCGGCCACGTACTCGCCGAGGCTGTAACCGACCATGATCGACGGCCGGATGCCCCAGCGCATGAGCTGGCGGGCCAGTGCGTACTCGGCGACGAAGATCGCCGGCTGGACCAGGTGCGCCTGCGTGGTCGAGCGTGGGGTGGTGCTGTCGGCCCGCCCGAGCAATCGCGCCAGGTCGCTCGCCGCGTCGTTGTCGGTGCGCTCGGCCGGCGTGAACATGTCGGACAGCTGCGACGGCTCGGTCATGCCGAGCACGGAAAGGCACTCGTCGACGTCCTGGCGGAACTCCGGCTCGTCGGCGTAGAGCGCCGCCACCATGCCCGGGTACTGCTCGCCGACGCCGGCGATCAGGAACCCGACGCTGCGGCCGACCGCTGGATCGTGGCGGGCACGCATCCCCGGTCCGCCGGCCAGCACGGTCGAGGCGCGGCCGGTCGAGTCGGCCACAACGATCCGGCGGTGGTTGAACAGCCGGCGGCCGACCTGCAGGGTGTAGGCGACATCGCCGATGTCGAGGCCCGGCGCGGCCGCGAGCCACTCGGACAGCCTGGTGCACGACTCGGCTGCGGCCTGCTCGGACCGGGCCGACACCGGCAGGATCTGCCAGCGGCGCGGACGCTCCGGACGCGGCGCGGGCTCCGGCGCCTCGGTGATGATCGCGTGGGCGTTGGTCCCACCCATGCCGAGCGAGCTGACTCCGGCGATGCGCGGCCGGTCGGGGTTGCGCGGCCATGGCGTCGGCTCGGCGGTGACCCGGAACGGGCTGTTGGCGAAGTCGATCTCAGGGTTCGGGCTCTCGAAGTTCCGCGTGCCCGGGATCAGCTCGTGGCGCAGCGACTGCACCACCTTGATCAGCCCGGTCCCGCCGGAGGCGCGGTCCAGGTGGCCGACATTGGGCTTGATCGACCCGAGCAGGCAGTACTGCTTCTCTTCGGTGGCGCCGAAGGCGCTGGTCAGCGCGGCGACCTCCATCGGGTCGCCGACCTCGGTCGCGGTGCCGTGTGCCTCGACGTAGGAGATCTCCGAGGGGTCGACGCCGGCGTTGGCAAGGGCCTTCGCGACGCAGCGGCGCTGGCCGTCGATGCTGGGGGCCAGGTAGCTGAACTTCAGCGCGCCGTCGTTGTTGATGGCGGAGCCGCGGATGACGGCGAGCACGGTGTCCCGGTCGGCGACCGCATCGTCCAGGCGCTTGAGCGCCACGCACGAGGCACCGTCACCGAACATGCTGCCCCGCGCCTTGGCGTCGAAGGTCCGCACGTGGCCGTCGGGGGAGGCCTGGTTGCCGTCCTGGTAGAGGTAGCCCACGCGGTCCGGGAGCCGGATCGACACGCCACCCGCGATCGCCATGTCGCACTCGCCCCGGCGCAGGCTCTCGGCGGCCAGGTGCACGGCGACCAGCGATGTCGAGCAGAAGGTCTGCACCGACAGGCTAGGGCCGCGCAGGTCGAGCCGGAACGACACGTTCGTGGCGAGCGAGTCCTTGTCGTTGCCGATCATCAACCCGTCGGTGTCGGCGCCCATCTGGAACAGGACCATCCGGGTGAGCAGGTAGGAGCTGATGTTCATGCCGGCGTACACGCCGACGGTGCCGCGGCCCTCCGGCGCGGCGTAGCCGGCCATCTCGAGGGTCTCCCACACGCACTCCAGGAAGATCCGCTGCTGCGGATCGGCCAAGGTCGCCTCGCGCGCGGCGTAGCCGAAGAACTCCGCGTCGAACGCCCGGACGGTGTCGAGCACCGGGCGTGACCGGACGTACTCCGGTTGGTTGAACAGGTTCGGGTCGACGCCGGCCTCGATCAGCTCCTCGTCGCTGAATTTCGCGAACGATTCAACGCCGGTGCTGATGTTGCGCCAGAACGTACCGATGTCCTCGGCTCCAGGGAATCGACCGGACATGCCGATGATGGCGATGTCGGAGCCCTTGTGTGAAGGTTGCTGACCCATCAACATGCCCCTATCCGATACCAAACGTAGAAAGGTCTAGTCGGGCGCTCGGTCGCAATCCCGGAAGATAACAGCCTCACGCAATGTCACGCACTGGCAGGAACTGGCCGGCAATAAGCTGTCAATGGCCTTGCCGGGAGTGGACCCGCCGATTCACATCAATCTGCTCCGGCCCCACCCGCGGGTGAGCCGGCGGACGGCGAACGCACCCGCCAGGATGCCGACCGTCAACAGGACGCCGGCCGGCGCCAACATGCCGACCGCGTCCCCACGGATCGCCGCCTGCAACATCGACAGCGCCCAGTAGCCGGGGGACACATGGGCGACGATCTGCGCCCACTGGGGCATGATGCTCAACGGCACGAGCGCCCCGCCCAGCGAGCTGAGGGTCAGGGCGCCGACGTCGGAGATGACGCTGAGCTCGCCGTGGCTGCGGACCACCGTGGCCAGCGCGGCGCCGATCGCCAGCAGCGTGAACGCCCACACCACGATCCCGGCCAGGACGTACCCCGGTGTCCTGGGCACCGGCAGTCCGATGACGAGGCAGCCGTAGGTGAGCAGGACCGACTGCTGGATGATCATCACCACGAAGATCGGCAACGTCTTGCCGATGAGCAGTTCGGCCGCCGGCGCCCTGGTGGCCCGCAGCCGATCCCAGGTCTTCCAGGTCCGCTCCGCCAGGATCGAGTTGCCGGCCAGCGAGATCGCGAACACGGAGAACATCACCATCAGGCCGGTGGCGACCTGTGCGGCACCGCCCTCGACGGCCCTGACGTACAGCGGCTTGAGGACCAGCATCAGCACCATCGGCATCGCGAGGTAGCTGATCATCTGGCCGGGGTCGCGCCGCCTGATGGTGAGGTTGTGCCTGGCCAGCGCGGCTACGCGGTGCACAGAGTCCAGCACACTGGACCGGGGCGCGGTGTCAAGAAACATCATTGCCCGCCAAGGATCGGTAGAGGTCGTCGAGCGACGGGTTGCGGATCTCGACCGAGCTGACCGGACGGTCGGCGCGGCTGAGCAGGTCGATCAGGGTGGCGGTCGGGTGCGCCGTCGAGACCGAGATCGGCGCGTCCTCCTCGAAGGTGAGTTGCACCTCGCCCGGCAGGCCGTCCACGAGCTCCTCGCGGGTGCCCCTGGCGATCACCCTGCCGTTGCGGGCGACGGCGATCGTGGCCTCGAGCTCGGTCAGTTCGGGCAGGTAGTGCGTTGTGTAGACGACGGCGGCGCCTTCGCCCGCGCGCTGCTTGACCACATCGAGCATCGCCTGCCGGGTCTCCAGGTCCGCACCGGCCGTCGGCTCGTCGAGCAGCATCAGGGCCGGCCGGTGGATCAGCGCGGTCGCCGCCTGGGTGCGTCGCTGCTGGCCCCCTGAGAGCACGGCGGCGTTGCGGTCCATGATCTCGCCGAGCCGCAGCATCCCGGCCAGCTCGTCGATGGCGTTGCGCAGTGCCGCGCGGCGCAGGCCCGCCAGCCTGCCGAACAGCCGCAGGTGCTCCCGGACCGTGATCGAGGGGTACAGCGCGATGTGTTGTGGCGCCACCCCGACCATGCCGCGCGCGGCGGCGGGTACCTTGCCGTCAATGGTCACGCTGCCGCTGTCCGGGCGGTTCAGATTCGACACGATCTCGACGAACGTCGTCTTTCCGGCCCCATTGTGACCGACAAGTCCGACGATCTCCCCGGGCGCCACGCGCAGGCTGAACCCGTCAAGTGCCCGGACCGGGCCATAGCGCTTGACAAGGTCGATCACTTCCAGCAACGTGTCACATCCTTAGGTATGCCGATTTGGTTCCAGCGCGACCAATGGAGTGGGCAGCCAAGGTGTCTGATACGGCTCACCGGTGAATCGATGTCGCCGCTACCATAACCGGACTCGCGGGCGGTGAGACTGGCAGGAAGTGACCGGACAAACTAGGTCATCGGCGCTGGGCTGCCCGTTTCGGTGTGAGCGTGCGTGGTGCCTGGCAACCGGGGCGAGACCCTGGTCGGCGTCTATTAGCCGGCATCCTGAAACGCGGAGTGATCTGGCATGCTCGGGCAGTGACCGTCACAGCGACTCAGTTGTCCGCGAAGGACGAGCGCCCTGCCGCCCTGCCGCCCTTCGCGGCCGGATCGGTCGCGGCCGTGGCCGCGGCGCTAGCGACCCTGCTGACGGTCCTGTCCGGTCGCCATGGCTTCCACCGTGACGAGCTGTACTTCATGGCCGCAGGTGACCGGCTGGACTGGGGATACACCGACCAGCCGCCGCTGACGCCGCTGCTGGCGAGGCTGAGCACGGCGATCTTCGGCGAGACGCCGTCGGGGCTGCGGGTGATCACGACGCTCGCCGTCACGCTGAGCGTCGTGCTGCTCGCGCTCATCGCCAGAGAGCTCGGCGGCGGCCGGGGTGCGCAGGTCATCGCCGCCGCCAGCGGCGCAGCCTCCGGCGTGACCATGGCGGTGGGCCACATGTTGCTCACGGTCACGTTCGACCTGTTCATCTCGCTGCTGATCAGCTGGCTGGTGCTGCGCCTGCTTCGCACCGGGGACGGCCGCTGGTACCTCGCGATCGGCCTCGCCGCCGGCATCGGCCTGCAGAACAAGCGCCTGGTCGCCATGCTGCTCGCCGGTCTGCTGGTGGCGGTGCTGGCGATCGGGCCGAGGCGGGTGCTGCGCAGCTGGTGGTTGGTGGCCGGCATCGCCGCCGCGTTCGTCATCGCGCTGCCGAACCTGGTGTGGGAGGTCGCGCACGGCTTCCCGCAGCTCACGGTCGCTGCGACGCTCAGCGACGACGACGGCAGCACCAACCGCCTGATGTTCGTGGTGCTGCAGGTCGTGCAGCTCTCGCCGCTGCTGGTCCCGGTCTGGGTGGCCGGGTTCGTCTGGCTGTGGCGCGACCAGCGGGTGCGGTGGGCGCGTTCGTTCGTGGTCGCCTACGTGCTGCTCGCCGTCGCCGTGATAGCCGCCGGCGGCTCCTCCCACTACGTGCTGCCGGTGCTGATGGTGGTGATGGCCGCCGGTGCGGTGCCGGTCGCGCGCTGGGCGCAAGGCCCTCGGCGGACGGCGGTGCTCGCGGCCGGGCTGGCGCTGGCGGCCGCTTCCAGCGCGGTCATCACGCTGCCGCTGCTACCTGCGAGTTCGACCCGGCACATCGCGGGGCTCAACGCCCAGCAGGGCGAACAGCTCGGCTGGCCGGACATGGTGGAGACCGTCGCCGGCGTCTGGCAGCAGATCCCCGCGCAGCAGCGGGATCGGTCGGTCCTGCTGGTCTTCAACTACGGCGAAACGGGCGCGATCGCCCGCTACGGCCCCGAGCACGGCCTGCCGGCGCCCTACTCGGGCCACATGAGCTTCGCCGACTGGGGGCCACCGCCGGACAGCGCCGACGGCCCCGTGCTGCTCGTGGTCCCCGCCCCCAATCGCTGGGTCACGCCGAACTTCAAGGACTGCCGGACCGTGGCGTCGATCGACAACGGCTACGGCCTGGACAACGAGCTGTGGGAACACGTCGTCAAGTTGTGCTCCGGCCCGGTTCGGCCGTGGTCCCAGCTGTGGCCGTCGCTGCGGCACTACTGAATTGGTCACTCAACGCGACTGACGGACTCGTTGGCAGGATGCTGTCAATTCCCTCCGGGCCTGCCAGACGTCCTTGGTGACCGTTCCATCCGGATCTAGATTGGTCACTATGCGTATTGGTTCGATGATCGCATCCGGCCGGGACTGCTACATCTACGAGAGCGAGCCCGGCAAGGTGGTCCGGCGGGCCCGCGACGGTCGCAGTCTCGAGCGGGAGGCTTCGGTGATGCGGCACGCGCGCCGGCACGGGTTTCCCGCCCCGAGGGTCTTCCGGGCCGAGGGTCCGGACATCCTCATGGAGCGGATCGACGGGCTGAGCATGATCGAGGACGTCGTGCAGCGGCCGGAGCGCGTGCGGTCGCACGGCGAGGCGCTCGCCGCGCTGCACCGCCAGCTGGCCGCGGTGCGGGCTCCTGGCTGGCTGCCGGCCGCCGAGGGGTGCATCGGCAACAGCCTGCTGCACCTGGACCTGCATCCGCTCAACGTGCTCATCACCGCCGACGGCCCCCGGGTCCTCGACTGGGCCAACGCGGCCAGGGGCCCCGGCGGTGCCGATGTGGCCAATACCTGGCTCACCATGGCCACCGCCTCGGTCGACGAGTCGTACGCGAACGGGCTGCGGCTGCTGCTGGACTCCTTTCTGGACCAGGTAGATCGCGCGGACGCCGTGCCGTACCTGCTGGCCAGGGCCGAGAGTCGCTGCGCGGACCGGCACACCCTCGATGTCGAGCGGGCCAACATCGAGCGGCTCGTCGCGAGCGTGACGGCGGCGTGACGGCCCGCGTGACGGCCGAATGGTCCATGGACCGTGACATGTCCGCGTCACGTCCGCGTCATGGCCGCGGCCGGAACCCAATACCATTTCCGGCAGAGCGTGCGGGCGGCGCCTTTTGACGGCACCGTCGCCGAGAGGGAGGCACGGGATGGACGAGCGGCGGGCGCTGCGGGCGTCCGACAGTGATCGGGATGCGGCCGTGGAGCGGCTGCGGGCGGCAATGAACGAGGGTCGTCTCAACCTGCACGAGTACGACGACAGGATGCAGCGAGCCTACGAGTCGCAGACCTACGGTGAGCTCGCCGACCTGTTCCTCGACCTGCCGTCCCCGGCCGGTGCCACGCGGCCCGTCGCCGCCCCGAAGCGGAACGTCGCCGCCCCGGTCCCGCGTGCGGTGGCCGAGCCGGCCGGCGTCTTCTCCGCCCTGCCCACCACGTTGCGGGTGTTGTGGACCCTCTGGTTCACCGTCGTGTCCATCAACCTCGTGGTCTGGGTCCTGGTCAGCCTCTCCGACACCGATCCCCATTACTTCTGGCCCATGTGGATCATCGGCCCGCCCGGCGTCGCCCTGTTCGGCCTCTCGCTGGTGGCCACCGTCGTCCGGCGCGGCCGGGCGGCCCGGCGCCGCCACGACCCCGAAGCCTGAGCGCCCCGCCCCCGGCCATCTCCAACCCAAACCAGGTCCGACGAACCTCCGACGTCGGCCCGAATGCAAGATCACCGTTTTGGTGGAGTTGAGCCCGCTGAGCAGGCCGAAGTCCACCAAAGCAGTGATCTCCAACCCCAACAGAGCTGCATAACTCGGCGGCGGCTGCGGTTCCTGCCGGCAGCCAGCACCCGGTCACCCCGTGTGGTGGGTCAGGAAAGCCTCCGGGTTCGGGGCGACAGTCCGCCATCCACCCGAACCCGCAGGCCCTCCCTCTTGGCGCTAGCGGGCGCCTACCAGTTCCGGCTTGCGGTCTTCGTCGGACTCGTCGGAGTCGGTCTCACGCAGCCCGCTGCGGTGGTGCAGGGTGCCGAGGAACCGCGGGGCCCACCAGCAGGAGCGCCCGAGCAGGTGCATGGTCGCGGGGACGAGCAGCAGCTTGACGAGCGTCGCGTCGATCACGAGCGCCACCAGGATGCCGATCCCGATCATCTTGATGAAGGTGATCCCCGAGGTGGCGAACGCACCGATCACCACGCACATCAGCAGTGCGGCCGCCGTGATGATGCGGCCGGTGCGCTGCACACCGCTCGCGACCGCGGCGGAGTTGTCGCCGAGCTGGTCCCACCGCTCGCGAATGCGCGAGAGCAGGAACACCTCGTAGTCCATGGTGAGCCCGAAGATGATCGCCAGCATCAGGATCGGCTGGCTGGCCTCCAGGTAGCCGGTCGGCGTGAAGTTGAGCGGTTCGGCGAGGCGCCCGTCCTGGAAGATCCACACCACGACGCCGAACGCCGAGCCGACCGTGATCATGTTCATCACGATCGCCTTCAGCGGCAGCAGCAGCGAGCCGAAGGCCAGGGCCAGCAGGACGAACGTGACGCTGGCGACCAGCAGCGCCATCCAAGGCAGGCGCTCCTTGACCCCGTTGAGCTGGTCGACCACGGCGGCGGTCCCGCCTCCGACCATGACTTCGGCCCCAGCGGGCCGATCGAGCGCGCGGATGTCTTCGACGACACGGCGCGCCTGGACCGAGTTCTCGGCGCCCTCGTAGCTGACCGTGAACAGGGTCGAATCGTCGTTCTGGGCGGTGACGGAGGTCTCGCGCACCCCGCTGACGGTCGAGATCCGCTCGGCGTACTGCGCGGCCACATCGGACGCGACGCCGCTGACCAGCACCCGGATCGGGTCGATGCCGTCCCCGTCGAACTCGCTGACGAGCCGCTCGGAGACGACCCTGCTCTCGGTGCCGGACGGGAGCACGCGCTCGTCGACGCCGCCGAACTGCACCCTGGCGAACGGCGCGGCGAGCACCAGCAGCACGGCGGTGACGCCAATGGCGTACAGCCCGGGCCGGCGCCTCACGCTGTTGGCGATGCCGGCCCACAGGCCACGGTCGGTCACGGTGCCCGCGGCGGCCGCGACCGTGCCGGTCACGGTGCGGATGCGCCGCTTACGGGTCCACGGCAGCCGCAGCGCGTCGATCCGGTGCCCCAGCACCGCCAGCAGGGCAGGCAGCACGGTGAGGCTGGTCATCATGGCGACCACGACGGCAGCCGCGCCGCCGAAGCCCATCGAGCGCAGCAGCAGCTGCGGGAAGATCAGCAACCCGGACAGCGCCAACGTGACGATGAGCCCGGAGATGGCAACGGTGCGGCCGGCGGTGGCCATGGTGCGCGCGACCGCGTCGTGGGCAGCGCGGCCCCGGTCCAGCTCCTCGCGGAAGCGGCTGACGATGAACAGCGCGTAGTCGACGGCCAACCCGAGCCCGAGCAGCGTGATGATATTGATCGAGAAGACCGACACCTCGGCGAACATGGTGATCGCCCGGATGACGGTGAGCGCGCCCAGGATCGCCAGCACCCCTACGAGCAGGGGCGTCGTGGCCGCGACCACGCTGCCGAAGATGATCACCAGCAGCACGAGCAGGATCGGCAGCGCGATCATCTCGGCACGTGCGACGTCGTCACCGATCTGGGTGTCGAGGTCGAGGTCGATGGCCAACTGCCCGCCGACCTGGGCGTCGAGGCCGCGGACAGGAGCGATGTCCTGGACCTCCTCGACCTCCTCGTCGCCGGCGGTGGCGACGAGCCTGATCGGCAGGAACGTCGCGTGCTCGTCCGTCGAGATCATCTCGGCCGACTCGGTCTCGTAGTACGAGGTCACCATCTCGACGGCGGGATGCGCCCTGAACCGTTCGGTCGCGGCCACCACGGCGTCGCGGAACTCCTGGTCCGCCACGGTGAGCTCGTCGCTGGAGTACAGCACGACCAGGTCGACGTGCTGGCGCCCGAACTCCTCGGTGACCCGCGGGCCGATCCGCTGGGACTCGCTGGCCGGATCGTCCAGGCTCCCGCCGTCCTCGAGGCTGTCGAACACACCGGTACCCCAGATACCGGCAAATGCGGCGAATCCGACCGTCGCGACGAGCACCACCCACCGCAGTCGACACAGTATCCGTCCCCACAGCGCAAACATGTATCGTCCTCTCGCCTGCGTGCATTAGGTCGTGCTTGGTCCGTTCCTCCCAAGCTAGCTGCGGGTCGGCCCCTTACCACAACCCCTATCGTCGCTCCCCGTAGCACGTAACTAGGGGTTGTGAGATTCGGTACGCGACCGTCTCATAGACATGGGTTGCGGCTTCTTGACGGTGCAGGAGACTCGTCTGGAGAACCATCGCGATGACGATACTGATCGACGGGCCACCGGCGGATTCTGATTCGCGATTCGCGCCACGTGATCCGGCGGGCCGGCTCACGCAGTTACTCGACGGCGATTTCAGTGATTCCACAATTGAGCCGCTTCCCGGCCGGCCGTGCGGCGTGGTGGCCGTGCGCGGGCGGATAGCGGGCTCGCCGGTCGTCGCGTACTGCACCGACAGCTCGAGGGCCGGCGGTGCGCTCAGCACGGCCGAGGCGGGGCGCATTGTCGACGCGATCGAGCTCGCGGTACGCCTGCGCGTCCCGGTGATCGGGTTGTGGCACTCCGGCGGCGCCAGGCTCGCCGACGGCGTGGAGTCGATGGAGGCCGTCGGTCGGATTTTCACCGCCATGACCCACGCCTCCGGCCAGGTGGCGCAGATCTCGGTGGTGCTCGGGCCGGCGGCCGGCGCGGCGGCGTACGGTCCGGCGCTGACCGACCTCGTCATCATGTCATCGGCCGGGCGGATCTTCGTGACCGGTCCCGAGGTGGTCCGCAGCGTGACCGGCGAACAGATCGACATGGAGGAGCTCGGGGGCTGCGACGCCCACGGACGCAAGTCCGGCATCGCCCACTTGACAGTCGACACCGATGCGCAGGCGTACCGGCAGGCGCGGATCATCGCCACGCTGCTCACCAAGCCCGGCCGGTTCGACGTCCGCTCGGTCACCGACGAGCCGCTGGACCTGCTGCCCGCGTCGGCACGGCGCGCCTACGACGTGCGCCCACTGGTCAGGGCGCTGCTGGACCACGAAGCCGACGGCGAAGGGTTCGTGGAGCTGCAACCGCGATGGGCGTCGAACATGGTGATCGGCCTCGGCCGCCTCGCCGGCCGGACGATCGGCGTGCTGGCCAACAACCCGATGCGCCTAGGCGGCTGCCTCGACTCGCTGTCGGCGGAGAAGGCTGCCCGGTTCGTGCGGATGTGCGACTCGTTCGCGGTGCCGCTGCTGGTCGTCGTCGACGTCCCCGGCTACCTGCCCGGGGTCGTGCAGGAGTGGGGCGGCGTGGTGCGCCGCGGCGCCAAGCTGCTGCATGCCTTCGCCGAGGCGACCGTGCCAAGAGCCACCCTGATCACCCGCAAGGCCTACGGCGGCGCGTACATCGCGATGAACTCCCGTTCGCTCGGCGCGACCGCGGTGCTCGCCTGGCCGGGAGCGGAGATCGCAGTGATGGGCGCCGAGGCGGCCGTCAGCATCCTGCACCGCCGCGCGCTCGCGGCCGCGCCAGACGGGGAACGCGAGCAGCTGCGAAACCGGCTGGTCGATGAGCAGCAGCGGATCGCCGGCGGCGTCGGCCGGGCGGTGGGCCTTGGCGCGGTGGATGCGGTGATAACACCAAGGCAGACGAGACGGAGGGTCGCCGAGGCGCTTGCTGCCGCACCGGCCGGCCGAGGACATCACGGAAACATCCCGCTTTGACCGACGGCGGGTGGCCAGCGTGGCTCGAGAGGAGAGGATTTGCCATGAAACAGATCAGGGTACTGCTCGTTGGTGGTCCTGCCGCCTTATCCCAGGCGGATCGAATCCGGGTGGTCGACACCCTGGGCAACAGCATCAAGATCCTGCGCGGTAACGGCTATGACCATTTCACGTATTCGGGTGAATCACGTGAACTGGACGGAACTCCAACGCCGGTTTTCCAGTGGAGCTACCAGACCAAGATCGCTGAGTGATCGAAATAACGGCGGCGGTCGCCCTCGGTGACCCGTCGCCGGCCCGGCGACCGGCATCGCACCTGAGAAATCCTCTGAACCAGGCGACCATAGCTTGACTACTCAACCATTAATACGCCGACTGGAGCAAATGATTGATGCCTAATGGCTGCTGACAAACGGCTAAATGGCATCATGCCGGGTGCGCTGGTAGCCCGTATGGTCTTCCATACTGGTCTAACCCGCTGATCTTCGTCCCGGCGAGCAGCCCACACCGGAGACGACGATGCCTTCCCACCAGCACAGACTACGGTTGGTTATTTGCCGGCTACTCTTTGTTCGGGGTAACACTTTGCTCCAGCGCCTGGTGCCTGCTGGTGACGGCGTATACGCTGCTCAGGGGTATCGTTCGGGGTACTTCTGGTGTGCAATCGGGGTCCCATGCGACTGAGGCTTCTCGGGCCGTTGGAGTTGGTCGCCGACCGGCGACCGCTCGATATCGGTGGTCCGAGGCAGCGTGTGATCCTGTCGATGATGGCACTAAACGCGAACCGTGTGACCCCGGTCGAACAGCTTATCGACGCGGTCTGGGACACTTCACCGCCATCCACCGCGCGGGCCCAGATTCAAATCTGCATATCCGCCTTACGGAAATTATTCAGCGACGCCGGACAACCCGAAGTCATAAAGACCTACCCGCCCGGCTACATGCTGGAGATCTCGGCCAGCGAGCTCGACAGCGAGGAGTTCGCCGGGCTGGTCGTGGCGGCGCGGCGGCAGGCCGACGACGGCCGGCTCGCGGTCGCAGCGGCCACGCTGCGCAACGCCCTGGCGCTGTGGCGCGGTCCCGCCTTGGCCGGCGTGCAGAGCAGCCTGGTCCGGCGCAGTGCGGCGCTGCTCGACGAGAGCCGGCTGGCCGCGATCGAGGAGCGGGTCCGGCTGGACCTCGGCCTCGGCCGGCACGAGGAGATCAGCGGCGAGCTGGCCGGCCTGGTCGACGAGCACCCGCTGCGCGAGCGGCTGTACGGGTTCCTGATGCTGGCGCTGTACCGGTCGGGCCGGCAGGCCGAGGCGCTCGAGGTGCAGCGGCGAGCCCGCACCCTGCTGGTCGAGGAGCTCGGCATCGAGCCGGGGCAGGAGCTGCAGGACCTGGAGCGGGCGATCCTCAACCGCGACCCTTCGCTCGATTTCAAGATCGGCGGACCGTGGGCGGCGACCGGGCCCGAGGAGCGGGCCGTCGACAAGTCGACGATGGAACAGTCGATGGTGCCCCGGCAGCTGCCGGGCAGCATTGCCGATTTCACCGGCAGGGAAAGTCACATCGCGCAGATCAAGGAAATCCTTTCCGGCGAGCCCAGTTCGGCGATCTCGCCGTATGCGGTGCGGATCGTGGCGATTTCCGGCAAAGGTGGGATCGGCAAGTCCAGCCTGGCGATCCGGGTCGCCCACGAACTGATCGACGTGTTTCCCGACGGCCATCTCTACGGCGACTTCCAGAGCCCAGGCGGCGACAACCGCACGGCGACGCTGCTGGTGCGCTTCCTGCGCGCGCTCGGCGTCAGCGGCACGGCGATCCCGGAGGACATCCAGGAACGCGCCGAGATGTACCGCAGCCTGCTCGCCCGAAAGCGATTACTCGTGGTGCTCGACGACGTGACGGCCGAGTCGCAGGTGCTGCCGTTGATGCCGGGAAGCCCCAACTGCGCCGTCATCGTCACCAGCCGGATGCGCCTGAGCGGCCTGTCCGGCGCCGACTGGATCGACGTCGACGTGTTCGACACCGGCAAGTCCATGGAGTTGCTCACGAAGATCATCAGCCCGGAGCGGGTGCGCGCCGAGCAGGGCGCCGCCGTCGAGCTGGTGCAGTTCTGCGGCGGTCTGCCGCTGGCCCTGCGGATCGCCGGCGCTCGCCTGGCGTCCCGGCCGCACTGGCGGATCGCCGGGCTCGTGCAAAGGCCTGCCCACTAGGCCCCCCGGGGGGGCGAGTTCAACCCTCCCGGCCCCGGGCTGCGGCCCCACATCCGGGTGGACTACACGGCACTGCCCAAGCAGGCCCAGCGGCTGTTCCGGCTGTTCGCGCTCGTGCAGGCACCCGACTTCCCGGCCTGGACGGCGGCGGCGCTGCTGGACACCGACCTGATCGAGGCCGAGGACGTGATGGAGACCCTGATCGACGCCAGGGTCCTGGACACCATCGAGTACCAGGGTGAGCGCGTCCGGTACCGGTTCCACGCCCTGATCCGGGTCTACGCGCTCGAGCAGCTGGTGGAGAGCGAGTCCAACGCCGAGCGCGAGCAGGCGCTGACCAGGCTCCTGGGCGCGTGGCTGGCGCTGGCCGAGCGGGCGCACCGCAAGGAGTACGGCGGCGACTTCACGATCCTGCACAGCCTGGCGCCGCGCTGGCAGCCGCCGGACGGCGAGATCGACGTCTCGATGGAGAACCCGATCGACTGGTGGGACGCCGAGCGCGCCGCCCTGGTCGCCGCCGTCCGGCAGGCCGCCGCGGCCGGGCTCGACGAGCTGTGCTGGGACCTCGCGCTGACCTCGGTCACCCTGTTCGAGGTCAAGGGCTACTTCGACCTGTGGCGGGAGACCGCCGAGCTCGGGCTCAAGGTCACCGAGCGGGCCGACAACCGCACCGGCCGCGCCGCGATGCTCTACTCGCTCGGCACCCTGAACATGTTCCAGAAGCGGCTCGCCGAGGCGCAGCGCTGCTACGCCGACGCGCTGGAGATCTTCGAGGCCGACGACCACACGCACGGTCGGGCGCTCGTGCTGCGAAACACCGCCATGGTCGACGGCCTGCTGGGCAACTCCGGCCCGATGCTGACCAAGTACGCCGACTCGCTCGAGCTCATGCGCGCGGTCGGCGACCGCATGGGGGAGGCGTGGATCCTGGTCCGGCTCGCCAGGTTCCGGGTCGACGAGGGCGACGTCGAGACCGCCCGCGGGATGCTCAACGAGGCGCTGCAGATCTGCCAGGACGTCAAATGCCTGCGCGGTGAGGCCCAGGTCGTGCGCCAGTTCGCCTACCTCTACATGAGCACCGACCAGATCGAGCTGGCCAGGCAGGCGCTGCACCGGGTGCTGCTGATCGTGCGCGACATCGGCGACCGCATCGGCGAGACCTACGCGCTGTGCGGGCTCGGCGTCGTCCGGTTCCGCGAGGGCCGGCCGGAGAGCGCCGAGACGACCCTTCGGCACGCGCTCGCGCTCGCCAAGCGGGTGGGGGAGCGGCTCGTCGAGGGCGAGGCGCTTTGCGCCCTCGGTGAGATCGGCCTGGCCCGCGGCAACTACTCGGCGGCCGCGGCCCACCTCGCCGAGGCGAGCCAGCTGTTCGGTGAGCTACGTTCGGCGCTCTGGCAGGCCAAGTCGCTGAGCCTGCTGTCCGAGGTGCACGTCGCCACCGGCGACCTCGGCGAGGCGATCTGCACTCTGGAGCAGGCCTCGGCGCTGCTCGAGTCGGCCGACTCCAAGGAGGCCGCCCGCTGGCTGGCCCGCATCGAGGCGACCCGGCTGACCCTGCTCGCCGACGACGCCACCGGCGGCGGCCAGCGCCTCGGCTGAACCCGTTGGCTGCGGCTTCGCGACGGCCCGCTCGGCCGGGTTACCGGGGCGGGGGCCAGTAACCGGGGTACGGCGGGTAGGCCGGATAGGGCGGCGGCTGCTGCTGAGCTTGCCGTTTCTGGCGGCGCAGGACGAGGGTCAGGACGACCGCGATCGCGCTCATCAGCAGGACGAAGATCGACAGCGTGACGATCAGGACGATCAGCCGGCCGTTGCCTTCTGGCTGGACGAGCTGCTCGGGGCGGGGCCCGAAGGCGAGGGTGAGCTCGTCGCGCGAGAGCGACTCGGCCTTGGCGCCGTTCAGCGTGATCCGCAGCTGGTCGAAGTCGTGCGGGTAGGTGTCCCAGACGATGCCGGCGATCGTCTCGATGTCCTCGCGGTCGAAATCTCGCGGGGCAAGGGTGCGGGCCTCGACGGTGAGAGTGGTTCGGTCGCTGGAGGTGGACTCGCTGACCAGGACGTCGCGGTAGCCGGCCTCCTCGATGCGCAGCTCGAGGTCCCACAGGTCCGTGACCGAGCAGCCGGTGAGCGCGAAGGCGCTGATCAGGGCAACGACCATCGCCACAGCGCGGGCGGTGACTCGGGCTGTCACGTCGTCGAACTCTCCTCGACTCGGAATGGGGCCGGGGATCGGCTTGCCGGGTGAATCCGGTGCCGCGACCGGGCCCGGCCTGAACCGCGGGCTGTGGCGAGCGTATGCGGCAGCATGCGAACCGTCGCCGCCTTGGCATCCATCGTTATCGGCCTGGCAGCAATGCTGCGGATCACCGTTCGGAGCAACTTCGGCGGCTCGGCGACGGCCGACATCCGGACCTGACCGCTGGCCGGGCGACTTGCCCGGTGTCGTTTCGGTAGCTCGCGGGCTGGGAAGCCAACAGTGTGAAGGACGCCTCGCCTCCGCTGGCGGCCCTGGTCGAGCTGATCGACGGCACCCACCTGGCGCCGCCGGAGCGGCTGACCTCGGTCGTCGGACGGGCCGGCCGGGAGCTCGGCGTCGACATCACGATCTTCCTGATCGACTTCGAGCAGCGCACGCTGCGCCCGATAGAGGGTACGAGCCAGAGCGAGCGCAGGGTGTTCGGCGTGGAGACCACCATGCCGGGCCGGGCGTACCGGCTGGTCCGCACCGTGGTGTCCCGAACCGAGGGCGGGCCCCGGCTGTGGGTGCCGCTGCTGGACGGCGTCGAGCGGCTCGGCGTGCTCGAGGTGATCCCGTCCGACCCGGCAGCAGTGGACGATCCGTACCTGGTCGGCTGGTGCCGCCGGCTGTCCCTGCTGGTCGGGCACCTGGTCACGATCGCAGACCGCTACGGCGACGGGTTCGACGCGGTGCGCTCGCGGCGCCGGCTCACCCCGGCCACCGAGCTGCTCTGGGCGTTGCTGCCACCGCTGACGGCCGCCACCGACTCGTTCATGCTGTCCGGGGTGCTCGAGCCCTGCTACGAGGTCGGCGGCGACGCCTTCGACTACTCGCTTTCGGAGAGGTCGGCGTCGCTGGCGATCTTCGACCCGGTCGGTCACACGCTCGGTAGCGGGCTGATCGCCGCCGTCGCGCTCAGCGCCTACCGCAGCTGCCGCCGCTTCGGCGGCGATCTGGCCGAGCAGGTGAGCTCGATCGACGACAACATCGGCGCCCAGTTCTCCAGCGGTGCGTTCGCCACCGGCGTGCTGGCAGAGCTCGACCTGGACACCGGCCGGCTGCGCTACGTCAACGCCGGCCACCCGCAGCCGCTGATCATGCGCGGCGGCAAGGTCGTCAAGCCGCTCACCGGCGGGCTGCGCCGGCCGTTCGGCCTCGGCGACCCGGAGTGCCCGATCGTCGAGGAGTCCCTGGAGCCTCAGGACTGGCTGGTCATGTACACCGACGGGATCGTCGAAGCCAAGGACGAGGCGGGCGACCGGTTCGGCGTCGACCGGCTCGTGGACTTCCTGCGCCGCGAGGCCGCCTCCCAGCACCCGCCGCCGGAGACGGCGCGCCGCCTGATCCACTCGGTGCTCGCGCACCAGCTCGGGATGCTGCAGGACGACGCGACCATGCTGCTCGCAAGGTGGGGCAGCCCCGACGAGCTCAGCCCGTGACACCCGCTGGTTAGTCTTCGCCGGGTGAGGCACCTGCACTCGGGCAAGGTCCGCGACCTCTACGCCGACGGCGACGACGTCATCCTCGTCGCGTCGGACCGGGTCTCGGTGTACGACGTGGTGCTGCCCACGCCGATCCCGGGCAAGGGCACGCTGCTGACCCAGCTGTCCGCGTGGTGGTTCGATCACCTGCGCGACGTGGTGCCCAACCATCTGGTATCGGCCACCGACGTGCCGGCCGAGTTCGCCGGCCGAGCCCTGCGCTGCCTGCGCCTGGACATGATCCCGGTCGAGTGCATAGCTCGCGGCTACCTGGCCGGCCTTGGGCTTCGCGAGTACCAGAAATACGGGACGGTCTCCGGTGTCGCCCTACCGCCTGGCCTGGTCGAGGGCAGCCGCCTGCCCTCTGCGATCTTCACCCCGACCACCAAGGCCGCTACGGGGCACGACGAGTTCATCACGTTCGACGACGTCGCCGCGGTGGTCGGCGGCCCGACCGCACAACGCCTGCGTGAGCTGACCCTGCAGGTGTACACGCGCGGCGCCGATCACGCCGCGGCCGCCGGCATCATCGTCGCCGACACCAAGCTCGAATTCGGCTGGTCGCGCGGCGGCGAGCTGACCCTGGGAGACGAGGTGCTGACGTCGGACTCGTCGCGCTTCTGGCCGGCCGACCGGTGGCGGCCCGGCCAGCCGCAGCACGCCTTCGACAAGCAGTTCCTCCGCGACTGGTCGGCCACCCTCGGCTGGGATCGGACGGCCCCTGGCCCGCCGATCCCAGCCGAGGTGGTGATTGCCACCCGCGACCGTTACGCGGAGGCGTTCACCCGGTTGACCGGGCTACCGGCCCCGGCGTGACGGGTCAGGTCAGCCTGCGTCGGGCCGGTTGGGGTCGAGGATCCAGGCCAGGACGACCGCCCGGTCCAGGCGGTAGGAGAAGTCCAGGCCCTTGCACTGCGGGTTCATGCCGTACGAGACGACCGCGGCGATGATCCTGGTGCCCTCGAAGAACACCGGCCCGCCGGAGTCGCCGTTGCACGAGCCGCCCTTGCCCTGTGACGGGTTCGCGGTCGTCTTGATGTTGTAGGGGGTGACCCGGCTGTTGTTCTCCACCAGGTAGGCCGCAGCCATCAGGCGCTCCCGGAAAGACACCGGCACCGGGTCCTGGTCGCTGAGGCCGTAGCCGCTGGTCAGGAACCGGGTGTCCTGCGTCGGGTTGGCCGCGACGTAGGCGTCGACCGCCCCGACCGTCGGCAGGATGCCGAACAGGCCCGACGGCGGGGTGTACGGCTGGTCGAGCACGACCACGCCGACATCACGGTTCTCCGGGTAGCCCTCGAAGTCGTGGAACCCGTAGTTGTCGGCGCGGCTGAACGTCACGCCGTTCTCGTACGGGTAGCCCGTGGTCGGGTCGCCGCCCCAGCCGCCGAACGCGTTCGGGTCGTAGTTCGGCGCGGCGGCCTGCTGGAAGTAGACCCTGCCTTCGTCGACGCCTTCGGTGCAGTGTCCGGCCGTCACGATGATGGTCGGCGAGATGAGCGTGCCCGAGCAGCGGTGGCTGAACGGGTCGCCTGTCACCGGGTCCGGCGTCGTGTAGAACACCAGCAGGCCGACGTAGTCGTGGACGAAGTCCTTCTGGTAGTTGCCGGTGATCGCGCCGGCGGAACTGGCGGCGATCGTCAACGCCGCGGCGGCAGCCGCGATCGTTGTGGCCACTTTGGCAAAGCGCATGCGTTTCGCTCCCTCCGAGCTTGCCGCAGCCGAACTCCGGCGCGGCGGCCCCATCCTCGCCCGCAGAGGTTCCCCAGAACATCCGACCAAGGTCGCCTTCTCAACTGTCGATCACGAGCCTTCATGACGTCTGGATCGATTCAACCCGTCACGAAACCACGTGATCGACTTCAGGAAGTAACTCGGCGGAGGCGGAGGCGTCCGGTGCCGGGGCGGGTGGTGCCGATGACGGCGGCGGGGACGCCGCGGTCGCGCAGGAAGGTCACGGCGCGGGTTGCGGCGTCGGGGGCGGCGCCGAACACCAGGCCGCCGGAGGTCTGCGCGTCGGCGAGCAGCAGGACGTCCAGGTCGGCGACGCCCGGGTCGATGTCGAGGCTGGGGGTGATCCAGTCGAGGTTGCGGCGGCTGCCGCCGGGCACGGCGCCGGCGGCGGCGAGGTCGCGCACGCCCGGCAGCAACGACACCGCGCCGACGTCGACCACCGCGTCCACCCCGGACGCCTGGGCCATGCGGCCGAGGTGGCCGAGCAGACCGAAGCCGGTGACGTCGGTGGCGCCGGTGGCGCCTGCCTCGATCGCTGCGGCGCTGGCGAGGGCGTTGGGCATGGCCATGGACGCGACGGCCGCTCCGGTGAGCTCGGCCGGCGCCGCGCCCTGCTTGATGGCGGTCGCGGCGATGCCGGTGCCCAGCGCCTTGGTGAGCACGAGCGCGTCGCCGGGCCGCAGCCCGCGGTTGGTGAGGACCCGGTCCGGGTGCACCTCGCCGACGACGGCCAGGCCGTACTTGGGCTCGGGGTCGTCCACGCTGTGCCCGCCGACCACGGCGAAGCCGCACTCGGCGCCGACCTGCGCGCCGCCGGCCAGCACCTCGGAGAGCACCGGCAGCGGCAGCTCGGCCGACGGCCACGCCACCAGGTTCAGCGCGAACAGCGGCCGCCCGCCCATGGCGTACACGTCGGAGATCGCATTGGTGGCGGCGATCCGGCCCCACGTGCGCGGGTCGTCGACGACCGGGGTGATGAAGTCGGTCGTGGCGACCAGCGCGCGCCCGGCATCGAGCCGCCAGACCGCGGCGTCGTCACCGGTGTCGGTGCCGACGAGCAGGTCAGGATGCTCGGTCGGAGTGAGGGCGCGCAGCACCTGCGCGAGGTCGCCTGGGGCGAGCTTGCACGCTCAACCGGCGCCGTGGCTGAACTGGGTCAGGCGCCTGGCGGGTCGATCTTGGGTCATGGCTCGACGCTACCGGGGCGCCGCACCAGCCGGTGACCGCCGTCGGCCGTGCGGCGGGTGCGTCCGGACCGGGCCAGCAGCTCCAGCAGCGGCACGGCGACGCGCCGCGTCGTGCCCAGTGCCTGCCTGGCGGTGCTCAGGGTGAACTCGTCGCCGAGCCCGCCGAGCACCTGCACTGCCCGCTCGTCGGTGCCCGGCAGCAGGTAGACGCCGTCGGCGAGCCGCATCAGCTCGCCGACCCGTACCAGGCTCGCCAGCTGCCGCGGCCCCAGGCCGAGCTCGTCGAGGCGGTCGGCGACCGGGGCGGCGAACGGGTCGCGCTCGAGGTCGACGCGCAGCGCCGCCATGGCCGAGCTGACCTCGGGCGGCAGTCCCGCGGTGCCCAGTGCGGCCGAGCGCACGACCCGCCCGCCGCGCAACGCCAACCCGGACCGCGCGTCGGCGCGCCGCAGCACCGTTTCGACCAGCGCGGCGTCGGGCAGACCGAGCGCCCTGCGGGCCGCCTCGATCGGCAGGCCGGGATCGAGCGGGTCGGCGGTGTCGTGCGCGGCGACGGCGGCGTCCAGCCGGCCGGCCAGCTCGGGCACCAGGCCGGGGTCGAGCAGCCAGCCGGCGGCACCCGGCACACCGGCGGCCAGCAGCGGCCCGGCGTCGACTCCCATTGCGGTCAGCTCGGCGGTCCGAACGATCCCCCGGCGGGTGAGCTCGGCGAAGGCGTCCGGCACGCCCTGCTGCCCGGCCAGCTCCGTGGCGCGGCGGGCCGCGTCGCCCCCGCCGCCCAGCGCCAGCGGGGGCGCCCGCAGGACCGGCCACCCCGCCGCGAAACCCCCCCGCGCCCCGGGCGCCCGGCCCCCCCCCGCCCGCCACCCCCCCGGCGGGCGCGCGCGCGGGGCCAGACGCACGCGGCG
>OBLK01000094.1_pt1 | contig 34104 bp, 29 predicted proteins | sample 1518871 | NCBI WGS metagenome assembly OBLK01 (sample SAMEA2464837, study PRJEB22497) | soil metagenome | biome: Grassland; feature: Farmland; material: Clay | place: Australia | collected 2013-02-01 | depth 0.8 m
TACTACAACATCATGAGAGAGATGACACATGCCTATTGAATTGTGCAACGCACTAGCATTACACAAAGGTATTTTAAGTCTAAACAACTATATACTATCGGATATGCACAAACTCTTTCAAAGAATTTCTGGTTTCTTCATAAAGGAGGCAGTTATGAGTGTATATATAGTGATGCTTTTCTTGGCATTCAGCACTACATATAATCTCCCAGTATCCAGTTTCCTCACTGTGATGTTCCTCATACTCACTTCAGTTCTTCTATTGATGATACCCGTAATGGATATCAAAAGGATAAGGCACAAAATAGTTACCGGGACCCTGTTGATATTGTCCGGAACAGTAGTGACCTTATATGGCATTCTGCCTCATTTTATTGTTGCTGCCTACGATAAGTCCGTAATTGCTAAAATTGAGCCCGGTTTCCACCCCTCAACTCCAGTGCTCTTAGCCATTCCCCCGATAAGCTATTGGGTAATAGGCATCGGAGTGGTTATCTTTGTTACAGGAATGATTCTTATTGCTTCCAGGTTTGTTATATCGGAAGGTATAGAGAACTCTAGTTCTATGTAAATGTAAGCTGTTTAATCAGTCGACTATTGACTTGCAGAACCTTGTACTTTTATAGGTCCCAGCATGGTGCTCAGGCACTATCCTTCGACTTCTAATCCGCAGTTAAAGGTTTTCAATACTCGCTCATGGCGGGAGAAGGATACACCAGAGACTGGATCAAGCTCAGCTTCCATGCCTGTCAGCTACTTCTCTTACACTCACTAATAAAATATTAAGTAGATATGTAAACCTTGAAGGGTCAAGGGAGAGGCACATCTACTCAATAAAATGGATCCCTCTAACAGCCTGGAGATGACTTGAGACCTCCAGCCACAGGACATATGGTTGTTTTCATTTCTGTAAATGCCGGATTGGATTCCTTCACTCCGCTTGCTGATCGAGCTGCTCGGTTCTGTTTGGTCCATCAGGGCCGCTTCCATAGAGTTTCCTTATGTTTCGGTACAGAAGCAGAATGAAGTACGCGTTGGCCAATATTATGAATGGCAGGAGAAGAGAGCTCATGAATGATACCTTTTCTGCCTCAAGCTGGCCCAATGGGCTTGAAAAATAGTTGTATGAAAGATAGGGATTGATGAAATAGGTCAGGCTGTAAGTAAGGAAGAGATACACCACAGGTATCAGGGAAAGAAAAAATGCACTCGAATATTCCAGTTCAATGAGCAGGAGTGGGATGACCCAAATGAAATACTGCGGGTTTACGTAGTTGTATGTAAGGAAGAATACCGTAAGCACAACGATCATGTATCTCCCGGGATTGGGTTGGATCTTCCTGATAAGCAGGAAGGCAGTAAGGACGATGTAGAACGGTATGAATACATAGAGGAAGAGTGAGGGAAAGGTTTCTACCCCTAATGACCTGACAATCACCTGCCAGCTGACGCCATTTGAGGAGAAGAGCCCGAAAAATGTCGGCACTGATCGCGAGAAAAAAAGCTCTTTGAGGGATACTATGACCGATCCGGTGAGGTAATACATTACGATGTCCGGGGACAATACGAGCAGGAACAGCCCCAGGTCGCGGACTTTCCTGCGGCTGTTCAACAGAATTAGCGGAAGCAGGAATACCGGAAAAATTTTGAAGGATGTCCCAAGCGCCGCCATGACGGCTGATGTTCCAGTCTTTCCCTGCCTTAATTCCACAATGGAAAACAGGAGAAAGAAGGCCGAGAGCACATCAAGCTGCCCCCAGGCAATGCCAACAACCAGTACGTATGGGTTCAGAAGCCAGTACCTGTTCGCACGTGAGGAATCAATGTAACCATTCCGCACAAGAAGGAGATAAGTTCCAACAGTGGCAGCCATCATTGGGACCTTTATCAGGGCGTAATACGGGATCAGGTATATTCCATTCAGGGCACGCCAGGCCATGTAAGTGAAGCCGCTCACCGTGCCGGGGAAGTTGAGGAGTTCATTGCTCAGAGCTGGTAAACCAGCCAGATGGGCGGCAACGTAGGAAAACATGCTGTAAAGAAGGTAGAGTGGCGGATATTCCCACTTCAGTGAAGGGGGGAAGAGGGCGGAGTGAACAAAGGGATTCACGCCACCATAAAGGCGTATTCCTGTCGAAATCATGAAAAAGGAGTCGTAGCGCTGGCCGAAAAGGGCAGCCAATGCAATGTATACCGGTATGAGCATTAGAAAAAGCCGGCGGTTGCTGAAATCCCATCCAATAAGCACAAGAAGGTAAAAAACCGATGTGAGCCCTATCAGTGTTTCAATGATCAATGGCCTGTTCGAATGCACAACATTCAGGTGGAATGCAAAATGTAAGGTATCGTTGAATGAAATTATTCCCACAGGATGATTGCCCAGGACCTCGGAAGGCCTGATTGTTATGAAAGCCCTGAGATACCCGTCGTTGTACTGGTTTATCTCATATGGGTGCGTGGTTACATTGCCGGAATTGATAGATACGGACAGATTCCTCTCCAATGATTGTGGCACTTCTCCGAATATCTGGATCTGAAATGTCCCATGGTTCAATGCAGTGGACACAAGTTTTTTTGGCGTGACAGTGAGGTTGATGTCCCCGGAGTGGATATAAGCCGCGTTTTGATTCTGTAGTGAAATGGCCTCATCGGACAGTGCTGCCACGGAAACCAGAAGGACAATAAATACTACAGCTATTATCTTCCTCTGTCTTTTCAAAATGCCCTTGAGTCCATCACTTAATCCGGACCGGAATTTCACCAGTCATTATATTAATGCAGCGTAATAAATTCTGTGCAGGCATCAATGCCCTGGATCGTTTGTTCTTATCTTTTTGAATCCGGGCCACATGCCGGTAAGGTTTGAATGCGCCACCATTCCATGTCGTTCCAGGAAATACAAAAATGTGAAAAAATGGAACCTGCATGTTCAGGCAATGAGGGAAGCGAAGACTTCCGAATCTGCAGACCCGGCAGTGCCACATATTGATGTGATCATCAGGACATTCAATTCTGCAAGGACTCTTGAGCCCTGCATGAAATCTATTGCCGCGAACATACCCTTCAGGAAAATAATCGTGGTTGACCACAATAGCACGGACTCTACCGCAGAAATTGCACGCAAATTCGGTGCAGAAATACACACGGAAAATGTAGGCCTGGGTTACGCGACCACTTTGGGAATTTCGCATTCGGCAACGGATTACATCCTATTTGTTGACAGCGACGTCATGATAATCAGGGATGATTTTCTCCGCGAGGCTCTCGTCAAACTCCAATCGGGGAGAACTGGGGCAATTGTTGGTACAGCAAAGGGGCATCCATTCCTTTACGGACTCCCTCTCGGCCTTACACTCTTTCGCAGGAAAGACATGGAGGATATGAAGATCCCGGCAGAAATACAGGGCAGTGAGACTTACCACATCAGGATGGAAGTGCGGAGACGGCGCATGAAGGTGAAGTACCTGAAGGACTCCATGATTCACAATTCAGTTTACAGAACCTTCAGGTACTGGCCAGAATGGCAAGGTTCCCAGGTAAGGGTGAGCTCCGGGGTCAATCCATGGGAGCTGTTGTATTCATTTCTGGTAATCTTTCTCATCTTGTCAAATTCAAAATCCTTGCGTAACCTCGCCTATCTTCCAGTATTCATCGTAAAATTCCTGATAGGATACAGTAATCCCGCCAGGTGGGGGAACATGGATCGGAGAAGGCTGACACCTCCAAGTCTCAGTCCGGATAACTTGAAATATGAATAAGGCGTAACAAGGTACGGCATGAAGATCTATTCCGAGCGGTTTCCACTGAAATATCTTTTCGCCAATGAAGGAATATGCCTGGGGGTCGACACCAAAAAATCATCATACCTTCTCCTGGTGTGCAAGCATGGAATAATATTCAGGAAGAGGCCCGTGGGCGATACGGTCGTTGAGAACCTTGATTACAGGATATATGACATTTATGACAGCATAGCGGGTTCCGAGTGAATGCGTCAAATTTAAGAGAGGATGAACGAATATACAATCTGATTGACGACGAACGTTAATAAGGAAAGATCACTGGATCTTCTGGCAGACACAGGAAGAGTGACACTCGCCTTTGTTTCTGAAAACATGAAGGTTTATATCATCTCGAACGACTTCAGGAACAGATGGCCCTCCCACGTTCTTCGGGAAAGCAGGGCCACCCTTTTCCTGGAGGGCCGGAAGAGAATGGGAAAAGCCGGATTGATAACCTCTCCCGGCAAAAAAGATGAGATCATGAAACTTTTCCGGGACAAGTACGGGGAGGCATACACAGATCATTATTTCAGGCACCCCAGCAGGTTCATAGAGATCGATACCTCATCCCTTCCCCTTCGGGAGAAAGACGGCTATTATGGCTGGCTTGAGGACGAGTTTGACAACATAGCTGAAGAATACGACAGGCATATCTTCGGGAACAGAGTAAATTCACTTCTGAGGGAGAGGTCAGTTGCCCTGATGAGGAGAACATTCATTGGAAGGAAAAGGCTTCTCGAAATCGGATGTGGGACGGGTACCGAAACTCTTGAGCTCCTGAGGGACGGTCATGAAATAACTGCCACGGACATCTCAACCAGGATGATAGATCAGCTGAGAAGGAAGGTGAAAGAAGAGGGACTTTCGGAACAGCTGTCACTGCACAGGGCCCGGGCAGGAAGAATTTCAGAAGTGCTTTCAGACGGGGAAAGGGGTGTTTTCGACGGGATATACTCAAACTTTGGTGCCCTCAACTGCGAGGAAAACCTTGGAGACATCTCTCCGCAGATATGGACTCTACTGACCGATAAAGGACCTTTTGTTTCGGGCGTGTACAATAGGTACTGCATGTCGGAAATCCTATTGTATATGCTGACTTTTCAGCCCGGGAAGGTACATGACCGCATGAGGAGGCATTCAATGGAGGGGCACTCACGCTTCTGTGTGGACATATTCTCATATGGGCCCTCTGAATTCTTCTCCTTTTTCCGAAAATATTTCTTGCTCAGATCCGTCGAAGGCGTCCCGGTAATAATTCCGCCTTCCAATCTTGTGGACTATGTCGAAAAGTTCAGCTCGCATTTCACCGTTCTCAAGAAACTGGACAGAACTCTTGGAGCCCTGTGGCCCTTCAAGTACCTGGGTGATCATTTCCTCATGGTAATGCAGAAAAAATAGGCCGGGCAAACTTCATCGCAACACCTGATGCAATCTGCATGAAACTTGCTCTGCCATCGTGTATTGTTGTTCAGCACCGGTGTTGGAGACTTTTTGCCATGGATACTTCCGGGAGCCGCGCCAGGTTTACCTGATACGAAAATGTAACACAGACTCCCTAATATATTGGCTTTGCATAGTAAATTAACTTGGCAGCCCTTTATTTACTATCTCTGTGCCTTTTCATTCTCCAGACTTATTACATGGAAATGTATATAAGCTTTAAGGCAGTTTATACTTGGTGAGCATTATGGATGATAGTAGCCGGGAAAAAAGACCAGTCTCACTCTCTGCAATAATGGTATCAGGCATTATTGCTCTTGCGTCAAGTATATTCCTTCTTGTATACGACAAGAACCTGATGAATCATGCCATGCTCCATTGGTACGGTTTAATTGCTTATGTAATCATAATCGTGATTCTGCTCGGATTATCCGCAGGCAGGTCAAAGGGAGCATTTGTGGGCCTCATAATAATACCGGTTGTCTTCATTGTACTGATACTGGCAGATGCTGCATTAAACCTGCCTCTAAGCAGCTTCCATTCAACAAGCCCCTCCATGCTGGGCTGGAGGTACCTGTTCGGATTTGGAGCTGCGGGTGAGGGATCAACAGCCATAAGATCATCCGCACTGGTTATTGATCTGGTGGCATCTGCAGTTCTGATAGGTGCTTCGGTGCGTGCCCTGATGAAGAAGTAGGCCCTCTCGTGGTTGAGGGTTGTTCTGCCGCGATGCAGAAACCTTAGTTTACCGTATTCCGAAAGGTTGCAGCATTATCCGACAAGAGGCCAGATAATCATGTCCATGTCATGCCTCATATCTCTTTTCGACATGAGAATTGAGAGTGCTTCAATGCCTACTACAAATGGCAGATGGAAGATCCTTTTCCAGTCCTCGGCTATAACTTTCCACATTATATTGAACAGTAGAGGCAGGTTCCTGAAATTGAGATCATTCATGACGACCGGCCTCATGTTGATTGAGGCCAGCTGCCTGTGGCCGAAGTTCACTCTTTTCCTCTGCCTGATCAGATCGATGATGGTTTCCGGAACAGTGTTCCAGACCGTTATATCGGAAGCGTATCTTGCACTGTATCCGAGTTCTATGGCTCTGAGGCAGATATACGCATCGTCGTTCACCACCTCTCTCAGGTCCTTGAGTAGCGAGCTTCTGACAATCAGCACTTCTCCTCCGTGCAGAGATTTCCCCGACCTTTCCAGCTCCATGAGATGAAGGTTTCTCACAGCCCATATTGCCGAAGCAATCCTGGTAGGAAATGTCCGGTCATTCGTGGGCACAACCTTTGGAACAACAACGCCCGTCCTTTGGTCAAAGTACCCCAGAGCCTTCCAGATTGTTTCCGGCTGAAACGATACATCGCTGCATATTAGGAATGTGAGGTCCCCAGAAATATGTTCCACAGCCCTTCTGAGAGCGGGCATTTTCCCAATCCTCTCATTTTCAAAAAACACACGAAGCCTGGGATCACCAAGGGAGGATACATAGTCATATGTTCCATCATTTCCTCCGACAGCCAGTATGATCTCGTCAAAACTGCACTCAAGTACGCATCCGAGATTTTTTCTGAGTGATGAAACATCGTTGTAACCGGTAACGATCGCAGAGACTCTCATCACTCATCAGCTACCCCTTCAGGAACCATGTTCCTCATCTCGTGGTACTTTTCCGAATCAAAATAGAAAGAATGCATTGAGACAACAGTGGCAAAGAGTTCAGCAAGCCTGTTCTCCTTCAGGTATCTGTGGTTGTTGAACATCGACTTCAGGATGACCCACACGGAAAGCAGCAGGAATACCAGCGGCTCCACCGATAATCTTCCGCTGCGTCCGTCATTTTCGTTCGGGAAATAGCCGTTGGAAACTTCATCGGGGAAGTATCTTCTCACGAAGGGTGAGTTGTTCAGGAGGCTCTGGTAGTATTCACCCCCTCTGTATGGGATTACATGCACCGAGTCAGAAGCGAGGAGGTAGTCCCCGCTCTGCGAGAAAAAGGACCAGGCGAAACTTTCATCCATCACCAGAGATATGCAGATCTTTCTGTCGCCGTTCAGGATTCTTATTATGAATGCTCTCAGCAGTGTGGTCCAGAGCCTCCTGTTTTTCGTGATCAGGAAGATGTCTATGTCGTCATTATCATGCGGATTGTATGAAACAGACCCAGATATGCCAGAGAAAACGATGTCCCGGCTTCCGACCCTTTCAAGAAATCTGAATCCTCTTGACACCATGTGATCCTTTGCATTCATGGGAAAATTCACCTACGGAGTTAATGTTTGTTGAATATAGCCACATTGGGTATTATAATATTTTGCAAGAAATATTCCCTGTGTGATATCCTGAGTTCCGCGTAAGATATTTTCAATTCGTATCCTCTCTTGTCTCTGTAGGCGCCCCCCTGAATGCAAGAGGATCGTCAGCAGAATACTTCCTGTATTTTTACTTCAAAGCTTCGTCAAGCAAGCTGCATGCGGGAACATGGCTATTTCACCAATAAATGCCAGTATTACCACAACGGGCAACTGCAATCTGAGTTTGCGAAAACCATTCCCTGTGTTGACCCAAGTGGGGCAAAGAATGCCCTGGTGACCGGAGTCCTTTAATGAATAGTTCCCAGCTGGACTCATCGAGTCAGTAGAACAGCAGAATGAGGCCCAAAATTACTAGGGCAATCCCGGACACCCCCTTTAGCAGCCGGAAACGCCCCCTGACAATCCTGGCGAACTGCTGCCTGAATGTCAAAGCCACGAATAGAGCAACCACTACAGCAACGATGCCTGCACTGATCGCCTCAAGTGGATGGCCGTTGATGCCGAGCGGTATCATGATTGCGACAATCTCCACCTCCTCAATAGCCACGAGCTGAGTGGCAAGAGCCAGCGTTCGACGACCGCCCTTCTCAAGTTCCCTGGCTTCGCTGACCTCCTCTGGTTCTTCCTCCTTTTTGAGCACGGAGAATAGGAGCCAGCCAATTCCCACCGCAATCAGGATTACGGCACCTGCCTTCTGGACGAGGGGGAAATAAGACCGGAAGAGAAGAGGTGCGAGGACGACGAAGACGGCGGATACGGGAAGCACGATGAAGCTGGCAGCCGCATAAGCAAGGAGCAGCATTCTCCAGCCGAACATCCGTGCGTAGATCAGGTTCACCAAGTTGTCCTCGATCATCTCATAGGATAAGGCTCCAAGAGCAGCGAATAGTACTATGAAACTGAACATCTGAACTTGAATCCCCCTTGTCAACTTGAATTTACTCATGACTCTAAATGTGCCGCAGATCAAGGTTCTCGTGCTACAATTCAGGCTATGCGTGGGGAACAACAGGTTATTACATATTAGGCAACCCTGTTAACTTGAGGCTTGTTTTAAAGATAAACAGTCATCCTGGCGATATGCCACACTGATGCCCTGGATTTGAGAGGCCAGTTTCAGGATGTAAAATCATGCTGTGCCCCCACATTTCCTTGACTGCATTCATTTGGGCTGACATCAGGCTGATCACTCGAGGCGACTTGAAATGAATAGTGAAATCAAAGCTGATAGAATAGCGGACGCGAGGGATACCTTATGCCCCGGGCCGTTCTGGGAATTGATAAAAGTATATAGCTCTGCGAAGGAGGACGACGTCATCTCACTATATTCTACAGAAGAGTATGACATCGAGACTAAGACGGATGCCCCCGTCTGGATCGATAAGACCGGGAACAAACTGATCGGTGTCTTCGACAGGGAAGGATACTATGAAATAATGATGAGGAAGACGAAAAAGGGCCGTTAATTTTCTCTTCCGGTACTTACTCCAAATTTAAGTAGAAATCAAGAATATCATATTCATGGAATATCGGAAGCTTACCCCCGAAGAAGAAAGAATAATTGTCCATAAGGGTACAGAAATTCCTTTCACAGGAGAATATGAAGATAATTACAGGAAAGGCACATACTACTGCAGAAGGTGCAATACCCCACTATACAAATCAGAGAGCAAATTTGATGCCAGGTGTGGATGGCCAAGCTTTGATGATGAAATAGAAGGAGCTGTCAAGAGGATCCAGGACGCTGATGGAATAAGAACCGAAATCCAGTGCAATAATTGCGGAGCCCATCTTGGGCATGTATTTCTGGGCGAGGGATTCACTCCTAAGAACGTCAGGCATTGCGTGAACTCAATCTCCCTGGTTTTCATGCCAGAGGAATAAACCCTGGCAAGTTTCCCATTACGGGCTTTTCTGACAACATTGGAATGTTGGCTTATTCCCATAACACTTTCCGGAATCTGGATGATAGGAGGACGGTCTCCCGAAGCCATCCGATCAATCCCCGCTTATTGGCAGAAGATTTGGTTGGCTCCCTCAAGGATTGGTTTTCCCTGCACTGAAGAATTTGAAGTAGAACTTCCTTTATACGGGCGCGCGCATATCATTGTTCCATATATTGATAAAATTGAACAGTTTCCATTCCAGCGGCACCCCGCCAGCCATGGGTCGGATCAACTGTTCATGCGGGCCATGGGATCTCCGGGGGCTTAACAGTTAGGCTATGCTCTTTTTTTGAAACCGCCGATAATTCCTAATTAGAGGGTTGGTTTTGACCGGGCAGATAGAGAGAAAAATTATTGGCAGGATTGAGGGGACAAATCATTCCAGTTCACTTGAAGATTCAGAAAAGCTAAAAATTGCCGATGAGTTGAAAATTCCCCTTTCAGTGGTTGAGAGTGTTTCGTCCTTTTACTTCAGGGAGAGAGGGACTGGGACTATATGCACCGGGCTTCCATGCTATCTCAGGAGAAGTGGGGAAGACGGGCATGGGAACTTAGAGAGCTCTTCCTGCCTTGGGTACTGTGATCATGCTCCTGTGCTGGAGAAGGATGGAAAATATTACAACGCAGGCGATGCAGGCCTTTCCGAAATAGATGAAAGCAAGGATTCTTTTGTTATGGACAGAAGAGTGGGGATTGAACCCTACATGATGGGGGGAGGCTATACAGCCCTCGAAGAATTAATTGGATCAGACGATGATTCGTATGTCCTGAGGAGGCTGGAAGCGTCCGGGCTGAAGGGGATGGGGGGAGCAGGTTATCCCGCCCACTTGAAATGGAAGTCTTTCAGGGAAAGCCATTCCGGGTCCACCTACCTTCTTGTTAATGCACACGAGGGTGAGCCGGGCACGTTCAAGGACAGGAAGATACTGGAGCAGAATCCTCATGCTGTGGTCGAGGGTGCCTTGATCACAGCATTCCACAACGGGGCAGGCAAGATATTTGTTGCACTTAAATGGGAATATGCCAATGCCTATAGGAGCCTGATGAAAGCGCTTGATGAACTCCAGGTTAAATTTGGTGAGGGAAGCGTAGCTGGAATGTTGCCGGAGATAGATGTTGTAAGGATTGGAGGAACTTACGTAACAGGTGAGGAAACTGCACTGATGGAGGCACTCGAGGACAGGAGGAGTGAGCCCAGACTCAGGCCGCCTTTCCCCACTGAGAAAGGCCTGTTTGGACGCCCTACTCTGGTTCACAACGTTGAAACTCTGTCGCTTATTCCCGAAATCCTGAGAAACTCAAATGCCCTGAAAAAGACATACTGCCTGACTGGAGACGTAAATGCCCCGGGTGCCATAGTGGCTGACCTGGGGATATCTGCCAGGGAACTGGTTGAGGGGCATGGCAAATCCGATTTGCACAGAATAAGGGCATTCATGCCGGGAGGCCTTTCAGGAGGATACCTTCCCCCATCCCAGATTGGCGTAAAGCTTGACAGCGAGAGCGTAAGGAAGACCGGAGCTTCCATGGGGACCGGTGCAGTAATAGTTCTTTCAGGGGACAGGTGCATGGTTAACATCGCCTTATCAGTATCAAGGTTCTTTGAGGCGGAGTCCTGCGGAAAATGTGCCCCATGCAGGCTTGGTACAAGTGAGATATCAGAGCTTCTCTCCAGAGTTCTTGAAGGGGATGGCAGTGAGGAAGACCTTGAGGATGGAAAGCAAATTGCCCGGAGCATGATCGACGGGTCAATCTGCGCTCTGGGCCAGGCGGCGGGAAAGATGTTTCTTGACTCGATCAGGTATTTTGAGCAGGATTACAGGGAACACCTTGCAGGAGGCTGCCCTACGGGAGAATGTTCCATAGGCGGTGATATGGGATGAATGTGATAATCAACGGCCAGGATTACACTGCCTCAGAAGGGGAATCGGTGCTTGATGCCGCCTCCATGCATGGGATCAGCATCCCTACGCTCTGCAATTATGCTGAACATGAAAACGGTGTCTGCAGAATGTGCATGGTAGAGATTGAAGGCTCCCCAAAACTGGTTCCTGCCTGCTCAACTGACGTGAAGGAAAAAATCCGGGTACGCACTGACACCGAAAGGGTGGAGAACTACAGGAGGACCCTTATTGGCCTGTACATGAAGGAACATGGAAACCACCCCCCAGGGCAGGAGGAAAAATGCACACTCCATGAATATGCTTCAGCCTATGGTGTTGAACAGCACCGCAAAGTGGAGCTTATTGCAGCGAAGGATGACAGCCATACTGCTATCAGCTACGACCCTTCGCTGTGCATAGGCTGCAGGAAATGCCTTATTGCGTGCAACCTGGACCAGAACAACGATGTCATCTCACTTGTTGGAAGGGGGCATGCCGTAAAGATAGGGTTTGACAATGATATACCAATGGGATCTTCCAGCTGCACATCATGCGGTGCCTGCGTCGATGCCTGCCCAACTGGCGCGATTATTGAAAAAGACTGGGAGCCTGCGAACAGGACAGTGGTGACTACCTGCCCATATTGTGCGGTCGGGTGCCAGATAGAGTACGGGATAACTGATGACAGGATCGTGTGGGCAAGGGGAATAAAGGGCCTGGGCGTGAACGATGGCAAGTTATGCATCAAAGGCAAATTCGGATATGGGTTCGAAAAGAGTGGGGACCGGCTCGTCAGGCCACTGATAAGAAGAGGCGGCGTAAGCAGGAAACCACTGGACGGGAGGAAGATTGAAGAGTTTTTCAGGGAAGCAACCTGGGACGAAGCGCTTGATCTTCTGGCTGAAAAGATCCGGAATACGGGGGATAAATATGGAAAAGACTCGATAGCCGGCGTTGCCAGTGACAGATCGACCAATGAGGACATCTATGCGTTCCAGAAATTCATGAGGGCTGCAGTTAAGACTGACAACCTTGACCAGTCTGCAACCCTCTGCCACTCACCATCTGCAGCGATGCTGTCCTGGTCCCTTGGCGCAGGCGCTTCGACCAACCCCATACACGACGTGCTCAATTCGAGGACAATAATGGTGGTAGGGTCAAACACCGACAGGTCACACCCCGTTATTAGCGCCTATCTTAAGAAGGCCGGGAAAGATGGTGCATTTCTGATAGTTGTTGACCCCAGGAACATTGAGCTTGCCAGGAGGGCGGACCTCTTTCTTCAGATCAGGCCAGGCACCGATGTAGTGCTCTTCTCCGCAATGGCGAGATATATTCTGGAAAATGACCTGGTGGACAAGAACTATGTTGAGAAGTATTCAGAAGGGTTCAGCGAATACTCACAGTCAGTGGGGTCATTCAACCTGCTCGACGCCGAGGATATAACTGGAATACCGGCAGAAAAGATAGAAATGGCTGCCCGGATATATGCCTTAAGCAAACCCTCCAGCATATTCTGGACACTCGGGATAACGGAGCATGAGAATGGCTCCGACAACGTCTCATCACTCGTCAATCTGGCAATCCTGACTGGAAACATAGGGATACCCGGTGGCGGCCTTAATCCCATAAGAGGGCAGAACAACGTGCAGGGAGGGGCTGATGTTGGCGGTTTTCCCGGCTCACTTCCAGGATACCAGGAACTCCTTGACCCGTTGGTGAGGAGCAAGTTCGAGAAGAAGTGGAAGACACACATACCCCTGAATGCCGGGCTGAAGAGCACAGAAATGATCCAGGAGGCACTCGCTGGAAAAATCAGGCTCATGTACCTTTCGGGAGAGAACTCCATAAGGTCCCACCCGAATTCTTCAGAGGTAGCTGAAGCTTTCCAGAAACTTGATTTCCTGGCAGTGCAGGACATATTCTTGAACGAGACTGCCGAATATGCGGACCTCGTCCTCCCTGCAGCATCCTCCTTTGAACAGTACGGGACGTTCACCAATACAGAGAGAAGGGTTCAGCTTGTGAGGCCCCTGTTTACACCACCCGGTGAGGCGAGGGCGGACTGGGAGATATATGCTGACCTTTCCGGCAGGCTTGGATACGATCTTGGCTTCAATGACAGCGGCGACATAATGAGGGAGATATCCGATCTCGTTCCCTCCTGGAAGGGGATTTCCCATGAAAGGCTGGAAAAAGGGGGTCTGCAGTGGCCTGTGCCGTCCACCGAATCCCCGGGGACACTTATTCTCCACAGGAATGGCGCTTTGAGGGGCAGGTCAAGATTCAGGCCGGTGTCATGGCAGCCAAAAGAGAGCGGGGAATACCCCTATGTCCTGATAACAGGCAGGAGCAGGGAACACTATCACACTGCCACAATGACATCCCGTTCTTCCGTGCTTGCAGCTGTCTCGAAGGCGCCCGCCATAGAAATGAACAGGGGCGACATGGCCAGGGAAGGGCTGAAGGAAGGGGATAAAATTAAGGTTGAGTCACCGAATGGGAAGCTGGCAGCTGAGGTGAGATCCAACGATAACCTCCAGCCTGGTGTCATGTTCACTACCTTCCATTATGCCGGGCTCAGGGCCAACATCCTCACTTCCTCCACACTGGACCCAATAACAAAAACGCCTGCATACAAAGATACCAGAGTGAGGATAACCAGGTGACTGAAATTTGGGGAAAAGTATATCCGAAATATCTTCTGTGATCAGGGTCTCCGGGTTAAGGAAATCATTCGGGAAAATCCGGGCCGTGGACGGGATAAATTTTGAGGTTGAACGTGGAACAGTGTTCGCACTGCTTGGCCCCAATGGTGCAGGTAAAACAACAGCAATATCGATGTTGGAAGGCCTTCTGCAGAGGGATTCCGGCAACATAGAGATACTTGGAATGGATCCATGGGCAGAGCACGGGACGGTCAGGATGAGGATAGGCGTCATGCCCCAGGGCTTCAATTTCTTCGAGAAACTTACGCCGTTGGATTCCCTGGTGTTTTACCGTGACCTTTTCGAATCTAGTGTTGATCCGGAATCCCTCCTGAGGCTGGTAATTCTTGATGATTCTAGGAACGTACCCTTTGAGAAGCTCTCAGGCGGCCAGAAACAGAAGCTCGGGCTTGCGCTTTCACTCGTAAATGATCCGGAGATCCTGTTTCTTGATGAGCCCACCACCGGGCTGGACCCTTCAGCCAGGAGGGCGATATGGTCCATTATTCGCATGTTCAGGGACAGGGGAAAGACCATAATCCTGACAACCCACTACATGGAGGAGGCGGAACAGCTTGCTGACAACATTGCCATAATCTCACACGGGAGAATAATTGCGGAAGGATCCCCGGAAGGAATTGTCTCCCGTTATGGATCGGGGAGAAAGGTTGTAATAAAGGCAGGAAAAGAGATGGGAGACTTCCTCTCCTCCGAAAGGATAGAAGCATCAGTCAACGGAAAATACTTCGAGATCCGGTTGGACCCGGAAACGAACCTTTCGAGCCTGATTGGGCTCATTGAAGACTCTGGAATAAGCTACTCCCAGTTAACTGTCAGGGCGGACAGCCTTGAGGATGTTTTCATACGGCTTGTAGGCGAGATGTCTGAGGGCGAGTTGAAATGATGAGGAGGACGATGGCTTATTTTCGCGTTCAGGTCAAGACATACATGGCCGAGAGGAGTGCCATTTTTGTGTCGCTGATTTTCCCTGTGATGATGGTATTCATATTCGGGTCGATAATGCCATCTGAATACCTCACCGGAGTGATTCCCGGGCTAATCGGCTTTTCAATACTTACAGATTCCCTATTCGCGGTTACTGCGGTGGCATCAAAATACAGGCTGATGCACATATTCAACCAGTTGTCGCTGACTCCGCTCAGGAGGTCTGAGTGGCTCTTTTCCGTATTCCTGTGGCATGTGATCATAGGCGCGGCATCCTTTGCGATCATAGTCGGTATCGGCTACTTTGCATTTTCAGCCAACATAACACTGCATCTCCTTATCATACCCTTCATAGCTTTCGGCGCGTTACTCTTCGTCTCCATGGGGCTCCTTATCGGGACAGTTGCGAAGTCATCGGAGAGTGCGGGCATTATTGGGAATGCAGTTGGATTCCCCATGATGGTCCTGACAGGAACGTTCTTTCCGGTTTCATTCCTCCCCTGGTACCTTCAGCAGGCTGTCAAGGTGCTTCCCCTGTATTACTTTGTGCAGGGAATGGGAGATGTCATGGTGACGGGGGACTTCAACGAGGGGCTCCTCTATTTAGGGGTGTTGATTGCACTTGCAGCCGGGTTCTTCCTTGCTGGGACCTACCTTTTCAGGTGGAGGGAAAAATAAGGTGGATTTGATGACAACCCGGAAATAACGGGCTATCCAAATAACATTAAGTACTGACAAACACTCTTCATCTGGCTGATAATCCCTGTGCCGCCCTTCAAGCTTGCCCGGCACCCTGCAGATAAACGGGTGCAAACCGTTCACTGTTATGCAATTTGAGTGGTGATAGCGCTAATGGCAGAACACGAAAGTGATAACGTTTCGAATGAGAAATTCGGTCCTTTATTTTCCAGAGTATACTCTTTTTTTGCCTCCAGATCGAGAAAAATGGTAAGGAATTACCGGGCGATAGCCCGGGATATCGACGCTCTGGCGCCCAAAAAGATACTGGATGTTGGTTGTGGCCCCGGTATGCTCATAAAAATTCTGGGAGACACAATCCCCGATGCCACCATCTATGGGGCTGACCCGTCTCCAAGTATGGTGAAAATTGCGCAAAAAAGGCTGAAAGAGAGGATCAGGAGTGGGTCAGTAAAAATAATAACCGGGGACAGCAAGAGCATAGAGCTCGATGAGAAGTTTGACGCAATTGTGACCTCGATGTCGTTCCACCACTGGCCGGACAAAGCCGGAAGCCTTGATTACCTCTCAGGGTTGCTCATGGAAAATGGCTCAATCATTATTTTTGAATCCCACAGGGAAGAGTCGCCTTCCGATTCAGGAAAAACGCACCATTCCCTTTCAGAAAGTGAGGCTCATAAAATATCCCTGGAAGGTTATGAAAGAAGCGTGAAGATTGAGGGCGAGATAATTTCAGTAAGGCTGAGAAGGATGCCGTCAACTACCCCACCCTGACGGATGGGGCTTGCAGCTGGGGGATCAACGGCTGATCGAAAATAGCACCCGCTACAATAGGCTGGCTGGCGGCAGCCCTGTTCCTGATGTTGAGGGATGCGACGAAATCAGCCTCACCCTCAAAACCACAAGAAATACATTTGAATATGGAACGCTCCGGCCTGTTCCTTTTATCAACGGTGTGGCAATCAGGACACTCCCTGCTTGTGTTTTTCGCATTCACACCTATGACTGGGACGCCGGATTCAAGAGCCTTGTATTCAATGAAGGTACGAAGCTGGCAGAAAGACCAGCTATTGTGCCTGTACCTCCTGTTCTTCCCAACGGTTGTCCTCTTCCTTATGCCCTTGAGTTCTTCAAGGGCTATTGCGGAAGAGGTGCCTTTTGCTCTTTCCGCGATCTCCCCGGAAATGACATGGTTGACATCTCTTGCAAAACGTCTCTCCTTCCCGGAAAGTTTCTTGAGATGTCTCTTTGCAGACCTGGTGCCACAAGCCTGCAACCTTGATCGCAGACTGGAATGTTTCGTTCCTGCCTCTGCAATCCTGTCTCCTGAGTAGTAATGTCCTGACGAGTCAACAGCTATGTTCTCGATGCCGAGATCGACACCGATAACATCTGACGCGCTAATTGCTTCCTCTTCTGGAACCTCCACCACAACCATGAGGTAGAATATCCTGTTCCTTCTTACGAGATCACACTGCCCTCTGATCCTGTCAAGAGGAAGTTCTCTGTATTTCCCTATTGTCATGGGTATCCTCACCCTTCCCCTGACAGTGTTGAGGCTCACTGTGTCGAGGCCCTTGAAACTCATCACCCTCTGGTCATACACGATGCTTCCGAATTCCCGGAACTCGTGCATAACAGTTTTGTCGTTCTTGTAGGTTTCAACGACCTTTGCTATTACCCTTATGGCAAGCTGGGCTGCGAGCCCGAAGTTCTCCCTTATGTCCCTGTAGACAAGCTTCTGGAGGAGTACCTTGTTGTACAGCTTTCTCTCGAATGCAAGCCTGGATACAAAGTTGCAGGCTTCATTGAATTTCACGAAGGTGTCAATGAGTGCCTCCTGCTGTTGCTTATCCGGCAGAAGCTTTACCATAAGAGTCTTGTACACAGTATTCACATATTAACTCAATATTTAAGTTTGTCGCAATTCCTCCCCGCCCTATCGGACGGGGCTTCCTTGCGACTTCTTGGTGAAGGTTCCCTGATCCTCTGTCAGCGCGAGGCATCACTGAAGGCAGTGCATCACGAACGCACATACATCGGATATTTCATTGATTGTTTCATCAGCGGCTATGCCTATGTGGCCCCCCTCCTTGTTCACCCTCAGATACGCCCTTGCACCCTTATCCCTGAGGGCCATGTGGAATTTGATTGCGTGTGCGGGATGCACCCTGTCGTCCTTTAACCTGCTGTATATCAGAGTATCGGGGTACTCAACGTCCCTTATGTTATGGTATGGGGAATATTTCAGCAGGTAATCCCTGTCCCCGGGAGAGTCGGGGTCCCCGAATTCAGACACCCAGTATTTTCCAACCGACATCCTGTGGAACCTCATCATGTCGAGGACAGGATTTCCGATAACTGCTCCGTCGAGGATTTCAGGAGCCTGGGTAAGAGTGGTTCCTACCAGCAGGCCGCCATTGCTGACCCCGAAAGCAACAACCTTCATCCCGCCACCGCGGAGAGTCCGGATAACGGCCTGGAAATCATTGAAAACATTCTGCTTGTTGTGAAGCATTCCAGCCCTGTGCCATTCTTCACCATACTCATTTCCGCCTCTGAGGTTCGAGACAGCAATAGTAATGCCTTTGCTCATCAGGTATGCGAACATGGGGTAGAACATTGGGGAAACGGGAATGTTGAAACCACCATACCCGTATGCAAGTGCCCCATTGCTCCTGGCTGATCCTGAATTAACGAGGAAATAGTGTATTCTTGTCCCGTCAGAATCTGCGTACCCGTCCCTGACATCTGCATCCATGATGCGGCTTTCATCGATTTTCTGCATTCTCCTTCCATGGAACTTGAATAGGGAAAAAGGAATGCCGAATGACTCCAGGGCAAGAACTGCGGCCTCACCATCAGAGTCATAAGATTTCAGGCCCATCGGAGTATCCATTGGAAATTCCACAATCACATTGCCCTCCATGTCGTAAAGAACCGGCCTGGCCCTGGCATTATCCATGTGTATTACGAGGATTCCGTCGGACACCAACAGGGCTGAATTTATCGGGCTGACACCTTCGATGACTGCCTCTCCGTCCCTTGTTACAACCCCATTACCCCGGCTTTCGAGGTAATATGACCTGCCATCCCTGAATCCCAAAGGGGTGATTTCGTAATTCTCCCCCTTCACCCTTTTCCAGCTTGAGGGATCCTCAAGTGAACCTGCATAGATATCCGATCTGGTCCAGTCCCCAACAACCGCATAGATCATTTTTCCGCTTCTGTAAAGTGTTATGAAGTCCTCTGGGCCCATCCCTTTGCCGAAAACCACGTCCCCGTCCTTCAGTACCCTGTGTGAATTAGGTGGTCCCCCGTCCGGTGTCTTTTCGTCCACAAACGTTTTGACCAGATAATAGGAATCTTCCGTGAAGGTTATTCCACTGATTGTGCCTTCCAGTTTTTCACTTACTTCACCATCTTTAAACATGGTAAGCAACCCGCTGTCCGAGCCCCCGGTCTCAAAAACACCGATGCGCTTTCCTTCGGGGTCAGATTCGATCCAGAATACAACATTTGGTGTAGTGTGGATTAGGTTGCCCTCGAGTGAAACATGATACAGGCCATTTTCAGTGTAAGACTGCAGGATGCCTCTCGTGGTTATCCTGGCTGAAAGCAGCCTCTTCTTTCTGTAAATCTCATCAACCTCAGCCCTGGCCTTGACGCTCAGCTCACCGAAGGCATCCTGAAAAGTTTTTCCTGCGGCATCAATGTAGTCAATTACTCCCGAATCGAGTGATTCAACCTGGATAAGCGGATCTTCCATTGAAATCAGATCAATAAGGATGAATTCTATATTTAATTTACAGGCCCCGGACCCGGGTTTTGAATTGTGCAGGAGCTTTCACTGCAGAAAAGGCAGGCCTGTTTCCTGCCCCGTAACGGTCTGTGCAGTGAAAACAACCTTTGGCCTGAATTCAACTTCCAGGATGCCTGCTTTGCCGCCATGATACTTTGAGGAAAAAACTGTTACCAGCCTGTTCCTGAACATGCTTTCTACACCCTCTGCCTTTACCTGGTGCCCCCTAACAAGAAGGTCGAGGTTATTTTCTTTCATGAACGAGGAAAATGCATCTTTGCCAAAGAGGTATGTCCCCTCTCCCCTGACGCCCGGTTCAAATCCAGCTAAAATTTCAGAAGGATCATTCCACAGAATCTCGAAGGCACAAGGGTCCGATGGCACTTCATCACCCATTGGAAGGCCATCCCAGTCATCAAGGGACATACAGTCCCGCGGAATGCCGCCATGTACGCCGAGTACCCTGTCGTTTACAAGGCAGGCGTAAGGCAGGACTCCGTATAGCTCTACTATTTCCTTGTACAGGATGTCATAAAGACCTAGTCTGACAAGTTCCTGTTTGAAGCCGTAGTAGCTGTTCATTGACGGGCTTTCGTGATTTCCCCTTATTATGATTATTTTGGTGCTGATTATGGAGGATTCCAGAAGAAACAGCAGGTTGAGAAGCTGATGCTCACCCCTGTCCACGATGTCCCCCAGGAAGCAAACCAGGTCTGACTCCACGCTTTTCATGACAGCATATGATGAGATGTCAAGTGCACCGTGAGTGTCACCTATGAATGTCGCAATCCCGTTCCCGATGTTCAGCCGCTTAACCGGGACCGACTCTCCCATTCTTCTGATATACATTCGAATTGTATCAACCGCAAGCCCGGGAACTATCAGGTAAATATGGCACTCCCCCTGTCCCTGTGAATTTTCACAGGTTACGCTAAAAATATAAAGAACGATGCTTAAAACTATTATCCATATTCATTCAGGTGTTGCATAAATTACACCTTCGGCCCGGGTGACGTATGAAGAAGATAATAGTTCGTTTCAATGAAGGCACGATCGAGAAGATTAGGACTTACTCCTCTGAGTTTCAGGGAATATCCTTCCTGGACGCAAGCATACGTGAAATGGTGCTGTATGTCAACGATTCCCAGCTGGATACCATTATGGACCAGCTTAACACCCTGCTGGATTTCAGGTACAAGGAAAACCTCATAGAAGTGGAGTCGCCTGATTTCATCGTATCCTCATACCTGGACAGAAGCTCTGAAAAGAGTGCAGGGTCAGAGAAGACCCCTGTAGAGAAGCTCATTGACCAGACGAAGAAATATACAATACTTGAGTATGGGAAGATTTCACTCACTTCGGTTGCAGCGCTCATCGCAATGATGGGGCTGTTCATGAACAATGACCCGATCATCATCGGGGCAATGCTCCTGTCACCCATGCTTGGCCCAATCTATGCGTTCGCAATCAACATCAGCATAGGGAAGATTGAGTCGGCACTCAGGGGTATAGCAATACTCCTGATCCTCCTTGCCGCGGCTGTTGGGATTGTATTCATGTTTACAGCCCTGGCGAAAGCAGTTTTCCCCCTGCCCATAACGACACAGATAGATCTGCGGCTGCACTTCAACTCCCTGTACGTCCCTCTCGGGATCCTGCTCGGTTTTGCCTCGATGCTTGCAATGGGAAGGGATATACCCGAGATTTTTGCCGGTGTTGCAATATCGGTTGCCCTTGTTCCACCGGCAGCAGTCGCCGGAATCATGCTGGCAATAGATCCGGCAAAGGCTTTCGTGCCTTTCCTTATTGTTGCACAGAACACGCTTGGAATGATGACCGGCTCGCTCCTCTCAATGATAATGCTGAGGATAGGACCAAGAAAATATTATGCGCAGGCCACAGCCAGGAAGTATTTGATACGCATACTGATAATAGTCCTGATCCTTCTTGTCATTACACTCATCGCAGACATTATTGTAAGTCTGTGACCCAAAAAAAAAAGGAGGTGCGAAAATTTTACTCTGAACTTGAGGAAAATACCTCATGGATTGTTATTGTATTCTCACCTGCGAAGGCTTCCTTCGGCAGTGTCTCCCCACTGTGCGCCTTCTTGAATGAATCGCTTTCCATCCACTTCTGGAACTGTTCCATAGATTCCCAGTAGGTCATGACCACATAGCTGTCCCCTTTGACAGGCCTCAGTACTTCGTTTTTCACAAACCCCGGAAAACTGTCTACCATGTGTGCCCTTTCCCTGAAAACCTTCTCGAACTTCTCCTTGTATTCCTCCTTGATGGGAATGTTGTTCTGCACTACAATCATGCCCGACAATCAGGCCGACTGTTAATAACGTTTCTACATGGATATATCTATTCCAATTCTTCCCATAAATGGGCTGCTGCCGATCAATGCAAGCAAAAAAAATGAGGGAAAAATTCGGGGCGGCATGCAGTTTCGCAACAGGTTGTTATGCATCAATGGCCAGCCCCGCTGAAAGCCTCTTCCCGGGAGGCGTAAACAGCCAAGTCAGAATCAGGCCGAAGACCAGGGAGTCTGCAAGAAGCTCAGCGATGTGGAAAGGGATGATCTGTACCGGCAGTGGAGCCTCGATCATTGGAATCAGTGAGGCTGGTATGAAGAGCATCATGGAGGTTGCAATGAATACATACGGTTTAGATGTGCCAACAGCAACTATGAGGGGTATCAGGGCCAGCGTGAAGATCAGGCCCCTCATGAGCTCTATCGGTATCATGACGGTGAAAGGCGGTATCTTGAGGCCAAGGGTTGGGTCCTGGTAATACTGGTAAACGAATGGGCTGACAGCCATTCCGAATGCAAAATAGACAATGAAAAACAGCGGTGATGCAGCTATGATCCTGATGATCCAGCTGTTCCTGCTGCGCCTGGAAATCATTTCCCTCGATCTTGCCCAGAGGCTCTCGTTGAATTCTGGATGCAGCAGTATGAAACCGGCAGCGGCGGCTACCAGGAAAGATATGAGTATTGACATGGCGATTGCCATTATGAACACGGAAGCAGACCCGAATACATCGGTGAAGAAATACCCTTCAATCATGTTGTTGAAGAATCTCACAACGAACATTGAGAGCCATATCAGCAGGAATACATGATATGGCCTCAACTTGAGGTAATACACAAGCCATACGAGAAATACGGCCAGGGTGAGGCCCACTTCTGCATCTCTCTCAAGTGTTCCGATAGTGATGCCAGTAGTGATAGAAGTGTAGAAGAACTCAATGAGTATCATTGCCAGCGTGAATGACAGCAACCTGGGCCAGGAATAGAATCTCCCGTAACTAACCCCGGAGTTTGAATTTGATTCCTGCATAATTTATAACCAATTTTTTATCCTGCACGGTAACATTAAGCCGGAACCTTATCAGTTAGGACAAGGCAAACAAGCCAGTGCTTCATGAATGCTTTTTTCAAAGAGAGTGCTGAAACTCTCTTTCGGCACTGTAATAAGGAGAACTGCAATGATGCAGGCATGCTTACAATCATCATTGCTGATGCTGAACTGGAAACCATCCCTGAAAAGATGCAGGGTGATCATGCCATACGGAAGTACTCCAAGGAAAAGGGGAAGCCCGTAAATGAGGTCATACTCGACTCCAACTACATGCATACTTCCATTGACCGTTACTTTCCTGGAGAGTCGAGCCGGAGGGGAAGGCCGGACATCATCTACATACTGCTTCAGGTGGCAATGGAGTCAATCCTGAACAAGAACGGCATGTTGAGGATCTTCGTGCACACCAGAAACGACATCTGCATAACGGTCAATCCCAGGGTAAGGCTCCCAAAATCATACAACCGGTTCATAGGGCTTATGGAAAGCCTCTTCAAGAAGGGAGAGATATCAAGTGATGGAGAGGTCCTCCTGAAAGCTGATAAGATGGATGCCGGGAACTGTATTGAAAAGAACCGGAAAGGTGACCTTGTGATCCTCTCGCCGGATGGTGAAAAGGCGAAACTCTACCGGGTGATCTCCGGGGATAAAGACTACACAGTGATCATAGGAGGGTTCCCGGAAGGCGACTACGTGTCAGATGTATACCCGCTTGCCGGTGCATATTCAATATTCAGGGAAGAGCTGACCATATGGTCAGTGGCCTCAGAAGTGATATCACAATACGAGCGTGCCGTCGATCTGGTATGACTGAGCCCGGCGTGGCGAAAATATAGTTAAAATTATTTATTAAGTAACACTTCCTGTTCTAGAACTGGAACGTAAAGTGTTAACCCACATCAATTCCTGATAAAAAGGTGAATATCAAATATGGCAAGAATGCACACGAGGAAAAAAGGGAAATCCGGCTCAAGAGCCCAATTCTCAACTGAGAACCATACCTGGGTGGAAATGAGCAATGATGAGATAAAGGAGACTGTTGTCAAGCTCAAGAATGAGGGGCTTTCCAAATCCCTTATAGGGATAAGGCTCAGGGACCAGTACGGAATACCCAGCACCAAGGTCATGTTCAACCAGAAGCTTGGTGTCCTGCTTGGGTCAGAGGGTTTGGCTGAAAACATACCAGAAGACCTCAACAACCTGATATCCAGGTACCAGAGAGTCAAGAGGCACAATCAGCTCAACAGCAAAGATACCGCAAATGCCAGAAACGGTGCCCTCATCATGGCAAAGATCCTGAGGCTTGTAAGGTATTACAAGAGGAAGGGAGTGCTTCCGGCAGAGTGGAAACTTGGCAGAGTAATCAAATAGAAATGCTCAGCGAAGTGGTTGACGAGAATTTTCAAGAGGCCCTCACAAGAGGGTCAAAACTTATTCTTTCGAACGATTATGTAAGAGTGCTGGCACATTATGACGGTGACGGCACGAGCGCTGCCATAATACTTGCAACTGCCCTTGAGAGAAAAGGAATAAAATACCATCTGGGATACATAAAAAGCCTTGACGGCGATAGCTTCAGGAAACGTCTGGAAGAAGAGAAAGATGTTTTCACGGTTATAGTGGACGCAGGATCGGATCAGGCCCAGTACATTTCAGATTTCGGGAATGTGGTAATCCTGGATCACCATTTCTACACAAAATCAACCGTCGCCTGCCTCAACATCAATGCACGCGACTATGGCGTTGATGGAACGAGGGAGGCTTGCGGTGCAACAATGGCTTACCTTATGGCGCTGGCCATCGATGAGGACAACAAAGACCTGCTGCCATTCTTTCTTTCGGGTGTTATAGCAGACAAGCAGGACATTGGCGGTCTTGAAGGCCTGAACAGGAAGATAATGGACGTTTACGGCAAGGGTGCAACCAGCACCAGGATGCTGAACTTCGAGGGCCAGAATCTTCTGGATTCGATAACATACTCAACAGACCCTTTCTTCCTGGATCTTTCCGGCTATCCCGAAAATGTCAGGAAATTCCTTTCTGACCTGGGCATAGACCCAGCAAAGAAATTCATTGACGTAACGGAAGACCAGAAACGTGAGCTCGCAGCAAACCTTGCGATTAGGATGCTCTCACAGAAAGTGGGAACTGAGGCCCTGAAATACCTGGAGTCGGATATAGTCTCCTTCAAGGGCACAGAGTTCACGTCAAAAGAGATAAGCAGCATCGTCGACGGAAACAGCAAGATGGGCATGAATTCACTCTCTGTCCAGTATTTCCTTGGTGATGACTCTGTCAAGGAAGAGCTGATTTCAAACTGGAAAATATTCAAGACAAAACTCATAGACTACATCTATCGCGCACTCAAGGACACGTATAATGAAAGCAATGTCAGGTACTTCTATGCCCCCGAATCTGAAATGGCGGGCTCAATAAGTGGGATAATGATGCTGTACCTTCTGGACCAGGAAAAGCCGCTAGTTGGATTCAGTGTCAATACCGAGAACACCAAGGTTTCGGGGAGGGGTACGCGAAAAATGGTTGCCAAAGGTCTGAACCTCTCCGTGATCATGAAGGAGTGCAGCCGCGAAGTAGGCGGAAACGGCGGAGGGCATGATATTGCAGCAGGTGCCGTTATTCCAAGAGGTTCTGAGAAGCAGTTTGTCACTCTGGTAAACAAAATGGTAGGCGAACAGCTAACTGGAACGAAAGTGCAAACAAAAAAGATATAAAGTAACAACTTATTTCAACTTGAATGAGCCGTATAGGCATATTTACACTTGACTTCAAGTTCTACCACGATGTTATTAAAGACCTGAGAAGCTGGAATCTGCCTTTTACAAGCATTGAGTCACCCGACAATGTTCCCCGGGACGTTTCTGTTATTCTGAGTTCAGTGAATGATGAATATGACCTTCCTAACCAGATAAAGGCCGAAAACCCGACAAGCGGAATAAGAATGGCTCTGCCGAGACTGATGAACAAGACCCAGTTCAAGAGCCTGGTCATAGGGATAGACCCCGGCCCAAAGCCGGGAATCGCAGTCCTTGCCGACGGAGTTCTCCTGGAAGCTTATGAATGCTCAAGCACGAGAAAGGTGAGAAAGGAAGTGCACGACATCTCCTCCGGATACTTTTACAGGGAGATCATGGTCAAGATTGGGGATGGGGACGCCCCCAACAGGAATGAGATCATAAAATCAATTGAGAAACTGGGTATATCGATTCTTGTGGTTGACGAGAAGAACACGAGCACACCGCATAAGGTTCACGACAATGCCCTTTCTGCTGCCAGAATTGCCCAGTTGAACGGTGTATTTGATGTAAAGTTCAATGAGAAATTCAGCAGAAAAACGGTTTATGAAAAAGAATTCACGACGCTTCTTAGCGTCATCAGGTAATTTTAAGATCCTGTTACTTTCTCCATTTGGGCCTTCTCTCGCCGACTCTGGGTCTTCTTCCGGCACCCATTGCCATGACAAACATGAATACTCCAACTACTGCGACTATGTAGTATATCCAGTTGTAGTTAGGCGGCTGGCCATAATAGAAATGAGTCGTTGCAGAATTGCCCCCTCCGTTTATTGAAAGCATTGTGTTGTTGACTTCGGCCTTCAATGTGTGGTCACCATTTGTAATGTAAGGTGCAAGCCAGGTATAGTTGACGATGACTGTCTGGCCGGGGCCTACCGCGGCTACGGTCTTGCTGGCAATATAGGTGTTGTCAACATAGAAGTTCACCGTGACATTATACATTGAAACAGTGTTCTTGTTGGTTATAGCTGCGTGAAGGTATATCGGCTGTATCACGTTCACCACATATGTTGAACTGGACCTGTGTACCCCTGATGATGAAGATGCTGTTGTTTTTACAAGGAATGTCAACTGCTGGCTCTCCTGAGGTGCTTTTATCTTCACGCTGAAATCCGGGTTTGACACCGAGAAGTTGTGGTAGGTGTTTGTTGGAGAAAACCCGGTCATGTTCTCTCCCGAAAAGTAGACTGTAACAGTGTAGTTGCTGAATCCGTATGTGTTATTCACGTACATTGTGAAGGTCTGGCCGCCGTATACGTAAAACGGGACGTTGACCTGGGTATTGTATACGCTATTGGAAGTTGGTGCAGCAGATGCCACTGCCGCGACTGATCCCGATGAAACCAATAATAGGATTAGTGAGAGTATTAGTGCCTTTTTCATTATCTTTTACCCCTGTTCCTTGATCTGACTCCTGAAGCAATCAGGCCAGCGACTACTATCACCGCTATCATTATAAGGCCTATCTCAAGGCTTCCGAAAGGATTTCCGGTGTAATTGCTCATGATTCCCTGCCCTTTTGGGTATGGAGATAGAGAGGATATTACAGGCACAGAAGAGGATACAGTTACCTTGTGATTTACAGCCGTCGAGTTGAAGTATGTGTCAAAGGATACTGCCTGGGCCTGGCCACTGCCTGTTGGCGTCATGACTACAAATACAGTAATACTTGTGTTGTAGGGTATTGTGACGCTGTTTCCCACCTGTGAGGCTGCATAGAAGGTAGCTTTCCAGTTATATTCCGAGAGTGTGGTAAGGGAACTCTGCGGGATGGAGAAATTTACCTTTATTGCCTCATTCCCTGTATTCTTCAATACAACTGGAACCCAGACCTTGGTGCCGTTGGGGATTGCCAGGCTAGCTGTCTGTGAAGCACTGAAACCAGATACGCCGACAACGTTCGCATTGATGTACCCATTCGTTGTCTGGCCGTTGTATGAAAGCACCACAGGTATCCGGTTAAGTCCGGCAGGTGGGTTGTGCTGCCCTGTAACATTAACGGAGACATTCATTATCTGGCCGGGTTGTATTTCCATAGAAGTTCTGTTGAAAACCATGGACCACTGCCCTGAACCGGATGAAAGTGTCACGTTTACTGCGCTGTTTCCGGAATTGAGTATGCTTACCCCGGCGTCGAACGTCCCGTTACCCCCGATATTTGGAGTCTGGGTTGTCTGGGTGATTACAAAGCTGTATACTTCTGATTTTTCAAGAGTTACAGTCACATAGCTGTTTTTGTGGATATAAGCAGTATAGTTGGTTCCGTAAGTCACCTGTATTGTCGTCCCATTGTATATGGCCTGAGATTCGGTCTGGCTCGCAGAGAAGGTGAAATTGCCAATCGGCAGCAGGAATGGTCCCGCAGTGGAATTCACCAGAAGCTTCTGGGAACCAATCGATATCGTGACATTTGTTTGAAGCAACTGTGTTTTCAGGTTTACAGACACATATGTCTTGTACCCGTTTTCCATGGAAATGTTGTATTCGTTATAACCAGAGAAGGGCTTGACGGTCTCGCTTGCGAAATATGCCTGTGACGACTGGTTATTTATAGCGTAAACCGTGTAGGTTCCATGAGGCACGGTGATGTTGAAGTACCCTGTAGAGTTGGTTCTCGCTTGATCCGCAACTTTTCCTTCAGAGTTAAGCAGCATTACCAGAGTGTATGGGGAGGGTTGTCCGCCGAATGTGGCCTTTCCATAGATTCCCGTATAAGCTTCCGTGGAGGAAACACTCACGTTGAGATTCCTGTTTGCCGTAAGAGACAGTGAAGAACTGCCTGAAAGATAGTATGACCCCGTGCTGTTTGAATACATGTTCTTGTAATAAACCTGATAATCAGTTGCGGTAAGGATCCACGCCCCCTTTGTAAGATTTACCACCATATTTCCAGTCTTGACCAGGTAATATCCCCCACTGAGTGAAAGTGAGTTTGTCAGGTTGAGTTGGTAGCCCTGCTGGTAATTGAATGCAAGATCCCTGTTGCCGGTTATGTTGACCAGGTCCTGATAGACTTTCGAACCATTTGTTGCATAAACAGTATACACTCCAAGAAGCACCCTGGAATTGTCAGCAACATGTTGCCCTGCTGAATTGAATAGCGAAATGCTCGCTGCCCCATTGACGGACACGGCGGCATACTGCTTGACCGGCGAAACGTATGTGTTTCCTGCGGTTGTCACAATGTACACTGGATTGGCAGGAGCCGCCTGCAACGTGGTTGAGGTGATCTTGCCGTAGTATATTCCGGGAACTATGTTCCCTGATGCATAATTGTTGCTGATAGTCAGGTTATAGTCACGCGTGCCGTAAAGCTGGAGGACTCCGTTGACAACCGGATTGCCAGGGGCAGTTGCAAAGGATATGTGCAATGGGCTGTTGTTCGGTGTGACCGGAAGATACAGGGAACTCCCGGTGACACCGGACTGCGGCGCCGAATAGAATGGGGAAGCGTATGTTACATAGAACTGAGACGCATTGTTCTGCACGTAATCCAGCTGAGCGTAACCCTGCTTTCCAACAGTCGTGTACATTACTGGTATATTGGACTGATAGAGTGTCAATATCCCGGTATCAACTGCTGACTGTGCATTATAGCCACCTGCTACTGCCTTGTTGTATACGAACACCGAGGTATCCTGGTTTATGGCAAGGGTCAGATTAACTGTCTGGTTTGACGCAAGGTAAACGTGCCTGAACGCGGAGTAGGGATTCCCGAGATATGATGAAACACCCGCAATGCTATAGCTCTGTGCTGGAAGAGCCACAGTTGCTGTTACCTGCCTGGTGAAGTTGAACTGGAGCATTCCGTCGGAGCTCAAGACCTGGTAGAATCCCCGATACAGGTTTACGTTCTTCAACGTTGAGCCAATTGAAAGGTAGCTTGCTTTCTGCAGAGTCATGTTCTCCCAGATCTGCGAGGTAAGTGTGAAAGTACTTAAAGCAACCGAACCGCCTGATTGAACGTATTCAGTATAAGTGCCATACGGCAGCCTTTCACTGTAGAATCCGTTGGCGGTTGTTTTTACCTCGTAGTACTGGCTGTAGATGCCGTTTTCCATGAACTTGACTGTTGTTCCAGCCGCAGCACCCTTGACCTGACCGTTCACTGTGGCTGATACTTTTGGTGTAAGATTCAACGATGTGTTCATGCCCCAAGCATTGAACGTGATGTGAGAAAGGGCACTAACAGAATTGTTGTTGTATGCATACAGTGTGTAATTTCCGGGTGTAACCCATAAAATTGCCTGTCCTGTGCTGTTTGTCACATTCTCTGTTACCATGCCCGATGATCCTTCGGCTTTGACCGTGTAATCCGGCAGTTTCGATCCGCCAGCGCCTGTTACATTAAGGAACAGCGTGTTGAAGTGCACAAAGATGTCATTTACCTGTGACGCACCGTTTGAGATGTTCACATAAGAGACATTTGTGTACAGCTTGCCTCCATCGATAACCGAAGCCTCATAGGACAGTGGAAGAAGGTTATTTGCAGAGTACTGCCCGTTTTGTATCTTAAGTGAATACGACACATTGAAGGTTTGGTTGTGCAGCTCCACTGACCCGGACTGCACCAGGGGCTGGGAGAACACTTTTACGTTCTTCTGTTCGGTCGTGTTCTGGAATTCGTTTCTAACATAACCAGAAACGCTGTTGTTCTTAAGCACGTAGTTCTTTTCTATCACATAGCTTGGAAGGCCTGTCGTCTGATTATAGCCTGTAACAACCCTGTTTGCCTGGTTCTCACTAACCTTCACTTTTATGTCGGTTATCGACGTCTTGCCGAGCATGAACAGGCTGTTGAATGAGCCTGTAGTAATTGCGACAGTGTCGTTACCGGGCAGTCCAACGAGACTGTAGTACCCATTCTTGTTTGTTACTGTGGTCTGGTGAGGTATTCCATACTGATCGAAGACAGTTACCCTCATCCCGGGGGCAGGCTGTCCGTTAGGCAGGGTGATCTTGCCGGTTATGTTTGCTCCGGGGTAGTATGAGACTATTGGGGTTCCACCCGATAGCAACTGGTTTGGAGGTGGAAATATTTCTGCGACCCCTTTCCCTTCCTGCCTGTATGTGTAGGCCTGCTGGAGAGGTATGAGTTTCCAGGCATTCGGATGTGCCTGATAATTGGAATACGGGTTCCATGGAATGCCCTCATATGTGACTACAAAGTGGCTCATGTTCCATGCCGGCATGACCTGGTATTTTGACTGGCCGAACGTTACTCCCGGTATACCGTTCACCCCGCCCGCCACGTTGGGGGAATATCCCATGGTGAGCCTGTAAATGCTAGTGTTGTAGAACTGAGGAGTGTAAACGATACTGTAGTTGAGTGGCTGGAGACCCGGAGGTAGCTGGTTAAGCGGGAAGGTTCCATTTGCAGTTTGTGCGTATATCTGGTAGTAATTGGTCGGAACAATCTGCCCCGATGCTGATGCGTATGAAGGGGTATCAGTAAGGTAAGCTGGAGCATAGAAAATCCCAGTGTTCTGGCCGGATAGCGGGAAAAGCTGTCCGCTGTCTATCTGGATATATTTTATTGAGTTTCCTGTATCAGCTTCCAGCGCACTGTACGCGTTGACTATTGTTGAAAGCGGATACTTGGATGCCAGTTGCCCCTTAACAAGTGCATAATATGCATTTGCGTTTGAAATGCCCTTTATGAAGCTGCCATAAACCGATGAGTTGTCCGAAATCCAGGTTTTGTACTGGGCAGGATTCTTTATTATATTATTAATGAGCAATTCCTCCTGGTGACCGAAATACAGCGACATGGTCTTATTTACGCCTGTGGTGAAGGAATTGCCGTTGTGGTTATAATCTGCCTGGATAACTCTGGAGATGAAAAGTGATACAATCTGGCTCTGATTCTGTGCAAGAAGTATCTGCCCTGCTACTTGGTAACCTTGCTGGAAATCATCCGCGACTGCAGGATGCTGTCCCTGATATATCTCCTGGAAACCGTAATCCCACCATGAAACATAAGCGGGCCGTTGGTTCTGAGGTATATTTGTGTCTTGTGTGGAAAGCCATTGCAAGGACTTTGATAGCGGCTGGGACGTATTCACGATATAAAATCCGGACCCGCCGACAAACTGTGGCCCCTGTGAAGTATTGCCGAACCTCAGGGCTGGAGGGATTGTTTTGATTATCTGACTGTCAACTGATGTTGCAGTGTTTGCTGGCACTGCCGCAGAAACCATTGCAAAACCGGCAGGTATGATCATCAGGAGCACGATAAGAACGGATGTCAAAGCGTGCATCCAGTTAATATTTCCTTTTATGGACTTGGTAACCGAGACCTGTGTGCTGACCCTTCTTTTCTTGATTTCGGTAAACTTGGAAGTTTCAGCGAAGTAAACGAGGACTCCTGCCCCAAGTGCTGCATAAGCCGGAGCTGCAGTGATGTTGAACCTTGCAGCTGCGAAGCTCATATAGATCGATACAATCGAGAAAACCAGCAGGAACAGATGAGATTCTTTCTTGTCCTTGAAGTACCTGTATATGATGAAGCCGACCCCTGCCATCCCAAGGATGAACTGGGCAGCCCCGAATCCGCTGATGTATTGTCCAAGCTGAGGTGCCTGTGCCTCACCAATCGTGGTATACAGACGACTTTTTACGAAGTATCCCTGCCCGGATATAATTTCATGGAGTATTCCCGGTGCGAGCTGTCCGATAACAACAAGCCCGATGATGGCCACTACTACGATTGAAGGGATTGTTATGATCCACGGCCTTCTTCCAAAAATGTTGAATACCAGTGCGAGGCTTATCACGATAAGACCCATGTAGAGGGGGTCGAGGAGCCACAGATGGAAATATCCGTAGCCCAGCGCGTAATACGGGTATGCCCCAACGAGAAATCCGAACAGGATGAATATTATTGTGAGGTATGTCAGATGACCGGTCGGGACTTTCATTATAATATTTATGACCAGCTGGACAACTACATAGAGCAGTATGATTACCTCGATGTATGGATACCCCTGCCACGAAAGGATAAGCCCCCCTAGCGATGTTGCGCTTAACAGTGCATATATCGTGGCCAGCCTGTTCCGCCTCATGTATTCAACAAGAGAAGGAATGTAACTCCTGATTCCATAGAGATTTTCAATTACTCTTGTCTTGGATATTGTGCCTATTCCTCTCTGGAAGAAATAAACTGCAAAGAATGCAAATAGCAACTCTGGAGTGTGCATCCTTCCGTCTGTCAGTATTCCCGCAGACAGGTTGCTGGGCATTAATGTGTAGAGGGTTGCTGCTATTATTCCCGCCTTCTTGCCGAAAACCTCGTTGGTTATGAGGTAAACTGGTATGATAAGAAGTGCTCCGAACAGCGCATCAAGCTCATTGAAGAAGTAGTATGCGCCAAGGTTAACACCGCCCACTGCCGGGGATATGAGCACAGCTATAAGCACTGTGAACCAGTGGAAGAAAGGTGGCCTGGGGTTGTTTGCCCCAATCGGATAATTAAGAGAAGGATCGAATAGCAACTGGTGGTGGTATGTCAGAATATATTCAATTACCCTGTAATTGTAATATGGGTCACTTCCTCCTGAGGTGTTGAAGGCGAGTCCGACCCATGCCTGGTCCCATGCAAAGAAGTTTGAGATAAATACATAGAAACTCACCAATATTAATAGAGCGGTAAACTCTGGGCGAGTTCTGAAAACTGAAAGCTTAGATTCACGGTGTTCGCCTGTTTGATCCATCAGTATACTACCTAGGGTGCTCTAATAGAATCTTCATATAAAAAGCTAATTTGAAAGAAAGAGCATAGTATGCTCCGGTGCAGATTTCGCACCGGCTGTATGGATCAGAGCAGTGTTATTACTTCATCATCGCTGTCATAATCAAGCAATCTCGTGTATCTTCCCCATCCAATAATGAGGTTAAATGTGTTCACATCATCCTCTGAAGGAAAATTTGAGCGGATAAAATCCTCAAGTTCCTCCTTGGACATTTCAGGAACTTCCCTGCTTCTGAAATCCCTCATTAGGGAGTTGAACGGTTCAACGTTGCTGACCTGCCTCTTCAAAATCTCTTTCCTTCCGTCAATGTTGGCCTTCAGAAATTCTTTTCCAAGTCCTGTGAGGTGAATGTCACCATTCACGATGTCAAGGAGGCCAAGAGCATCAGCATCATTCAAAAGGTTCATGAGCGTGCTTCTCTCCTCATCGAGTGAGTCGTCAAGCCGAGCAATATCCACAGACTTGCCGACATCCTCCAGGATTTCAAGCAGACCAACAATATCTCCAACGCCTCTGGTTTCCAAAAGGTGCATTTCTTTATACAGTATCCTGTATGAATATTGACTTAAATTTTTTCCGCTTTTAAGACATTGTCAACTTCCGGTTGATAAGTACCGGTGATACCAGTAGGATGTCCGCAG
>OBLK01000095.1_pt1 | contig 33886 bp, 34 predicted proteins | sample 1518871 | NCBI WGS metagenome assembly OBLK01 (sample SAMEA2464837, study PRJEB22497) | soil metagenome | biome: Grassland; feature: Farmland; material: Clay | place: Australia | collected 2013-02-01 | depth 0.8 m
TGGACCCGGGTCATGCGCGTCGGCCCGTTCTTCGTGTTCGAGCACATCGGCTTTCATAACCTGCTGTTTCGGGGACAGCCGGTGGCGCCCATCGATCTGACGGTCGCCATAGCCTACTGGGATGACCTGCAGATCGAGCTGATCCGACAACACGACGACAGCCCGTCGATCTACCGGGAGTTCGCCGCGGCGCGCGGCACGGGCATGCATCACATGGGCGTCATGACCAACGCTCTCGACGCCGATCTCGCGGGTCTGGCGCTTCTAGGGGTACAGCCGGTGCTGCGCGGCAGCGCCGCGGGCATGCGTTTCGCGTATGTCGCGACCGACCATCACCCCGGCGGCATGGTCGAGCTGATCGAGGCGAACGCCGGCACGCGGGCGTTCTTCGCGCGCATGCGCGAGGCGGCGCGCGACTGGGACGGGCGCAACCCTGTGTACCGCGCGGAATGAGCGGTCAGATCACCGTGTGCTGCTGTTCAGCCGCGAACGGACAGTATTCCTCACGCTCGACGACATCGAGAACGAACGACAGTTTGGCCATGCCGGCGATCACGGCCATCACGGTGCCGAGCTCGAGAATCTGAGCCTCGGTGAAGTGCTCCCGCAGGTCCGACAGGAGCTGCGGCGTGAGCCGTCCGTCCATGTTGGTCAGCGCCACCTGTTCGGCATATGCGATCACGGCGCGTTCGGCGTCCGTAAACGCCGAGTTGTTTCCGGAAATCAGGGCGTCAATCTGCTGCTGCGTGAAACCGGCGGCCAGCGCGCCGGGCACGTTCTGCCGATTGCATGTCCGGCAGCCGTGAAGCCGCGAGAGCTTCAGGCGTGCGAGCTGCTTGTAGCGCTGCGCAACCGTGCCGCCGAAGAACAGCCGCGCATAGAATTTCTCCATCACGAATTCGAGCGCCTCGGGGGCTTGCGCGAACACCTCGATGAAGGTCGCGGAGCCGGTGAGCCGGTCCAGCATCTGCCAAGCCTCCTGCCAGCGTGGCTCGAGCTGGTCGCGCGGGATTCGGGTAAGCAACGTCTCGGACATGAGTCGATCTCCTCTGGCAGTGGATCCGGCCAACGAGCCCATGGTATTATAAAAAACAAGCAGTCCGGTTTTTTTGTATGATCCGCGTTCCGGGGGATTCAAGACCGATCGTGCTCCTCGCGTGTTGAGCGAGCGCGCCTCGACCGGCGGCTCGTGAGCCTCGGTGGCGACGCGGCGGATCCCTCGGTCGCGGACGCAGCACGTCGCGGCGAGCGCTATTCAGAGGGGAGCGGATACTCATGACACAGAACGATTCGCTGCTGATCGAGCACGAGGCCGGAATCGCACGACTGACGCTCAACCGACCGGCGGCCGGAAACTCGATAGATGTGCCGCTTGCGCGGGCGCTCATGGAGGCAGCGATCCGTTGTGACGAGGATGATTCGATACGTTGTGTGTCATTGACCGGAAACGGGCGGCTGTTCTGCGCTGGAGGCGATATCCAGGCATTCATCGCGGCGGGCGATTCCGCGCCCGCACTGCTGAAGGAACTGACCAGCTATCTCCACGCGGCGATCGCGCGCTTCGCGCGCATGGACAAGCCGCTGCTCACGGTCGTGAACGGTCCGGCGGCGGGCGCCGGTGTCGGCCTGGCGGTGCTCGGAGACATCGTGCTTGCGGCGCGGTCGGCGCATTTCACGCTTGCGTATACGGGCATCGGGCTATCACCGGACGGCGGCTGCACCTGGTTGCTGCCGCGTCTCGTCGGAATGCGCCGCGCGCAAGAGCTGTTGCTCACCAACCGACGGGTCGATGCCGGGGAGGCCGAGCGTATCGGCCTGATAACACGTTCCGTGGATGACGCAATGCTCGCGCAGGCGACCTCTGTGCAAGAGCGGGAGCTGGCGGACTCGGCGGTGCGCGCAATGGGCCATACGAAGCGCCTGCTGGCGTCGAGTTTTGATACGAGTCTCGAAACGCAGATGGAGTGCGAGGCGCGTTCGATCGCGGAGCTCGGGCGCACAGGGCATTTCCGCGAAGGTGTCGCCGCGTTCACCGCCAGGCGCAAGCCGGACTTTCCGGCATCAGGCAAGGGCTGACGACGCACTGGCCTGCGATTGCGGAGGATCGAGTGCTGCCTGATTGCATTGTCATAGTTGGCGCCGGTCAGGCGGCGGCCCACGCCGCCGATACCCTGCGGCGCAAAGGCTTCGCCGGGAAGCTCACGATCGTGGGCGATGAGCCGTGGCTGCCGTACCAGCGGCCGCCGCTGTCGAAGAAGTATCTGGCGGGCGCGATGGAGCGTGAGCGCCTGCTCTTGCGGCCGGCACAGTTCTACGAGACCCGCTCTGTGGACGTTCGGCTGCGCCGCCGCGTCGAGCGGATCTCGCGGAGCGAGCAGCGGGTGCGGCTCGATGACGGATCGACTCTGCCATACGATGCGCTTCTGATCGCCACGGGCTGCCGTCCCCGGCCACTCGGCGTCCCGGGAGTCGACCTGGAAGGCGTGCATTATCTGCGAACCCTCACGGATGTCGAACGGCTGCGTGCCGGGATGTCGGCCGGCACCCGCCTGGTCATCGTCGGTGGCGGTTACATCGGACTCGAAGTGGCCGCCACCGCCCGCCAGCTCGGCCTCGATGTGACCGTGCTCGAGCTGGCAGACCGGCTGATGAGCCGGGTCGTCAGCCCACAGGTGTCCGCATTTTACGCGACCGAGCATGGGCACCGCGGCGTGCGGATCGTCTGCAATGCCAAGGTGCGTGCGTTGGAGGCGGGACGGGGCGCAAGGAGAGTCTGTACGGTGGTGACTGAGGACGGAGCCCGCTACCCGGCGGACGTCGTGGTGATCGGGGTGGGCGTACAGCCGGCGGACGAGCTGGCCTCGGCCGCGGGGTTGGCCTGCGAGAACGGCATAGTGGTGGATGATCGCTGCCGCACATCGGATCCTGCGATCTACGCGGCCGGAGACTGCACCAGCCATCCAAGTGCGCATTACGGTCGCCGGCTGCGGCTGGAATCGGTCGATAACGCCGTGGAGCAGGCTGCGAGCGCCGCGCTCAATCTTCTTGGGATCGACACCGTACACGACAAAGTGCCGTGGTTCTGGTCAGATCAATACGATCTCAAGCTGATCATTGTCGGAATAGGTCAGGGCTGCGATTCGGTGGTGCTGCGGGGGGATCCCGCCTCGAGGGCGTTCAGCTGCTGTTACCTGCAGGGCGGCGAGCTGTGCGCCATCGACACCGTCAATCGTGCGCAGGACCAGATGGCCGGGCGCAAGCTGATCGCCGCGCGCGCGCATCCGGACCTGGACAAGCTGGCCGATCCGAACGTGCCACTGCGCGAGACCTGCTAGGGGGAGTTTCGCGCAATATTGACCCCGGCGGCTGGCTTGGCACACCGGCATTCGTCAGGGTCCGTTCCGTGAGCAAGCTCGAGGTGAGTAAATGGCGAATTTGCTTTCGCATGGGAAAAATGCTGCGAGTGGGGGCGGAATACGAGCGGCCGCGCGCATGATCCGGCGTCACTTTGGCCGTATGGGAGAGCTCGATGCCGCGCACTGAAGTCTTCGTCGTCTCCGCAGTTCGTACCGCCATCGGCAGTTTCGGCGGTGCACTGAAGAATGTCCCCCTGTCAGACCTTGCCACCACGGCGGTGCGCTCCGCCCTCGAGCGCTGCTGCGTCGCGCCGGATCAGGTGGGCCACGTCGTGATGGGAAACGTCATACCGACGGAGCCCCGCGACGCTTACCTCGGCCGCATCGCAGCCATGAAAGCCGGCATTTTCAAGGAAACGCCGGCTTTCAACGTCAACCGCTTGTGCGGTTCCGGGTTACAGGCCGTCATATCCGCCGCTCAGACCATTCTGCTCGGCGATGCGCAAGTCGCCATTGGCGCAGGGGCCGAATCGATGAGCCGTGGTCCGTATCTGGTGCCCGCCGCCCGCTGGGGTGCGCGCATGGGTGACAGCGCGATGCGTGATTACATGAGCGGGATCCTCCACGACCCCTTCGAGGACATCCACATGGGCATCACCGCCGAAAATGTCGCGGCACGCTACGGTATCGGCCGCCGGTTGCAGGACGAGCTGGCGGTGGAAAGCCAGAAGCGTGCCGCGCGTGCCATCGCCGAGGGCAGGTTCAAGAGCCAGATCGTGGCGGTGGAGGTACCGAGCCGCAAAGGGCCGGTACGGTTCGAGATCGACGAGCACGTGCGCCCGGAAGTGACCTTGGAGCAGTTGACGAAGATGAAACCGGCGTTCAAGAAGGACGGCACGGTCACTGCCGGCAATGCCTCCGGCATCAACGATGGCGCCGCAGCAGTGGTGCTCGCCTGCTCCGGGAAGGTGAAGTCCCTCGGACTGAAGCCTCTGGCCCGCCTGGTTTCCTACGGCCACGCCGGGGTGGAGCCGTCCGAGATGGGCATGGGACCGGTGCCCGCGACACGGCTGGCGCTCGAGCGCGCGGGTCTGAGTGTGCGTGACTTGGATGTAATCGAATCCAACGAAGCCTTCGCCGCGCAGGCGTGCGCCGTGGCGCGCGAGCTGGATTTCGATCCCGCCAAGGTGAATCCCAATGGCTCGGGTATTTCTCTCGGGCACCCGGTCGGGGCAACCGGCGCCATCCTGACCACCAAGGCGCTGCATGAACTGCAACGACTGAACGGGCGGTATGCCCTCGCCACCATGTGTATCGGGGGCGGACAGGGCATCGCGGCCGTATTTGAGCGTGTGTGATCGTTGCGCGGGAGCGGGATTCCGAGCGGGGTAAATACGCTCGAGCACCTTGCTGCGGGGCAAATGCTCGAAGTTACCAATGAGCGCGGACCGGTCTTTCTCCACCCGGAGCTTCAGGCTCGCGGTGCGAGCATTCACACCGAGAAGACGCATGAGGGCGTTCGCCTGCTTATCCGCCGCGGAGGTTGACAGCAGTGGTGACCGCAAAAGCGTTGAGCCATGAGTGCGTGATCACTGCGCTTCATGCGGTGATCGACCCGGAGCCCGGCTGCAACATAGTCGACCTCGGGCTCATCCATGGGCTGACGGTGGAGGATAATGTCATCAAGTTCAGTATGGCCCTGACAATGCCGGGATGTCCCGCCCAGGATTGCATCTTGTCATCCGTGTACGAGTGCAGTCGGAATCTGCCTGATGCCAAAAGCGTCGAGGTCGATCTGGTTTGGGACCCTTTATGGACTGCGGAAAGGATGACGACCGTGGCCAAGGAATATTTCGGAATTCGAGCATGATTTGGCTGAAACATGAGAATCCGCACTCTCCAAGAGGCGGGTCGGAAGCGAATCCCAGAAGATGTTGAATCCAGAACCTGCGATGTTGCGTTGACCTGATGGTATCAGTCGGTAAATCGGCGCCTGGTGAATGAGGCTGTTTCCGGCGACACTCTGCGTCAGGTGCGAACGCAGGAGTGTGCCGATGCGAGGAAGCGACTTTCTCCCTCACGAGGCAGGGCAAGCCTCCGCGCCCGCCGGGCTGAGCAATTGCGGCTCAGCGTGAATCAGGTCAGATCCAGGCAGCGGTCCGACCACGGGCCGGCAGTCCGCAGAAAAGCACGATGGCGGGCGCCCGTCAATGATCTGCGAAGACATCCCGCATGTCGGGAAACAGCATCTGATCTTCGCGGTTCATGTGGGACGTAAGAAGCTCGGTGAGCTCCTCGATCAGCGACCGAACCTCGCTGATATCAGCGTCGTCCTCGATTGCCTCGACCAGCCGATTACGCAACGACAGAATCTCGCGGTGCTCTTGCGAAAAGTGAGCAAGTACCTCGGGGTCACCTCCGGCCGAGGCATACGCGGGAAAGAGCTCGTGATCCTCGTTGACGATGTGCTCATCGAGCGGCAAGCCGAGTTCGGTGGCCACCTGCCGGAAGGCCGCCTTGAGAGCCTCCGGCGGCGCGGTCACCTCGTCGGCAAGCTTCGCCAGTTGTGGCAGCAGATCCCGGTGCTCGGCGGACAAGGTCTCGATCATTGCGGCAAGGTGTCTGCTTGTATTGGCCATATCTGTTCTCCGCGGCTCGCGCCGCATAGTCCGAAGTCAGCGACAGCTCGTGCGTTTGCAGAACACCCGGTCGCCGCGCGAGATCTGGTTTGAACGCAGCCGCGCGTTACTCGCTTGTGATCGTGAAGAATCTGTCGAGCTCAACGATAGAGATCTCGCGCGGCGGTCGCCACCGCCCTCACGCCGTCCCGTGCGAGCCCTGCATGCGGTGCCATCGCCCAAATGTAGTATAACCGACACCACAACATCCACAATAACCCGCTGATGTGCCGACGAGGCTGTTGCGCAGCACGGGCGTGCGGACCGCGCCGCTATGAGCCCGGGGCGCGGATCAACCGGTTTGCCTGTGTGCTTCGGAATCTGCCCGTCGTGCTGGACCGGAACCCATTGCGTCATCGGGATCGTCTCTCGTATGGGGCCGCACAAGTCTGGACTGAAGAGCTGCGTGACTGCCTTGATCTTTGTCAAGGCATTGGGGGATATGCGGATGAAAGCCGCATACAGGGGCAGGAGCGGCGTAGACGTCGACACCGAAGCGGCCGACGACTATCGTGCTGCGCAGGTGCGCGCTGGCCGCTTGGAGAGTTGCGCCTGCTTCTCGCGCCGGCTCGATATTCCGGCACGCAGCTGCGTGACCTCGATGTTAGAGAAGTCCCGATTGGAATCCTCTGAGTGGCGGATCATCGAGTGCGAGGGCCTGCGCGACACTCGACAGATCGGCGAACGCTTGCGCGCTGGTGTCAACTGGGGCTCTTGCCTGCCGGAGGCCGCGCTGTTGGCGGAAGCGATCGCAGGGCCATGAACAGCGGGACTGTCGCTCGAGAATATGTTTGCCGGAGACGGGGGTGTTTTTCTTTTCCTGAGACCGAGCTGAGCATGGTCTGCGCATCGCTCGGCAGTCTGGCTTTGCCGGACTCGAGTTTGCGGCGCCATTGCTCGCCCGCCGCCCAAGCTGTGCTCCACGAGTCTGCAAGCACGGCCGGCCGCCTGACGCTCAGTACCTCGATGAGCATCTGCGCTTGCTGAAAGTCTTTGACCGACTTCGCCGCTTCGACGATCCGGCCGGAGAGCGGGTCGGGCGTAGGCAGGCCTGCGGCAATGAGCGCACGGACGAGCGTCTGGCGGCGCTTGAAGCCTGCCTTCAACCTGGAGAAGCGCATGACGCGGTCCGTGATGCCGGGATCACTCACGGGCCCGACGTACATGTTGCGGATCTTATCGCTCTCACGCCACTAGAAATGCCAGTAGTCGCGGCCTTTGGACCGCTTACGGTCGAAGGTGCCGTTCTCACGGTACTCTGCGTCGAATTCTGCATCGAGGCTGCGCTGCAGGAGCTCGGCAAATAAGGTCTGGGCTGCGAGATCGGTCTCTTGCATGCGGGTGCTCTCCAGATGTTGACCTGCAAATCTAGCGCGTTGGTCAATGGTAGGGTAAACCAGATGACCAACATCATCAAAATGTAGGTCAACTCATGCGAAGAGCGCATCGGCCTGCATCGTCGAATCTTGAAGATCTGCTCCATTTTCGCCATCACGACAGCATTCGTGGGGTGGCTGATGGCCCAGATCATAGTGCGCCAATTGGAAGATGAGGTTAAGGCACGCCTGCAGCGCCGGACGGACAGACATGGGCGGAGCATGGAGGCGGAGGTTCGTGACGTTCAGCGCGCCGCGGCCAAGAACGATGGCCGTCCGTCCGGCTGCCTGGGGTCGCGCATCGCCGATCGGTTCCGTGGCCATGGCGAGGAGTCTTTCGAAAGTCAGCACGCGAAGACTTCACCGCAACAGGTGCACAGGCATTGAGCACTGACAGAACGAGTGCCGGACACGGTGCGGGATCCGGATCGCTCCGCTTGCCCGCCTCCGCTGGCAACGTCAGAGCCGCTCGCCAACCGGGGCGCGCTGGCGACGCCCGCTGCCCAACCTGCACGCCGATCCGTGTCGGAAGCCTCTGCCTTTACATAACTCGGTCCCGAATGAAATTCACGCCTCAGGGGGTCGATCAGTGCTACCCTGCCGTGTCCGGTGAAGCTTGGCGCGAACGATTCCGAGAGTCCGAGATATTCGGGATTCGATATTCGGGATTCAAGTGAACTCACATTCTGGCCACCGGACCCGAATATCGGGGCCGGCGATGCGTGCGTGAACGAAGCGTGACGAAATCCGTGCCACGCGCTGCCGGCGGCCCACTACCGTTTCCGATCCTTGAACAGCAAAAGAAGAGCTTCTATGAAACCCATCCAGTCACTGGTTATCCTGCTGGCATGCGCTGGCGCCTGCGCGGCAACCCAGGCCGTAGCCGCCGAGCCGACAATTGCGACGATGAACTGCGTCGGTGATACAGCGACGCAACTCAGTCTGGCCGACTACCAGATCGACCTCGGTGACTATGCGAGCGCATCCTCTCAGTCATCCGGCGCGGGCGCCGGCAAGGTTACGTTCCTGCCGGTGATCGTGGATACTGTGGTTGACCAACACTTGCCTCAGCTGGTCACGCAGTTGACCGAGGGGCGGTTGTGGTCGCGATGCACGATTCAGTTCGGCGGCGACAGTGGATTCAGCGTCATTCTGGGATCGGTGCTGATCTCGAATATCAAGCTGGTCTCGGAAGATCAGGATACGGTCGGTGGCGGTCCCGAAGGCATTGCGAGGCCGCGCGCCTCTGTAATCGCCCGCATCTCGCTGGAGTTCGCCAAGTTGCGGATCGCTTACACGGGCGGCCGGGCCGGGAACATCGCGCCGTAAGCCCTCGGTTTCGGGTGTGCCTGCATCCTCGATTTGGAGGCGGCTTTAGAGGCACCTGCCGCAACGGCCGCCCGTGATGAAAGCGGCCGAAGGCAAACGCCCACCCATACCGGCAGCCGGTCGACGCTGCCGCTGTTGAGGCGCGACGTACGCGGCCACTTAGTTCTCGCGGAAGGTGTGCCAGGCGATCTCCACTACGATGTAGTCGGCGTCGAGATCTGCATCATTGAATTTGCTGGGGTGGAGAGCAGGACAGCCCATGGGTTCCCCCACATCGTTACCCCCGCTGCGTACGGGCTGGCCGTGGACGCGAGTGGACGGAGTGTGGACGAGCATCGCTTCGGACCGTATCTGATCCGCTGTTCTGCCCGACCATTATGGGATGCCGTCGAGGCTATGTTCGCCGGCGACGTGGTGCTGTTCCCGATTCCTGGAGACCGAGCTGAGCATGGCCTGCGCATCGCTCGGCAGTCTGGCTTTGCCGGACTCGAGTTTGCGGCGCCATTGCCCGCCCGCCGCCCAAGCTGTGCTCCACGAGTCTGCGAGCACGGCATGTCGCGATACCGGCGACAGGCCGTGCCGGGGGTGGTCGCTTGCCGGCCGCGCTGCACAGGCATGGGCCGTTTGGGTTCCATCCGTCCGGCGTCAGAGCTTTGACGGTTATTTCTTCAGCAACTCGACGCCCGGGAGCCGGGCGGCCGTTCCGTCGAACGTGATCATTGGTGCGCGGTGTGCCGAGCCGCATTGCCCGGCGTGCAGGCAATCGGCAAAATCGGCCGGATTGTGCCGATAGAAGCTAAGCGCTCGCTCCAATGCGGGCTCATCCTGGAACTCGAGCTCCTGGGTCTCGAGCAGCGCATTGAACGCACCCAAAATCGTTGCTTTGTCGAACTCGTAGCGCGAGCGCAGCACCCACTCGAGCTCGAGCATGACGGTGCTGGGGACGAACAGGGGAAACCCTTGCTCATGTGCGTCCTGGAACAAACGCTGAACTCGCGCAACCTGCCGAGGATCGTCGTCCACGATCCACCGTACGAGTACGTTCGTGTCGAGGCCAGCCACCAGTCAACGGCGACCAATGTTCATGTCTCTGACAGAGACCGGGCGTTTTCCCGTTCGTGCATGCTTCAACAGCCCTTTGAGTTCCAGTATTGAGCGCCGCTTCGCCCGAAACACGATCGTTCCGTCGTCGAGCTGTGTGAAGATCACACGCTCGCCCGCGGAGAGCCCCATGGCTTTACGGATATCAGCAGGAATAGTGACCTGCCCCTTGCTGGTGATGGTGGCTTCGGGCATGCGCAGGCTCCTTACAGGAGGCGATATTGTAAGGCGTCAAGCCCGGCTGGGCAAATCGCCTGTATCCGAGACGAGAGCGGCCGATCGCCGTCGGCCTTAGTATCGCCTGAGCCCGAGCAGCCCCGCTCGTTTCACTGGCCGGGTTGTCCGGCATCCGGTCGCTGGTCGATCTTTCGGCTCGGCTCTAAATTGAATTTGCCCTGAGTCGCCCCGATCAACCCCTGCTAGGATGTCTCCGCCACTCGATCAACAATAAAAGCAATGATCCACCCGCGGTCATCCGTCCGACGGACCGGTGAATGCCTCGGGTCCGACTCGCAATTATCGATCTAAGCTATTGAAAAGCAAAGAATTTCTTGTGCCCGGGAGAGGCGCCGAAAGAACGGCTAGTCGCTTGAATCCACAGGGATGAAGAGCGCGGAGGCCTGCGGGTTCCCCCAGAGTTACCCCAGCTGCGTACGGGCTGTGCATGGACGAGAGTGGATGACGCCTGCACGCGCATTGGCGTCGGGGTGCACTTGACCTGCCGCTCTGCCTGCATCGTCAAATCTTGAAGGTCTGCTCCACGTACTGCTATCATGATAGCATGCGTGGAGGTATGTGATGGCCCAGATCATAGTCCGTCAATTGGAAGATGAGGTTAAGGCGCGCCTGCAGCGCCGGGCGGACAGGCATGGGCGAAGCATGGAAGCGGAGGTTCGTGACATCTTGCGTGCTGCGGCCAAGAACGATGGCCGCCCGTCCGGCGGCCTGGGGTCGCGCATCGCCGATCGGTTCCGTGGTCATGGCCTCGAATCCGACCTTGCCGAGATCCGCGGCCAGAGCCCCAAGCCGGCGGATTTCCACGATTGATCATCCTGGATACCAATGTGTTGTCGGCGCTCATGCGAACCGAGCCCGAGGCTAGGGTCGTGCGCTGGCTCGACCGGCAGCCGGCGCAGTCGGTGTGGACGACCAGCATCACGGTATTCGAGGCGCGTTTCGGCATTGCGTTGCTGCCTCAGGGTGGACGCAGGAGAACGCTGGAGCAATCGTTCGCCCGGGTGCTGCAGGAAGACCTCGAGGACCGCATACTGGATTTCGATAGCTCGGCCGCGGAGGAAGCGGCAGCGCTTGCCGCCGATCGGCAGAAATCGGGACGGCCTGTCGACTTTCGTGACACGCAGATCGCCGGTATAGCGCTCTCGCGTCACGCCACTGTCGCGACACGGAATATCAGGCATTTTCATGGGCTGAAGGTTACGGTCGTCGACCCCTGGAAGGCCGGCGGGCGCTGACGGCCGGCGGAGATTGGCACCAATAGAATGGCGCCCAACCTGTGGCAATCCGGTCGATCTCCATGAAGCAATCCATTAGCCAAGTCGTCCTCGTCGTACGGGATTATGACGAGGCCATAGACTTTTACGTGAACCGCCTCGGCTTTACGTTGGTCGAGGACACGCCTGTCCCCGCTCAGAATAAGCGCTGGGTCGTGGTGGCTCCGCCCGGGTCCAGCGAATCGCGGCTTCTGCTCGCCCGAGCGGTCGGTGACGAGCAAGCATCTCGCGTCGGTAATCAGACCGGTGAGCGAGTATTTCTCTTCCTCTATACGAACGGTTTCTGGCGGGATTTCCGAGCATATCAGGCAAGAGGTATCATATTTGTGCGCCCCCCCGTGAAGTGAGCTACGGGACCGTCGCTGTTTTCCAGGATATTTACGGAAATCTCTGGGATCTGTTGCAGCTGAGGGGGTCGGCGCAGTCGATGTAGACGGATGGCGTTCTCTCGGGTCGCCTGATCATCGGGGTAGGTCGCCCACGAGCAGACATTGACTCGGGTCTGCCGGATTTCCGAATAGCTGACACGTTGTGGTAGGGTGAGTACGCATGCCGAGCCCATGGCTCGATATACCGCTCGAGGACTACGAGGCCCACATGGCTCTTCCTGCGATTGGGCAGGCTCAGCTGCTGGGTGACACTCTCCAGGGCCTGATCGGGCGTCACGCACCGCGGAGTGTCGCGGTCCTCGGGTGTGCCGGTGGGAATGGTTTCGATCGCCTGAGGTCTGCTGGTCTCGATCGTGTAGTGGGGGTGGACATCAACCCGGAGTACATCGAGGCAGCGCGTCGGAGATATGGCGGCTTGTTGCACGGGCTCGAGCTCTATGTCAACGACATCGAACATGAGGGTGAGTTGTTCGCTCCGGTGGATTTCATCTACGCGGCACTCGTATTCGAGTACGTGGACGTTGAGAAGGCGCTCGGATTCTTGAGACGGCACTGCGTATCCGAGGGAATATCGGTGGCGGTACTGCAGCAGCCGCACGAGCGTTTACAGCGAGCTTCACCATCTCCATACGCGAGCCTGAGTGTGCTCGAGGCATCCAGTCATTGGGTCTCGGCCGAATGGCTGCGCCTGGCCGCGCGGCGAGCGGGCTTCGCAAGACACTCCGAATCCTGCGTAGAAAGTGTCGAGGGCAAGCGCTTCGTTGTCGAAGCGCTCAAGCGACTGCCTGAGATTTCCTGACGTGAGGATTGGTCGCCAATGGCCAACGCTCCGATGTGGCTCAGTGCTCTGAAGAAACTGGTCGCGCGCGACACTGTGTGCGCCAATGCGGAGCCAGCCGTGTTTCATGGCATCGCCTGAGTCCGAGCAGCCTCGCTCATTTCATTGCCAAAGCGACGAGCATCCGACCGTCACCCGATCCTGTACTCGATTTGAATTTGTCCCGAGTGGCCCCGATCAAGCCCTGCTAGGATGTGTCGGCCACTCGATCAACAATAAAAGCAATGATCCACCCGCGGTCATCCGTCCCCAGGGCCGGTGCATGCCTCGGGCCCGACTTTCAATTGTGGAAATAAGTTATTGAAAAACAAAGAGTTACTTGTGCCCAGGAGAGGCACCGAAATCGCTTGGAGGTAATTGAGTTTGCTCGCTGAAGTCTCTGGTTCGCGCCCAGGTTTCCCCATTGTTACCCCCGACCGGTGCATGCTATGCATGGATGCGAGTGGACAATTCTTCGCGGTGGATTGCGAGATCCACGCGGAACGAGCGTCTGACGACATACCTGGTGGGCATCGTGGTGATGGCTGTTCTCGTTGTCGCTGCACCAGCAGGGGACTGGCCGGCAGGAAGGTCGCGGGAGCGACCGGTTTTCACCGAGCCGGAACGCCGGAGCGGTGCTCTACCATCGTTCGGCGGAAGCGCTCCCCGGCCTCGCCCCGGGAGGTCTTCGTTTATAGCCGTGGGGATCTGAGGTATCTGTCTCGCGCGCAACCAAATGGGTGTAACCAGATAGGTTGCGATCCGTAACCATATAGGTTACACTGTATCGCTGTGATAAAGAGTTTCAGACACAAGGGTCTTTCGGAGCTGTTCGAAAGCGGCAAAAGCCGCCGTGTACAGCCGAAGCACCTAAAGCGCCTGGGACTCATTCTGACCGCCCTAAATGCCGTGACGCAGGTCGGGCAAATGGCCATGCCTGGGATGCGGTATCACCCCCTAAAGGGTGGTCGGCATTCGGTCTGGGTGGATGAAAATTACCGCGTGACCTTCAGCTTCCAAGGGGGACACGCATACGAGGTCGACTATGAAGACTACCATTGAGAGTTCCGGCCGCATGCATAGCCCGGCCCATCCCGGCGAGATCCTCGCCGAGATGTACATGGGGCCGCTTGGGGTGACTGTCACCCAGGCCGCTGATGCGCTTGGTGTGAGCCGCAAGCATGTCTCGGCGATCGTGAACGGTCGGGCGCCCGTGACGCCCGATATGGCGGCAAGGCTGGCTGGAGTATTCGGCACGGAGCCGGACATCTGGATCAATCTTCAGGCCCAGCATGACCTCTGGCAGGTGCGGCGGCAGGCACGGCCGAAGGTCAAGCGGCTAGCCGCCTGAACCAGACATAGATGGAAGATCCAGACAATCCGTGTCCGGCGTCTCATCGTCGCTGCATTGAGCGCATTACTCAAGCCTGGCACACGTTTCTCGAAGGAAGGTCCGATCGCCTGCGGCACGGGGGTGAGACGGAGAAGGTCGCCGAGGCGATCATCGAAGATCTGTTCACCGGTGTGCTCGATTGGAGCAAGGGCGATCTGATGTACCAGATCGGGTACGCCGACATCGTCATCAGTCACCATCTCGCGAAATATCTGGTCATCGAGGTGAAGCGGCCGGGGACAGTCTTCCCCGGGCGGCGAGCGCTGGAGAATGCCATCGCGCAGGCGCGACGTTATGCAGGGGAGCAGAAGATACCTTCTGTGGCGGCAACTGACGGACGGTACCTATATGCGGCCGATGTCAGGGACGGGGGCCTGATCGATCGGGCCATGGTCGATCTCAGTTGCCCCGATGCGCCGGTCGAATTGTGGAACCTGAGTGTCCACGGAATCTATCGCGCGCCAAGCGGTTCAGTCGGAAATGTTCCAATCCTTCCGGAAGCATCAGATCTCTCTGCGCAGAATCTGATCGGAATCCTGCTTCATCCCAAATACAAGCTGCCGGCCCAATGCTTCGCGTATGTCCCGGATGCGAGTCGGCCGGCGACCTGGAAGCTCCCATATCGTGTGGCGGACGGTGCTGTTGATCCCAAGCGCCTACCTAAAGCCATACAGGCGATACTGGGCAACTACCGTGGCACGCGGGTCGGGGGAATTCCGGAGGCGGACATGCGGGCGGTCTTGATCCGGCTTGCGCGTGCGGCGTGGAGCGAAGGTCGAATGCCGCCGCGAGCGCTCAGGCCAGCTCCCGCCTACCAGCAGCTTGCGCTTGTCCTTGACCAGCTTGGCCTCTCCGAGCAGATGATGCGCACGAACACCGGCGAGGAAGGATCCTGAGAGAGGCGCAGAAATGTTTTTTAAGCAATTGATTCTGCCGGTGAAACGCGTGGGACAGCGCCGGAGCTCCCCCAACAGTGATCCGCAAACAGGCGAGGTCACCCGCCTGATTGACCCACGGCCAGACGCGTGGCTCGAGCATGGAAATAATCGGCTTTACGTCCGAAGGAAGGGTGACAGCTTCCCTGTTGGAAATGAATCATCCCGAGCGCCTGAGGGTCTGCGAGCTCGTCGCCAAGATCCAAAGCTAACCGCTCAAGGCCGCAGCGTACCCGAAGCAGCTTTGCCGTCGATTACTGCCGCGCGAGAATAGTGCACATGCAGGGAACCAGTCTGCCGCCTTCGGCCGCGAGCCTCTTCAGCCACGTCACGGTGGAGAAGACGGCTGTCTACAGGGTAATCATGGAGGTCTTTGCCACGGCCAAGAGGCAGTTCCGGCTGCATTTGCGACCCGATGAGGTGCTTCTCGAAGCGCATTGGCCGGCCGGGAGACCCACTCTCGAGGAAGTACAGCAGGCACTCGCTCAGCTCGTCGAATGGGGGAACCTACAGGCTCAGCCCGACACGGCGCGGGTCGCGAGTATCGAGGACTTCTATCGCAAGCGGCTCCTGTACCGGCTGAGCTCCGGAGGGGAGGCGGTCGAGGCGGCCTTGCGCGTGTTTGCGGCCACCCTGGCACGCCGGGCGGAACTGCAGTCCGTGGCGCTCGAGGACATCCGCGCGAGGCTCATCGCCCTCGCGGAGCTCGCCCGGGAGTCTCCGCCGGATGCCGCCAAGACTCATGCGGCGCTGCGCGACCTCGTGCACGTTTTCGAGGGATTGGCGGCCAACGCGGAAGGATTCATGGCGAGCCTCGTCCGCTCGATCGATCTGCAGCGCGCCGACGCCGCCGCGGTGATGAGCTTCAAGTCCCGCTTGATCGATTATCTGCAGCGCTTCATCGGCGACCTGGTGACCCGCTCGAGTCAGATCGCCGAGCTGCTCGAGTCGCTCGCTCCAAGCGAGCAGACGCTACTCAAGCTTGCGGCCGAGCGCGAGGCGCGCGACGCTGCCCCTGGGGATACGGAGTCGCAAGCCGAGTCGGCCGCGAGCCGCCTCGCATCCTGGCAGGAGCGCTGGGCGGGCCTGAAGCGGTGGTTTCTGGCCGAGGGCGGCGGCAGCTCGCAGGCGGAGCTCCTGAGGAGGAGTGCGCTCGCGGCCATCCCGCGGCTGCTGCAGGCTGTCGCGACGCTCAATGAGCGCCGCGCCGGCCGCAGCGACCGTGCAGCCGACTTTCGGCGGCTGGCTCTTTGGTTCCTCGAGGCCGAAAGCGACGCGGATGCGCATCGTCTGTGGCGGGCCGCATTCGCGCTTTCACCCGCCCGGCACCTTGCGTTGCGGGTTCCCGAGGCGGATGTCGGAGCCAGCGTTTCCTGGATGGACGCGCCGCCGGTGGAGGTCTTCCCGCAACTGCGCGAGCAAGGGGTCCTACCGACGCGCGGCGCGCCGCCGCGGATCAAAGACCGCTCGGTTGAGCGTGCGCAGCTCGCCGCGAGAGCGGCCGAGGAAGCCGCGCAGACTGAGGCGGCCCGCCGCCGGCTTGCCACGGGGCGCGAGACCCGGCTGTCCGAGCTCGGGAGACTCGACCGCCACGCCTTTCGACTCTTTCTGACACTGCTCGGGGAAGCGCTGGCTGTCCAGACTCATCCCGACAAGCCCGTGGAACGCCTGACGGGCGATGGCACGCTGGTGGTTCGCCTCGAGCCGCTCGAGGCGGGCAGCCGCGCGGTCATCGATACGGAGCTCGGTTCTTTCGGCGGCAGGGATCACAAGATCCTGATTCGAGAGGTGTGAGGGCGTGAGTCCTGAAGTCGGCCTCGCGGACGTTCTGGCGCGCCAGACCGAGGATGAGCGCGAGCGGGCGATGCGCGCGCTCCTGATGCGACCGCTGCTCGCGGGCGGCGGCGAGGAGCACGCGCTCGTCAGGCGCCATGCGGGGTATCTGCGGGACTGGTTTGCGCGCGAGACCGGCTGGCGGCTTCATGTGGAGCGCGGCTGCGCGCGGCTCTTCAAGACACCCGCCGACACGGGCGATACGACCCGCGGGCTGTCCGATTTCGACCGGGAGCGGTACGCTCTGCTCTGCCTCGTCTGCGCGGTGCTCGAGCGGGGCGAGTCGCAGATCACGCTGCAGCGGCTCGGCGAGCAGCTGCTCGAGGCCGCACAGGATCCGGATCTCGTCGTGCGAGGTTTTGCGCTCACTCTCGAGTCGCACCATCACCGCCGCGCGCTGGTGCAGGTGTGCCGCTTCCTCCTCCAGCACGGCGTGTTGTCGCGAGTGGTCGGGGACGAGGAGACGTACGTCAAGCGATCCGGTGATGTGCTCTACGATGTCAACCGCAGGGTGTTGGCGACCTTGCCGGCAAGCGCCCGGGGAGCGAGCCTGATCGCGGCGGGCGCTGGCCGACAGGCGCTCGCTGAAATCATCGCCGCGCTGGTCGAGGAATACGTTCCGGGCACAGCGGAGGGGCGCCGCTTGGCGCTGCGCCACCGGCTGAGCCGCCGGCTCCTGGACGATCCCGTGCTCTACCACGATGAGCTGACCGAAGAGGAGCGCCAGTACCTCGCGAGCCAGCGCGGTCCGATGGCGGCGCGGCTGGCGGAAGCCGTCGGGCTCGTTCCGGAGCTGCGGGCCGAGGGGCTGGCTCTCATCGATGAGCATGGGGAGCTCTCGGACAGACAGCTGCCCGCCATCGGCACGGTTGCCCACGCGACACTGCTACTCGCCGAGTATCTCGCCGAGGCGGCGCGTGAGGATCCGCAGCGGCTGCATTCCCTGCATGAGATCGCGGTCTTCATCCGCACGGCGGCCGATCGTTACGGCCGGTTCTGGCGAAAGGACGCGCGCGCGCCCGGAGCGGAGGCGGAACTCGCCGTTCAGGCCGTCGACCGCCTCGAGTCCCTGAGTCTGGTGCGGCGCGTGCGAGGGCGCGTGTGGGCGCGTCCCGCCTTGCTGCGCTACGCTGTGCGGGAAGCGCGAAAGCTCGAGCGAGCAGACGCATGACGCGCGAGCCGCCGATGATTGATCTGCCGCAGCCCGCGCGCGAGCGCTGGCAACCGCTGCGCCTCGGGTTGGTCGAACTCTATCACTATGACGTGGAGGAGTTCGAGTTTCGCGACGGCCATCTGCTGCTGCGCGGCAACAACGGCACCGGCAAGTCGAAGGTGCTGTCCCTCGCGCTGCCTTTCCTCCTCGACGCCAATCTCACCGCGGCGCGAGTGGAGCCCGACGGCGATCGCAACAAGCGGATGGAATGGAATCTGCTCATGGGCGGCCGTTACGAGCGGCGCATCGGCTATACCTGGATCGAATTCGGCCGGCGAGGCGAGTCAGGCAGTCCCGAGACGCTGACGCTCGGTTGCGGCTTGCGGGCCGTGGCCGGAAGGAGCGGTGTCGACTCCTGGTATTTCCTGACCGAGCAGCGCATCGGCGCCGATCTCTGGCTCACGACCGCCCAGCGGACCGCGCTGACTCGCGACCGTCTGACCGAGGCGATCGGCACCCGGGGTCACGTCTTTCAGACCGCGCAGGACTACAAGCGCGCCGTGGACGAGCGGCTGTTCCGCCTCGGCGAAGACCGTTATGCGGCGCTCGTCAACACCCTGATCCAGCTGCGCCAGCCGCAGCTTTCCAAGCAGCCGAACGAGGAGCGCTTGTCCAACGCTCTGACCGAGGCCCTCACGCCGCTCGATCGCGAAGCGCTCGAGGTGGTCGCCGAAGCCATGACCCAGCTCGAGGAGCTGCGCCGTGAGCTCGAGGAGCTGCAAGCGATGCGCAAGGCGGTCGCGACGTTCGGCGATCGGTACGCGCGCTATGCGCAAGTGGCCACGCGCCGCCGCGCGCGGGTCGTACGGCAGGCACAGACTCTCTTCGACGAGGCGAGCCGGGAGCTGAACGCGGCCGGGCAGGGGCTCGAGAGTGCTCGGGCGGCGGTAGCGCGCTGGGGAGAAGAGGCGCAGGCTCTCGAGGACCGGCTTGCCTCCGACGCGCAACGCGTCAGCGTGCTCGAGACCCATCCCACGATGCAGGACGCGCGGCGCATTGCCGACGCGAGGCAACTGGCGGACGTCTGCTCGAAGAGCTTCGACGAGGCGGACCGTCGCCAAGCGGAAGCGCGCTCACGGCTCGCCCACGAGGAAGCCGCGACAGCTCACCGGCGCGATGCCGCCAGCGAAACTCGCTCAAATCTCGTCGCGCTGGAGGGTCGCGTTGCCGGCCTCGCGACGTCGGCCGGCGTCGGTGAGGTGCCCTCGCGCATGCTTGCGGAGGCCGGATCTCCCGATGGCATCGCCGGCATGGACCCGCAACTGCTCCAGGCTCTGCGGGACGGCATCCGGGACGCCGAGACTCGCCGCCGCGAGCAGATCGCTGTGATCCGTCGGGCGCTCGCTGAGGTGACCGCCGCCGACCAGGCGTGCTCGGCGGCGAAAAGCGAGCGCAAGAGATGCGCCGACGCGTTCGATGCTGCGACGGAAGCGTCCGGGCAGGCGCTGGCGGTGCTGCGGGATGCAGGCGCGCAGCTTGTCACGAGCTGGCGTTTCCACGTCAGCGCGTTGCAGGTGCTGGTGATTCCGGCAGCGGAGGATCTTCTGGATGAGCTTTCGCTTTGGGTGGCGTCGCTTGACGGACCCAACCCGCTGCGCGCGGCGCTCAACCGAGCTTGGCAGGGGAGCGAGGGCGAGCTGGCGGCACGCCAGGCTGCGGTAGCCGCGACGCGCGAGCGGCTGCAAGCCGAGCGCACCGGGCTCGACGCTGAGCGCACACGGTTGGAAGCGGGAGGGACGCCCCTGCCTCCCGCGCCCTACACTCGAGACGCGTTCGGACGGGAGGGACGATCCGGCGCACCGCTGTGGCAACTCGTCGACTTCTCGCCGGAAGTCGACGAGGCCGCGCGCGGCGGCCTGGAAGCGGCGCTCGAGGCCTCGGGGCTGCTCGACGCTTGGGTGACGCCGGAGGGCGCAGTGCTCGATCGCGCTTCCCACGATGTTTTGTTGGTGCCTCGCGGGGCACAGATGGATTCCCTCACGCGCTGGCTCGTGCCGACCGTCCCTGCCGATGGCACGGCCTCAGCGGTCAGTGCTGAGACGGTGCGCGCCATCCTCGATTCGATCGCCTGCGCCGATCGGGATCCGTCGACGGCGGAGACGTGGATCTCCCCGCGCGGCGAGTTCCGCCTGGGTCCGGCGCGGGGCGGCTGGAGCAAACCCCGGGCGCAGTACGTCGGCCATGCCGCGCGCGAGGCGGCGCGCCGGCTCCGGCTGAGTGAGATCGCCTCGAGGGTGCTGCAGATCGACGCGGACATTGCCGAGTGCGCCGCGACCGAGGGGCGGATCGAGGCACGGCGCTCGCATGCCGCGCGCGAGCAGGACAGCGCGCCCACGGACGATCCGCTGCTGCGCGCGCAGGCCGACCGGGACGCGGCCGAGCAGTTGCGCCGGCAGGCACAGTCGAGCCTCGGAGAGGCCGACTCCCGACTCGCCACCGCCGAGCACGCCCTCTCCCGGCTCAGGGATGCGCTGGAGCTCGATGCGCAGAGTCTCCAACTTCCGGCGGACGCTGCCGCCATCGAGAGCGTGGCAGAGGCTCTGAGCACCTACCGACAAGAGGCCGGGGAGCTCGTGAGCGCCGTCCGCGCCCACCGGAGCGCGCTCGCGGAGTGGTCACTGCAGCTCGAGCGCGAGAGGCAGGCGAGGGCCGACGCTGAATCGGCGGGGGAGGAGCAGTCGGACAAGCGACGCGTGCTCCTCGAGGCGCGGCAGGTCGTGACGGTGCTGGAGGAATCCGTCGGCAAGGCGGTCGAGGAGCTGTTGCGCGACCTGCAGCGGGCGAAAGCCGAGAGGGACGAGCACAAGGCGGCTCACGGCCGTGCGCAGCATGAATTGACCGGCGCGACGGGCGACTTCCGCGCCGCCGAGACGCGTCACGATGATCTGCGCGCTCGGCTGGAAGAGCGCATGGCCGCCCGGCGAAACGCCATCGACGAGCTGCAGGCGTTCGCCACGATCACCGGGCTCTTCGCTCTCGCGGTGCCGGACGTCGTGTTGCCGGATGCGGTGGGTCCGTGGGGAATCGAGGCCGCGCTCGCGGCGGCGCGCCGCGCCGAGCAGGCGCTCACCGACGTGGCGGCCGAAGAGCCCGACTGGAGTCGCATCCAGAATGCCATCAGCCGCGACTATCAGGAGCTGCAGACGGCCATGTCCGCTCAGGGGCACGCCGCCACTGCAGAGATCACCGACTTCGGGGTGGTCGTCAACATCGTGCATCATGATCGCCCGCAGCGGCCGGACGCGCTGGAGCGGCTTCTCACCGAAGATATCGACGCTCGGCGTCTCGCGCTGACGGCGCAGGAGCGCGAGATCCTCGAGACGCACCTCGAGAAAGAGATCGCGGCGAACCTGCAGCGCCGGATCGTCGATACCGAGGAGCGCGTCCGCCGGATCAATGCCGAGCTCGAGAAGCGGCCGACCTCGACCGGCGTGCGCTATCGACTCGAGTGGCAGGCGTTGCCCGAGCAGGCAGAAGGCGCGGTCGCCGGGCTCATCGAGGCGCGCAAGCGGCTGCTCAAGACAAATCCCGACGCCTGGTCGGCGGAGGATCGCCGCCAAGTCGGCGAGTTCCTCCAGGCGCGCATCGATGCCGAGCGGTCGCGGGATGAGCAGTCGACGCTGCTCGAGAGTCTCTCTGGCGCCCTCGACTACCGCCGCTGGCATCGCTTCCGCGTCCAACGCCAGCAGGATAAGCAGTGGCGGCCGCTCGCAGGTCCGGCCTCGAGCGGTGAGCGTGCGCTCGGTCTGACCGTGCCGCTGTTCGCGGCGGCGAGCAGCCACTATTGGAGCGCACATCCCCACGCGCCGCGCCTGGTGCTGCTCGATGAGGCCTTCGCCGGCATAGACGATGAGGCGCGCGCCAACTGCATGGCGCTCATCCGTGAGTTCGACCTCGATTTCGTCATGACGAGCGAGCGGGAATGGGGCTGCTACCCGGAGCTGCCGGGCCTCGCGATCTGCCAGCTCATTCGCCGGGAGGGTATGGATGCGGTGCTGGTCACGCGCTGGACATGGGATGGTCGCGAGCGCCGCAGGCAGGAGGACACCGTGCGGCGGTTCCCGCCCGAAGCAGCCGAGAGCTTCGGCGACCCGGCCGCAGGGCGTGCCGCGCAACTCGATCTGACATCTTAGAGCCGTGGAGGATAGGACGGGACACAAGCGCTTGCGGCGGCTCCTCGGCGGGCCCGAGCTCGAGCTGCTGCGCCGGCGGTTGCGCTCCCGCTATGAGCGCGGCGAGCACAGCGACGCGTTTACTCTGGCCGGACTGAGCGGCACTGAGCGCCGTGCGCTCGAGGGGCTTACGGGCCGATCGGTCAGAGCGGCCGGCTCGATGCGTCTGCGCGTTTCGGAACTCGACTCCGCGCTGTCACGCGCCGGAATCGCGCCCAGTCTGCGCTGCGCTCTCGAGCTGCTGGACGGCCCCATTCACGACCGCAAGGCGCAGCGCCAGGCACTGGAGCGCTCTTGGAGCGAGGTGCTCTCGCAGGTCAGGGACGCGCGAGTCGAGGCTCTGGTCGGTACTTCAACAGGTGCGGCACTGCTCAAGCGTCTGGCGGGCGGCGATCCGCGCGTCGCGGCCTCGCTGTTGACCCAGACGCAACGTGTTCTCGAGAGATTGCCCGAGCGCGGCATGCCGCTTGCGCAACTCGCCGCGCTCGTCCTCGGCGATGCACACGCGCTCGACTCGGGGTCGCCCGTTGCCTCGCTCGTCTTACGTGCATCGGCCGGTGACACAACGGATGAGGATCGCACGGAGCGGCCGCGCGAGCAGTGGGCTCGGCTCGGCGTCACCGTCAACGAACTGGCTGCACCGGCGCTGTGCCTCAATCTGCCAGTCCACCGGTCCGGTGAGCCCGCGAGGTGGTTCGGGCACCTTGCGAGCGAGCCCGTTCATCTCTCGCTGCGAAAGCTCCTGGGCGATTCTCCCGCGTGGGCCGTGAGCGATCGGGATGTCTTCGTTTGTGAGAACCCGAGCATAGTGGCCATCGCCGCCGACCGGCTAGGCGCATCGAGCGCTCCGTTGATTTGCACGGACGGCATGCCTTCCGCCGCGCAGCGCACGCTCATCTCGCAGCTGGCGGCCGCGGGTGCGCGCCTCCGCTATCACGGAGACTTCGACTGGCCGGGACTGACGATTGGCAACTTCGTCACCGGTGCCCTCGGAGCGCAACCTTGGCGATTCGGCGCGGATGATTACCTCGCGGCCTGTCAGGGTGGTGAGTCGAGGCTCTCAGGAGGCCGAGTAGAGGCAGGGTGGGATCCGCGGCTCGCAGCCGCCATGGTCGATCGGGGACTGGCCGTACACGAGGAGGCCGTGGCAGAAATTCTGCTGGATGATCTCCGCGGAGCGACATTGTGACGCGCATCCGTCCAACTTGAGCGACGGAGAGCGGATGCGCCGTCCTTCCGGATTGATTTCCCCGGTACCGCCCCGATCAAGCCCTGCAGGGAGGTTGGGCTGACCGGGTCGAGAATTAAGACGAACTGTCCGACAGCCGGTCAGCTTTGCAGGATCTCGTAAGCGCGCACCCATTGCACGCCACGACAGCCCTCGGCCGTATCAAAGGCAGGTCGCAAGAGCCGATTGGTGGATCTGATCCTGCGGCGGGGTAACCGGGAAACGGAAGGATTGAGTTGCCCCCAAAATGACCCCTATCCCTCAGTCGCTGATTCGAGCATAGTCCTTTGACATCAGCGGCTCGTTGGGCGATCGGCCCGAAAAATGAACAATATGAGTCCCTTTTTGCTACTATAAGTTAATGAATTTAAAGAGATATTTTTGGATGGTGCCCGGGAGAGGACTCGAACCTCCACGGTGTTACCCGCTAGTACCTGAAACTAGTGCGTCTACCAATTCCGCCACCCGGGCAGGGGCGCTCGGCCTGATGGCCTCGCTGGCGAGGCGGCGAAATCTACGCATGGCCATGAGAGCTGTCAATTGAAAAGCCGCCGAAGCAAATTCGGCCGTCGGGACCGCGACGGCCGGACCGGGGACAAGAGTTCCGCGGCGCGCGGCGCCCAGCCGGCGCACCGTAAGGCGATACGCGCCGATCACGGGACCGAAGGCGCGGCCGCAGGAGCTTCGGGGTCGAAGCGCCGCTCCAAATCCACGCCCGGGAGCCAGGGGGCGCCCCGTGCGGGCGGCCTCGCCGAAGGCCGCGTCAGCGCCAATCGGGCCGGCTACGGTTTCGTACGCGTCGAGGGCTTGAAGGACAGCGTCTTCCTGCCGCCGCCGCAGATGCGCGGCGTAATGCACGGGGATCGGCTGCGCGTGCGGCTGTCACGCGATGCCGAGGGCCGCTGGGCGGGCACTGTCGAGGAGATTATCGAGCATGCCGTCGAGGCCTTCCTCGGCACCGTGGAGATCCAGGGACGCAACGCCTGGGTGACGGCGGCGGATCGCCGCCTGCAGCTGCGTTGTGCGGTTTCGCATACCGCCCTGGGCGGCGCACGCGCGGGCGACTGGGTGATCGCCCGCATCACCCGGCGCGGGACCGCGGACCACACGGCTCGCGCGCAGATCGAGAAACGGCTCGACCCCGACCGGCCGGTCGAGCTGGCGATGGAGACGGCGATCGCGCGCTTCGGCCTGCCTCACGAGTTTCCCGCGGCGGCACTGCGCGAAGCGCAATCGTGGGGAGACCGGGTCGATCCGCGCGAGGCCGAAAGGCGTGAAGACCTGCGAGGGCTGCCACTCGTCACCATCGACGGCGAGGACGCACGGGATTTCGATGATGCGGTATACGCCGAGCCGCATCCCTCGGGCTTTCGCCTGATCGTTGCCATCGCGGATGTCAGTCATTACGTCCGTCCGGGCACGGCGGTGGATACCGAGGCGCAGGAGCGCGGTACGTCCGTGTATTTCCCGACACGTGTGTTGCCGATGCTTCCCACGGCCTTGTCGGATCACTTGTGCTCGCTCGCTCCGCGGGTGGATCGGCTGTGCTTCGCGGCGGACATGGTGATCAGCAAGACGGGTGCGCTGAAGGACGCGAGGTTTTATCCGGCGGTCATGCGCTCCGCGGCGCGTCTCACGTACGGTCAGGCTCATGCCGCTTTGTTCGAGGGCCGGCCGGCCGCGCGGACCGAGCTCGGCGAGCTGCTCGAGCCTCTGCTCGTGCTGGTAGAGGTGTATCGAGCCTTGCACAAGGCGCGCAGCCGCCGCGGTGCGCTGGATTTCGATGCGCCCGAGGCGGAGCTGGTGATCGACCCGGCGGAGCGGGTGCGCGCCATCGAGCTGCGCGCCCGCAACGATGCGCACCGACTCATCGAGGAGTGCATGATCCTGGCGAACGTGGCAGTGGCCCAGGCGCTCGAGAAATCCCGCACCCCCACGCTGTACCGGGTCCACGGCCAGCCCGAAAGCGAGAAGCTCGACCGGCTGACGGGCACGCTCGCGGCTCTGGACATCGACGCGCACCTGCCCGAGACGGTCACGACACGCGATCTTCAGGCCATCGCCCGGCGCCTGGGACACGCCGCCGAGCGCCCGTTCATCGAATCGCTCATCGTGCGCGCGATGCCGCAGGCGGTGTATCAGCCCGTCAACATCGGGCATTTCGGGTTGGCACTGACGCATTACGCGCATTTCACCTCGCCGATCCGCCGCTATCCGGATCTGGTCGTGCACCGTACGCTGAAGGCCCTGATCGGGGCCGGCGGCGGCAGCGCGGTGCGCTATGACGCGGGCGCGCTCTCGGCGCTCGGCGAGAGCACTTCTGGGCTCGAGAAGCGTGCCGACGAGGCCGACCGATATGTGGCGACCTTTCTCAAGTGCAGCTATCTGCGCGAGCGCACCGGTCAGACTTTCCAGGGGCTGATCACCACGGTGGTCGAGTTCGGCTGCTTCGTGCAGATCCTGGACGTTGCGGTGGACGGTCTGCTGCACATCAACAGTTTGCGCGACGACGAGTACATCATGGAGGACGATGGGCACGCATGGCGGGGCAAGCGATCCGGACGCCGCCTGCGCACCGGCGCGCATGTCCGTGTGATCGTCACCGCCGTCAATCCGATCGAGGGCCTGGTGGACCTCGATCTGGCGGAATAGCCCTGGAGTCGCGCGCCATGGCCAAGGAACGCGGCGGTCCGGCAGTCGCGGCCAAGGGCGCCGAGAGCGTCTACGGCCTGCATGCCGTGCGGATCATGCTGGAGCGCCATCCCGGGCGCGTCACCGCGATCCGGCTCGCCGAGCGGCGCGACGACCCGAGGGTCCGCCGGATCGAGGCGCTGGCCCGGCAGGCAGGGGTGCCGGTGCAGCGTGTCGAGGCGCAGGCGCTCAGGCAGAGGTTGGGGGAGGTGGCTCACCAGGGGATCCTCGCCGAGATCACAGAGCTGCCGCCGTGGACGGAGGATCGGCTGCTCTCGGCTCTGCAAGGGGCGCGGCAGCCTCTGCTGCTCGCGCTCGATGGAGTGCAGGACCCTCACAATCTCGGCGCCTGTCTTCGCACGGCCGATGCCTGCGGGGTGCTTGCCGTCATCGTGCCCCGCGACCGGGCCGTACACATGACCGCGGTGGTGCGCAAGGTGGCCGCCGGCGCCGCCGAGACGATGCCGCTTGTGGTGGTCACGAACCTGGTGCGCACCCTCAAGCTGCTGAAGGAGGCCGGCCTGTGGGTGGTCGGTGCCGATGCCGAGGGCGCCGGCCGCGTCCGGGAGGCCGACCTGACCGGGGGCGTGGTGCTTGTCATGGGCGCGGAGGGGACGGGCCTGCGGCAGTTGACGCGCCAGAACTGCGATTTCCTGGTGCGCCTGCCCCAGCTCGGGGCGGTCGAGAGCCTGAACGTCTCGGTCGCCACCGGGATGCTGCTCTACGAAGCGGTGCGCCAGAGACAGTCCTGAGTGCCGGATCCGAGGCCCGGGCGCGGGGCGCTCCCGGCTCCGCCGCCGCGTTGCACTCCTGTGGATATTTCAGTATTCTGCGCGCCCCCCACCGGGGCCATGCGCGGCTTTGCGCGCGTGGTATCTCCTTGCCGTACCTGTGCAGCCTCGCGAAGGGCGGCTTTCATCCGTAAGGAGGATACATGAGGCATTATGAAATCGTGATTCTGGTCCATCCCGATCAGAGCGAGCAGGTGCCCGCGATGATCGAGCGCTACAAGGGCATGATCGCCACGGGCGCAGGCCACGTCCATCGGCTGGAAGACTGGGGGAGGCGGCAGCTTGCCTACCCGATCACCAAGGTGCACAAGGCACACTACGTGCTCATGAACATCGAGTGCGATCAGAAGACTCTCGATGAGCTGACCGGCGCCTTCCGCTTCAGTGATGCGGTCCTGCGCCACCTGGTGGTCAAGATGGACTCGGCGGTGACCGAGCCTTCTCCCATGGCCAAGGGCAGCGACGAGGACGACTCCTCCGGCAAGGGCCGCCGGGAGCAGCCGCACGAAGAGATGAGCGGCGCGGGCCCCGCACCCGAGGCAAGTGCCCCCGGCACGTGACCTCGAGCCTGCCGACAACCGTAAACTCCATTTCAGCGCACCGGATACACTCATGAGCATCAGATCAGGCGGCAACGGCGGTGGCCGTTTCTCGCGGCGCAAGAAGTTCTGCCGCTTCACGGCCGAGGGCGTGAAGCACATCGATTACAAGGATCTCGGCACCCTCAAGGGCTACGTTTCCGAGACCGGCAAGATCGTCCCCAGCCGCATCACCGGCACCAAGTCCTTCTTCCAGCGCCAGCTCGCCGTGGCGATCAAGCGGGCGCGCTACCTGGCGCTGCTGCCCTACACCGATCAGCACTGAGGCACTCCCATGGAAGTCATTCTGCTGCAGAAGGTGGCCAATCTCGGCAACATCGGTGATCGGGTGAAGGTCCGCTCGGGCTTCGGGCGCAACTTCCTGCTCCCCAAGGGCAAGGCGACGCTCGCCACGCCCGACAACGTCGCCCGCTTCGAGGCCCAGCGCGCCGAGCTCGAGAAAGCCGCGCGCGAGCAGCTTCAAAGCGCCGAGGAGCGCGCCGCGGCGATGAAGGATTTCAAGCTGGTCATCACGGCCAAGGCCGGCACCGAGGGCAAGCTGTTCGGCTCCGTCGGCACCAGCGATATCGCCGAGGCTCTCTGCAATGCCGGCTTCAAGGTCGAGCGCAGCGAGGTTCGCCTGCCGAGCGGGCCGCTGCGCATGATCGGCGAGCACATGGTCAACCTGCACCTGCACGCCGACATCGACGTGCCGGTGGCTGTCTCGATCGTCGCGCAAGAATAATCATCGCGGGGACGAACCGCCGGTGGCCGCTTCCCCAAAGGCGCATCGCGAGAGTGGATCGGCCGCCGGGGATGCTCCGAGGCCTCCCCAGTCGATCGAGGCCGAGCAGGCCGTGCTCGGCGGCCTGCTGTTGGATGTCAACGCCTGGGACCAGGTCGCCGATCGCATCAACGACGGGGACTTCTACCGGCCCGATCATCGCCTGATCTTCGAGGCCATCGGCGTGCTCGCCGGCAGCGGGCGGCCGTGCGACACCGTGACCGTCGCCGAGCAGCTCGAGCGCACCGGCAAGCTCGATGCCGCCGGCGGACCGGCCTATCTGAGCACGCTCGCGCGCGACACGCCGACCGCGGCGAACGTGCGCGCCTACGCCGATATCGTCCGCGAGCGCTCGCTGCTGCGCCAGCTCATCCAGGCCGGCACCGAAATCACCGCCGCCGTGTTCAACAACACGGGCGAGAGCGCCCGCGATCTGGTCGACCGGGCCGAGCAGAAGGTCTTCCAGATCGCCGAGGCCGGTTTTCGGGGGCGCCAGGGCGCGGTGGCGGTGAGAAGCCTGCTGCCGCAGGTGATCGATCAGATCGACGAGTGGCACGCCAACCCCGACAAGCTCCGGGGCCTGGCCACGGGCTTTGCGGATTTCGACAAGATCACCGGCGGGTTGCGGCCCGGGGATCTGGTGATCGTCGCCGGCCGTCCCTCCATGGGCAAGACGACGCTCGCCGTCAACATGGCCGAGTATGCGGCGATTCACCGCGGCACGCACGCCTCGGTGGCCATCTTCAGCATGGAGATGCCCTCCGAGCAGGTGATCACCCGCATGCTGTCTTCGATCGGCGGGGTGCCGCTGGGGAACCTGCGCAGCGGACGCATCTCCGACGACGACTGGGTGCGCATCACCAGCGCCACCACCCAGTTGACGGAGGCGAAGATCTTCGTCGACGAGACTCCGGCGCTGACACCGACGGAGCTGCGCGCCCGCGCGCGGCGCGTCAAGCGCGAGCACGGTCTCGATCTGGTGGTGGTGGACTACCTGCAGTTGATGCAGGTGCCGGGCACGAAGGAGAACCGCGCCACGGAGATCGGCGAGATCTCGCGGGGACTGAAGGTTCTCGCCAAGGAACTGGCGATCCCCGTCATCGCGCTCTCGCAGTTGAATCGCGCCGTCGAGCAGCGCGAGAACAAGAAGCCCGTCATGTCGGATCTGCGCGAATGCGTCACGGGAGACACCCTCGTATGGTTGACCGACGGACGGCGCGTGCCGATCAGGACGCTCGTCGGGATCGAGCCCGAGGTCTGGGCGGTGGACGAGCGTCAGCGCCTCGTGGCGGCCCGATCCGATAAGGTATGGAAGGTCGGCACACGGCCGGTCGCGAGCGTCGAGCTCGCAAGCGGCCGCTCGATCCGATGCACAGCCGAGCACCGCGTGCTGACCGGCAAGGGGTGGGTCAGAGCGGGGCAATTGCAAGTGGGCGAGCGAGTGGCCCTGGCCCGGCGCGTGCCCGAGCCGAACCAGCCGCACCGCTGGCCGGAGCACTGGCTGATCCTCCTCGGACACTTGGCTGGGGATGGAAGCTACCTGCGTCACCAGCCACTTCGGTATACGACCGCCTCGGAGGCCAACAGCGAAGCCGTGCGCGCGGCCGCCGAGGCTTTCGGATCGCGCGTCAAGCGCTACGCGGGTCGAGGCCGGTGGCACCAGCTTCTGATCAGCGGCAACGGGAACCGCTGGCACGCTGCCGGCGTCGGCAAGTGGCTGAAAGACCTGGGTATCTTTGGTCAGTGTTCCCACGAGAAGCGGTTGCCGGCGCAGGTGTTCACGCTGGCGGACGAGCAGATTGCGCTGCTCTTGCGGCACTTGTGGGCGACTGACGGCTCGGTTCATGTGCCGCGGGCAGGGGCTCGCCATGCGCCACGCATTTATTTTTCAACGTCCAGCGCCGGGCTCGCTGAGGATGTGGCGGCTCTGTTGCTGAGGCTGGGGGTCGTGTCACGCCTGCGGTATGTGCTGGGCCGCCGCGGCACCCGCCCGGTACATACGGTGGACGTCAGCGGCGCGGAATTCCAGCGGCGCTTCCTCGGGATCGTGGGCGGTTTTGGGCCGCGCGCGGCGCCGGCCGCCGTGCTGGCCGCTCGTCTGGCGGAGAGTGAGGGCAACACCAACGTCGATACGCTGCCGGTGGAGGCATTCGATAGCGTGCAGGCTCACATGCGCGCTCAGAGAGTCACGACGAGAGCCATGGCGCAAATGCGCGGCATTTCGTATGGCGGACTCAGTCAATTCCGATTTTCCCCAAGTCGCGCGCTCATGACTGAGTACGCACGCCTGCTGGTGGCTCCCGATCTCGACATGTTGGCAACATCCGATGTCTTCTGGGATCGAGTGGCCGGAGTCGTGCCGTTGGGCGAGGAGGAAGTGTTTGATCTCACCGTTCCGGGGCCATCGAGTTGGCTGTCAGATGGTGTTGTTAGTCATAACTCCGGAGCGATAGAGCAGGATGCGGACATGATCCTGTTGATATATCGCGAGGAAGTCTACGACAAGGCCACCACCAAGAAGGGTATCGCGGAGATCGATCTGGTCAAGCACCGCAACGGCGAGATCGGCACCTTCCTGCTGACCTTCCAGGGCCAGTACACACGCTTCGCCAACTACGCGCCCGACGCGTACGCCGAGGGCGTGCTCAGGTGAGCCGGCTGATCCGCGCCGTCATCGACACCGGCGCGCTGCGGCACAATCTCGAGGCGGTCCGCGCGCGCGCGCGCGGCGCAAAAGTGATGGCGGTGGTGAAGGCCAACGCCTACGGGCATGGCCTGGTGCAGACGGCTCTGGCGCTGCCCGATGCCGACGCCTTCGCGGTGGCGAGGCTCGAGGAGGGCGCCATGCTGCGCGAGCATGGCGTGACTCGTCCCATCGTGCTGCTCGAGGGGGTGTTCACCGCCGGGCAGTTGCGCGAGGCGGCCCGGTACGAGCTCGACCTGGTGGTCCACGATGTCCTCCAGGTGCAGTTGCTGGAGGCCGGGAAGAGCGCGTACCGCTTCCGTCTGTGGCTCAAGATCGACACCGGCATGAACCGGCTCGGCTTTCGTCCGGGCGAGTTCCCGCAGGCGCTCGGCCGGCTCGAGAGCCTGCGGCCGCCGCCGCTCGAGATCCGGCTGATGACCCACCTGGCCCGGGCCGACGATTCGCCCGAGATGACCCGAGAGCAGCTCGAGCGCTTCCGGCAGGCCACCCGGGGTCTCGCGCATGCCACGAGCATCGCCAACTCCGCCGGGGTGTTCGGCGAGACGCCTGTCGGGGGCGGGTGGGTGCGGCCGGGCCTGGCCTTGTATGGCGCTTCGCCGTTCGCCGGGCGTACGGCCGGAGAGCTGGGACTGCGCCCGGTGATGACGCTGGCCACGTCGGTGATCGCGGTGCGGCGGGTGCCGCGCGGGGAGACCGTCGGCTATGGCGCCGCCTGGCGCGCCGAGCGCGACTCGCGAGTGGCCATCGTGGCGGCCGGCTATGGCGACGGGCTGCCGCGAGGGCTGCCGAACGGCGCCCCGGTGCTCATCGGCGGCCAGCGAGCGCCGCTCTCCGGCCGCGTGTCGATGGACATGATCGCGGTGGACGTCACCGACCTCGGGCCGGTGGCGGTCGGCACCGCGGTGGCGCTCTGGGGAGAGGGATTGCCGGTGGAGGAGGTGGCCCGCTGGGCGGGCACCATCCCCTACGAGCTGCTCTGCGCGGTCAGCCAGCGCGTGCCGCCGGAGCTGCGCTAGCTGTTCAGGAAAAAGCCCATCTTCACGCCGGCGAGCTGGATGACGTCGTTATCGCGCAGCGGCGCGGGCTGACTGCCGATCGGCGATCCGTTGAGCATTGGAAAGTGGTCGGGCCTGTCGCTGTCGACGTGCACGATGTAGAAGCCGTCCGCGCGCCGGGTGATCGCCGCCACCTGCACTCCGGGGCGCCCCAGGGTGGTCAGGGTCTTGGTGAGCTCCAGCTCGCGCCCCGCGAAGGCCCCGGAGAGCACCTGGAGCTTGGCGGTCCGGGGCCCGCTCCCGCCCTGTGGGGGAGGCTTGGCGCCGTGGGAGACGGCCTCGGCGGGCTGCGGCGGGGCCGAAGCCGTCGCCGCGCGCAGCGCCTCGACCGGCCGGGCCGAGGGCTGGATCACCATGGTCTTCTCGAACTCGTCCTGCTGCTCGTCGTCTTCCATGAAGCGTAGCTGGTGGTGCCCGACGGTGATCACATCGCCGTGCTGCAGGGCGTGCTTCTTGATCAGTTTGCCGTTGACGTACGTGCCGTTGGTGCTGTTTAAGTCCTCGAGAAACGAGTCGTTGAGGATATTGATGATCAGGGAGTGATGGCCGCTGACCGCCGCGTTGTCGATGCGGATGTCGTTGTCGGGCAGGCGCCCGACCGTGTAACGCTCCTTGTTCATGTTGTATTCCGCCATCACCTGGCCATCCAGGCTCAATATCAACCTCGCCATGTGTTTCTCTCCCCGCCCCCGGACTCAGTTGAACCAGTTGAGTATCTTGTCGAACATGCCGGTTCGCGCCGGGAAGGCATCGAGCACGTGTGCCATCACCACGGAAATGTTGTCCCGGCCCCCGTTGTCGTTGGCCAGCTGGATCAATTGTCTGGCGACGTTGTCAAGATTAGCACCAAATGTGCTTATGGTTAAATGGATATCCTCGTCCTCGACCATGTCCGAGAGCCCGTCCGAGCAGAGCATGTAGACCTCTCCCTTCTGTGCGGGTACCTCCCGCACCTCCACGTCGACGCTGGGCTCGACGCCGAGCGCGCGCGTCACATAGTTCTTGTTCGCCGCGCGCTGGGCTTCTTCGGCCGAGTAAAGACCGCGATCCACGAGTTCCTGCAGGAGAGAGTGGTCCATGGTGATGCGCTCGAATCTGCCTCCCTGCGCCCTGTACAGTCGCGAGTCGCCAACGTGGGCGATGGTGACCTTGTTGTCGAAGAATAGCGCCGCCACCACCGTCGTGCCCATGCCCTCGCATTGCGGCTGGCTGCGGGCGGTCTGGTAGATGATCTTATTGGCCCGCTGGACGGCGTCGCGCAGGATGATGCTCGCCCGGGACAGGCCCGAGTCGGCATCCGCGCAGCTCATGTTCTCGAGCTGCATCTGCTCGCGTACCAGGCTGACGATGGTCTTCACGGCGATGCCGCTGGCCACCTCGCCGGCCTTGTAGCCGCCCATACCGTCGGCGAGCACGAGCAGGCCGATGTCCGCGTCACCGGAGATCGTGTCCTCGTTGTGCTCGCGCACTTTGCCGACGTCGGTCAGTCCCACGACGCGCAGCTTGTTTTTAAGGCTCATGCCGCGCCCTCAGGCTTCTCGCGGACCATCGGTTATTGTAATGCGCATCGCCACCTGTCCCGGTTCCATCCGCGATAAGCTAGCATTGCGCGCGGTCGAGTCTGAGTAGCCGGTCACAAAAGACGGGTCTGCCCATTCCGCATCGCTCATCCTAGCACCCGGTCAACCATCCAGCGCATCCATGGCCCGCTCGAGCCCCGTTTTTTTCTGCAGCGCCTGCGGCGGGCAGACCCTGAAGTGGCAGGGCCAATGTCCCCCGTGCGGCCCGGGGGAATTCCTCGAGCGCCCCGAGGCCGCCGGGGGGGGGGGGCCCCCGCCCCCCACCCCCCCCACCCTGGGTTTGGGGCCCGAGCCGGCCCGCCCCCCTGGCCGGCCAGGCGGGCTCCGACGGGGGTTGGGGGGGGGGGACGGGGCGGGGCCGGGGTGGCG
>OBLK01000096.1_pt1 | contig 33800 bp, 33 predicted proteins | sample 1518871 | NCBI WGS metagenome assembly OBLK01 (sample SAMEA2464837, study PRJEB22497) | soil metagenome | biome: Grassland; feature: Farmland; material: Clay | place: Australia | collected 2013-02-01 | depth 0.8 m
CGGCCGGCACGGTCACGCCGTGCCGACCGGCGGCCAGCGCGGCGAGCCCGCCGAGCCGCCGAGAGTGCAGCGTCGCCTGGATCCGGTGGCGCGTGCCGCCCGAGGCCAGCGTCGGGAGCTGGCGCATCGGCTCGGCGGCCAGGATCCGCTTCCAGTACCGGTCGGCGCCGTGGTGCTGGCCGGACACGGCGCCCTCACGCTGCCAGCGGGCCAGCTCTCTTGGCGACGGCCCGCGCGGCACGTCGGCGCCGGTCGCCAGCGCCTGGAGCTGGTTCTGCAGGTGCCGGATCGACCACACGTCGACGATCAGGTGCGAGAACGACAGCGCGAGGAACTGCGGTTCGCCGTCGGTGGTCACCAGCACGCCGCGCCAGCCGAGCGAGTCGGTCATCGGGATCGCGACGCCCATCAGGGCTTCCTTGGCCCGCTCGACGTCGTCCCGGTCCAGTACCGGACGGTCGACGCGCGCGATCGGCAGCGGCGGGTCGGTGTGGATCCGTTGCATCGGCACCCCGGCCTCGAGGTGGTACGTCGTGCGCAGCACCTCGTTGCTTTCCACCAGCCGCCGCAAACACGAAAGCACGGTTTCCAGTGACTGCCCACGAAGACTCAACGAGGTACCCAGATTGGCCTCGTGCATCCAATCCGCGGGATAGGTCTGAACCTCTCGCCAGCTGTACAGCTGGCCATAGCTCACGGCGGCATCGTGGTACACGTGGCCTCCCCGTCCGGCAGATAGGAAATCGACTGTAAGGCCACCGGTACAGCGCCCGACAGGTTCGCGCGCTGACAGTTTGTTGCCGTATTTCGTTACCGCGTTCAGCGTGCCTATCGGGCCGGTCGCGGCTCGTGCGGAGGCGCCCACTTCCACACCGCACCCGCGGCGCCCGCCGCCAGCGCCGCCGCGGCCACACAGGCCGCCACCAGCGACGCCACCGCGGCCACCACACCGACCGTGATCGGGCCGAGCGCCGTTCCCACGTCGCTGATCAGCCGCCAACCGCCGAAGAACAGCGAGCGGCCCCGGGCCGGCGCCACATCGGCGCCGAGGGTGAGCACCAGGCCGGAGCTCAGGCCGTTGCCGAGGCCAACGACGGCGGCCGCGACCATGATCGTGCTCACCGTGTGGCCGAATGGCAGGGCTCCCAACCCGACCGCCACCAGTAGCATCGCGGTGCCTCCGACCACGCCGCGGCCGACCCGGTCCATCAGCGCCCCGGCCGGGTAGAACAGCACGAGCTCCAGCACCCCGGACACGCCGACGACCAGGCTGGTCTGGGCGACGTCGAGGCCGGCGCTCTCGCACCACAGCGGGATGATCGTGAGTCGCGCGTTGCGCGCGGCGCCGACCAGCAGCGCTGCGAGGCCGACCGTGGCCAGCACCCGGCGGTGCTCGCGCAGCACCCCCCACATGGTCACGCCGCCGCTGGCGTCCAGCTCGGCCGGCTCGGCGGTGTCGGGGCGCGGGCCGTCCGGTAGCTCGGGCAGGAACCACACCAGCACCAGCGTCGCCACCGCGGCGACCAGGTGCACCACGTACGCGCCGTCTGTGCCCATCGACCCGGATGCCCAGGCGGCCGCGAACGGGCCGATCGCCAGGCCGATCCGGTACGACCCGCCGAGCAGCGACATGCCCCGACCGCGGCTGTGCGCGGGCAGCGTGTCGGCCATGAACGTCAGCCTGGCGAGCGTGAACACTGCGTTGGCCGCGCCGATCACCAGGATGCAGAGGCCAAGCAGGGCGACCGACGGCGCCAGCACGCAGCCGGCCAGGGCGGCCACGGTGACGATCAGCGCGATGATCATGGCCCAGCGCTCGCCGACCCGCTCGGCGAGCGCACCCGCCGGCAGGTCGCCGAGGATCAGGCCGATCCCGGCAAGGGCCACCACCAGCCCCGCCACGCCGACCGAGGCGCCGAGCTCGCGGGCCGACAGCGCGATCACCGGCAGGACGGCGCCCTGACCGATCGCGAACAGCAGCGTCGGGGCGTAGACGACGACGAAGAACCGCCCGGCCTCGCGCGATCGCAAACCGCCGATCATCGGCGGCTTCCGGTCGAAGACGGCATCCGGGTCAGCATAAGCACGGCGGTACGGCCCGGCCCTGTGACAAGTGCCTCTCCTGAATTGGTCCCAATCCGCGGAAGCCCGGAGGTCCGAACCTGGTGCGCCTCTGAAGGGGACGAGGTTCAGGACTGAAAGGGAGCCTCATGTCGAAACCGCACACTCGGGCTCGCCGGTACCGCCGGCGCGCCGCGGTGGCCCTGGTCGCGGCCGGGACCACTCTGCTCACGGCCGGCTTAGCCGGCCTGGCGCCCGGCACTGCCGGCGCGTCGAGCCACCGGGAAGCGCCACGGATCGCGCTGGACCCGGCGGCCGACAACACCGACGTGTACGCGTTCGTGAGTCCGGACCGCCCGGACACGACGACGATCGTCGCCAACTGGTTCCCGTTCGAGGAGCCGAACGGCGGGCCGAACTTCTACCCGTGGGCGACCGACACCCGGTACGACATCAACATCGACAACGACGGCGACGCCAAGGCCGACCTCACCTACCGGGTGACGTTCAAGACCGAGGACCGCCGTGGCCGGTCCACCTTCCTGTACAACAACGGGCCGGTGACCTCGCTCGACGACGAGAACCTGCTGTTCCGCCAGACCTACAAGCTGGAGATGGTCGACGGCCGCGGGCGCGCCCACACGCTGATCCAGTCGGGGCGCGTGGCGCCTTCGAACACCGGGCCGGCGTCGATGCCCGACTACGGCACGTTGCGCAGCCAGGCCATCGCCGACGTCCCGGGCGGCGGCAAGATCTACGTCGGGCAGGCCGACGACCCGTTCTTCCTCGACCTTCGGGTGTTCGACCTGCTGTACGGCGGCGACCTGTCCGAGGTCGGGCAGGACACGCTGGCCGGTTTCAACGTGAACACGATCGCCATCCAGGTGCCGAACTCGCGGCTGGCGCTCAAGGGCGACGCGTCGCGCAACCCGGTGATCGGCGTCTGGAGCGACACCGAGCGCCGCTCGATGCGGCTCTCGCCGGGCCGCTCCGAGGCGTTCGGCGACTACGTGCAGGTCTCCAGGCTGGGTAACCCGCTGGTGAACGAGGTCGTCGTGCCGGCCGACCTGAAGGACCGGTTCAACGCGCAGACCCCGGACGCCGACGGGAAGAACCCCGACCTGGTGGCCAGGGTCACCGACCCGGAGCTGGCCAGGCTGATCGAGGCCATCTACGGGATCCCGGCACCTGCCACGCCGCGAAACGACCTGGTGGAGATCTTCCTGACCGGGATCACCACCAAGGCCGGCGGGCCGATCAAGGCCGACCTGAACTCGCAGCTGAACAACGCGGACGTGAACCCCAAGCGGTTCGTGCCCTCGGAGATGCTGCGACTGAACATGTCGGTGCCGCCGGCGGAGAACCCGGACCGGCTCGGCGTGCTGGCCGGTGACCTGCAGGGCTTCCCGAACGGGCGGCGGCTGGCCGACGACGTGCTGGACATCTCGGTCCAGGCCGTCGAGGGCGCTGCGGTCAACGGCATTGTCGAGCCGCTGCGGGCCGGCGACTCGGTGGACGCCAACAACGTGCCGTTCGACGACGCGTTCCCGTACGTGGCGTTGCCGAACAACACGGCCGTGAGCCAGCAGCAGTCGGGTGGTGCGGTACCGGCGCCTGCGCCCGGCGGCTTCCAGTTCGGCGGGCCGGGGCCGATGGGGATGCCGATGTGGGCGCCGGCCGGCGTTGCCGCCGCGGCGCTGCTCGGCGGCGGTTGGTTCATGCTGCGACGCCGCTCGCGGCTGCTGCCGAACATCAACTGAGGTTCCCGCCGAGGAGCCGGAACGCCGCCACACCGCGGTGTTCCGGCTCCACCTGGGCCGTGGCCGCCTGGCCGAATGGAGGCAGTGTCATGAAACGTTCACCGACCACAGGGATGGCTGTCGTCGTGATCGCGGCCGGCGCGGTCATGCTCGGACTCTCCGGACTCATCGGCCTGGCGCCGGCCGAGGCTCCCCAGGCGCCGGACGCCGCGCCGATCACCGTCGCGACCGCGGGCCTGGACCGGTCGATCCAGCAGGCCCAGGACCGGCTCAGGCAGTACCCCAACGACGATGCGACCTGGGCGCGGCTCGGCTCGTCCTACGTCGAGCAGGCCATGATCACCGCCGATCCGTCGTACTACGCCAAGGCGCAGGGCGCCCTGGAGAAGTCCCTGCAACTTCGCCCTGAAGGCAACGGCGCCGCGCTGATCGGGATGGGTGCGCTCGCCAACGCCAGGCACGAGTTCGCCGCCGCCAAGGACTGGGCGATTCGCGCGCAGGCGCTGCTGCCGGACACGGCCGACGTGTACGCGGTGCTCGCCGACGCGCTGACCCAGCTCGGGGAGGCCGACGCCGCGACCGAGGCGGTTCAACGGATGCTCGACCTGCGGCCGTCGGTGGCGTCGTTCTCCAGGGCGTCCTACGACCTGGAGCTACACGGCCGGCCGGACGAGGCCAGGGCGGCCATGGAGCGGGCGCTGGCCGACGCGACGAGCCTTGACCAGGCGGCGTTCTGCCACTACTACCTCGGCGAGCTTGCGTTCAACGCCGGCGACCTCGACCGGGCCCAGCGGCACTACGAGGCGGTGCCGGACCAGGTCGCGCCGCGGCAGGGCCTGGCGAAGGTCACCGCGGCCCGAGGCGACCTGGCCGCCGCGATCGAGGGCTACCGGCGGATCGTGGCCGCCGCGCCGCGACCGGAATACCTGCGCGAGTACGCCGAACTGCTCACCGCGACCGGCGACACCGCGCAGGCGCGGGCCCAGTACGCGGTGCTCGAACAGTTGCTGCGCCTGGCTCCCGACGACCTGGAGGCCGCGCTCACCGCCGCCGATCGCGGTGATGCGGCGACGGCGCTGCGGCTGGCGCAGGCCGAGTGGGGCAAGCGCAAGCACGTGCAGGTGGCCGACGCGCTGGCCTGGGCGCTGCACCTGTCCGGCCGGGACGCCGAGGCGCTGACTATGGCCGACACGGCCGCCGCCCTCGGCACGGTGGACGCCACGTTCGCCTACCACCGCGGCATGATCCTGCGGGAGCTCGGGCGCGCGGCCGAGGCCGCCGACCAGCTGGCTACCACTCTGCGGATCAACCCGCACTTCTCACCGGTTCACGCGCCGCTCGCCGAGGCGGCCTTGGCCGAGTTGCGAGCCGGGCAGTGAGGCGCGCAGCGATCACGGCCGGGCTGACCGGGCTGTTCCTGGCCGTGTTTCTGGCATTGGGGTCGGCCGTCGGTGCCGGCAACGCCTCGGCGCACCCGCTGGACAACCTCAGCATCAACCACTACCGCGGGCTGACCCTCTACCCGGACCGGGTAGAGGTGCTCGCCGTGGTGGACTCGGCCGAGATCCCGACAGTGCAGCAGGGCACGGTGCCGGCGGACTCGCGGCCGGCGGCCGCCGCCGAGCGTTGCGCCGAGGTGGCCGCGGCGGTGTCGGTGACCGTGCGCGGGGAGCCGGTCCGCTTGACCGTGGACTCCGCGGCGCTGGCGTACCCGCCCGGCAACGCTGGCCTGCCGACGACCAGGCTGACCTGTGGGCTCGGCGGGCCGGCCGACCTCGGTCGGGCGGCCGAGCTGACGATCACCGACTCGGTCCAGCCTGGCCGGATCGGCTGGCGCGAGATAACCGCGACCGGCGTCGGGGTGCGCCTGCTCGACTCGCCGCTGCCGTCGGCGAGCGTGAGCGCCGAGCTGCGCAACTACCCGCAGGACCTGCTCGGTTCGCCACTCGACGTCCGCTCGGCGGCCCTTCGCGTCGAGCCTGGTGCGGCCGTCGGCCCCGGCCCCGGGCCGGTGGCCGCGGCCGGTTCGGACGCCGGACCGCTCGACCGGTTCGCCGGCCGGCTGTCCGCCCTGTTCGCCTCGACCGCGGCCGTGCCCGACCTCACGCCGCTCGTCGGCCTGCTCGCGGTGCTGCTGTCGGTCGTGCTCGGCGCCTCGCATGCGCTGCTGCCCGGTCACGGCAAGACGATCATGGCGGCGTACCTCGCCGGCAAGCGCGGCTCGGTCGGCGACGCCGTGCTCGTCGGGGCGACCGTCACCGTCACGCACACCGCCGGGGTCCTGGTCCTCGGGCTGGTCGTCACCGTGTCCAGCGCTATAGCGGGGGAGGGCGTGCTACGCGTTCTCGGCGTCGCCAGCGGGCTGCTCGTCGCCGCCATCGGCATCGGCCTGCTGCGCTCGGCGCTCGGTTCGGCCCGCCGCGGCAGCGCCCTCTCGGTCACGGTCGCCGAGCCGGTCCTCGCCGGCGCCCGCACGATCGCTCCCGGCCACACCCACGCCCACGACCACACTCACGACCACACTCACGGCCACGAGCACTGGCATGGCCATCACCACCACGGCCATCACCACCACGGCCGGGCGGGATTGGTCGGGCTCGGGGTCGCCGGTGGGCTCGTGCCGAGCCCGTCGGCGCTCGTGGTGCTGCTCGGCGCCGTCGCGCTGGGCCGCACCTGGTTCGGCGTGCTGCTGGTGATCGGCTATGGGCTCGGTATGGCGGCGACGCTGACCCTGGCCGGCGTCCTGCTCGTGCGACTGCGAGGCCGGCTCGAACGGCTCGACCTCCAACGCCGCGCGGCCCGCCTGAGCAGGTGGACTCCGCTCGGCACGGCGGCCCTGGTGCTGGTGGTCGGCCTCGGCCTGGCGGCCCGCGCCGCGATCGGCTGAGCCCCCGGCGAAACCAACGTGCACGGTGGCGTATCAGGTCAGGCGGCGATCGTCGCGTGCATCTCCCAGACGAGGATCTCCGACGGCTCGGTGGCGGTGACCCGCTGGCCGCCGGTGGCGGTGAGCCGGACCGCGTCGCCGGCGTGCAGCGGGCCGGCGCCCTCGAGGGCGACCTGGCCGCGCGGCACGAACAGATGCAGGTACGGAGCCTGCGGCAGCTCGACGCTCTGCCCCGGCTGCAGCCGCGCGGCGTAGAGCGCCGCGTACTTGTTCTTGATGCGGATCGCGGCGGCCCCGTCGTGCTGGTCCATGCCGGAGGCGACCGGCACCAGCCCGCCGGCCAGCAGCTCGTCCTCGATCTCGAGCTGCTCGTAGCCGGGGGTGATGCCGCCCTCGTCCGGCACGACCCACATCTGCACGAAGTGGACCTTCTCGTCGTGGCTCTGGCCGCCCTGCAGGCGCCACGAGTCGTTCTTCTCGGAGTGCAGGATGCCGGTGCCGGCGCTCATCCGCTGCGCCAGGCCGGGGTAGATCACGCCGGAGTGGCCGGTGGAGTCCTGGTGCACCAGCGAGCCTCGCAGCACCCAGGTGACGATCTCCATGTCGCGGTGCGGATGGGTCTCGAACCCGGTGCCCGCGTCGACGACGTCGTCGTTGTTGACCAGCAGCAGCCCGTGGTGGGTGTTGCCCGGGTCCCAGTGGTGGCCGAACGAGAACGAGTGCTTGGAGTCCAGCCACGAGATCTTGGTCTTGAACCGGTCGTCCGCCCGCCGGATGTCCACCTGCGTGCTCCCTTCCGGGCCGGCGTGGTGCCTGGTCAGGCGTTCCTGATCGCGGAGATCTCGAACTCGAGCGCGACCTTCTCGCTGACCAGTACACCACCGGCCTCTAGCGCGGCGTTCCAGTTGACGCCGAAGTCCTTGCGGTTGATCGTCACGGAGCCCTCGAACCCGACGCGCTGGTTGCCGAACGGGTCGATGGCCGAGCCCTCGTAGGTGAACGGGATCGTGACCGGCCTGGTGGTGCCACGAACGGTGAGGTCCCCGGTCACCTCGAGGCCGTCGCTGGTCGGGCGGACGGTCGTCGAGACGAAGCTGATCTCCGGGTAGGTCTCCATCGCCAGGAAGTCGTTGCTGCGCAGGTGGTCGTCGCGCTGGCCGTTGCGGGTGTCGATGCTCGCGGCCTTGATCGTCAACCGGGCGGTCGAGTTGGCCGGGTTGGCGCCGTCGAAGTCGACGGTGCCGTCGAACTCGTTGAACGCGCCGCGGACCTTCGCCACCATCGCGTGCCTGGCCACGAAGCCGATGCGGCTGTGCGCCTGGTCGATGGTGTAGCTGCCGGTCAGCTCGCGTAGCTCGGTCGGGGCGAAGGTGGTCATGGTGATCAGCTCCCTGTCGTTGGATGATATGTCATCTACGTCTGCATGTAACGTACATGACGTGTCATTCATTCCGCAAGCTCTATGACGCGTCATACACTGCTGGCGTGACCGGGACCCGATGGCTCGATGCCGAGGAGCAGCGTGCCTGGCGGGCGTTCCAGCAGATGCAGGGTCGGCTCGCCGGGCGCCTGAACCGCCAGCTGCAGTCCGACTCCGGCCTCTCGCTGGCCGACTACGAGGTGCTGGTCGCGCTGACCGACTCCGAGGACGGACGCCTGCGTCCCTTCGAGCTGCAACGCACCCTGCAGTGGGAGCAGAGCCGGCTGTCCCACCACCTCACCCGTATGCAGCGGCGCGGCCTCGTCGACCGCAGCGAGTGCACCGAGGACGGTCGCGGTGCCTTCATCCTGCTCGCCGACGCCGGCCGCACCGCCATCGAGTCCGCCGCGCCCGGCCACGTCGAAGCCGTCCGCCAACTGTTCCTCGACGCCCTCAGCCGCGACGAGATCCTCGCCCTCGGCAAGCTCGCCGGCCACATCCTGGACCGCCTGGAAGCCACCGCCGAATAACTGAGCGCTGTCCCTGATTGGCCGACCAGCCGCGTCGTAATTCGTGCGTGTGTCTGTTGAGTCAACAAACGACCGGATTGTTGACTCAACAGACACACCCGTCGAGCGAGACACCCCGGCCCGGCTCGGGGACGACAGGTGGGTGTTCTCGCCCCGATCGGATGGTTTGCGGGTGATGCGGGCGTGTCAGGCTCGGCGCCGCCGTGGCGCTGGTCGACGTTGGGTGCCGCGGCGGTCGTAAGGGCGGGAGGTCGGGCTTATGGCACTGGGCAGGCGGTTGGGCGCGGAGTTCATCGGCACCTTCTGGCTGGTGTTCTGTGGCTGCGGGGCCGCGGTGCTGGCGTCGGCGTTCCCCGAGGTGGGGATTGGCCTGCTCGGGGTGGCGTTCGCCTTCGGCCTGGCGTTGCTGACGATGGCGTACGCGTTCGGGCACATCTCCGGGGGTCACTTCAACCCGGCGGTGTCGGTCGGGTTGTGGTTGGGCGGGCGGCTGTCGAACCGTGACGTCATTCCGTACGTCGTGACGCAGGTGATCGCGGCGATCGCCGGGTCGGCGGTGCTGCTGCTGGTCGCGTCCGGGCGTGACGGGTTCAGCGTGAACGACGGGTTCGCCGCGAACGGGTACGGCGAGCACTCGCCCGATGGCTACTCACTGCTCGCCGCGTTGGTGATCGAGGTCGTGACGACGCTGGCCTTCCTGCTGATCATCCTCGGCGCCACCGACCGGCGGGCGCCGGCCGCGATGGGCCCGCTGGCGATCGGCCTGTCGCTGACGCTGATCCACCTGGTGAGCATCCCGGTGACGAACACGTCGGTGAACCCGGCCCGGTCCACCGGTCCGGCGCTGTTCGTGGGGGACTGGGCGCTGGCCCAGCTGTGGCTGTTCTGGGTGGCGCCGCTGGCCGGGGCTGTCATCGCGGGCGTGGCGTACCGGTGGATCACCGGGTCGAGCGGAGCCGTGCCGGCCGCCGAAGAGGCCCAGGACACCAAGTTAGGCGGTTCATTCTGACCGGACTAAGCCTCTGCCGGGGTCAGCCCGACCACGCCGACCGCGACACGTGGCCGCCGACCGCCGCGAGCCCGTGCGGCGCCGTGGCATCGGCGACCTGGGCCCAGTTGACGCCCGGGCCGGCCGTGAATGCCGCCCTCGCACGTCGAGTGCCCGGGAAAGATGTGACCGCCGCCGCGGACGGCGACCGTGAGGCCGTGCCGGCGGGCCAGCCGCAGCGCGGCCGCGACGTCACCAGGACCGGTGCAGCGGGCGATGACTGCCGGCCGGTGGTCTCGCCGAGCCGATCAGTCCGAGTGCCGCTCATGATCCCTCCATGGCCTCCAAACCCGTTTGGCACAAGGAGTCCGGCCACGGTGCGGGTAATACCGACGCAGGCAGCTTCGGCCGGGGAAAGCGAAACCGCCGGGTACGCACCCGGCGGTTTCGGTGGTTGACGGACTACGCCTCGGGCGCGGTCGGCGGGACGCTCGACGGCGAGGTCCCACCACGCGGGGCGCGGTGTTGTGCTGGATCGGCGCTGGTCTCGCCGGTCTGCGGGGGCCTGGCCACATCGCCACGCCAGGCACCGGACTCGTGGCCCCTGGACTCGATGAAGGCCTTGAAGCGCTCGAGGTCGTTCTGCACCCGGTGACCGACCGCGCCGGTCGCTGCACCGACCTTCTCCACGAACGTCTCCGGGTCGTACTCCATCTGCAGGCTGACCCTGGTGGTGTCGTCGCTGAGGCGGTGGAACGTCACGACGCCGCCGTGCGGCGGACCCTCGACCGAATGCCACGCAACGCGCTCGTCCGGGTGCTGCTCGGTGATCTCCGCGTCGAACTCACGGGTGACTCCACCGATCTTGGTGATCCAGTGGGTTCTGGTCGGCGTGACTTGGGTGATCTCCTCCACCCCGCCCATGAACTGCGGAAACGACTCGAACTGGGTCCATTGGTTGTACACGGTGCTGACGGGAACCTTGACGTCGACGGACTTCTCGACCGTAGTCACGGCTGCTGTCACTCCCTACGTTTCGGCATCCGGGTCGTACCTTGCATTACCCGCTCCTGACCTGGGTACACGTCTGGAGACCGACCTATACACGACCCGGACCAAAGCCCCACTCGCACAGGCGGGACCAGAACCACGGCGTTAGCGTGGCTGTGCGGGGGGTAGGCAGCCTCGACGGAGGAGGCCACGCTGAGATGAAGATCGCAATGGTGTCCGAGAACGCCGATCCCGGCGGCTACGTCGCCGAGCTCGCTGCGGCGCTGAGCCGCAACGGCGACGACGTCACGGTCTACACGCGGCGGCAGGGCGACGGCCCTGACAGCTATCGCGCGGAGCCTGGCTACCACGTCGTGTGCCTTCCGGCTGGGCCGGCCAAGCCGGTGTCTCGCCAGCACGTCATGCCGCACCTGGGTGAGTTCGCCGCCCGCCTCGCCGACGACTGGCGCGGCCAGAGCCCGGATGTCGTACACGCCCACTACTGGCTGTCTGGCCTCGCCGCGTTGCTGGCGACCGGCCAGCAACCGCCACCGGTCGTGCTGACCTACCACGCACTCGCCAGTCTCGAGCATCGGCACGTGGCCCGATCGGCCGGCGCCGATTCCGTGCTGCCGCAACGCATCCAGATGGAACGGCTGGTCGGGCGCAAGGCGGCCTGGATCCTCGCCACCTGCTCGGACGAGATCGACGAGTTGGTCACACTCGGCGTACCGAGGTCCAAGACCACGCTGGTGCCCGGCGGCGTGGACGTCCACGCGTTCGCGCCGGAAGAGGTACCGCCGACGAGGAAGGGCCGATTCCGGCTGCTCGGCGTGGGTCAGATGGCCCCACACGGCGGCCTCGACGACGTCGTCCTGGCGCTGGCCAAGGTGCCGGCGGCGGACCTGGTGATCATGGGCGGGCCGCCCGCCGACCAGTTGCGCTACGACGAGGACGCCAAGCGGCTGCGGCTGCGCGCACAGCAGACCGGCGTGGCCGACCGGGTCCGGTTCGTCGGCCACCAGCCCCAGCACCAGCGGGCGCGGCTGATGCGCTGGGCCGACGCGGTGGTCTGCGCACCGTGGTACGAGCCGATGGGCCTGGCCGCCCTCGAGGCGATGGCCAGCGGCACCGCGGTGATCGCCACCGATGTCGGCTGCCTGCGTGACTCCGTCGTGCATGGTGTCACCGGCGAGCACGTACCGGAGCGCCGGCCGGACGCGCTGGCCGCCACCCTGAACCGGCTCGCCACGGACGCCGTGTCGTTGCAGGAGTACGGCGTTGCCGGCCGGGACCGCGCCACGTCGAGGTTCGCCTGGGACCGGATCGCCGTCGATGCCAGCCGGATCTATGAGCAGCAACTTCGCTGAACGGGTACCCTGCGCCATGAGCCGGGCCGAGCAACCGCACGCCGACGACACGGCTCACGACTCGACGCTCGACACGCCCCGCGACCTGACCAGCGACCCGTCACGGTCGACCGTGACGTCGGCGGGGATCGTCCGACGCACGCGGATCAGCGGCACCTGGGTCGCGGTCGTGGTCGCCGCGGTCGTGCTCGTGTTCCTGCTGGTGTTCATCCTGCAGAACCAGGCAGGCGCCACAGTGCGCTTCCTTGGCGCGGTAGGCACGCTGCCGCTGGGCGTCGCGATGCTGTTCGCGGCGATCGCCGGCGCCCTGCTGGTCGCGCTGATCGGCACCGCGCGGATCCTGCAGCTGCGCCGGCGAGTCCGCCGGATCGACCGCTGACGCGTTTACGCGGCGGTGGCCTTGCCGGTGCCCATGCGCAGCACGAACGACATCATGGTGATCACCGCGCTGGCCCCGATGGCGACCGCGCCGAGCGTCACCGTCTCGGTCGCGCCGTCGAGCATCACGCCGAGCGGACTGCCCGGCATGACCAGGCCCCAGGCACCCGCGGCGACCAGTGCTGACAGCGCCTCGGCGATCGGCAGCTGGCGCTTGCCGGTGACCTGCGACGACGCCTGCGCCGCCTCCTTGACCTTCATGAAGTAGATCATGCACACGAAGAACACCGTGACCAGCAGGAACGCGATGTAGGCGGCCCAGCGCAGCGGCAGGAAGTCGCCCCCGAGGTTGGCCGTGAACAACCCGACGAACGCCGTGTACAGCGCGAGTGACTCGGTCGGGATCGAGCTGGTCAGCGTGTCGATGACGTCCTGCGGCACGCCGGCCACCGATTGGCCGGGCTTGACTGCCTCCTTGTTGCGGCCGCCCCCGACGTTGGTATTCGGTGCGGTCTGGTCCCGCTGGACGGCGAGGGTGGTCAAAGACCGGATGCTCACATGGACCCCTTTCTGGGCGCAATGTTGCCCCCAGTGTCGCCGAACGGAACTTCTCCGTTACCAGGAGACTGCGAAAAGCTCGGCGAAATAGGACGGTGAGAGCCAATCTAATCATTGAGCCCGTATAACGACGATTCCGGCACGGTCGCGAAGTAACCGTGCCGGAATCGTCGGTCCGGGATGAGCGGGGCGGCACTCAGCCCGGCGGGGGAATGGTCGGTGTGGTCGCCGCCGGCGGGGCGCACTGACTGAGCGCGTTCTGCAGGGCCGACTGCTCGAGCGCGGTGACCGTAAGCCCGTAGGCGGCCTTGACCGTGACGACGATGCGGGCGTACTCGCAGCGGTAGGCGTTGCTCGGCGGTAGCCACTCGTCGATCGTGGCGTCGCCCTTGCTCTGGTTGGTCGAGGCGTCCACGACCAGCAGGTTGCGCGGGTCGTTGGCGAAGTTCTGGCGCGTCTGCGGGTCCCAGGCCGCCGCTCCGGAGCGCCAGGCCGCGGCCAGCGCGACGACGTGGTCGACCTGAACGGCGTCCGCGTGCTCCTTGGTGAAGTGGATCGCCCGGCCGGTGTAGGGGTCGTTGAGGACACCCTCGACGACCACGCACTGCCCAGGCTCACGGAACCGCTTCGGCACCGCCGTGCCGCCGACCTGCCCGGCTGACAGGTCCCGGTTGAGCACGTCGTTGCGGGTGTCGCAACCGTTGTGCCCGCCCTCGACCGTGACGTCGTCTGACCACGACGGGCCGAACACGCAGGCTTCGCCGGGACCGCAGTCGCGTTCGTAGCCGTCCATGGCGGCTTCGGGCGCCACCGCGAGCGCCTGCAGCGCCTGCGCCGCGGAGGCCTGGTCGAGCGTGCCGGCCGGCACCGCGCCCTCGACGGAATCGGGTCCGCCGATGCCGAGCAATGCGCCCGGTTGGCATCCGGCGATGCCAAGCACAATGAGCGGCAGAGTCAAGGAGTAGGCCATTCGGGCTAGTGATGACCGGATCAAGGTACATCCTCCCGGCGGCGGCAGAGGCGCATTTCGAACAGCCGTTAGAGAGGTACCCGAGCCACCGGCCGGAGAAACCATTCGATCAACTTCGGGAGGCGACGACCTGGCCGAAACCGGGAGCGGTCTCCGGCGGCCCGATGTATAGCAGCCCGAACGCTTCGAAGTTGGCCGCCGACACCTTGATCACCAGGTTGTCCCGGACCAGCACGAAGAAATCCCGCCCGCGGTGCACGTCGTCGACCGTCACGTACCGGCGGAAGACCGAGCCGTCCACGATCGCGAACAGGGCCGCGTAGGCGGCGTTCTTCTGGATCTGGCCGGCGGTCGCGGCCCACCGGTCCAGACGCCACGAACCCCTGCTCAGACGGAGTCGAATCTCCCTCATCCATATCCCAGAACTGTCGGCCGGCATGGACAGCTACGACCGCGACCGTAGGGACGGCACCGTTCGGCGGCTGTCGCCGCACCGTGCGGCCGCCGTCACCCGCCGGCGGGCCGCCCGATCCAGCGGACGCGGCCGGCAAGCACCCCGCACACCAGCTGGGGGATCAGCAGCAACGTGAGCAGCAGCAGCGCCAGCGTCCACGAGCCGGTGACCTCGTGCACCAGCCCGACCAGCAGCGGCCCGCACGCGCTGATTACATAGCCCGCGGTCTGCGCCATCGCCGAGAGCCGCGCGGTGTCGGCGACCCGCCTGGAGCGCAGCACGAACAGCGCGAGCGCCAGCGCGAAGCACGCGCCGGAGCCGATGCCGATCAGCACCGCCCACAGGTACGGCGCGGCGGTCGGCGCGACGATCACCCCGATCAGCCCGGCCGCGAAGACCACCGTGGCGCCGGCGTTGAGCGCGACCTGGTTGGCGGCCCGGCTCGCCACGGCCGGCAGCAGCAGCGTCACCGGGATCTGGACGAACCCGGACAGCGACAGCAGCAGGCCGGCGGCGGTCGGGCTGTAGCCGTGCTCGCGGTACACCTCGGCAGCCAGGCCAGCACGGCGTAGAACGCCATCGATTGCAGCCCGAAGAACACCGTGACCTGCCAGGCGAGCGCGCTGCGCAGCAGCGACGGGCCGGTCGCCGCCGGCCGGCTCTGCGGGCGGGTGTGGGCCCGCAGCTGCGGCAGCCACAGCACCGCGGCGACGGCGGCCGGCAGCGCCCAGCAGCCGAGCGCGCCCCGCCAGCCCAGGCCGATCGCGTCCCCGACCGGCACCGTCAGCCCGGCGGCGACGGCCGCCGAACCGCTAAGCGACGCCGTGTACACGCCCATCATCAGACCGGTGCGACTCGGGAAGTCCCGGTGGATCAGTGGTGGCAGCAGCACGTTGGCGATCGCGATCGCGCCGCCGACCAGGATCGTCCCGGTGAACAGCAACGCAGGCCCGGCGAGCACCCGGCCAGCCAGCCCACCGGTGATCGCCAGCAACGCCACCATCAGCACTGGTTCGATGCCGAAGCGCCTGGCCAGTCGCGGCGCGAACGGCGAAAGCCCGGCGAAGCACAGCAGCGGCAGCATGGTCAGCAGTGCCGCCGCGGCACCGGATAACCCGAGGTCGGCGCGCAGTTCTGGCAGCACCGGCCCGACGCTGGCGAGCGCCGGACGCAGGTTGAACGCCACCAGTGCGATCGTCACGCCGAGCACGACCGGATGGCGCGGCCACGCCCGCCGGTCCTGCTGCGTGACCGCCACTACGGCCGCGTCCAGACGCCTCGCACGTGATCAGTCTCGCATCGGTCCCGGCGACCCGGCCGGCTCGAAGGTGCCGTCGAAGGCCGCCCTCAGCAGGCGAGAGGCGTCGTCGCGGGCCAGCCCGGCGTGCTCGACCACAAGCTCGACCGCCTCGTCGAAGTCGGCCTCGGTCAGCCCGAGGTCGCGCAGCGCAAGCGGCGCCCCGACCCGCACTGCCAGCTCGTGCAGCCCACCGGCCGCCGTCCCGGAGCCGGCCGCCGTCCCGGAGCCGAGCGCCGCCCGGACCAGGGCCAGGTCGACGGTCCGTTCGAGGTAGTACGTCGTGTGCGGCAGCAGCACCGCGTGCGTCGGCGCGTGCGGCAGGTCGAACCGCCCGCCGAGCACGTGGCAGATCTTGTGGTGCACACCCGCCCCGGCCACGGCGAACGCGCTGCCCGCGAGATAGGCGCCGAACAGCACGTCGCCGTCGGCATCGGTGACGTCCCGGGTAGCGCGCGGCGAGCGGCGCCCACCGGTGATCACGGGCAGCGCGGCGGCCAGGCGGCGGATGCTCTCGCCGGCGTGCAGCACGGTCACCGGGTCGGTGTCCGTGGCGGCCAGTGCCGCGACGCAATGGGCGATGGCGTTCAGCCCGCTGGTGGCGGTCACGTCGGCCGGTAGCGCCAGGGTCAGCTCGGGGTCGTAGAGCACCGTGCGCGGCAGCACGGCCGATGCGCGGCCGGTGGTCTTGCGGCCGCCTTCGGTCTGGCCCCACACGGGTGTCGCCTCCGAGCCCGCGTAGGTGGTCGGCACCGCGATGATCGGCAGCCCGGTGCGTAGCGCCACCGCCTTCGCGGTCCCGGTGGTCGAGCCGCCGCCGACGCTGACCAGCCCATCGGCCCCGACCTCGACGGTCAGGTCACAGGCGTCCGATGCGGTCTCGACGGGAACGTGCTGGCGCACGGCGGTGAACTCGCCCGCGATCCGGTCGCCGAGCCCGGCCACCAGGTCGGCGCTGCGCGCCCGCTCGCCGGGCGAGATGATCAACAGCAGCCGGCTCAGCCCGAGCCGGTCGCACTCGGCCGCCAGCTCGGTCCTTGCCGCGCCGGCGCCGAAGACGATCCGCTGACTCGGCGCGTCGTACGTGAAACGCCTCATTTGGCCCTGCCACAATCTGTTGAAAGTGTGACAATCATCGCGCACGCCCACCCCCGGAGAGGACGCACGCCCATGCCTCAGCCTGCCGGCGCCGAGCTCGAGGCGATCCGCCAACGGCGGTCCGAGCTCAAGGAAAAGTATCTGCGCCCGCCCGGCCAGCGGCCGGAGACGCCGGTGCGCGGGATCCACCACCTCGCGCTGATCTGCCGCGACGTCGAGGAGACGATCCGTTTCTACCAGGACTTTCTCGGCTTCCCGCTGGTCGAGCTCGTCGAGAATCGCGACTATGCGGGATCCAGCCACTTCTTCTTCGACATCGGAGCCGGCAACCTGCTCGGCTTCTTCGACTTCCCCGGCCACGATCACCCTGAGTTCAGCGAGACCATCGGCGGCGTCCAGCACCTGGCGCTGTCGGTCGACGAGCAGCACTTCGTAGCGGTGCGCGAAAAGCTCGACGCGGCCGGCATGGAGTACCTGGGTCCCGACCGCGGGGTCGAGGAGAGCCTTTACATCCGTGACCCCAACGGCATCGGCGTGGAGTTCTACATGGAGCGGCTGGGCGTCTTCGACGGTCGACCGCTGCTGTAACCGAGCCGTTACCTACCAGTCCCGGGCGCGACCAATCCATAGCCGCACCTGGCACGAAAGGATGGTGGCGAAAGGGTTGCGCATGCGCGAGAGGGCGGCACGATCGGTTCGTGGTGTGCCGGCCGGGCCGGACGGCTCGGCGACAGCGGCACCGGCGTCGATGGCGGAACTGGTGTCGCGGGTGGCCCGCGGCGACGAAGCGGCGTTCGAGCGCCTCTACGGCGAGCTCGCCGGACCGGTCTTCGGCCTGGTGCTGCGCATCGTGCGCAACCCTGCCCAGTCCGAGGAGGTCGCCCAGGAGGTGCTCGTCGAGCTGTGGCGCAGCGCGTCCCGGTACGACCCGCAGCGAGGTAGCGTGCAGGCGTGGGCGATGACGATCGCGCACCGCCGCGCGGTCGACCGGGTGCGCTCGGCCCAGGCCAGCTCCGAGCGCGAGGCCAGGGTCGCCAGCACCGAGCAGGCAAGGGCGTTCGACGAGGTGAGCGAGCAGGTGGCGACCAGGCTGGAGCGCGAGCAGGTGCGTCGCTGCCTCGGCACGCTCACCAGCCTGCAGCGTGAGTCGGTCGAGCTCGCCTACTACAACGGCTACACCTACCGCGAGGTGGCCGAGTTGCTCGGCGCCCCGCTCGGCACCGTGAAGACCAGGCTGCGGGACGGGCTGATCAGGATGCGGGACTGCCTGGGGGTGGCCCGATGACGGTCGACTACCCCGGCGCGGACCTGCACACCCTGACCGGCGCGTACGTCCTGCACGCGCTCTCGGACGAGGAGCGCGCGGCGTTCGAGCGGCACCTCACCGAGTGCCCGGCGTGCGCCCAGGAGGTGACCGAGCTGGCCGAGACCTCGGCCCGGCTGGGCATGGCCGTCGACACACCGCCGCCACCCCGGCTGCGCGGCCGCGTCATGGCCGAGATCTCGCAGACCCGCCAGCTGCCGCCGCTCGGCGACCCGGACGGGCAACCGGTCACGGTGCTGCGACCGCGCCGCTGGCCGATGTGGACGGCACTGACCGCGGCGGCCGCGAGCGTCGTGCTCGCGGTCACGATCGCGATCGGCACGATCCAGACCAACCAGGAGCTCAGCGACGAGCTGGCGGCGTTGCAGGCTTCGAACGCCGAGCTCGGCGAGCTGCTCGCGGCGCCAGACGCCGAGGTCGGCAGGGCCGCGGCCAGCACCGGCGGCACCGGCATCCTGGTGGTCTCTCGTGACCAGGACCGGGCCATGTTCCTGGCCGACGGCCTGCCGGCGCTGCCGGCCGACCGCACCTACCAGCTGTGGCTCGTCGGCGACGAGGTCCGGTCCGGCGGCCTGCTCGACCCGGCCGGCGGCCCGCTGGTGGCCCAGCGCGTGGGGGACCTGGACGCGGTCGCGATCACCGTGGAGCCGGCGGGGGGATCACCCAGCAGTACCACGGACCCCATCCTGGAGCTGCCGGTACCGGGCTGAGCTGTAGGGTTGCCGGCATAACGTTCGCGCCCTCCGCGACCGGCCTGGCCTCCACAAGGGGCGGCGACGGTCCGCGTTGATGACCAAGAGCGAAAGCCCGGCAGGAGCTTCACCGTGCAACTGGACTTCCAGACCGACGTCTTCGACAAGGAGTACATCCAGCTCGCCGACCGCCGGGAGGCGATCGTGCGCGGCGGGCGGAACCTGTTCTCCCGCCTGCCGGCGGCGTTCGAGGGTGTCGACCAGATCGGCGTCATCGGCTGGGGCCCGCAGGGTTCGGCGCAGGCCCAGAACCTGCGGGACTCGCTGGCCACCGTGCCCGGCAACACGACGAAGGTGGCGGTCGGGCTGCGTCCGGGCTCGTCGTCGGCGGACGAGGCGCGCCAGGCCGGGTTCACCGAGGCCGACGGGACCCTCGGCGAGATGTTCGAGGTGATCGCCGGCTCCCAGCTGGTGATCCTGCTGATCTCCGACGCCGCCCAGGCCGAGCTGTACCCGAAGGTCTTCGAGGCCATCCGGCCGGGCAGCACGCTCGGCCTGTCGCACGGCTTCCTGCTCGGGCACCTGACCAACGTCGGCGACACCTTCCCCGACGGCATCGACGTCATCGCCGTGTGCCCGAAGGGCATGGGCCGCTCGGTGCGCGCGCTCTACCAGCAGGGTGTGCAGGTCAACGGCGCTGGCATCAACGCAAGCTTCGCCGTGCACCAGGACGTCACGGGGCGGGCGACCGAGCGGGCGCTGGGCTGGTCGGTGGCCCTCGGCTCGCCGTACACGTTCCAGACGACGCTTCGGTCGGAGTACGTCTCGGACATCATGGGCGAGCGGGCCATCCTGCTCGGCGCCGTGCACGGCATCGTCGAGAGCCTCTACCGGCGCTACCGGGGCGCCGGCGCGACGCCCGAGCAGGCGTTCGTCGACTCGGTCGAGTCGGTCACCGGGCCGATCTCGCGGACCATCTCAAAGCACGGCATCCTCGGCGTCTACCAGCGGCTGCCGGAGGCGGAGCGGCCGGCGTTCCGCACCGCCTACTCGGCCGCCTACCCGGTCGGACGGGAACTGGTCGCCGAGATCTACGACGAGGTCGTCTCCGGCAACGAGGTGCGCAGCGTCGTGCTGGCCGGCAAGCGGCTCGCCAGGCGGCCGATGGGCAAGATCGACCAGGCCGAGATGTGGCAGGTCGGCGAGAAGGTGCGAGCCGAGCGCGACCAGGCGGCCATCGGCCTGCACCCGTTCACCGCCGGCGTCTACTGCGGCGTCATGATGGCCCAGGTCGACGAGCTCATCGAGCGCGGCCATCCGTACTCGGAGATCGCCAACGAGTCGGTCATCGAGAGCGTCGACTCGCTCAACCCCTACATGCACGCCCGCGGCGTGGCCTTCATGGTCGACAACTGCTCGACCACGGCCCGCCTCGGCGCCCGCAAGTGGGCTGCCCGGTTCGACTACCTGCTCATGCAGCAGGCCTATCCGGCGATCGACTCCGACGCCCCGCTCGACCACGCCCCCTTCGACAGCTTCGAGTCCCACCCCATCCACGACGTCCTGCGCACATGCGCCCAGCTGCGCCCGTCGGTCGACATCTCCGTCGACTAGCGCCTTAGCCGAGCAAGTCCGAACAACGTGGGCGGCTCAGACGCCCCAGTCCGGTCGTAGCGGCATGCCTGAGGTGCCGCCCGGCTCGGGCTTGACCCCGAGCACCTGGTGCAGCTCGATCGTGCGGCGCTCGAAGCCGAGGCGGCTGCCGGCCAGGTAGAGGGCCCAGGTGCGGGCCTTGCCGACGCCCACCTCGTCAACCGCCTTGGCCCAGTTCTCCTCGAGGTTGGCCGACCACCCGGCGAGCGTCCTGGCGTAGTGCTCGCGCAGGTTCTCCTCGTGGCGGACCTCGAAGCCGTTGTCCTGCATCGCCGAGACGATCTCTCCGACGCCTTCGAGCTCGCCGTCGGGGAAGATGTAGCGGTCGATGAACAGGCCGGGACGGTGCCGCTCGCGGGTGGTGGGGCGGGTGATGCAGTGATTGAGCAGCCGGCCGCGCGGGCGGAGCTTGCCGTGCAGGAAGGTGAAGTAGGAGGCCAGGTTCGAGGCGCCGATGTGCTCGGTGAGGCCGATCGAGGAGATCGCGTCGAAGCCGCCCTCGGCCACGTCGCGGTAGTCGAGGTGACGCACCTCGGCGCGGTCGGCCAGGCCTGCATCGACGATGGCCTTCTGGGCCCACTCGGCCTGCCGGCGCGACAGCGTCACGCCGAGTGCGTGCACGCCGTATTGGCGCGCGGCGTGTATGACCATGCCGCCCCAGCCGCAGCCGACGTCGAGCAGCCGCTGCCCGGGCTCGAGCGCGAGCTTGCGGCAGACCAGGTCGAACTTGTGCTCCTGGGCCTGCTCCAGGGTGGCGTCCGCGGTCGGGTAGCACGCGCACGTGTAGGCCATGGACGGGCCGAGCACCCACTCGTAGAAGCGGTTGGACACGTCGTAGTGGTGCGAGATGGCCTCGCTGTCGCGCGTCTTGGAGTGCCGCAGGCCGTTCCAGACGCGCAGCGCCCGGCTCGGCGTCTCCTCCGGTGGCCGGCGCACCGGCCGCAGGTACCTCGGACCCAGCTCGCGCAGCACCGCGAGCCGTGACCGCCAGCTCACGTCGTCGACGGCCGCCGAGAGCTGCCGCAGCGCCTCGAACAGGTCGCCGTCGATCTCGAGGTGCCCGCTCACGTAGGCCCGGGCCAGGCCGAGCTCGCTCGGCGAGCCGAGCAGGTAGCTGATCGCCATGGGGGAGCGGACGACGACCCGGACCGGCGCGTCCGGGCGGCCCCAACTGCTGCCGTCGTAGGCACTGAAGGCCACCGACGCGTCGGCGCCGATCAGCTGGCCGAACACACCCGCCAAATCGGTACCTGTCTTGGAGGAACTGGACACGAGTTCACCGCCTTCGGACGCACTTGGCGTACAGGTCTAGCAGCCGACCATCCGGGTCGTACTGCTGCTTGAGTGTCGAGTAGACCGGCCCGTTGTAGAGCCGCCAGAACTCGTCCTGCGGGTAGTAGCTGGTCGAGTACAGCGACTTGCGGCCGTCGAGGTCCTCGACGGTGCGCTCGATGAGCCGGTTGTGGGTGCCGTCGGCCTCGCCGGGGGCGAGCTCGACCGAGGACCAGAATCCGAAGTTGACGTACAGCGCGCCGGCATGCAGCGGGTACAGCTGCCAGGTGACCGACGGGTCACGCTGTCGCAGCGGGCAGACCCACACCGGCGAGATCGGGATCTCGGCGTGGAAGAACTCCAGGTACTTCGCCGCCGCCTCGACGGGCACCTCGATGTCCTGCACGACCTCCTCGCGCGGCGCCTTGCCGCGCAGCCTGTCGATGCGCCGCATCGGCCCGAACCGGCGCTCGAACGCGGCCACCTTCCAGTAGACGTCCGACCGCAGCAGCCGCCGCCCGGCGAGCCGGCGCACCCAGCGCTTCTGCACCCCGAACGCGCGCGAGCACCAGAACCAGTCGGTGTCCCATCGCCACAGGTAGTCCCTGATCGTCAGGTAGTCCTCGTCGCGCCGCTGGATCGACTGGTAGTAGATGTCCATCCAGCTGTAGTCGCTCGTGTACGGCGCATGATCAGAGAACGTCCCGAGGGTCAGGTACATCTCGTCCGGGCCGAACACGGTGCCGTCGACGACGTGTACGGCGCGTGATCAGAGAACGTCCCGAGCGTCAGGTACATCTCGTCCGGGCCGAACACGGTGCCGTCGACGAAGTCCACCGGTTCGCCACCGAACGAGCCCTCCTGGCACGCGCTGGCCAGGTCGGCGAAAAACGCCGTGGCGTCGCTGTGCCGCACGTGCCGCAGCCGCACGAACGGCTTGACCGGTTCCAGTTCGATCCGCAGCCGCAGCGCGTAGCCCAACGTCCCGTACGAGTTGGGGAAGCCGAAGAACAGGTCGCGGTGCTCGTTGTCGGGCCGGACCACGATCACGCGGCCGTCGCCGGTCAGCACGTCCATCTCAAGCACCGACTCGTGCGGCATGCCGTTACGGAACGACGACGATTCGATACCCATTCCGGACACGGCGCCGCCGAGGGTGATGGTCTTGAGCTGCGGCACGACCATCGGCATCAGACCGTGCTGCAGCGTGGCGTCCACCAGCCGCTCGTAGGTGACCATGCCCTCGACCTCGGCCGTTCTGGCCACAGGGTCGACGTGCAGGACGTGCTGGAAGTCCGAGACGTCCAGCGCAGGGGTGCTGACCGGCGCACGGAGCCGGAACAGGTTCGAGGTACGCTTGCCGAGCCGAACCGGGGCATTGGGTTCAATGGCGGCGAGCGCCTCGACCAACCTGTCGACGCGCTGCCGGTAATCCGCGGTACTAACCGTCGTCACATCCCGACCGTAAACCCTGACCAGGGGATGCCGGCATGCCGAGGTGACGCAACCCGCAAAGATCCGCAACACCGCGAGGTGCCCGGGCGGGCACGAGGAGCAGAAGGTGCACACGACGACGGCGGAACGCGAGCTACCCACCCAGCCTTGCAGCGTGGTGTGGAGCGGCGGTCACTCGTACGTACTCGAGCGGCTGGACGGTGCTGGCGCCCGCTGGATGGGTCTCGACGACCGCGGCCGGCCGCTGGCTCTGACCTCCCAGGACCTCCAGCGCCGCGGCTGGTCGCCGTACCCCGCCTGACGCGCTGACCGGGGCGTTCGCCCGCTGTGGCACGCTGATGGCCCGGCGGGACCGCGGGTCTTCGGGTTCGAGGTTTCAGGGGTAGACGGGTCGGGTCGAGGAGGGCGTCGTCGTGGCCGAGCGGGCGGTGGCGGACTCCACCGGTCCGGGCGACCCGGGCGGCAGTTCTGGTGGCGGTGCCGGCGGTTCCGGCGGTTCCGCCGCCCAGGACCGGGTGCTCACCGTCCCCAACGCGCTGAGCGTGCTTCGGCTGGCCGGCGTGCCGCTGTTCCTGTGGCTGCTGCTCGGCCCGCAGGCCGACCTTGCGGCGCTGCTCGTGCTGGTCGCCAGCGGCCTCACCGACTGGCTCGACGGCAAGCTCGCGCGCTGGCTCGACCAGTCCAGCCGGTTCGGCGCGATGCTCGATCCGGCCGTCGACCGGCTGTACATCCTGGCCACGCTCTTCGCGTTCGGGGTCAGGGAGATCGTGCCGTGGTGGGTGATCGCCGTGCTGGTCGGCCGCGACGTGCTGGTCGCCGCGTGCCTGCCGGTGCTTCGCCACTACGGCTACGGCCCGTTCGAGGTGCACTACCTGGGCAAGGCCGCCACGTTCTGCCTGCTCTACGCGTTCCCGCTGCTGCTGCTCGCCCAGGGCGACTCGACGGCCGCCGAGATCGCCCGGCCGGTGGCGTACGCGTTCACGATCTGGGGCTGCGCCCTGTACGTGTGGTCGGCGGTGCTGTACTTCATCCAGCTCGGCCTGGCGGTTCGGAGGGCTCCCGATGGCTGACCGGCGCGAACCTCGGGCGCTGCGCGATCTCATCGGTGAGCACCTCGATCCCGGCTACGCCAAGGCGGCCGAGCGCCGCCGCGCCGAGGCGGACGGCGGTGGCCTCGGTGGGCCAAGCGGGCCCGGTGGCCGGCGCCGCCGCCTGGCGCAGGCGGCCTGGATGGTGGCCGGTGCACTGCTGACCGGTCTGGTACTCGGGGTCGCCGCCGACGATGCCGCGGCCAGGGCTCCCGGCGCCGAGCAGGCCCGCCGTGGCCTGGTCGAGGACGTGCGTCAGGCCCGCGCGCGTACCGACGAGCTGAGCCGGGAGGCGGCCGAACTCGGCGACGCCCGCGGCCAGGCACAGGGCGAGGCGCTGGCCAGCAACCAGCGGGGCCGCGACACCCTCGACGAGCTCGCCCGCCTCGAGCGGGGCGTCGCCGCCGTCCAGGTCACCGGGCCGGGCCTTCGGATCACCGTCGACGACGACCGGGAGCCGGGCGAGCAGGGCCACGCCATCCTGGACCGGGACCTGCAGGTGCTGGTCAACGGCCTGTGGGCGGCCGGCGCGGAGGCGATCGCCCTGTCCGGCGTGCGGCTGCACCCGAGGGCGACGATCCGGCAGGCCGGCGAGGCGGTGCTGGTCGACCACCGGCCGGTGAGCCAGCCGTACCAGCTCGAGGTCATCGGCGATCCGCAGAACCTGCACATCCGGTTCCTGGAGACCGACGGCTACGGTCGCTTCGCGACGTTCACCCAGGTGTACGGCATGCGGTTCGACGTCGAGCCGGTCGACGAGCTGCGGCTGCCGGCGGGCAGCCCGGCGGAGCCGGAGGTGGCCCGGTGAGATCGCCCGGACCCAACCGGACGAGGAGGTGACATGGTCGGCATCCTGGCGCTGCTGATCGGGGTGCTGATCGGGCTGCTGCTCAACCCGACGGTGCCGGACTGGGTGCAGCCGTACCTGCCGATCGCGGTCGTCGCCGCGCTTGACGCCGTGTTCGGCGGCGTCCGGGCCCGGTTGGAGAACGTCTTCGACGCCAAGGTGTTCGTCGTGTCGTTCGTGTCCAACGTCCTGGTCGCCGCGCTGATCGTGCTGCTCGGCGATCAGCTCGGGGTCGGCGCGCTGCTGTCCACCGCGGTCGTGGTCGTGCTCGGCATCCGGATCTTCGGCAACGCCGCGGCGATCCGCCGGCACCTGTTCAAGGCGTGAGCAGGATGACGGGGCCGCAAGAGGAGGCCACGCCGCCCGAGGAGACGGCGCCGCCCGAGCCGCCCGAGCCGCCCGAGGAGACCGCGCCGACCCCGCCGACCCCGCCATCCCCGGGATCGAGGCGATTGGCTACTGCGCTCATCGCCGTGCTGTGCCTGCTGCTGGGGATCGCGATCGCCACCCAGGTGCGGCGCACCAACGCCGGCGACACGCTGGCCGACCAGCGGCCGCAGGACCTCGTGGTGCTGCTCGACGGGCTGCAGCAGCGCGAGGCGGCGCTGCGCAAGGAGATCGCCGACACCGAAGCCGCCCTGGAGCGGCTGCGCACCAGCGGCGACAGCGCGGCGGCGGCGCTCGCAGAGGCGCAGCGCCGGGCCGAGGCGCTCGCGGTGCTCGCCGGCACGGCACCGGCCACCGGCCCGGGCCTGCGCATCGAGATCACCGACGAGCGCGGTGAGGTGGCCCCAGCCGACCTGCTGGACGCCCTGCAGGAGCTGCGCGGCGCCGGCGCCGAGGCGACCCAGATCGCAGGCGTGCGGGTCGGCGTGGAGTCCGCCTTCACCGGCGACGCCGGCGCGATCGTGCTGGACGGCACCGAGCTGCCGTCGCCGATCGAGATCCTGGCGATCGGCGACCCGCCGACGCTGGCGGCCGCGCTGAACATCCCTGGCGGCGTCGTCGACAGCGTGGAACGCGCCGGCGGAAGCGTGCGGATCGAACAAGCCGAACAGGTGGAGATCACCGCCTTGCGGACGCTTCGAGACCCCCAATACGCTCGCCCGACCGGCTGACTCGTTGATCTTGCTTCACGACATTGGTCCTGATTGCGGAGGCGAAGTGATCCCGAGCGAACTGAAGTACACCAAGGAGCACGAGTGGGTCGCCACGACCGGCGCGAACACCGTTCGCATCGGCATCACGCACTACGCGCAGGAGCAGCTCGGCGACGTCGTGTTCGTGCAACTGCCGACGGTGGGCGACACCGTCGCGCAGGGCGACTCGCTCGGCGAGGTCGAGTCCACCAAGAGCGTCTCCGACGTGTACACGCCATTGGGTGGCGAGGTCGTCGGGCGCAACGACGCTTTGGAGTCGCAGCCCGAGCTGGTCAACACCGACCCGTACGGCGAAGGCTGGATGGTCGAGCTGCGGCTTACCGACATGTCGGCGCTGGACGGGTTGCTGGACGCCGACGGCTATCAGGCGGTGCTCGCGGAGCAATGAGTCCGTCTGGCGTAGTCCGGTCAGGCGCCGCGTGAGCCATGAGTAATCGGTGCCGGTCACGCGCCGGGCAGCCGACACGGTACGTTGGCGTTCGATCAGGACTGACTTGCAGGAGGACCTCAGGTGACCGAGAACGACGGGCCGGCCGTCCCCCCGGAGCGGTCGGGTGAAACAACCTCGGTGTTCCGCCCGGACATGTTCACCGAGCCCGAAGCCGAGGCCGCCGAGCAACCGGTATCCGGTGTCGAGGCGCTGCCGTCCGGTTCGGCCCTCCTGGTGGTCAAGCGTGGGCCGAACGCCGGGTCGCGGTTCCTGCTCGACCAGGAGACCACGAGCGCGGGCCGGCACCCGGACAGCGACATCTTCCTCGACGACGTGACGGTGTCGCGCCGGCACGCGGAGTTCCGCCGCGAGGGCGCCGACTTCGTGGTCGTCGACGTCGGCAGCCTCAACGGCACCTACGTCAACCGCGAGCCGGTCGACACCGCGGTGCTGGCCAGCGGCGACGAGGTGCAGATCGGCAAGTTCCGGCTGGTCTTCCTGACCGGGATGGCGCGTGGCCAGGGGGCGCAGCGGTAGGCGTGCGGACGAGAGGTGGCCGGTGACGTCGCCGGAACGGGAAGACGCCGGACGGGGGGCTGGGCGCGACGCGCTGTCGATCGGCGCCGTCCTCGCCGCCCTTCGGCCCGACTTCCCAGACGTCACCATTTCGAAGATCAGGTTCCTCGAGTCCGAGGGGCTGATCCACCCGCGACGCACGTCGGCGGGCTACCGGCAGTTCTCCGCCGACGACGTGTCGAGGCTGCGCTTCGTGCTGGCCGCCCAGCGGGACCGGTACCTGCCGCTCAAGGTGATCAAGGAACAGCTGGACGCGGTCGACTCCAGCAGCGGTTCGATCGCCGGGCCGCCGGGCGAGGCCGCGCTGTCGGCCGTGTCCGCTGGGTCGGCTGGGTCAGCTGGTTCGGCTGGTTCGGCTGGTTCGGCTTCGGTGCGCCGGCTCGACCCGTCCGGCCGCGCGGTGCCGGCCGACGGCCTGCCCCTGGCTGCCGACTTCGCCACCGGCGCCGAGATCCGGATGACCCGCGAGCAGCTGCTCGCGCAGAGTGGCATCACGCCGGCCACGCTCACCGAGTTGGAGCAATACGGGCTGGTCCGACCGGGTGCCGCTGGGTTCTACGACAGCGACGCCGTCCTCGTCGCGCGCACCGTCCGGGAGCTGACCGGCTTCGGCCTGGAGCCAAGACACCTGCGTGCGTTCCGGGCCGCCGCCGACCGCGAGGTTGGGCTGCTGTCGCAGCTCGTAGCACCGCTGACCAGGCAACGTGACCCGGACGCCAGAGAGCGCGCCGACGAGACCGTCCGCGAGCTGGCGGCGCTTTGCGTGCGGTTGCACGCCGCGCTGGTCAAGGCCGGCCTACGAGCGAACTCGATCGGTTAGAGCCGGCTGCGGGCGAGGAAAAAACGTCTTGCAACAAAGCACGATCAGGCGCGCGATGGCTAGGCATGGCGTGTAGCGTCGGTGTTCGACATCGGTGTGCCGGTGGTGAGCGCGGCGAGGAGGCGGTGGCCATGAGCGAGATGCGGGTCGTCGGCGTCCGGGTCGAGCTTCCGGCCAACCAGCCGATCCTGCTGCTGAGGGAGAGCGAGGGCGACCGCTACCTGCCGATCTGGATCGGCTCGGTCGAGGCTACCGCCATCGCGCTCGAGCAGCAGGGCGTGCGCCCTAGCCGGCCGCTGACCCATGACTTGCTCAAGGACGTCATCGAGGCCCTCGGCCGGACCCTGGAACAGGTCCGGATCACCGACCTGCAAGAAGGCACCTTCTTCGCCGAGCTCGTGTTCGACGGTGACATCCGGGTCTCCGCCAGGCCCAGCGACTCGATCGCCCTGGCGCTGCGGGTCGGGGTGCCCATCCACGCCGAGGAGAGCGTGCTCGCCGAGGCCGGGCTGATCATCCCCGACGAGCAGTAGGACGAGGTCGAGAAGTTCCGCGAGTTCCTCGACTCGGTCTCCCCGGAAGACTTTCGCGGCGCCGACACCTGAGCCGCTCCGGCCCACGGGCCGCGCCTGGCGAAGTTTCTCGCACCCGAACTGCAGATCACGAGCGGGCTGTCGCCCAACCGCCCCCGGCCGCATCAAGGTGAGGTTGAGGTCTAGGTTCGGGCCGCGCGTCGCGTTGACCAGGAGCGGGCAGGGACCTACCGTCAGGTAGGACGAATTCCGCTGGTGTGATTCATCGGCGGCGGTCTCCGGTGGGAGACTCTACGAGGGGTCTGCGTCGAGGAGGGCACCGTGGCTGACGAGCCGAGGACAGCGCCGGAGCCGCGCGCTGTCGCCGAGCAGGGTGCGCTGTTCCCCGACCTGACCCAGCCCGACGACCTGGTGGGATACCGGGGTCCGGCGGCCTGCCAGATCGCCGGCATCACGTACCGCCAGCTCGACTACTGGGCCCGGACCGGCCTGGTGGTGCCGTCGATCCGCGGCGCCTCCGGCTCCGGCAGCCAGCGGCTGTACTCGTTCAAGGATGTCCTGGTCCTCAAGGTGGTCAAGCGGCTGCTGGACACGGGCGTCTCGCTGCACAACATCCGCGTCGCCGTCGAGCACCTGCGCCGCCGCGGGGTGCACGATCTGGCGGGCGTGACGCTGTTCTCCGACGGCACGACCGTCTACGAGTGCACGTCGCCCGAGGAGGTCGTCGACCTGCTGCAGGGCGGCCAGGGCGTGTTCGGCATCGCCGTCAGCGGCGCCATCCGCGAGATCAACGGGACGATCCACGAGTTCCCCGCCGAGCGCGCCGACGGCGGCGTCGTCGCGGCGATGCCCGAGGACGAGCTCACTGCGCGTCGCAAGTCCCGCTCGCGCCGCATCGGCTGATCGTCTGCCCAAACCAGCGCCGTAGGACCGGGTGGACGCTGCCGTGACGAGCGGTTGGGTAGGCTCGGCGCCGTAGTCGCCGAACCCGTGCGGGAGAGTCCTCACCGGCGAACGCCGGTGAGGCGCCGAAGGTGCAACACCTCCCCGGAACCTCTCAGGCCACAGGACCGCGCGGGCGAGACGCCTCTGGAAGCGCGCTGATGGTGGCGCGCGGACAGAGGGGGAGGGCTTAGGCGCGCACCCGCGCGACCGAACCCGAACCCTCGTGCGCCGGAGGTCCCAGATGACCCAGACGATGGCCGACAAGCAGCCGCTCACCGCGCTCGAGCAGGGCACTTCCTTCGCCGACAGGCACATCGGCCCGCGGCCGGCCGAGCTGGCCAGGATGCTCGAGGTGATCGGCGTCGGCTCGCTCGACGAGTTGGCCGAGCGCGCCGTGCCGGCGAGGATCGCCGACACCGACTTCCTGCCGGAGCTGCCCGAGGCGGCCACCGAGACGCAGGCGCTCGCCGAGCTGCGCGAGCTGGCCTCGCGGCAGCGGCGGATGGTGCAGATGATCGGGCTCGGCTACCACGGCACGATCACCCCGCCGGTCATCCTGCGCAACGTGCTGGAGAACCCGGCCTGGTACACCGCGTACACGCCGTACCAGCCGGAGATCAGCCAGGGCCGGCTGGAGGCGCTGCTGAACTTCCAGACGATGGTCGCCGACCTCACCGGGCTGCCGGTGGCCAACGCCTCACTGCTGGACGAGGGCACCGCAGCCGCGGAGGCGATGACGCTGGTCCGGCGGGCCGGCAAGGCCAGGTCGAACCGCTTCCTGGTGGACGCAGACGTGCTGCCGCAGACGATCGCCGTGGTGGCCACGCGCGCCGAGCCGCTCGGCATCGAGGTCGTGGTGGCGGACACGAGCGCCGGCCTGCCCGACGGCGACTTCTTCGGCGTGCTGCTGCAGTACCCGGGCGCCGGCGGGGTGGTTCGCGATTTGGAACAGATCGCGAACGCCGCCCACGACCGGGGAGCGATGGTCGTGGTGGCGGCGGACCCGCTCGCGCTCACGCTGCTGCGCCCGCCCGGCGAGCTCGGCGCGGACGTCGCGGTCGGGTCGACGCAACGGTTCGGCGTGCCGATGGGCTTCGGCGGCCCGCACGCGGCGTACCTGTCGGTGCGCGACGGGCTCGCCCGGCACCTGCCGGGGCGGCTTGTCGGGGTGAGCATCGACGCCGACGGTTCGCGCGCCTACCGGCTCGCGCTGCAGACCCGTGAGCAGCACATCCGGCGCGAGAAGGCGACCAGCAACATCTGCACGGCGCAGGTGTTGCTCGCGGTGATGGCCAGCATGTACGCGGTGTACCACGGCGCCGAAGGGCTGCGCCTGATCGCGACCAGGGCGCACCGGATGGCCGCCGTGCTGGCCGCAGGCCTGCGTGCCGGGGGCGTCGAGATCGTCCACGACGAGTTCTTCGACACGGTGCTGGCCAGGGTGCCCGGCCGGGCCGAGACGATCGTCGGCGGCGCCCGCGAGGCCGGCGTCAACCTCAGGCTCGTGGACGCCGACCTCGTCGGCATCGCCTGCGCCGAGACCACGACGCGCGAGCACCTGGCGATGGTGTGGACGGCGTTCGGCCTCCAGGCGCCTGACCCGGACGACGTGGACGCCTCGACCGCCGATGCGCTGCCGGCGCAGCTGCGCCGCACGTCGGAGTTCCTCGGCCACCCGGTGTTCTCCGCGCACCGCTCGGAGACCGCGATGCTGCGCTACCTGCGGTCGCTGTCGGACAAGGACGTGGCGCTCGACCGGTCGATGATCCCGCTCGGCTCCTGCACGATGAAGCTCAACGCGACCGCCGAGATGGCCGCGGTGACGTGGCCGGAGTTCGCCGAGGCGCACCCGTTCGCCCCGGTCGCCGACAGCGCCGGGCTGCTCACGGTGGTCGCCGACCTGGAGCGCTGGCTCGCCGAGCTGACCGGCTACGACGCGGTGAGCCTGCAGCCCAACGCCGGCAGCCAGGGCGAGCTCGCCGGCCTGCTGGCCATCCGTGCCTACCACCGCTCACGCGGCGAGGGTGAGCGTGACGTGTGCCTGATCCCGGCGTCCGCCCATGGCACCAATGCGGCGTCGGCCGTGATGGCTGGCATGCGCGTGGTCGTGGTGCGCTGCGACGGCGGCGGCAACATCGACCTGGACCACCTGCGGGCCTCGGTCGAGCAGCACCGCGACGACCTGGCCGCAATCATGATCACCTACCCGTCCACGCACGGCGTGTACGAGCAGACGGTGACCGAGGTGTGCGAGCTCGTGCACGACGCCGGTGGCCAGGTGTACATCGACGGCGCCAACCTCAACGCGCTGCTCGGCGTGGCCAGGCCCGGGGTGTTCGGCGCCGACGTGTCGCACCTGAACCTGCACAAGACGTTCTGCATTCCGCACGGCGGCGGTGGGCCGGGAGTCGGGCCCATCGGGGTGCGTGCCCACCTGGCGCCGTTCCTGCCCAACCACCCGTTGGTCCCCTCGGCTGGCCCGGAGACCGGGGTCGGCCCGATCAGCGCCGCGCCGTGGGGCTCGGCGTCGATCCTGCCGATCTCGTGGGCGTATGTGCGGATGATGGGCGCCCTCGGGCTGCGTCGGGCCACCCTCACGGCGGTCGCCGCCGCCAACTACGTCGCCCGCCGGCTCGCCGAGCACTACCCGGTGCTGTACTCCGGCGAGGGCGGGCTGGTCGCCCACGAGTGCATCCTCGACCTGCGGCCGGTCACCAAGGCGGCCGGCGTGACCGTGGACGACGTGGCCAAGAGGCTGGCCGACTACGGCCTGCACGCCCCGACCATGTCGTTCCCGGTCCCGGGGACGCTCATGGTCGAGCCGACCGAGAGCGAGGACCTCGGCGAGCTCGACCGGTTCTGCGACGCCATGATCGCGATCAAGGCGGAGATCGACCGGGTCGCGGCGGGGGAGTGGCCGGTGCAGGACAACCCGCTGCGCAACGCCCCGCACACGGCGGCCTGCCTGGCCGGCGAGTGGGAACACCCGTACAGCCGGGAGGTCGCCGCGTTCCCAGCCGGGACCGCCGGCCCCAAGGCGTGGCCGCCGGTACGGCGCATCGACGGCGCCTACGGCGACCGCAACCTGGTGTGCTCGTGCCCGCCACCGGAGGCCTTCGCCTGACCGTCGCGACCGGCTTGACCAGCTCCTGTCGGCCGGCCTGGCGAGCCGGTCAGCCGGCCGACAGGAGCTGGCCGAGCGCGGCCTCGATCCTGGTCCCGTCCTCGGCCAGGTTGAACGTGCCGCCGGTCGCGCGGCTGAGCTCGGTGAGCTGGTCGCGGTCGACGTCGCTGCCGACCGCGACCACGCTGATCGGCAGTTCGACCCCGCCGGCGGTCAGCCCGTCCAGCTGGCTCTTGAACTGCGCGTAGTCCATGTCCTGGGCGTCGTTTCGGCCATCGGTGATCAGCACGACGCGGTTCACGCGGCCCTGCTCGAAGCCGTCGAGCGCCTCCCGGTACACCGCGAGCAGGCTGGGGTAGAGGTGGGTCGCCGCGGCCGCCTCGATGCCGTCGACGGCACCGAGAAGGTCGTCGCGCTGCTCGTCGACCGGCCTGGTGGGTGCCAGCTGCTCGTAGGAGTCGCCGTTCTCGGTGAGGTTGCTGGAGAACACCCACAGGCCCATCGACCCTGACCCGAACCGCTCGATCTGGCCGCGAAGCACGGACTTGACCCAGTCCATCTTGGTGCGGCCCTCGCCGCCGTCCTCGAGCATCGACTTCGACACGTCCAGCAGCACCGTGACGACCTGCCCGCTACCGCCGGCGTTGGTCCAGGCCGCGGAGATCTGCTGGGTGGTGTTGGCGTCGGCCGAGGTCAGCTCGTTCTGCGTCACCGGCCAGCGGATGCCGGGTGCGTTGTCAGGTCGCTCCTTGCTGTCCGGTACCCGCAGGCCGGCCCTGGACAGCGAGTCCTGCTGCTCCTTGGTCTGCAGGAACTCCCGGAACTGTTGGGCGGCGCGGACCTGGAGCTGGTCGACCCGGTCACCGGCGATCGCCACGAACGGGAAGTCGGCGGTCGGCGTCGGTCCGCCGACCGGCATGCCGACCAGCGCCTGCGGTGCAGGCGGGTTGCCGTCGATGCCGGCGTTGCGGGGGGGGGGGGGCGAAACGCCGGGCGGCGCCCCGCTGGCGAGGGCCGCCCCGGCGGTGCTTTGGGGGGGGGGCGGGTTGGGGGGGCTGACCGTGGTGTCGCGCTGGTCGGCAGGGGGCGCGGGGGGCGCGGTGGGCCCCCCCGTGGTGGC
>OBLK01000098.1_pt1 | contig 33437 bp, 32 predicted proteins | sample 1518871 | NCBI WGS metagenome assembly OBLK01 (sample SAMEA2464837, study PRJEB22497) | soil metagenome | biome: Grassland; feature: Farmland; material: Clay | place: Australia | collected 2013-02-01 | depth 0.8 m
AATCTAATTAGAGGAATTCTTTTAGGTCTTCCTGAGTGAGCCTGTACGGCTCGCGATCTATCAACGGCCCCTGTGAGACAACCGGATCAACCTGGTCATACCTCTCCTCATCGACCTGGTAGAGAATTCCAATTGGTATTTTCTCGTTCCATTCTTCTGCAAACTTGTAGGCCTGCTGGAAATCTTTCCTGTCGTTGTCAGTCAGTTTGTACACTCTCTTCCTGAAATAGTCGTAGGTGTTCAGCTTGTTGAATGTAACACACGGGCTGAAAACGTCAATGAACGAGAATCCCTTGTGCTTGATTCCTTCCGTGATTACTTCCTGGAGGTGTTTCGGGTCTCCGGAAAACGCTCTGGCAACAAACGTTGCTCCTGCTGAAAGCGCATATGTCATCGGGTTCACGGGCTTTTCCACGCTGCCGTCTGGTGTTGTTTTTGTCTTCAGCCCAGTCGGTGAAGTAGGGGATGCCTGGCCTGTGGTGAGGCCGAAAATCTGGTTGTCTGAAACAATGTATGTCATGTCGACGTTTCTTCTTGCGGCGTGGTAAAGATGCTGTGTTCCCTCGTTGAAACCATCTCCATCCCCCCCATAGCCAATGACTGTAAGCTTCGGGTTTCCCCATTTTATTGCAGATGCAACCGGAAGCAGCCTTCCATGGATTCCGTGGAAACCATAGGCATGAATGAACTCCGGGAGATTGCTGGAACACCCGATTCCGGATACTACAACAACATCCTTCGGCTCTATGCCGAGCTCTGTCAATGATTTTTCCATTGCGGTAAGTTGTGCGAAATTTCCACACGCGGGGCACCAGTCCGGTGCAACATGACCTTTGTAATCCTTCAATTCTACCATTTTATTCACCTCTTAATTACCGACTCTATCTCACCCGCAAGGGCGCTGGGGTAGAAGTTCTCCCCATCGTACTTGGTGATGAGTTCCGTCTTAACGAGAAACTCTGACTTGAGCAGCCTGTTGAACTGCCCTGTGTAATTTCCCTCAACAACTATGACCTTCTTCCTTCCTTCAAGGAGCTTTCCAATGTCAGGATTCATGGGAAACGGCCTGTTGATCTCTATTGCACCAACCTTGTGCCCCTTCTCCTTGAGTGCGTCTACGACCTCTTCCACAACGCCCTGTGTAGATCCCCATTGAACTATCGCATATTCTGCGCCATCAAGTTTGTATGTCGGAGTCGGAGTCATGCTCTTGATGTAGGTCTCCATCTTCCTCATTCTCTTGTTCATTGCCCTGATCCTGTCTCTCGGGTCTGTGACAGCATCGCTTACAACATCACCATACTCGTTGTGCTCATCCGAATCCTCGTTGTGCACAAGGCCAGCCTGGCCAGGAATCGCCCTGGGGGATATTCCGGTAGGCGTGTCAAGATATCTCTTGAAATCCTCGGTGTTGTCCTTTGCCCTCTCTCCGTGGTCAATCTTGAATTTGAGGTCAAGGTCATTCACTGTTGCATAATTCTCCGAAAGGTAAAGATCTGACATGAGTATGACAGGGGTCTGGTATTTTTCCGCCAGATTGAGTGCCTCTGCAGTCATGTAGAACATTTCCTCCACATTCCGCGGCGAAAGGACGATTCTTGGGAAATCTCCCTGCGAGGCTCCAAGAACCAGATTAAGATCCCCCTGCTCCGTCTTGGTGGGCAATCCAGTCGAAGGCCCCGACCTCTGTGATTCGTAAATCACGAGTGGAACCTCCATCATGCCTGCCATTCCCAGTGCCTCAACCATAAGTGAGAAACCTCCGCCGGAGGACCCGGTCATTGACCTCAGGCCGGCATAGTTCCCGCCTATTGCCATGTTTATAGCAGCTATCTCATCTTCCGGCAGTTTTACAAAAACTCCGTATTTACTGGCGTGTGATGCCAGGAAATGAAGTGCAGATGAGGCTGGAGTCATCGGGTATCCGGCGTAGAATTTCAACCCGCCCATTACCGCCCCCAGGCCTACTGCGTCTCCACCACCCATGAGCATTCTTTTCCTGTTGCTCGTCTTGAGAGTGATCTCGAGCTTCTTGAAATGCTGGCTGAAATAGTCGTACCCTTCCTTTGCTGCATCCTGGTTCTGCTTTATTACGTCCCCTTTCCCCTCGAAGGTGTCTGCTATGACATCGGACATAACATCAAAGGAAAGCCCGCTGGCAGCAGCCGCAGCCCCAAGGGCAACAGTATTCTTCATGAGTTTGTTTGAACCGTACTTTGCAGCAATCTCGGCAAGAGGCATGGCACAGTATGTTACACCATCCACTGCCTCATAGCCCGAAATTCCCTTGTCAAAAATTGCAACTCCCTGCAATGGTGAAGCTCCACCTTCATTAATCTTAGGATTGGTATGCCTCGTCAAGGCATCCTTGTTCAGGGCAATAAGGATATCAAGCCCGTCGCCCTGGGATTTAATCTCGTTGGCAGAGCCTCTAATCTGGTACCAGCTCTGACCGCCTCTTATTATATCCTGATAATAAAGATAAGTCACAACATGGAGGCCACTTCTTGAGAGTGTTTTGCCCATGATCTGCCCGGCAGACTGGACACCGTCACCAGCGGCTCCTCCAATTCTAAAAATCGCTTCTTCTCTAGCCATGATCGTACCCGCAACTATATCAGACTAAGATATTAATATGTTTGCGGAGTAGCTAAAGCACGAGTTACAGAGGGAGAATTGCGATGATGTCTGTTTATATTAACCACCATCTGATCTTTTGACAACCGATTTATATCCCGCAGCTATTATCTTATCATGAGCAGAACTGAAAAGGATGTGCTTGGTGAAGTGACAATTGAGGACGATTGTTATTACGGCGTTAATACGTACAGGGCCAGGAACAATTTCAGAATAACGGGCCTGACTGCAGATTCAGACCACATTGTCTCATACGCAAGAATCAAGCTGGCGGCCGCTGTTGCAAACAACAAGGGGGGAAAGCTTCCCGACGACAAGAAGGATTTGATTGTGGAGGCCTGCCAGAAAATCATAGATGGCGAATACCATGACCAGTTTGTTATTGACGTCTTCCAGGCAGGTGCGGGAACATCTTTTCACATGAATGCGAACGAGGTAATCGCCAACATAGCACTGGAGCTCGCCGGCAAGAAGAAGGGAGATTACTCATTCCTTCATCCAAACGATCAGGTTAACATGAGCCAGTCCACGAACGATACTTTCCCAACCATGATAAGGCTGACTGCACTAATCAAGGCAAGAAGGCTAATGGAGCAGCTCGACAAGATTGTCAAATCGCTCGAGAAGAAGGCGGACCAGTTCAAGAACGTCAAGAAGCCGGGAAGGACACATCTTCAGGATGGGCCACCCCTTACACTTGGAATCGAGCTTTCCGCCTGGGCATACACTCTCAGGAAAGACCTAATGGAATTGAAACAGTCCTTTGACTATATGAGGGAGCTCAACATAGGCGGGACTGCAACTGGGACCGGCGTGAATACCGCTCCAGGATACCAGGAGAACGTCGTGAAGGAACTGAGCAGGCTTACGGGCGAGGAAATGATTGCTTCTGAGAACCTCCCGGGAATAATGGAGTTCATGAGTGATTTCTCCAGAATGATGAACGCTGCTGCAAACATAGCGATAGATGTGAACAAGATCAGCAACGATGTAAGGCTCATGTATTCAGGTCCTGGTGCCGGCCTTCATGAGATTATCATACCCGCTGTTCAGCAGGGGTCATCAATAATGCCGGGGAAGATCAACCCCTCAATCGCAGAGGCTATGAACATGATATGCCATTCAGTCCTTGGATCTCAGCAGGCGCTTAATTTCTCGGCACAGGCTGGCCAGTTTGAGCTCAACGTGATGATGCCGCACATTGATTATGAGCTTAACAGATCGCTGGACATTCTCGCAAACGGCCTGGAGATGTTCCGGACAAAACTGGTTGACGGCCTTGAAGCGGACACAAAAAGAATGACTGAGATGCTCTCAAGGAGCTTTGGATCGGCAGTTTTACTCAACCCTTACCTTGGATACGATACAGTTGCAAAAATAGTCCAGGAAGCGCTCCACACTGGGAAGTCCCTGAAAGACCTCGCCCTGGCGACCGGGAAGATTTCCGAGGAGGATTTCATCAAGGTCATGAGTGGAAACAAGTAATCCCAAACCAAAAACCATTTCTATATCCCCACCCAGGGATTTTTCCTGTAGGCCTTCGAAACAATCATTGTTTCAACACGTATCACTCCCGGTATTTTAGGCGTGCTGTCCTCGAAGTCCTGCAGGGATTCCATATTCAGGAAGAGTGCCTCTCCGAGAATCTGGCTTTCTCCGCCTCTCCGGTAAAGGCTGAGAATATTCATGTTGTCATCGAGAACGCCCGCCACATTCTCAATTTCAGTGGGCTCGACATCTATTTTCATGTAAACTTTGATGCTGTTCTCCACAGCCTGAAGATCAACGAGCGCAGAGAAGCCTATGATTATCTTCTTCTTTATCAGTTCAGAAATTCTCCTCCTGACAGTAGCCTCGCTAGTCTTCAGGAGCTTTGCGATTTCTGCATTTGTCATCCTTGCGTTGTATCTAAGAAAGCAGATGATCTTCTTGTCCAGCTCGTCCACAGGAAGAAGTGATGAGTCAAGCCTTGACCATCTTATTGCAACATCACAACTGTATCCTTCGAGGAATTGTTCATCCACCTCTTTCTCTTCCATATTATGCAATTTTTGTTCGATATTTAATATTTGAGCAACGACCCTCAACAGCACGATTTACATAAAACGCAACAATTTGTCAGAAATCGAGGGCATCAATAACAAAAATGAAAAATATCATACCTGAATGTGGAGGCAACCAATCGGTGGTCTGTTGAAAGTATACTTTGAATCTTATGGATGCACTCTTAACAAGTCCGAATCAGGGCTTTACGTTAACAAACTTCTGAGCGAAGGCAATACACTTGTCAGGAGACCGGAAGAGGCTGACATCAGTGTCATAGGTACCTGCGTGGTCATCAAGTCAACAGAAGACCGCATGACGAAAAGAATAGGGGAGCTCTCCCGGGAATCCAGGGTCAGGGTGATAGGCTGCATCTCGTCTGTGACCGGCAAAGTCCTTGAAGACGAAAACATTGAAGTTCTCGCCCCAAAGGATTTCAGAAGCTTCTACACCGGTCAGCTGGATGACATAGAGATTAAGGAACCGTCAATATTTGACGGGATCCCCATAAATCAGGGATGCACCGGAAGCTGCAACTACTGCATATCGCATGTGGCCAGGGGGAAACTGGTATCGCGCCCCATTGGGAAGATTGTAAGCCAGATCAGGATGCAGCTTGAGAGGGGGATCAGGGAAGTGAGGATATCCTCACTGGACACAGCGGCATACGGTAAAGATATTGGCACATCGCTCCCCGACCTTGTGGAAGCCATATCCTCGTCGGAAGGAGACTTCATGCTTAGAGTTGGCATGATGGAACCCAGGAACACACTCTCGGTAAAGGACAGGCTTATGGAGTCATACAGCAGCGGGAAGGTGTTCAAGTTCATGCACTTGCCTGTGCAGAGCGGAGACAACAGGGTACTGGAGTCAATGAACAGGGAGTACTCAAGAGAGGATTTTGAGGAGATAGTTTCTGCATTCAGGAATGCGTACCCCGATTCCATGCTTTCAACGGACATTATTGCAGGCTATCACGGCGACGATGAGGAATCCTTCGAAAAAACTGTGAGCCTTATTGAGAAAACGCGCCCTGAAATAATCAACATAACAAGATTTTCCCCAAGGCCGTACACGCCGGACTACAACGTGAAGACTCCACCTTCAAACGACACAAAGAGATGGACAAAGGAATACGCCAGGATTCACGAGGAGATTACGAGGGACAAATTTTCAAAAGAAACAGGAAAGGTCAAAACGGTGCTGGTAAACGAGAAAGGCAAGAATGGAACAGTTGTTGGAAGGGACCTTGCTTACAGGCCCGTAGTTATTCCGGGTGATTTTCCAGTTTATTCAAAAGTCGAGTGTGAAATAGTCGATTCAGACAGGATTTACCTGGTTGGAAAGAAGATATAGGATCAGTTGAGGTCGTCAACTGCCACAATCTCGTCCATTATGTACCTGCCGGGGTTCTTAAGGCCGAAAATTGTCTGGAATTCAGGAGGAGTCATGACCGGCATTGTGAACTTCTCATGATCGTCAATCGGGACTCTGGGGCAACCCGTGAAAATAACTGCATCGCAGCGCATGTTCTCATAGTCCATGGGGTTCACCTCATTCGTTGTCAGAAGGACAGGTTCCCCTCCGACCTTCCTGACATCATTCATGAGAACATCTGCCAGCTTCCTCCTGTGCTGGCCGACTTTTGTGTCGACTACCACACAGAATTTCCTTGCATCTCTTGCCCTGTAGAGCGCTCCGTACCTTTTCCTCAGAAACTTGTCTGTTTCACCCTTTATGTTCCTCATGGTCCTGTCATTGAGATCCAGCAGGAAAACATCCTTCGATGTTGAAAGCTGAACGCCTATGGCGTGGAACATTCCCGTGCTGACGACCAGGAACGAATCAACATCCGCCTCAACTGAGTGGGCTGAACTGAAATTGCAGCCAAGAACCTGTCCCGCGTATCTCATTCGCCCGTCGCTTTCACCCACCCTGACCTCTATTCCCTGGTCTTCAAGCAGCCTCCTGACATCCTGCATTTCATTCATGTACTGTATGGACGCTACAAGCCCTACTCTTCTTGAACCGCCAGATACAAGAGGCTCGAGCACAGAGGGATCAATTTCCACCGTTTTCTCATTCCTGTATTCCTCAAAGATTACGGGCTTTGGGTAGTTTATGTTTGGAATTTCAGAGTGGCCGAGCTGTACTATGCAGTCAACATCCTTGTAGACCTCCATGTTGCCTGTGTCGCATGCCCCGTAGAATCCTTCCGAGCTCACGATGACATTGAACTCGGAGGAAAGACGCGAAAAATAGTCAAAAACATTGGGCTTCAGACCATCCGGTACCTGGAGAAGTATCTTCTTTGCATTCATCTTCCTGAGTTTCCCGACAGTTGCAGCTACGTTTATCATGGTATCCGTTTCAGAGCTGGAAGACTCCGTTTCGCATCACGATTTCTCCATTGGTTATTACTGTATCTACAAGCCTTGCGCCGAACTCATACGGAATCTTCCTGTAGTTGTCAACATTGAGGATCAATATGTCAGCCATCTTCCCCGGCTCGATAGACCCCCTGTCATCCTCGACGCCCGCTGCAAATGCCGCATTGATCGTCACTGCATTGAGCGCCTCCTCAAGTGTTATGTGGCAGAACCTCACTGCAAGGTACAGGGCAAAGAAAACGTTTGAATTGTAGGAGACCGGTGATGCGTCGGAACCTATTGCAACCGGTATGCCGCTGTCTATGAATTTCTTTATGTCCGGATATTTGTCGTTCCCTATGGAGTGTGCTGTGATGGGAAGAAATGTTGCAACCGAGCCTGACTTGCTGATCTTTTCGATCCCGCGCCTGTTGGTTTTCAGGAGATGGTCCACTGAAGCGAACTCGAATTCGTCACAGAGGTCAAGGCACCCGACATCTTCAAGCTCATCCGCATGAAGCTTCAGCCTGATGTTGTTCCTGACTCCCCAGAGGGCCATTTCCCTGGTAGACTCCGGAGTAAAAGCTCCCTTGTCACAGAAAACGTCCACAAACTTCACTTTCCCGGCAAATTTAGGCGCAATCTTGTCAAGCACCTCGGACGTGTACTTTCCTTCTGTCTCTCCCTTCGGAATTGCATGCATTCCAAGGAATGTGGGTACAACATTGATTATCCCGAGAGACGAGATCCTCTCGATCACCGAAAGCATCTTCAGCTCCGTGGCAAGATTAAGGCCATAACCGGTTTTTATCTCAACCGTGGTGGTGCCGTAGAATATGCTGTCATAGATTCTCTTAAGAGATTCGGAAAATATCTGGTCCTCACTCATCTTCCTGGTTGAATTTACCGTTGCATAGATGCCGTTTCCAGAGTTGAGAATCTCAAGGTAGCTCTTCCCCTTTATCTTCATGAAGAACTCGTCTTCTCTTGTTCCCCCGTAAACAAGATGTGTGTGGGAATCAATTATTCCGGGCATTACCACATTTCCCCTGGCGTCGATTGTCTTTGGCTCATTGTTTCTAAGGTACTTCTCCTTCTTTGTGGCTGTCAGCAGCTCTATAATCCTGTTTCCGCGTATCAGGATGGACTGCCCCTCCTTGATTCTGAGCTTGTTCTGCCTCTCCCCTCTCAGGGGCTCCCATCCGGCCCCCTCCATAGTTAGAATCTGTGAAGCGTTCTCAATCAGCATATCTTGCATAACGACCGCATCCCTATAGTGACAGGAAATTAAATAACACTAACGATTCATGTGGAATTTGTGTCGGGGACAGACTTTGTCCTTACGCTGCAGGCAGCAAATCATGCCCCAAATTGTCGTTGCCCTTACAGCTCAAAGCAGCACGAACCAGAATCCTGCCAGCATCGTGATGATGAACCCGACGGAAACGGAAATCATGAATGGGGTTTTGTAGACCATTACCTTTCCGGAGGGGGTATCCATGAGACTGAACTTGGCCATGTTCCGCGAGTAAGTCTTCTCATCGTAATCAACCGAAGTCACTGAATGCAGGCCTATGGAACTCCCTTTTCTCCTGTTCAGAATAACCAGGTACGGAATGAAGAACAGTGACACAATCGCTATGTTGAACAGCATAACGATTGATAACGGCATTACCTTGGCCAGCTCAATCTGGATTGGCGTGATTAAGGGAGTGGTGAAGGGGAATTCGGTGAACGAGAAGAAGAGGGCCACCATTGCCTTGACGTCCCCTATGCCGAATAGCCTCTCCTGGAAACCTATCAGGAACATCAGGGACATTACAAGGGATGTAAACCCGTAGGCGAACTCTCCGCCCGCAATGTAATAAAGCGAGACAGCCAGGAACGCCACTCCGATGATCGGGTAAATCACAAGGCTGGTGTTCAGGTAAGTTGCCAGGAAAATCAGTATTCCAATGACCGCGAAGAAAAGTGGTGCACCATTGGCAACATTGAACCACGCTCCCAGGGCAATCACAGGCAGGAAAATGAAGGAATTTATCGTCCTTTTTTTCACGTCTGTGTAGGAAGTGTAAACCAGGATTATGCAGGTCAGGATGAAGAGGACTCCATATATTTCAGAAGCGAAATTGTTCATTCAGGACATACCTCTCAGTGCTTTGAACGCTCTCAGTACAGACGAGAAATCAAGGTTTCCCAGGCCTATGGACATTGCTGCTGCATAAAACTGCACGATAGCACCACTTATTGGCACAGGCTCCCTGCTTGATCTGGCCAGGTCCAGTGCATAGTTAAGGTCCTTGTACTCATGTGAAAGCAGAAACTGGGGCAGGAAATCCTCATTCAGGAGAGGCTCTTTCTTCAGTTCGAGTATTTTGGATGATGCAGCGCCGCTGGACAGTATTTCTATCTGTTTCTCCCTGGGAATGCCGAGCTTTTCACCAAAAAGGAGAGACTCAGAGAGAACAGCGAGATTGGCCCCCATAAGAAGGTTGTTTACCAGCTTCATTTTAAGTCCGGAGCCGTTGAGGCCCATATAGAATATCCTGTTGCTGAACGATTCAAGAATCGGCTTAACGGCATCAAAGGCCTCTCTGGAGCCTCCAGCAACTGTAACCAGTTCTCCCTTCTCAGCAACAGGCACACTTCCTATGACAGGGGAGTCTATGAACTCTGCATTTCTCTCTCTCACCTCTGCTGCTATCCGCACTGAATCATCCGGATGAATAGTACTCAGATCAACAACAATCTTCCCGGTTCCAAGGTTCCCGAGAATTCCCTTCTTTCCGTGCATTACCTCGTTAACTGCCTTCGAATCTGACAGCATAAGGAAAATTATGTCACACCTCGCCGCTACCTCCCAGGGATCGCGGAATATTTTCATGTCCAGGGCAGCATATGGCTGGGCCCTGGTGGCAGTTCTATTGTATACCCCGAGAACCTGATGCTTCCTCATTATGTTTTTCAGGATAGGGACACCCATTTTGCCAAGGCCGATGAACCCGATACCTTCCATTGGGAAGATAAACTGACATAATGATAAAAACCTAATCTATCTCAAGCGAAAAAAATGAGCTTCCCGAATCCTGGGACGCGCATTCAAGGTGCCCGTACGGTGTACCGCTTTCGGCAAGTGCTGTCCCGATCTCATTCAGTGCTATTTCCGGGCGGTTATTCTCCTGGCTCAGGTGCGTGAGTATTATCCTAGTGTCGGGCTTCACCAGCCCGGTTATCTTTTCTGCTGTCTGCCTGTTGGACAGATGCCCGTGGTTGCTGAGGATCCTCCTCTTAAGCATTTCCGGGTATGAACCTGCCATAAGCAGTTTTTCATCATGGTTTGCCTCTATGGCAAGTATATCCGATCCCTTTATTCTCTCTGCCACGTCATCTGTCATGCGGCCAAGGTCAGACACGACAGAAATCATGGTCCTGCCGCACCTGACACTGTATGCAACGGGGTCAACCGCGTCGTGCGAGACGCTGATTGCTTTTATCTCAAAATTTCCCAGAACGACAGAGTCCCTTATTGAATAGGCATCCTTCAGGCCTAGGGCACTGGCCGTGGCTTCCCTGGTGTATATGCCCACGGGCATGTTTCTCGCCAGCATCTTTGCCCCCCTCGAATGGTCCGAATGTTCATGGCTGATGAAGAGAGATGCCTCAAGATCGCCTATCCTGTTTGCTGCGAGCCTTTCCCGGAGTCTCTTCAGCGTTATCCCGAAGTCCACAAGAATCAGATTTTCCCGGTCCCATATTAGTGTCGAGTTGCCTTTGCTCCCACTGGAAACCATGTTGAAGTTGACAACGGACATATGCGTACGTGATTCCTATGCACATATTATTTACTTTTCATTTTGCCGGATACGTGCTGAACTGATCACGCACCTTCACCTCGAGTACTATTCAGGCTTTCAAGCATCATCCCTGAAACTCTTGAAGCATCATGGGTTCCGACCTTCAGCAACTCACCGGCCACATTTTTTATGCCATTTTCCGTATGATTCTGGCTCATCTTCCATTTTCCCTCTATCTTTTCGATTGAGATGGTGAATGCTGCTATGTGTTCCACCATGGAACGATACCTGCTGTCACCCCAATCAGCAGACCAGCTTCTGCCAAGGCCTCCTTCGTAGTGCGCCACCATCTCATCCAGAAGGGCCATCTTTCTATCCTCTTTCTCAACAAGCCTGAAACTGCCTTCCACATGAACGGAAACGTAGTTCCAGGTTGGAACCGAGGCTTCTTCGCCATACCATTCTGGTGATATATAATGCCCTGGACCCTGGAACACCACCAGGACATCCCTTCCATCCAGATTGTTCCACTGCTCATTCATGCGTGCCATATGCCCCTTGAGCTCAGTGCATTCTGAGTCGATGAGAAAAGGGATGCTTGAAGCATGCAATCTTCCATCTTCAGACGTGCTGATCAAGAGGCCAAGGCTGTGTTCCCTGACAAAATTCCTTATTCTGCGGCGATCTGATACCCTAAAAGGTTCTTGGTTGAACACCAGACAACATCATCAGAAAAGATATATATTTCCCTTGGCAGCATCTGGCTGCCGGTCACACGTCTCCCACCATGGTGATTGACACCCTCCTTTCCCTGGGCCTTACGTCGAACTCAAGGAGAAAGATGCTCTGCCATGTGCCAAGCAGTAGTTCACCGTTTCTTACCGGAACGGTCAGGTCCTGCCTGTAGAGCGTGGCTTTGACGTGGCTTCTGCCGTTGTTGTCACCCCATGCTTTGTTATGTCTGTATTCTATATCGTCAGGGGCAAAGAACATGGCTCTTCTGACGATGTCTTCCAGAAGGCCGCCTTCATTTTCGCATATTATCAGCGAAGAGGTTGTCGAAAGGAGAAATATGCTGGCAATGCCCGATGATAGACCGCTCCTTGACACACTGCCGGATATTCTCCCGGTTATGTCAGTAAACTGGTTCTCGCTTTCCGTCTTGACAGAAAAACCGTCCATGAAAATTGTCATACGATAAAAACAGAATGTTGGATTTAGGCTTTTTCAGCATTCCATGATAATAAGGCTGTGATTACGGGGTTCCCCATATCAGTCAAGATTTTGAACCAGGTATGCATGTTTTGCATGAAAGCAGAAATGATAAACAGGGAACTGATAATGGCAAATTCCGTGCTTTATTCAGAAAGGTTCGGGTTTGATCTTGCAGGAGACCCTTTTCCATGGTTTCTGCTCTCTGTTCTCTTCGGGGCAAGAATAACCGAGTCGATAGCGGTCAGGACCTTCTTTCTCTTCAAATCTGAAGGGCTGACGACTCCGGAGTCAATCACAAATGCAGGATTTGACAGGATTGTCTCCATTCTTGATTCAGGCGGCTATACAAGATATGACTTCAAGACTGCGGCAAAACTCGACGAACTGTCGAAGAGCATTATCTCAAGGGGTGGACTGACAAGTATCCACGAAGATGTGTCAGGAATGGGAGATCTGGTTGCACAGCTGAAAGGCCTTGCAAAAGGCATTGGTGACGTGACTGTCGGAATATTCCTCAGGGAGATGGTTGGAGTGTGGGAAAAGGCCGAGCCATACCCTTCTGAGCTGGTCAGGAAAGGAGCAGAATATCTAGGAATTGATGCCTGCAAAGGTCATAGGGAATTCGGGGTCAGTTACGGAAGATTTGAGAGTTTCCTGCTGAAGGTTGCAAGAAAGTGCCTGAGAAAGAAAAGCAGTAAGAACAGGGGGTTTTGCGATCTCATTAAAGAGCAGGCAGCATAGAAAATCAAACCTGTTGCGTTCAATAAAAAGGGGAATCCAAACTAGAGTGGGAAGAGTGCCCAAGGTGACAAAATGGACGCCTCCCTACCAGCTAGATTGGCTCAGCTGATGAAACATAGTGACGAATTATGAAACCTCAGCTGTCGATTTCACATATTATTGGTAAGTATAAATCCTGATAACCCAAATATTTAGGCTAATAAGGTATATAAAAAAAAGCGGGAGTAAAAACAATGCATTTCCCGGACCGCTAGAACCTTCTTCTGCTGAACTTAAGCTTTCCCACATACTTCAATATCCATTCCACAAGTCTGTTGTAGGTCTCCACTCCTTCTTCAAGAACAGACACCTCCCCGTCACTTTCCTTCAGAAATCCTCTATTCACCATCCACTCCATGTATGATATGAACTTGTCATAGGAAAGCTCAGCGTAGGTGGAGAGCCTTGTCTTTTTCATGGGACCGTCATCTATCAGAGCCTTGATTATCCTCGCAACAACGTAGAGATCAGGTTTAAAGTTCTGATCCCTGGAATTCGAGATAAAACCACCTCAGCTCTGCTATCAGGCCATCCATGTACCATAGCTGCCTGTAACTCTTCTTGATCGAACTGTCACCGAGACCAAGCACTATTATGGCGGAGATTCCGGATATGAACAGATTGCTGTATCCGACACCGAAAAGTGCTCCGGCAACGAAATAAAAAACCAGCGAAAACACAATTGCGGCGAGAGCCCAGTAGAGAACAAACTGCATCACGCCGAGGAAGACGAATGAAAGCTTTGCCTTTCTCAGGCCCATAAGCGTCTCATCCCAGTCTTCGTTCTCTATTATTTTTATTATGCCGGTTATCCCCTCATCTAGGTCACGATCCCACTTTCCTGTAGGTGTGGAACGGTATGCTCTCGCCAGTATGTTGTAGAATATAGCGGCAATGATGATCCACATAAGCAGGACTATGGCGGAAACATTCACGGATGAACCACTGCCTATTGGTACCGAAGTCAAATCGGTTGAAATGGAGAAGTAGTTGTAGAAGTCCCATGCCAGGAACAGAATCAATGTTCCCAGAATTCCACATAGGGTTAACAGAAAAAGAACCGGGAATTTTGATCCGGCCCTGCTGTACCCCATGGAGGTTTCTATGGAACTCTGAAGGTCTCTCATCTTGTCCACTGCCTCTTTTTCATTCAAAAAGACCCACCTACCGCTTTTACGTTCACAGTTGCGTACGAATCAATGTAAATCATGTAATAGTTGACGTTTGACCCGTATAGCCGAAGGGTCCCCGACAGATGGTGAAGAAAGAAACTCTCAGAGATATTGCTTATTGATGCAACTGCCAGAGGGTCCCCGCTCGATATGCTTATGTTTGCGATCCCTCCTGAAGAACTGAATCCGGGCTCACCCAGTCCTCCCTTGAAATGGAACTTGGCAGTGAGCGAATACTGATTCAGGAACATGGTGGAATTTGCCATCTCCTTTGTTCCGTTCTGGAAAACAACCGTGACCGGGGCAGGATTTCCATACTTTGTGGCGTTATTGGATGATATCTGGAATTCACCATTCACATTCACGTTTGAAACTGCGAACACAACAATGGCAGTTCCATTTCCGTCCTTCGGGAAGGTGAAGTACGTCTTGTTAACCGAATGGAAACTCTGTGTCCACCCGTAGGTGAAGATTATCCCCAATGCAAGGAGTATTACTGCAAGCTTCCAGTATCTTGGCCTCATCAGTTATTTGTATATGAACATACAATTAAATAAAAACTCCCTGCGAGGGAGTATTTCAGCAGAATTCATTGAGTCCCCGCATGAACCATCGGAGGGCGAAATAGCGAGATAATGAGGAAAATCTTAATAATCTGATTCCCTTAGTTATTCTACGTAGATTGACAATGTCGCCTTTTAAGTTTGGTAAAACTGAAAACGAAAAGATCATGGAAAGAAGATCAAAGCTGAATCGCTGGAAGAGTGAAATAGAAAGGGCAATAAGAAGTTATGAAAGGAACCGGGAAAGAAACGTGGACGACATAAAAATGGCCCTTGAAGATGAAAACGATCAGAAGGCACGTATTTTTGCGTCTAACATAGTGATGCTTAACAGCGCAATAAGGGGACTTAAGGATTATAAATTATTTCTAGACAACATAGACCTGAACCTGCAATTCGCCAAAACTACCAAGGACATATGGGCCTCATTAAAGGAAGGCTCTCAGGACCTTATTAAGAGTCAGCTCTCAGACAAGCAGCTTACACAGATCAACACAAACATAGAAAACATAATGATGTCATCAGACCAGATACAGGAAAGGCTGAACTCCCAGCTTGACCAGATAACCTCCTCTGTGGACCAGATTGGGCAGAAGAACCCTGAAAAGGTGGAAGACATACTGAGCGGCATCAGGAATAAGATTAGCGTTTCAGCCTCTTCAGCTCCTTCACAGGAAAATGCTCAAAAGGCACCGTCCACAGTGAACGGCGATGAAGAATCGGTGGATGAACTGATCAAGAAGCTGGGGCAGAACAAAGAATCAGAAAAGGAGTAGCATACGACTACCGCTTTCCAGCATCCGTACAGCGGACCTCATTCTTATATTCCTTCCACATCTTTTATCAGAATTTCCAGGTAGTCCCTGGCTGAGTAACCGAGACCACATTTCGTACATTTATAATTGTCATAAGCAAGTATTGAGACACCTCCGCCGCAGGCACGGCATCTCATGATTCCAGCGGAATCCGGGGGGACCGCGTGGACTGAATCGGCCCCCGACATCTCCTTCTCACGGACGATATCATATGCAATGGAATCGCACTTGTTCCATATCCCGCTTTTAACCTTTTCAAGTGAAGAAAGCGATTGCTTCAGCTCCTCTGCTTTGGCGGGCCTTATTCTTGAGGATATTCTGGACGAGACAGATCTGCTTCTTTTTTCCTCAACCCTGATCATCTGCTCCAGGACAACCGCTTCATGAAGAATCTCTGAAAGCTCAGATATTCTCTTCCACTGCCTTGCAGGTACACCTCCCTGGTCAAGGGAAAATCCGGCCCTTTTCTGGACTTTCTCCACTACCATGTTCCTGTAGGTATCTCTCAGCGCCATTTCTGATCAGAAGAACTGGAGGATCTGCTGATATATGGCCTTCACCTGGCTTGGATGGCCTATAAGCGAGAACCTCGTTTTTGCGTCAATCTGAAGAACTCCCTCTTTTCTGATTATGCCGTTCTCGGAGTACTTTATATTCTGAACCTCCTCCACCTTCTGGCTTACAATATCATCCTTCTTGAAAAGCATCCCGCGCCTGCCGTAAAGCAGGAGTCTCCTGTCTGTTATTATCAGTTCATACGGCTTGCCACCATAAATGAGGCTGGAGCCTCCATGATATTTAATCTCCTCACCCGGCATAAGAAAGTCTTCAATCGTCATGCTCTTCCCTATGCATAACAAGATATTCGTAATTAAAATCTTTGTTGTTGAGCCTAGCCTCAGGCTGACATGCCTGAAGTTCCGGAGAACTTTTCATAAAGGCTTACAGTTTTTCCTGAAACAGAGGGCTTCACCTCTGCAATAGTCTGTTCCATGTCCTTTCCAGCAAGCCTTATCTCTCTGCCGGCTTCAACACTTCTTGCAAAGGCGCCAATAACTGTCCTCCTGCATATGTATGAAATATCAGCCCCGCTGTAACCTTCTGTCTTTGAGGCAAGATCATCAAAGTCGACCCCATCAGAGAATGCAATGTTCCTGAGATTGTTTTCGAACATCTTCTTTCTGGCACTGGCATCAGGGAGGGGTGTGTAAACCCGTATGTCGAACCTGCCAGGCCTCAGAATGGCTTCATCAAGGTCCCAAGGCCTGTTGGTTGCAGCCAGTACAAATATCTCCTCATCCCTCGTCTTTTCTACACCCTCCATCTCTATAAGAAGCTGTGAGACCCCTCTCCTTGAGGCCGCGTCCTGCTCGTACCCACCTCTCCTTGAGGCGATAGTCTCGATCTCGTCAAAGAAAATCACTGAGGGGGACAGGAGCCTTGCTGCCTCAAACACCCTGGTTATGTTCTTCTCGAATTGCCCGAACCATTGGTTATAAAGGCTTGAGGGGTTTACATTGATGAAAGCTGCCCCGGCCTCGTTGGCAATCGCCCTGGCCAGGAAAGTCTTCCCGGTTCCCGGCGGCCCGTAGAGCAGTACCCCGCCGGATGGCCTGACTCCATATTTTTTTGACAGGTCACGATATTTGATAGGGTAAATGAGCCTCCTCATGATTTCCTCCTTGACAGTACTGAGGCCAGCCACGTCCTCAAGCGATGTTTTTTCGAGCCTGGAGGCGCTTATTCCGACTTCGTTGAGAATTTTCCACCCTTCATTTGCATAATCATCTCCGGAGCCTGTGTCTGATGGGTGGAACACGTTGAGGAAGTTGTCAAGGACATCTATTGCTCTTCGTATGTCCTTAGCCCTGGATGGTGTGTCATCAGACTTTGCATGGGAAAGAAGTGAAAGTGCGGCGTCTATGTAGTTCCTTTCAGCCTCATTCATTCTTCCTTTGTTTCTGTTCTCTATTGCGAGGGCAAGGTAATACTTCACTTTCTCCATCCTGTTGCTCCTGTCATATCCGTCCGGCAAATATCCACGTCCGGATGTAATATATGTTGGTCAGATTTATTCGTATCGCACGATCAGTCATCATTGAACCTGCCTTCTCATTCCAGGGTTGTACCGTCCTTCTCTTCCCAGTATACCGTATTTCCGTGGTAGATCCTCTCTTTTTTCCTTCCGTTCTGGATCGAGTCAATGGAGTAGGTCAGGAATTTTCTCCCTGGAACAGTGAATTTTTTGGAAATCTTTTTCCAGTCCTTTGTGAATATAAAAAGGTAATCATAGTCGCCCTGCCCGAGTACTATCCTCGTACTGGCCGGGATATCCCTTATAACACTTGAGAATTCGCCGCCACCAACTATGTCTTCATCTGTTTCTATTGAAACGGCTACTATCTTCCCTGTTACTATTGAACCCGGACCAGGGTTGTATGTGTCAGATATAAGCTTCTTTGGAATGGTAAGGTAATTCTGGGTGCAGTCGTCTATCTTGCTGGCATTTGGCCATATTCTCACTTCTGAACGCACGGTTACTGTCATGTTTATTTCCACACCTCACGCATCACTTTCAACGGCAAGCCCTGAACAAACCTCAATGCCTGATCTCCTGCAGTAGTATAACAATGTTCTTCCAGTCAAAATAAAGAGAAAAAGAATAAAAAATTATTCGGCGTGAACCGAAGCTCACGCTGTTGTGTTGTACCCGATAAGGTTGTAGAGCAATATGCCTTTGCCTCCGAACATCACGTTCTGCTGGTACGCTGTAATGTCGTTTCCGTTTATGCCTGCGCTGATGGTTAGGTATCTGTGTGTCTGTCCGGCGTATACCTCATTTGTGCTGTTTACGACCATTCCGTTCGTAACATGGAACCAGTACTCCGAAAGTGTCTGATTTGTCACATTGCTTGTCGCATTGTTCAATGCACTGATTTCCTGGTTCATGAAGCTTGCTTCAGACAGGTTGTAGGCATTGTGACTGGTGTTTTCCACATTGTATGGCGTGTAATCTGCAGCTCCCATGTAGAAGGATCCGTTTATTGGCATTGCCATTGGCAGCAGATAGTCTGTGGGGAAGGGGTAGTCAGGGTTCCAGGCGCCCCAGCTTACTGGCATCGGGTTCTGCCCCTGCACCGAGTATGCCCCGAACAGCTGGGTCAGCGGCAGCGGGACAATAGGGAAAGATGCGCCGGGTAGAATCTGCTTCAGGTCCGCACCCCATGTTGTTACTGCTGCGGTGCTTGTGGGATCGTTGGCAGGAACTATTATTGGAATCACAAGCGGGTTGCCGTTATACAGAACCTTTCCTCCCTGGAATTTCACGTTCATTGTGCCTGCTGTGTCGTGGTTGGATGAGCTTGTTGTGCCATTGAAGAAGTAGTTCAGGTATTTTCTTGCCTGCTGAAGCTGGAAAGGCTCGTGGCCGTTAGCATTGACAACACCGCTTCCCGCGTCCGCCAGGCCCTGTGCAGTCTGGTTGTAGAGCATTCCAGACGGAAGCATTCCTACATAGGGCGAGAAGAAGGTTGTATTGTAAACCTCATTTCCAACCTGCCTTCCGAAGTAAAGGGAATAGTTGAATGCGTATGCGAAGGCCTTCCTGACGTTCGGGTTGACGAAGAAGTATGACGGCACATTTGACGACTGGTCCAGGGAATGCAGTATCGTAGCATTGATTTTCAGGTTGAAGTTGTAGAAATTGATTGACAGAGTGGGGAACCCATACACACTGATAGTTCCGCTGTTTGCAAGTGCCCTGGTCTGGTTCCAGTATGTCGTCGGAAGAAATGCGTTCTGAGCCTGCCCCGATTTCAGAAGCAGGTAAGCTTGCTGATTGGTGTGGGGGTATAGTATGTTGACCGTATTGATCTTCGCTGCAGGATACCATGGTCCGGGTGAAACGAAATCCGGGTTTGCTGCAAGTGTAACCTGAGTCCCAGGCACAATATATGAGACTCTGTAGGGGCCGTCAGGCATCACGTGGTTCTGGACATAGGAGTTGTAGTTGCTGAGATCCCCATATTTCTTGTAGTCCTGGAATCCCTGTTTGCTCCATGTTATCCCCGCCCCATGCTTTATGTACCAGCCGGAATCCTCGATCCAGGTACCGACCGACGAAAAGATCTGGAACGCGAAACTCGGGTTCATTGGCTGTTGGAAGTGGAATGTGATGGAGTTTGTGTTGTTGTCTACGGTCATGTTAGTGGTAATGTTGTAGAAAGTGTTTGTCTTGAAGTAATGCCCTGGAAGGATGTACTGCCCGAGGATCCATCCGGAAGTTCCCGGAGATCCACCCGCGAAGAGAAGTGTCCTTGTCAGGGAGTACATGATATCCCACGCTGTAACCGGATTCCCGTTTGCGAACTTGATCTTCTGGTTTACAACAAAGGTGTAATTCTCGCCCGGGGTGACGTTGTACTGATATTTTGAACCCCATGGAGTGGTTACAGTCTTGTTCGTGTAGTTGCTGTTTATTTCGCCGTTCTTGAAAGAAGGCAGCTGTTTTGCAACGAGCGGCTCAAAATTGCTTGTTGAAGACCCGTTATACGTTACAAGCGTCATCAGGACGCTGGAAAGTATTTCTGTGTCTGCCTGGTAATATGCTGTTGCCGGATCAAGCGTCGTATATCCGCCTGGCAGGTTTGGCTCGGCGTTGGTGAAGCTTGTGGATGCCCCAGTCTGCTGCTGTACCTGTCCGACAACCGGGAAATCTATGAAATAGGATGTTGTGACTGTTGCGGAACGGTTGTATTCTCCGTTGTTGAGTGGAACAGTGCTGGCCCCGGTCAATGTTGATGTCACTGAAACGTTATGCGCATTGGCAAGGAATTTTATCTGGGTGGCATTGTCCGTTGTTATGCCTGATGCTGCACCGGTGAAAACTGAAACAGTGCTGGTATCATTCAATTCTGCAGATGCCATGTTGTTGAACGTAACGTTAGTCTGCCTGGAGAGGGAGAGCTCTGTGGATGCATTCACCTTAAACGTTCCTGACGTTACCGTTTTTGTCCCGTAAGTAACTGATCCGTTATTCAGGGTGATATTCGCTGAATCCCAGAGAAACAGAGCTGCAGGGTTTGTGTAATTAACTGTCGTATTGGCACTGTAGGTTATGTTTGTCCTGTCAAACTGCAACGCTGAAAGGTTGTGGACAAGCGACGTTGCAGAGGCAGAAATGTACTGCTGATTGGCCGTGAAATTCATGATCGATGTGCTTGAGACCTTGGCAGTTATCATCTGTGTGAAGTTTACCGGAGCTGTGGTGGTGTTGATCTCAAGAACATAAAGGCCGGACTGCAGACCTCCATAAGCCTCCGTCTGAACTGGAATCTCATATTCCTTATTGTTCAGGTTGTAGAAGTAAGGTATGTTCTGGCTCGAAACCATCCCTGTTCCGTTGGACATAGACAGCGTCTGCTGCACTATCTGGTCGCTGCCTCCTCCGACAGGGGGGACGAAGTTGAGCGTCATGTGCGAACCAGGGCTGAATATGTTGGACAGGTTGTTTACCAACTGCGGTGATGAAGACAGGGGATCCACAGACATGGATCTGTAGGCATATTTTGTGTTCGGGTACTGTGGTGTAACCTTGACGGGCTCTATGTAATAACTGCTGGTTGAGCCATAGTTGATATCGGCAAAAATATAGTATTCACCGGGATTAGTATACCTATGGCTGATTTTCACAGTATTGTTCCCGTTATAATTTAAGAGCTGGCTGGAACCATCACCGAAGTAGACTGTCATGTTCTTGAAAGTGCTTGACGCTGTAATGCTCGTCGTATAGGTTCCATTCTGATCTATTGCTCCAATCTTGCTTGAAAGTATTGCGTTGATCCCTCCGGCTGTCTGGGCCGCGGAATAGTGTGTTGCAAGCACCCCACCCAGGACTCCTATTATTGCGAGAAGGGCTATTACAACTGCAATCCACTTGGTTGAAGTTTTAGTGTTTGCCCGGATGCTCCCTATTTGTGGGTCACCGGTTGTTTTTTTATTGTCTCCTGAATCACTCATGTTGTTCACTCTTGAATTGAGATTACTTAGCACGCATCCATATTGTTATACCAATAACTTTGTTCATATTCGCATATCTAGAGGCTGCTACACCACGGACTTGAGATAAACCATAAGCTGAATTAAACAACTGGAGGGCAGAATTAGGAATTGACCATTTCATTGGCACTCTTTTCCAGTTTGTTTCTATCAAGGGTTTATGGGCGATGGACAGAAGTTGAAATCTATTGATTGGAGGTTTTCTGTTGAAAATTATGACCGTGAGATATCATTGACCGGCCGGGATTCGATTAGTGTTTTTAGTGAATACCGGAATTAACAAATGAGTTCATGCTCGCGTCGCCCATTCCGCTTGAAGATACCATTTAAATTGTTGCTCTCCTTAATCATAGGAAAGAATGAATAATTCCACAATCCACGTAAAAGAATCCACTAAATTGAGATTGGAAGCACTAAAGAAAGCCGGTGGCATTTCTTATGACAAATTGATAAGGGCATTATTGAGTCTGATCCCTGAGGGTGACGATGAAGGTAGATACACTGATGAATTCAAAGCATCTTTCCTCGAGAGTTCCTTGGATGTAGTGGAGGGTAGACTTATCTCACTCGAAGAGCTGAAGAGAAGACTCGAGCTTGAATGAACGGCATCCTGATAAATTATTATTGTTTTAAGGGAAGACTCCAAGGTTATTCAGTTTAATACGTTTAGTCCGGACAGGTTAATGTACTTGTTGTGAATAAAGTATAATACTTATGTATCAACAAAAGTTTGTTAACAGAGTTGAGGAACTAGAAATCCTGGAGAATGCTTACTCATCCAAGGAAGCTTCGCTGTTCATCCTTTATGGGAGAAGAAGGGTTGGAAAGACTGAATTAATCAGTAGGTTCATTGGCAACAGGGGAGTCTATTTTCTTGCAACAGCAGAAGGAGACAAAGAAAACATAAACAACTTCAAGGCGAGTGTATCAAGGTTTCTGGAAGATGACAGTATTATCAAGGCAAGTTTTGATGATTGGCACTCTCTTTTCTCTGTTCTGGCTTCAAGTAGCTCATTTCGTGCGAAAGCAAGCAAATCAAAGGTCATAATTGCCATTGATGAATTTCCATATCTAATAGAGGCTAACAGGGCAATCTCATCGGTGTTTCAAAAAATATACGACACGATTCTGAGGCAGATGAATGTAATGTTGATTCTTTCAGGCTCATCAATCAGCATAATGGAAAATGAAGTACTTTCCTGTAGAAGTCCTCTTTACGGCAGAAGAACCGGCCAACTGCAGCTGAAACCTTTGAAGTTCAGACATTTGGCTGAATTTGTGGATTATGGATTTGAAGATTTATGCAATACATACTTTGTATTTGGCGGCATACCAGAATATCTTCTGAAACTTGATCCTTCTGTTGGATTTTGGGGAAATGTGTCAAAGAACCTGCTTTCAAAAGGTTCTGCACTCTATGAGGAGGCAGAATTTCTCCTTAGAACTGAATTCAGGGAACCGAGGAACTACATGCTGATTCTCAGATCTATTTCTTACGGAAATCATACATTGGGAGAGATATGTTACTATTCCGGGCTGGACAAGAGTATGGTATCCAAGTATCTCGATGTCCTCATGTCACTTGGCCTTGTAATACCTGAAAAGCCATTCGGGGCTCATGAGAAATTCAAGAGAAGATTGTACTGGATATCCGACCAGTACCTGAAGTTCTGGTTCAGGTATGTATTGCCGCATAAGAGTGAAATCGAGAGTTCCCGCAACGGAGGCGTACTTGAGAGCATAAAGACAGATTTTCCCACATTTGCGGGTGAGCAGTTTGAGAACCTCATGAAGGAACTAATATTGGAAGGGATATTAGGCAGATCGTTTGACACTGTTTCCAGGTGGTGGGGCAGAAACGGGTCCGGAAAAAAGGGCAGGGGTGTGGAGGAGATCGATATCGTCGCACACTCCGAAAAACGTGGAGAATTGTTTTTCGCAGAATGCAAGTGGACAAACAGTCCCGTACCGATAAATGTGGTTGAAGCTTTAAAGACAAAATCAGAATCACTGAGAAAGCAATACCCCGGGAAAAATTATACATATGCTGTATTTTCAAAAAGTGGATTCAAGGGAGCCATGCATGGGCTGGCTGGAAATGTAATCTTCATGAATCTTTCGGATATAGAACATGAGCTTTTCAAGAAATTGAAGAAACCAGAAAATTGATTGAACTGGATCCGGTGCTGAAGTGATCCCGCATGGAGCTTCTGCAGACAATCAAGGGTGGGGGTAAATCTTGAAAGTTGTTCGCATATCCCGGTAAACTTGAAGTGGACTGGTCGGGATTTGATTAAAATATTAAGCGAATACTTTATAGAAGACACGTTCCAGCGCCTTTACTGGTAGATGTATGAAGGTATAAATAGTGTTAAACATAAACATATGTTATGCCTAAAACTATCACCATTAAGAAATCTGTATATGATGAACTGATGGGATTCAAGAAGGAGAATGAAAGTTTCAGTGAACTTCTGGACAGGCTTATTAAATCACAGAGCAAGAAGGATCTACTTTTGTCTCTACGGGGAAGCGTGGAATTTGAAAATAAGAAGGAGCTCCTCATGGATATAGAAAAGAAACGATGGGAGAAAAGAAATTGATTCTTCTGGACACGGATATCATCATCGAAGTGCTGGATAAGGACTCATACAAAGGCCAGGAACTCATGCTTAAAATCATCGAAAGCGGGGAAGAATACTGCACAAGTTCAGTGAACATGCATGAGGTGCTGTACGGTATAGAGAAATACTCCAGAGATTCTCGTCTAGTCCTGCAGATTCCAACTCTGGAATACAGTAAAAATGACAGTGAACTATCTGCCGTTTTAGAATTAGACGCGGAAAGAAAAGGAGGGGCAGTTCCAAGAATGGACGCTATTGTTGCGTCAATAGCAATTAATAACGGATGCTCACTCTATACCTTATATAATCACTTTGAAGTTTTTACTGACAAGGGTCTCAAGCTGTTCAGGTAGGGTTCGAATGGACCGGTCGGGATTTGATTAAAATATTAAGCGAATACTTACGCGGACTATGAAAATAAGGTCAAGTCTATGAAACACATTGCCCATCTAACCTCAGACCTGAATTTCGGGTTCATATAATACTCATCATATAGGTATTGCATTATGTCCTTCAGCCTATTCCAGTTCTGCACCAAGAAGCCTTTTGAACAAGACCGTATAGATTGCAAGACGGTCCTGACATTTGAGGTTTGCAGATCACTTATGCTCAAGGAACCATTAATTAAGTCATCAAGTGTGTTGCTGTATGTTGAAGATCTGAAGTCGTATTCCTTACCACTCAATCGTTTTAGGATAGTAGTTCTTCCTCTAGTGGTAGACTTTGTTTTTTTAATAAGCTCAACTGCCTCATCTCTTGTTAAGTTGGCCTCTTTTATATAAAAATACATAGGCACCAAACCGCTAGTTTCGAAAGCGAGACGTTCCACAAAGCCCATTGGATCAAATTTTGCAGGGAGCTCTTGATCAAGAAAGGCGTGCACAATAAGTTCTGAACTTATGTTTGCAAATTCCCTAATTGTAATTGGCATCGCCTTACCTTCAACATTGACTATTTTTATGCCAACTCCCTTTGTTTGTTCGCTTTCTGAGGCTCTGTGTACCCTTACTTCCGAATCGGGAAAGTTATCATCTAGGAAGTAAATCTCATCTTTCTTTGCATCTTTCAACTCGTTCAGGTCAAGCAGTTTTACAGATTCAGGACCTTTCTCGACAATCATTCTTAGACTCTTGAGGAGCTTCTCTCCGTACACCCTTCTTCCAATTTCAATGATCGACTTCAGTTCAGAAAACTTAATTCTTTCACTTTGAGCTGCATACCTAAAGAAAATGTCTCCTTCCTTCACCTCTTGGCCGTTCCTATATGATATAATTGGTTTTTCTATTGCCTCTTCGACTTTGATGACTCCGATCTTGTATCCTCCAAGTTCACATACGAACTTGCCCCACCGTATTGCAGGAGTGAACAAGGAATTCAAGAATGAACTGATATTTGCCGGGTCGCGGTCTTCAAAGTTGTTGTTAGAGAGACCCTCGATATGCCCGTCATCTTTTACGCCAAATAGGAGGTAACCACCTGTGGAATTAGCAAAAGAAGCCATGATCTTGGCATATTTCTCTTTGCCTCCCCAGTTAAAATTCTCCTTGAATTCATAAGTTATTCCTTCTCTTGGATTTACTACTTTGTCGCCAGTTACTTGAAATTCAGAAATAAAATCACAAGACATACATTCCTCCAAATAGAAATAGGGGGTAATTACAGTTCTATATCCTGTCCCGATCCTAAAGAATTGTCAAGCGCATCTGACAGGTCGTCTGTAATTAGGGAAACGGACTTCATTGTTGTACCAAGCATTCCATATCTGCCTCTGTTTGCCCAAATTTCCTCGTCAAACTTCTTGCCGTCCCCCAAGTCCTTCTGAGAAAGTCTTTCAAAAATTACCAGGAAAGAATCTTTAGTAAGAACAATTTTATCGCCTTTAGTAGGGCAGAACTGAGCTGCCTTTGGAAGCAACTTGTGAACGGCAAAAACCCCTGCGTACTTCTGAAGAACGTAAGAGCTTGGATCGCTGAAGCATCTGGGCCAAATTTCCTTGACTGCATTCCAGTAGTTTATGAGAATCTGGGTTATTTCATCGTCTGTACGTCTCTCAAATAGTCGGTCATTAAGAATTGGCCTCAGTGAGTCTGAAAATGCTTTTTGACTGACCAGTTTATCGCCTTTAGGCTCGTTCGGAAATATAATCAGGTCTTTCCATATAGAAGTATCCAGGGTGCTAATCCTGTCGGTTATATTGACAGCCCTTGTTTTCCATTCTACTCCGGTAAGAATCGATGAAGGGAGCCCTTGTCTGGCCATGACACTCATTTTACCTTGTTCTTCAATAGCCCTTTGAAGGAATCTTTCACCTAAATCAGACCGTACACCCTTTGCGGTTCTGTTAATGATGACGAATTGCTTAGCCTCCTCATAAGGATTCTGGTAATTCATTATTACTGCGGGGAATTCAAATTCTCCCATGTCAATGTGACCATCATTTTCAATCATTTCTTTGAGCCCTTTGACACGGTGCTGACCATCTACGATCCATAATGGAGTCTCGTCTGGGATCTGTAAATAACCATCTTTGTAAGATATAACTCCACTTTCTCTCACATTTAGCAGTATGGAAGAAGGCGAGACACCGCCATCTCTTATGAATCTTCCAAACCCTCTTGCCCTACTGATTACAACATCTCTCTGGTAGCCATTCCTGTTATCCGTTCTCCATGTATCTACCTTATAGATACCAACGATATCTTTTGCTCTAAATGAGCAGAGGTAGAACTGGGTATCCTTCTGACTAATTTCAAGTGCTCTAAGTCTCATTGTTTCACCTACCTCTTAATTGGTTTCTTGTATAAAACCTGTTTGTCAGGTTTGTTATACAAACCTCGTCACGTGGTTATTACATTATTTTCTAATAATTTTTGTTTTCGTCTACCTTTTCCCAAAAGGGTTGGTCGCAGTGCTTTGTATTATCCATCTGTGAATCGTTGAAGTGAGCACGGACCGAGAACCCCTAATATTATCCCGCACCGAGCGCAGCGAGATTGTGCGGTCAAAAATTCCCCTCCCCCTGTTCCCCTAAAATTGCACTCCGCAGGAGAGAATAATGTGCCCGAAGCGAGCCGGAAGTCTTGCGTAGCAAGACCGAGTGGTGTAAGCGTTAGCGGTGGGTGGTGTGGAACACCAAGCGAAGCGAAGGTGTGTAACACCACACATACACCACGAGCGGCGAGCACAGGACACCACCCTGAATGAGCAAGGCGAATGAGGGGCTCTTCGAAGAAGAGTGCGAGACGTAAATCAAAAGAGGGGCTAGGGGTGAATTTTGATTGGAGTCGAAGCATGGGGTCCTGTGCTCGGCGTGCAGGCGAGCGAAGGGCACATAGTAATCGGCGGAGGCTCAAAGAGGGGTTAGGGGTGAATTTGAGCCGGAGTCTTACCAATAGATACTAAAAGCTGAATATGTATTATTGTTCTTGATGGCAAAACACAACGACAGGTTGATAAGCATACCAAAATCCTACCTGGATAGCCTTCTTGCTACCATTGAAACTCTTCAAAGCCATTGTGTGATGGAGCAATTAAGAAAAAGTGAAGATGATATAAAGAAAGGGGTCAGAAGTGCAAGGGAGTTTTTACAGGAACAAATTTAAGTCGGCGTTAGTTCTACTATTTCGTTATGAAGTGCCCTGTCTGTAACATGGAAAATAAGAATCCTCCTCTCAAACAATGGGCGTTTAATGTATATGAGGTTTCAAGATACAAATGCTCAGAGTGTGGTAATAATTTCAATACCTATGTGGGTGAGAAGAATTCCTACACCATTCCAAAGAGTACTGCTTAGGTACAAGTTGTCAGTGTAAGAAGAGTCAATAGTCCTTGAATCCCATGTAGTCTCCTAGTGTACCTCTCACCTTTGCCTTGGTGAGTTTGGTGTATTCCAGTATCTCACAGGTATTCGCGCCCTGCTTTTTCATCATTTCGAAAGTGTTCTGGCTAAGGAGCACGTAGCTCCAATCACAATTCATTCTTTCCTCTGGAGGGAGCTCATTTATTTTATCCACCCAGTCAATGGCTGCGATCCTCTTGTTTTTGACATTCTGGTTGCTCATGTCTCTTTCAGATTTGGTTTCTACAAGATAGATGTGATCACAAGCCCTTATCATGAAGTCCGGGTAGTAGTGAGCAAGAAGACCGTCGTCCCTGACATAAATGATATTTGCAAAGTCGTTGTAGTATTCGTTTATCTTCACAAATGCCTTGACTTTGGAATCAGAATCTATGAATTCGATAAAGTCCTTTTCAAACCCACCAGCATGTGAAGGATAGGCTATCTTCTCGTAAATGTTCTTTGCAGCTCTCAAGGCATATGTTTCCCTTATTCGAATTTCAGGCACCTCGGAGAAGTACTTTTTCACGATCTTGGCCTCGTTTACTTTGAGATTCTTCATGGAATCATAAACAGCCTGTGCAATGTTACTTACAATGTGCTTGATCAAGTTCTGCTGTGCCACAAGAAGTACGCGCCAGTTATTATCCACTAATGGATCAAACTCCTGCCCGAATAGTTTGTGTCTGATGTATTCATCCGTGAGCTTTGCAATAAGGGCAGAATTAACCTGCATGACTGGAAAATCCCTTGATTTCCTGCCTCTTGCATTGACATGGATAACTGACACTGCGTTCACCACTTTCTGGATAAATGAATTGTAGCTTTTTGCAGTGAAAATGTCTGCTGTAACAGTATATTCGCCAAAAGTTGTCTTTACTGTCAATTCCTCGCTGTAAAACGTATCACCTTTTCGCCCGACCAGTGAACGCAAATCCTCAAGTCTCATCTGGAATGGCTCAAGTTTATTTATGGATAGGTCAGGCACCGCGAGTTCTTCCTCTTTGTCCTGCAATATGATGATCCAGAACAAGTCATAGTCTCTGTAGTTAGGTTTGAGACCTACCTTGATAAGGTCGCCAACGACTCTATTCTTTGTTGGTTCTTCACTGACCTTGCCCACCATTCCGGCAAGGACTCTTTCATAATATTCGATGAAGTTAGGGTGCTCTACTACACTTAGAATGTCAATATAGCTATCTGGCTCTTCCTTCTTTACTAGAAGTTTCTCACGATTTTCTGCTCTTATATCATCGTAGTCTGGTCCACGCCACATTAATCTGAGACCTCTCCCTATTAACTGCTCCAATAGAACGTAAGAAGAGGCGGACCTAAGTGGCACTATAACACATATATTGTTAACATCAAATCCTTCCCTGAGCATTAGAACGGAAACAATCACCTTTGGCTTCTTATGACGGTCTATGTCGAAGAGTCTTTGTTCAATCACTTTCCACTCTGCCTCGCTCACATCGCCTTTCCTTGTGGAGTGGATTTCCATTACATCGTCCTCTGAGTAGCCTTCCTGCAGAAGGAATGTGATAACCAGAGGGCCCACTTTGGTATCTTCACAGACGACTAGCATTTTAGGATACTTTGTCGAGTCCAGTTTTGTAAATTCTTCCTCAAGTATGTTCAATTTCTGCATACCTGCTCTTAGCATGAGTTTTTGCCCATCGGAGAGACTCGCAACCTGTTTGCCCTCTCGCTCTGCTTTGTACTCAAGGTCCTCAAGAGGAATTGAACCGAACTCCTTCCTCTTGTCAATAGCGACAGTTTTGACCAGTCCTTCTTTTATTGCATCCACGAGTTCGAAGTTGGACACTATGTGTGGGAAATGATTCTGGACTCTGCTTTGTCCACTACCAGTGACAATGTACGGTGTTGCTGAAAAATCCACTTGCATGAAACGATCCTTCTTGATCTCTGCAATTTTGTCCAGTGCTTCCTGCCATTTCTTCTCCACAACCTGATCCGCCCTCTTCATCTCGCCAAGATGGTGAGCTTCGTCATTGAATACGACAAGGTCCTGAAGACTTGATAAGTAGTCGAGTTCCCGGCCTCTCATATACTGATTGTCAAGTTCCTCCAAGGAATGGCCCTGGGAAGTACCAGGAGTAATGGGGAGCAGTTCATTTACTGCTATATCTGGCCTATCTAGTGCAGACTCCAGTTCATCTTCTTCCTCATCCTCTGCCAAAAGATGCCAGTTTGTGATTCCTATTAGCCCTTCTCCGGTGACTTTTCGTCCTATTTCCTCTTTTTGAGAAACACAACTCTGGATAAAGCCAAAGACTGCATCCTTGTGGACAGGTGGAATGAAGAGTTTCTGAAATCTCCAGAAATCGGACTGATCAAAGTCCCTATTACCGTCCTCTCTTCGCTTTCCCAGATAAGCGTCCAGGAGTCTTTCATAGACTATGATACCAGGAGCCACTAACAAGAAGTTCTTTGAGAACCTCTCACTTCCATTTTCATCGTATTTTGAGTTAAGGTATTGCCATATGAGTAAAGCATCCATAACCCAAGTCTTACCGGTTCCTGTTGCCATCTTTACACAATATTTTGGATGTTCGTATTTATCCTGTTTGAGATCTGCCATGTTCATTTGCGCCAGCAGTTCTGAGTAAATTTGAGCATACAGCTCACCAACGCTGGATAGTTTCAGGACCTCGTGCACATAGATTACATTCAGTATCGATTGCCACTGCCCATCATGAAAGTTTATGCTTCTTTCATCAGCAAATATTCCATCAGGGTCCCAGAACTTAAGCAGTTCCTGAGTTATTGGCGCGACTTTCTCAAGAAATTCTCCAGATTTCCACAACTCGTTTGCTTGTTCGGTAATCCTCTTCGCAAGCTTTAGCGGTACATCTCTTGTTCCGGGAGACTTGACATTTACCATCAAAATACCTCTTTAACGGTCACGCTCTCGAATCCGAATACATCAACTGCTTTCACGCAGACCTTTCTTTTTCCATTAATCTTGGGGACAAGGAGTTTTACCTTTCGGTCCACCTTAGCGGACTCTTCATGGTTTTCCCGGTAATCCTGCCATTTGCTCCTGAACATCTCTCCATCATATTCTGGGTCAATGCTCCAGTATTCAACGAGACTCAAAGGATCCTCTTCTATGATCTTTTCGAGTTTGTCCTTGTCTGCCTTGTCAAGTGGTAATGCATCTGGGGAAAGAAGAACATAATTCTCAAGTTCAATTGTCAACTCCTCCGTGTCGTCATCTGCTAATTTTTTGATAACTGGTCTGACAGCAAGGTATTGTAAAGAACTGAATCTTACGCTCCCTTCTTTTATGAGTTTCTCGTAGTCAGCCTTGTGTTTTAACTTCTCCAACAAGTCTGGGGGAATCACCAGTACTTCGAGCTTATCATCGTTTATGCCGTCTATGATTTTACCAATATCCGTTTCGAAGTTCCAACCCAGAACAACTATTCTGCTCCATCCTCCCATGAAGGAGGCTCTGAGCTCTTGGGCCCTTTTAAGAGTAGCATAACCAGTGATTTTTGTGGGAGAGTCAACAAACACCAAAGTCTTACTCTGTTTGATGTAGCCAAGATTAGTGGGGGTACCTTCTTGCATCGGAAATGGAAGCGCACCGTATAGGTTGATCACAACATGGGCAAGGTCTCCTATACGTCTGAATTGCGATCTTTCAAACTGTTCTTTCTGGTAGTCTCCAATAGTTTGGTAGAGGAATGGTCCGGAATCCTGGTCGATAAGACGTTTTCGAGAGATCATACTTGCAGGTCTACCTAAATCGCACATAATCCATTTTCTTCGAAGTTTCTCTGCCACTGCTCCTAATGTTCCAGAACCTGCAAAGAAATCTGCGATAATAGAACCCTCATCAGATGATGTTTTTACTATTCTGTCCAGCAATGATTCCGGCTTTTGGGTAACATAATCTACCCTTTCATGAGCTTGAGAATTGACAGCAAAAACGTCCGTCCAAATGGTCTGCATAGGTATTCCCGGAGTTTCGTCCAGATACCTCTTTATCCTAATCCCACCATTCTTGGTGAAATACAACCGGTTCTCCTTGTCAAGTCTTTCCATGGTTGATTTAGGACACCTCCAGTAGCCATAGGCCCCTTTATATTCATAGGAATAACCACCTCCCTGTAATCCTTTAGCCGTTATCGGTCCGTCCTGCCATTTACGCCCATCAGGGTCAACATTTCTGAACCTCGCAAGGTATTCTTCTGAATATGGTTCGTATTGCTGATTCCAGATCCTTTCAGAAGTTTTTGTATAGAATAATATGTAGTCACTATTGATTCCATATCTACCAGAATCGCTATGAGCACTTGTTCTTTTCCAAACAACCTCATTTATGAAATTTTCCTTTTGGAAGATATCGTCCATTATTACTTTTACATAATGTCCAACATGCCAATCTATATGCACGTAGATTGAACCCTTTTCACTCAGTAGTTCTTTCATTAGAACCAATCTGGGGGCGATCATCTCCAGATAAGACTTTGTCCCGTCTTTCCAAGTATCAGAGTATGCGAATTGTTCTATTACCGATGGTTTTTGCTCAATGTCTACGGAAGGAAGATGTATTTTTGTCCTATAATCCGCCTTGCTGTCAAAGGGCGGATCAATATAAATCAGGTCGATCCTGCCTCTCATTGACGGAAGTCCTGTTTCAGGATCGCCTGCTAAAAGTGCCTGCATGGCAAACAGATTATCACCGTATATGAGTCGATTAAGAAATTCACTGTTATCTTCCGTCCTTACAGTCTGCCCCGTAAACTTGGTCAGCCCTCCGATGGCCTTTGTAGGCAGCACCAATTCGTTTGTCTGAAGAGTTACTCTCTGGGACTTAGAAAGCCCATCAAGAATTTTCTGTGCCTCCTTCTTTCCTCTGTCGACTATTCTTGGCAACTCCTCGATTAATGATCTCCTTTGCCCATTGCCACCTCTTTGAGTTTGGTCACCTTTTTCCATCAAAGAATCAACCATATAAAACACCATGTTATTGAACGTTACTAAAGTCTTTTTTTCAGCTCGACAGATACAATCGACGCATCGGATAATAAAATTTGCGACTCCATTGTGTAGTATCGACCAATCTTTTTCTTGATCAGTGTGACAAGACCAAGATTCTGCAAGTAGTTGACACTCTGGAAGAATGTAGACTTGCTCATTCCCTTTACCAGGAAGTTGTTGACATTGGTCACCTCTGCGTAGGCCTTGTTTGTGTCCTGATTCTTGATCAATGAGGCGAGAATGATTAAATCCCTGTCTCCAAGGTTCCTCAGGGTTTCCCCTTCCACTTCAACATACGCCTGTCTCAGTGCTGCTCTTACAGCTTCATCAGTCCATTTGTTTATCCTTCCGAGAATTTCCAGGGCCTTTATTCCAATTCTTGCATCGCTCCTGTATTCCCTCACCAGCATGGCAGAGAGAAGCCCCAAGGCATCCTTGTCAAATCCATTAAGGCCCTCCTCGGCCCTCATCTTCAGGATCTCTCGCATTTCTTCGGCGTTGTACTCGTGGAATACTA
>OBLK01000099.1_pt1 | contig 33327 bp, 29 predicted proteins | sample 1518871 | NCBI WGS metagenome assembly OBLK01 (sample SAMEA2464837, study PRJEB22497) | soil metagenome | biome: Grassland; feature: Farmland; material: Clay | place: Australia | collected 2013-02-01 | depth 0.8 m
CAGGAGATGCTGAAGGAGGTCACGGGCATGCAGGCCGTGGCGCTTTCCCCCATGGCGGGCGCCCAGGGTGAATACGCCGGTGTGGCCATGATCCGCGCCTACCACCGCTCGCGGGGTGATCTGGAGCGCAACGAGATTATCGTGCCGGAAGCGGCCCACGGCACCAATCCGGCGACCGCCACGATGTGCGGCTGCGTGGTGCGGGAAGTCCCGGTCGATGCCGAGGGCGACGTGGACCTGGAAGCGCTCAAAGCGGCTGTGGGTCCGAAAACGGCCGGCATCATGCTGACCAACCCTTCCACGCTCGGGGTGTTCGAGCGGCGTATCGAGGAGGTGGCGCGGATCGTGCACGCCGCCGGGGGGCTGCTCTACTACGACGGGGCGAACCTCAACGCCATCCTCGGCAAGGTGCGCCCGGGGGACATGGGGTTCGACGTCATCCACGTCAACCTGCACAAGACATTCTCGACTCCGCACGGCGGCGGCGGACCGGGCGCGGGGCCCGTGGGAGTGAGCGCGCGGCTTGCGCCATTCCTGCCCGTTCCGCTCATCGAGCGCCGCGGCGAGCGTTACGGCTGGCTCACCGAACGGGACCGGCCGCAGTCGATCGGCAGGCTTTCGGCCTTCGGGGGCAATGTGGGCGTGCTGTTGCGCGCCTACGTCTACATGCGCATGCTGGGCCGCGATGGGCTGACCCGGGTCGGGGAGTACGCCACGCTCAATGCCAACTACCTGCTCGCCCGGCTCGTCCACGCCGGATTCGAGCCCGCCTACCCGGGGCGTCGGGCCAGCCACGAGTTCATCATCACCCTCAGGCGCCAGGCGCGCGAGCTGGGGGTGAGCACCATGGACTTCGCCAAGCGCCTGCTCGATCATGGCCAGCATGCCCCGACGACCTATTTCCCACTGCTGGTGCCCGAATGTCTGCTGATCGAGCCGACGGAGACCGAGAGCAAGACGGCGCTGGACGCCTTCGTGGCGGCCATGGAGCGGATTTTGGCCGAGGCGGCGCAAGAACCCGAGCACTTGCGCAGCGCTCCGCATACCATGCCGGTAATGCGCCTGGACGACGTGCGGGCGGCCAAGCAACTGGATCTCACGTGGAAACCGGCGGCATAGCCATCGAGCGATACAAGCCCAAAGGTCTGACCCGGGTGCTGCGCGCCTTCGGCGCGAGCGCCCGGGGGCTTGCCGGCGCGTTCCGCGAGGAGGCCGCGTTCCGCCAGGAGATCGCCTTCGCGGCGCTCGCCGTGCCCGTGGCGCTGTGGCTGGGACACGACGGGCTCGAGCGGGCGTTGCTCATCGCGCCCGTGCTGCTCATCCTGATCGTGGAACTGATCAACAGCGCCATCGAGGCGACCGTCGATCGGATCGGGCTCGAGCGGCACGCGCTCGCCGGACTCGCCAAGGACATCGGCTCCGCCGCCGTGCTGATGTCCTTTGGGCTGCTCGCAGTGATCTGGCTGCTGGTGCTGCTCGACCGCTAGGTCACCGCCGTGAGAGGGGCCCCGATGCGACTTCTGCGACTGTCCGTATGCGTTCTGACACTGGCCGTGCTGGCGCCTTCGCCGGCGGCGCTGGCCGTCATCGCCCGCACGCCCGCGAAGCAGGCGCCGAAGCGACCCGGGGCCCGGCCGCCGCGCGAGACCTCGGTCGCCGCCCACCTGGCCAAGCATGCCGCGGCGCTCGAATCCAATCCCAACTGGGCGGCAACGCTCGCGCGCATCGCCAGCAGCGTCGTGTCGATCCACATCAACGAAGACCGCGCTTTCGACACCGACGGGAACGAGACCGGGGAGGCGACCGGCTTCGTCGTCGACGCCAGGCGCGGCATCATCCTGACCAACCGCCACGTCGTGACCCCGGGACCGGTGACGGCCACGGCGACCTTCCTCGACCGCGAGGTGGTCAGGCTCTATCCGATCTACCGCGATCCCGTGCACGACTTCGGCTTCTACCATTTCGATCCGAAGAAGCTGCTCTACATCCACCCCAAGGCGCTGGCGCTGTACCCCCAGGGAGCGAAGGTCGGCCGGGAGATCCGGGTCATCGGCAACAACGCCGGCGAGCAGCTGTCGATCCTCGCCGGCACGCTGGCGCGCCTGCACCGCCGCGCACCGTACTACGGGTTCGGCAAATTCAACGATTTCAACACCTTCTACATGCAGGCCGCCTCGGGGACCTCCGGCGGATCATCCGGCTCGCCGGTGATCGACATCAAAGGCCAGGTGGTGGCGCTCAATGCCGGCGGCGCGGACAACGCCGCCTCGAGTTACTACCTGCCGCTCGCGCCGGTGCAGCGCGCGCTGAGACTGATCCAGGAGGGCAAGCCGGTTACGCGCGGAACGCTGTACACCGTGTTCGACTACACCCCCTTCGACCAGCTCGAGCGGCTGGGGCTGCCGCGTCTGGTGGAGACCACGGTGCGCAAAGCGTATCCGCAGCGCAACGGCATGCTCGTGGTGAGGACCGTCCTCGCGGGCTCGCCGAGCGCCCTGGCGCTCCAGCCGGGCGACATCCTGCTGCGTGTCGACGGGCACTATGTGACGACGTTCGGCCCGCTGGAGCGGATTCTGGATGGCTCCGTCGGGCGCCAGATTCACTTGCAGTTGGAGCGCGGCGGGCGGCCGGTGTCGGTGACGCTGCCGGTGGGCGACCTCGATGCCATCACGCCGGCCGCTTACCTGCAGTTCGGCAACGCGGTGGTCAATACGCTGTCCTACGAGATGGCCCTGCAACTGAACGTGCCGCCGCGCGGCGTGTGGGTCGCGAACCCGGGCTACGTGTTCGGCGCGGCCGGTGTCCCGCGGGGCGCGGTGATCCATGACGTCGACTCCTGGCCCATCGACAATCTGCAGGATCTCAGGCGGGCGCTGGCGAGGCTCGCGGACGGCCAGTACGCCACGGTGCGCTTCACCATCCCCGCCGATCCCAACAGCAGCGAGCTCGGCTATTTCCGCATGAGCCGGCGATGGTTCCCCGCCGATCATTGCGTGCGCGACGACGAGTCCGGCATCTGGCCGTGCACGCCGCTCTCGCCGGGTCCGCCGCCGCGGCCCCAGCGGGTCAACTCGACGCGCTTTCCGGTCTACCGCAACGCGCTCATGACGCGGCTTGCCCCGTCGCTGGCGATGGTGACCTTCAGCATGCCGTACTCGGTCTCGGGCGTGACCGAGCACTACTATCACGGCACCGGCGTGGTGGTGGACGCCAAACGCGGGCTGGTTGTGACCGATCGCAACACCGTGCCCGTCTCGCTGGGCGACGTCACTGTGACGTTCGCGGGCACCGTGCAGGTGCCCGGTCGGGTGGTGTACGTCAGTCCGATCCACAATCTGGCGGTCGTCGCCTACGACCCGCGGCTGATCGGCTCGACGCCCGTGCGATCGGCGAAGCTGAGGTCCAAACCGCTGACCCCGGGCGAGCCCATCGACGTGATCGGCCTCGGCGGCGACAGTGATCTGCATTTCCGCCACACCGAGGTGGCCAGCATCGAGCCGCTGGAGCTGCCGCTGTCGCGCACCATGCGGTTCCGCGATACCAACATCGAAAGCATCCAGCTCGTCAATCCGCCGAACGATTTCGACGGCGTGCTGACCGACGCGCACGGCGATGTGGTCGGCTTGTGGTCGAGTTTCGCCTACGACACCTCGCGCGGCGTGGGGCAGGACCTGCAGGGCGTGCCGATCGCCCCTGTCCAGACCATGCTGCATCGGATCGAGAGCGGCCGGCCGCTGTATTCGCTCGACGTCGAACTGTCGTTGACGCCGCTGTCGAGCGCCCGGCTGATCGGTCTGCCGGCCTCGTGGGCGCAGAAGCTCGCCACCCAGGGCACCACCCGGCGCGAGGTGCTGACCATCGCACGCGCGGCGGGCGGCTCGCCCGCCCAGCGGCTGCTCGATCCGGGCGATCTGCTGCTCGCCATCGACGGCCGGGTCGTGACGACCTTCCGCGAAGTCGAGCACGCGACCGCCGACCGGTCGGCGGTCAAGGTGACGGTGTGGCGGGGCCGGCAGGCACTGACGCTCACCGTGCCCACCGTCGTGCTTTCGGGCACCGCGCTGCGCCGGGTGGTGGAATGGGCCGGCGCGACGCTGCAGCGGCCGTTTCATTCGATGCTGGCGCAACGAGGCGTTCCACCGATCGGTGTATACGTCGATTATTTCCAGTACGGCTCGCCGGCGGCCCGCTACGGACTGTACCCGGGGCTGCGTATCGTCGCCGTGGACGGAGTGCCGACACCGAACCTGGACGCGTTTCTCGGTGCCGTGGCCGGACGGGCCGACCATTCGTCGGTGCGGCTCACGACCATCACCTGGAACAACTCGCGGCAGGTGATCACGCTGAAGCTCGACAAGCACTACTGGCCGGCGTATGAGCTGGTGAGAACCGGCCATGGCCGGGTAGGACTTCCAGCGCCACGTTCCCTGGCGCCACCCCGCGGGGCTTCGCTCGAAGCCGCAGGCTGGGTACGCCGTCCGCTGGAATGACCGTCCATGACGCGAGTCCTCAGGGCCACCGCGGCGGAGCTCGAAGCGGCGTTGCGGAGTCTGCGTGCCGGCGAGCTGGTCGCCTTCCCGACCGAGACCGTCTACGGCCTGGGTGCCGATGCGGGCAACCCGGCGGCGGTGCGCAGGATCTTCGAGGTCAAGGGCCGTCCCGCCCACCATCCGGTCATCGTCCACCTCCCCGGCGCCGGGCGGCTGCGCGAATGGGCCCGCGAGGTGCCGCAGGGTGCGTTGCTGCTCGCGGAGCGTTTCTGGCCGGGGCCCCTCACCCTGGTGCTGCCACGCGCCCCGAATGTCAGTGATGTCGTGACAGGGGGGCAGGACACCGTAGCGCTGCGCGTGCCCTCGCACCCCGTGGCGCAGCAGCTCCTCGCGGCCTTCCAGGGCGGCATAGCCGCGCCATCGGCCAACCGCTACGGCAGGCTTTCGCCGACCCGCGCGCAGCACGTGCGCGAGGAGCTCGGTGCCGAGGTCAAGGTGATCCTCGATGGCGGGGACTGTCAGATCGGTCTCGAGTCCACCATCGTCGCCTTCCAGGGCCGGCGGGCGCGCCTGCTGCGGCCCGGCGCGATCACGGCGGCGCAGGTTCGCCGGGTCGTCGGAGAGTTGGCGGTCGGCGCGGATGAGGTGTCGCCGCGCGTTCCCGGCAGCACGGCGGCTCACTACGCGCCGGCGACGCCATTGACCGTCGTGCCTGCCGCGCAGATCGACTCCCAGGCCGAGGCACTGTCGGCAGGCGGCCGGGTCGCGGTGCTGGCGTGGCGCGCGCCGCTTGCGCCCCACCCGGATGCGGTCTGGATCGACGCCGGTCGGGATGCGCGGCAATACGGCCACGATCTCTACGACAACCTGCGCACCTTGGACAAGTCGGGGTGCCGGCGGATCCTCGTGCAGGACGTGCCGGAGGGAGAGGCCTGGATGGCCGTCCGGGACCGCTTGCGGCGGGCGGCCGCCGGTGCCGGCCTCGAGGACTCGCCGGAGGCGGATGCGACTTGAGCGCACGCCGGAGCCGGTTCGTCGATCCCTTCCAGCCCGCGGAAATCCGCCGGCTGGTGCGCGAGTTCGGCTCGCCGCTGCTGATTCTCGATTGCGAGCGGGTGCGGGAGCAGTTCAGGAAGCTGCGGGCGGCGCTGCCCCGGGTCGGCCTGCACTACGCGCTCAAGCCGATGCCGCACGCCGCCGTGGTGCGCGCTGTGCTGGAGGAAGGCGGCTTTCTCGATCTGGCTACGACGGGCGAGGTTCAGCTCGTACGGCGCCTCGGCATCGACCCCGGCCGTTGCATTCACACGCATCCGATCAAACGTCCGGCGGATATCCGCAACGCGCTGGAGTTCGGCGTCCATACTTTCGTGGTGGACAACGCGGACGAGGTGCGCAAGTTCGAACGGCTCGCGGGCCGCGCCGAGGTGCTGATCAGGGTCTCGTTCCGCAGCCCCGGGGCCGTGTGCGATCTGTCGCGCAAGTTCGGCTGCGACCCGGAGGATGCCCTGCCGCTCGCACGGCTCGCCGCGGAGCTCGGTGTCACGGTGCGGGGACTGTCATTTCACGTGGGGTCGCAGGCGGTCGACTCCGCCAAGCATGTCGAGGCGATCCACGCCTGTGCGCGCCTCATGTCGGCCGGCCGGCGTGCGAAGCTCGGGGTGCTCGACACGCTGGACATCGGCGGGGGCTTCCCGATCGACTACGCTCAGCCGGTGCAGGACATCGCCTGGTTCTGCGAGCGGCTGCGCGAGGCGCTGGGCCGGCTGCCGAAGCGGGTGAGAGTGATCGCCGAGCCCGGCCGGTACATAGTCGGCCCGGCGGCCATCGCGGTCGCCTCCGTCATGGGGCGGGCGCGCCGCGAAGGCCACTGGTGGTACTACCTGGACGACGGACTGTACGGCTCGTACAGCGGCCAGCTCTACGATCACGCCCGTTATCCGGTCGAGCCGCTGAAGAACGGGGGAGAGCGGCTGCCGTCGGTGCTGGCCGGACCGACCTGCGACAGCATCGATGTCATCGCCGAGAACCTGCTGCTGCCGAAGCTCGAGACGGGCGACCTGATCGTGGGGCGCGCCATGGGTGCCTACACCTGGGCCAGCGCCTCGGAGTTCAATTTCTTTCCCAAGGCCACGGTGGTCGCGGTGAACCTGACCCCTGGCGATACCGGGTCGGTGATGCCGTTCCCGCTGTGAGTGGAGCCAGGCGACGTGATCCGCAATGTGGTGTTTGATATCGGCTGGGTCTTCGTCCATCTGAACCACGGACCTTTTCTCCAGTTCCTGAGCGCGCACGAGGCCGAGGTGCCCGACCTGCATACGGTGCTCACCCGGGTCGCCCTGTGGGACCACGAGTGCGGACGGCTGCATGGCCGGGGACTGCTCGAGCGGTTTGCCTCGCTCGCGCGCAGGCCGATGGATCTCGCGCAGGCGCATGCGAGCTGGGTGGACATGTTCGAGTATCAGCCCGCGATGGTGGAGCTCGCGCACCGGCTGAGCGAGCGGTACCGGGTGTACCTGCTGTCCAACATCGGCGACCTGCACTGGATGCATCTCTCGCGCGAGTACGGCCTGCATCGTATCGGGCACGGGGCGCTGCCGTCCTTCCTGGCCGGGGCGATGAAGCCCGATGCGGGAATTTATGCCGAGGCCGAGCGCAGGTTCGCGCTCGAGCCCGCCGAGACCGTGTTCATCGATGATCGGCCGGAGAACGTGCTCGCCGCCCGCCGCCGCGGCTGGCAGGGCATCGAGCACAGCGGCTACGCCTCGACGGTGGAGGCGCTGCGGGCGTTGGGAGTGGCGGGCTGAGGCAGCGGGGGCCGCTTCACCGGATCAGCCGGCGGGCGTCATTTCGGCGGACTGGCTATGAGCGCGCGCAGCCGCCGAAGCTGGCCGTCGATGACGGTGGCGTTTTGCGGGCCCATGCGCAGAAGCAGCTTCTGTCCGGCGGGCAGCGCCTCGAGCTTCGGATTCGCGAATTGCCAGAACACCTTGCCCTGGACCAGCTCGATCGGCTGCCGCGCTTCAGGGGTGGCGAGCATGCTGTCGATGGCCTCGACCAGACGGTCGTTGAAGTACCCGTGGGGATAGCCGAGGCTCTGGTATGCCTGCTGGAACAGCGGGTAGAGTCGGAAATAGAGCGCCGCCAGCGACTTCATGCTCATCGCGCCAATGGCCTTCACGAAGGGCGTGTAGCGCGCGTAATTGCGCTGGCTGAGGACCGTGGTCCCGCCCTGCTGGTTGACGATCGCCTGGCCGGGCGTCGGCCGGATGGGACGCAGATTGGCCGCGACCTTGGCGCGCGGCAAATTGTCCACCGTGACCACGATGTGTCGAATGACGGCCCGGGGCACGAGCAGGCGGGCAACGGCCGGCCGGCCGGCGAGCTTGGTCAGCGCATCAACGACCGTCGAGTCGCTGGCGTCGAGGGCCGGCAGCGCGGCCGGAGCGCTCTTGGCGGGCGGCGCGGGAATCGGGTGCTGGACGGCCGGTGTCGATGTGGCCGGCGGTGCCGCGGGAGTCTGTTGCTGCGAAGCGGAGGGAATCGGTGAGGGCTGCGCGGGCGCCGGGGGCGGCGACCGGAATCGGAAGTATGCGCCAATGCCGATGAGCGCGGCCCCGACGATGATGGCCGCCCACCATATGACTTTGTTCCGGAAGGATTCTTCGGGGTCCGTCGTGTTCCACATTAGGCGGCTCTCCGCTGGGCGGGAAAGTATTGTACTGTAACGAGCCTGCAAATCAGAGCCTCCCGACCATGGCCGTCCGACGGGTCCTGAAGATGGGTGAGCCGCTGCTGGCCGCGGTGGCCGCCCCGGTACAGCGCTTCGATGCCGAGTTCGCCCGCCTGGTGTCGGACATGAACGACACGATGCGCGCACTCAACGGCGCGGGTCTGGCGGCGCCGCAGATCGGCGTGAGCCTGCGGGTGGTGGTGTTCGAGGTGACCGCCAATCCGCGCTATCCGCATGTCTCGCCCGTGCCCTACACGGTGCTGGTGAACCCGGAGCTGACACCGCTCGGCACCGCGCAGGAGGAGGGCTGGGAGGGGTGTCTGTCGGTGCCGGGACTGCGGGGCCTGGTGCCGCGTTTCAGGCGGTTGCGCTACCGCGGGCTCGATCAGGAGGGACGGCCCATCGACCGCACGGTGGAGGGCTTTCATGCGCGGGTGGTCCAGCATGAGGTGGATCACCTGGATGGGATTCTCTATCCGCAGCGCATCCGTGACTTGGGCAATTTCGGCTTCGAGGACGCGCTCGGCGATCGCATGACGCCCATGCCGGATTAGCGGTATTGCGGAGAATGCTTCCGCGGCCCGGGGTCCGTAAACGTCCGCGGGTCAGGCGAGGGTATGGAAGACCCTTTGCACGTCGTCGTCCTGTTCCAGCTTGTCGATGACGGCCAGCACTTCCTCGGCCTGCTCTTCGGGCAGCTCGGTCGGGACGGTGCAGACGTACTCGTGCTCGGCCGAGAGCGGTGTCAGCCCGCGCGCCTCGAGCGCCTCCTGGAGCTTGCCGAAGTCGGCGAAGGCGCAGCGGATCACGAGCTGCGGCTCGCCTTTCTCACCGGTGCTCTCCCCCATCTCTTCCAGGCCATGGTCGATCAGGTACAGCTCCAGATCGTCCTGGTCGATGCCCGTCGGGTCGAGGCGGAACACGCCCATGTGTTTGAACAGGAAGCCGACGCTGCCGGAGGTAGCCAGATTACCGCCGCCCTTGGTGACGATGTTGCGCACGGCGGCCACGGTGCGGGTGGGGTTGTCGGTGGCCGCCTCCACCAGCAACGCCACGCCGTGCGGCGCGTACGCCTCGTAGTGCACCTCCTGGTAGTTCGTGGCGTCGCGGCCGGTGGCGCGCTTGATGGCCGCCTCGACCTTGTCCTTGGGCATGTTGACCGCGCGGGCATTCTGGATCACGCGCCGCAGGGCGGGGTTGCCGGCCGGGTCGGGGCCGCCCGCCTTCACCGCCATGGTGATGTCCTTGGCGATCCGGGCGAACTGCTTCGCCATACGGTTCCATCGCGCAAACATGGTGTGTTTGCGGACTTCGAAAATGCGTCCCACGGGATTTACCGGGCGGTCAGGCGAGCTGAGCCTGCAGCATGCGCAGGCGCCGCCGCTGCAGCCGCAGTCGGTGCTCGATCTCCTTCAGGCGAAGCTGGAAGCTGGTGTGCTCCCAATGCTCGAGGACGGCCCGCTTCTTCTCCCCCAGCCACTGCTCCTTGATCTTGGCCCAGTCGGCGACGGCGGCCAGGAAGCTCTCGTACTCGCGTGCGACGTGCTGGCGCACTTCGCTGATGCGCGAGGAAACCTGTGCCGCCGCGACGCGGTCGAGCGTGCTCTGAGCACGCTTGAATTGCATCGCGAGCAATGCCCGTTGGATCTGAAAGACAGGCGTGCGCTTGAGCTTGTGGGTGAGGCCGACGAGGTGCAGGCCGGCGATCAGCCACTTGGTGGGATCCCATTGCCACCAGCGCACACCGTTACGATAGTCGTGGGCGAAGATGTGATGGAAGTTGTGATAGCCCTCGCCGAAGGTGAGCACCGCGAGCACCGGGTTGTCGCGGGCGGTGTTGTCCTCGGTGTAGGGACGGCTGCCCCACATGTGCGCCAGGGAATTGATGAAGAAGGTGAAGTGGTGGCTGACCACCAGCCGCAGCACGCCCGCAAGCAGGAACACGCCCCACACGTCGCCCATCAGGGCGCCGGCGGCGAGCGGCAGTCCGATATTGGTGATGAGCACCAGGGGCACGTAGTAGCGGTGCTGGAAGGCGAGAATGGGGTCCCGGCGCAGATCGGGAATGTTGGTGAAGTCCTCCCGGCCGCTGGGGTATTCCCGGATCATCCAGCCGATGTGCGAGAACCAGAAGCCGCGCGGGGCCGCGTACGGGTCGCGCTCCACGTCGTCGACGTACAGATGGTGCCGGCGGTGTCCGCTGCACCACGCCCAGGCGCTGTTCTGCAGGGCCATCGTGCCGAACACCATGAACAGGACCCGCACGCTCCAGTGAGCCTCATAGGTGCGGTGCGCCCAGAGCCGGTGATAGCCGGCGGTGACCGCCAGCTCGTTCGCCGCCCACAAAGCGCCGAAAAGGACCCATGCGCCCAGGGAAAATCCATGCGTCAGGCCGTACCATGGGATGACCACCAGGGCAGCAAGAAACGTCAATAAAAACAATAAGGTATTGGTCCAGATGAGCGGCGCTCGCGTCTGGTTGGGCATTGTGCTCGAGGGGGCTGCTGGCATCGGATTTAGAGGTGGCCCGGGGCCGGTGACGGTAACCGGATCACCTTAGCACGTTCCGCACGTTCGCGGGGTGTAGACCAATTCTGTGGGGATCCCCCCCGGAAACTCAAGGATTCGGCAGGCCGGGGGCACCGCCCGGGCGATGAGCGAAGCCCGCGGGCACCGGCTTCACGCAAGCGTGAGCCGCGCAGCGGCGAACCGCCCGCCCAGTGAGGCGGGGCGGGCGGTGCCCGATTTTAGAAGCTGTAGACCCCCTGCAGCGCGATCTCGCTCTGGTGGCTCGCGAAAGTCGTCACCGGCGTGCCGGTGGACTGGCGCAGGCGAGTGTATGTGAAGGTGGACCGGTTCGAAGTGTCGTACCGGCCCTCGATGCGCAGCTCGAAGTCGGACACCGGGTCGTATCCCAGCGTCACGGTGCCTTCCTTGACCTTCTGCGGCGTGCCCAGCATGAAGCCGTTCTTGTCGTCGAGCTCCTCGCCGCGCAGCGACACGCGCCACTTCTTGCTGATCTGGTAGTTCACGTAGCCGGCCACGCCGTCCCATTCCCCGCCGCTCGTCACACCGCTCGCGTCCTGCTTGCCCCAGTCATAGCTCACGACGAACGACAGTGCCGAGGTCGCCTGGTAGGAGGCCACGGTGTCGAAAAAGGTCCGCTTGGCGAGGTCCACCGGGTCCTTGCCGATGTAGCCCTGGGCCGTGATCGACAGGGACTTGATCGGGGTCAGGGCGATGCCGAACTCCCCGGTCTTCGAGCCCCCGTTGATGGCGGTGTAATTCCAGCCGTTGTTGATGCCCACGATCACGCTCACGTAATCATTGACGGCATACGTGGCCCGCAGGCCCGTGTGCGTCATGGGCTCGGCGAAGAACAGCAGCGAGCGCGAGTAGTTCGTGTTGCCCGTCGGAGCGATGACCTCGGCGCCGGCGAGCGTGGTGAACTTGCCCGCCTGCACCGTCAGGTTGCCATTCACGTACTGCACATAAGCCTGAAGAAGGTCGAAGGTGCCGTTGGTGCCGTTCTCGGCGGCGTTGACGACCTGCGCGTCATCGCCGGCGATCACGTTCACCAGGGCGCCGAAGCCCTGCTTGGGCTGGTAGGCCAGGGTGAGGCCGGCCTGATCCAGTTGAAACGAGTCGTGCCCGGTGTCGAACTGATGGAAGGTGTTGCCGCCCGAAGAATCATAGTACGACGCGGCGATGTAGCCGGATTCGGTAATCCCGGAGGCGGTCAGCATCTGCGCGAGCGTCTCGACCGGCGAGCCGGCGGCCCGCGCACGCACCGGTGCCGTGGTGGCCAGGGCGGATACCGCCAATATCGGGAGAGTCTGCGACAGGAGCTTGTGCATGCTGGTCCTCTCTGATGGTCGTGATGTTTCAGCCTCAGAGCCTAAGCATCCGCCGTGCCAATCAGCGATTCGGCATGCAACTGCTGGAAATTGCAGTGTTTTCGGGCGCGCCAGCGCGCCGGCCTGCACCGCCATGGTGCGCGGTTTGGGCCATGATGGTGCACGCCACGGGGGCCGTGCAGGAGAAAAATACGCCGGCGCGCGCGACGGGAGGTGAAAAAAAGCCGCTCAGCGCCTGGCTGTTCCGCCCGGATGCGGCGCGGCGGGCGCCGGGGAGGTCGAATGCCCGCCGGACTGGTGCGGTCCCGCCTCGGTCGCGGGGGGAATGGGTTTGCCACCGCGCGCGCCGGCGGGAGGGCTCCGCAGCGGCGGATTGTTCGATCCCATATCCGCGTGCAACGCGTCTTCCGCCTCCTGGTGAGTCATGACGATGATGCTGATGCGGCGATTGATCGGGGCGTACGGGTTGACCTTGTCAAATAGCACGGTCGAGGCCAGGCCGACCACCCGGGCGATTTTGCGTGGACCCAGACCGCCCTCGATCAGTGCGCGTCGCGCCGCATTGGCGCGGTCGGCGGAAAGTTCCCAGTTGGTGTAGGGGGCGCCGTGCGGGTAGCGATGCGCATCGGTATGACCGATGATGCTGATCTCGTTGGGTACGGAGTTCAGGTAGGGCGCCAGAGTCTCGAGGATTCTCAGGGTGTAGCTACGCAGTTGGGCGCTACCCAGATCGAACATCGGGCGGTTCTTGGCGTCCACGATCTGGATACGCACGCCCCTCGGGGTGATGTCGAGCAGCAGCTGGTCCTTGTACGGCTTCAGCGCCTGGCTGCGGTTGACCGCCTTGCGCAGCTGGGCCATCAGGGATTCCAGCCGGCGGTGATCGGCGCCAGCCAGCCGTTTCTTGGCCGCTGTCAGGCTGGGCGTGCGTGCGCGGGAGGCCGCCGTCCGCCGCTCGCCTGCGGTAGAGACTCGAGGGCGTGCCGGCGCGGACGATTCGAGGGCGATGGCCCGGGTGGCCCGCGAGTGGATGGCATCGAGGTCGCCGCCGAGGTTGATCGGGCTGGTGCTGGCCCCGCCGGGGCCCATGGGGCCCTGGGAGGCATGGACATCCTGACCGGGCTGCATGCTGGGGTTCTTGAAGTAGTTGAAGATCGCGGCCCGCTGCTGCTTGTTGACCGCCGTGACGATCCACATGACCAGAAAGAACGCCATCATGGCGGTCACGAAGTCGGCGTAGGCGACTTTCCACACCCCGCCATGATGATCGCCGCTCCTGCGCCTCTTTCGCTTGACGATGATGAGGGCCTGGTCTTCTTTCTTCGCGGCCATCAGCTGCTCGCTTTGGCTGCCCCTGCCGGAGCGGCGCTCGCGGTGGCGCTCGCGGTGGTGTCGGCCTTGGCCGCTGCGCGCCTGGACCTGCCTTTCAGCTGCGCCTCCAGATCGGCGAAGCTCGGGCGCACGTCGCTGAAGAGCAGCTTGCGCGAGAATTCGATGGCCATCGCCGGCACGTAGCCGCGCACGTTGGCCACCAGCGCCATCTTCACCAGCTCGAAGGCTTTGGCTTCGTCGTTGGCGGCATGGCCCATGGCGGCGGCGAGAGGGCCGGCGAAACCGTACGAGACCAATATGCCGAGGAAGGTGCCGACCAGAGCGCCGGCCACCCGGGCGCCGATGGTCGAGGTGTCGGCGCCTGCGATCGAGGCCATTGTGTTGACGATGCCGAGCACCGCGGCCACGATGCCGAAGCCCGGCAGCGAGTCCGCCAGGCGCTGCACGGCCTGCGAGGGCTCGTGGACCTCCTGGTGGAAGGTGTCGAGCTCCTGGTCGAGCAGGCTTTCGAACTCGTGCGGATCGAGATTGCCGACCACCATGAGTCGCAGGCAGTCGGTGATGAAGGCGCGCAGGCGATGGTCCGCGGCGACCGTCGGGTATTTCTTGAACAGCGCTCCGCCGTCAGGCGAATCGATATCCGACTCGATGGCCATCAGGCCTTCTTTGCGGATCTTCACCAGGATGTCGTAGAGCAGCTTCAGGAGCGAGACGTAGTCGTCGTGCTCGTAGCGCTCCTGCTTCACCAGCCCAATGATGTCCTCGACCGTGGCTTTGACGATCTTGATCGGATTGCCGGTGAGGAAGGCCCCGACCGCGGCACCCACGATGATCAGGAATTCCGCGGGGTGCCATAGGGCGAGAAGCTTCCCGCCCTCGATCATGAAGCCCGCGGCCACGCAGGCCAGGACCGCTAAACTGCCGATAATTTGAAGCACGAATTGCGTTAAGCCTGTGGTGAACGCCGCGCGGGATCCTTCGCGCCGCCGCGGGCTGTCCAGCCCTCCTGTGCAGCGGCACTGAATGCAGTATCGGCAGCCGCCGGATCATCTTGAAGCGGCGGACGCCTGAAATGTGACCGCGGCCGTGTAAAATCCGCTTCGCGCCGCGTGCGGCTTGCGGCGAGGAGAATCCCGTGCTCGAGCATCTCGATCGTCTGGCGTCGGACCCCATCCTGGGTCTCATGGCGGCCTTCCGTGCGGACACCGACTCTCGCAAGGTCGATCTGGGGGTCGGGGTGTATCGCGACGAGAGCGGCGAGACGCCGATCATGCAGGCCGTGCGCGAAGCGGAGCGGCAAGTGCTGGAGCGCCAGACGACCAAAACGTACGTCGGGCCGGCCGGCAATGCGGGGTTCAACGAGGCCATGGGACGGCTCGTTCTTGGGGAAGGCCACACGGCGCTGTCCAGCGGGCGCGTGCGTGTCGTTCAAGGTCCCGGTGGCTGTGGTGCGTTGCGTCTGGGCGCGGAACTGATCCGCGCCGCGGCGCCCGATGCGGTGGCGTACGTCAGCACTCCCACCTGGGCGAACCACGTGCCGCTGCTCTCAGGGTGTGGCCTGAAGCTCGAGCGCTATCCGTACTTCGATGCCGCCACGGGCGGGGTGGACTTCGATGCCATGATGAGTGCGCTGGATGCGCTGCCGCCGCGCTCAGTGGTCCTGTTGCATGGCTCGTGCCACAATCCAACGGGAGCGGACCTCGATGAGAGTCAATGGCGGGAGGTCCTGTCGCTGATCCGGCGCCGCGCGCTGCTGCCCTTCATCGATATCGCCTACCAGGGCCTCGGCCGGGGCCTGGCCGAGGACGCCTTCGGGCCGCGCCTCCTGTGCGCGGAGCTGCCCGAGGCGCTGGTCGCGGTATCCTGCTCGAAGAATTTCGGCCTCTATCGCGAGCGGGTCGGCGCCTTGATCTCGCTCAGCCAGACGGGGGCGGCGGCCGATGCCGCGCTCAGCCAGCTGGTGCGCATCGCCAGGGGCCTTTACTCCATGCCGCCGGACCACGGCGCCGCCATCGTCGCGCGAATCCTGGACGGCGAACTGCGCGGGCTGTGGGAGCGGGAGCTCGCGGCCATGCGCGAGCGGATCCTCGGGTTGCGCGCCGAAGCGGCCCAGGCGCTGGCGGCCGCCTGTCCGCACAGGGATTTCAGCCATATCGTCCGCCAGAAGGGCATGTTCTCGTATCTGGGCATCGACAGGGATGCCGTCGGCAGGCTCCGCGACCAACATCATGTCTACATGACCGACGACAGCCGAATCAACATCGCCGGCCTGCGGCACAAGAACATCCCGTATTTCGCCGAGGCGGTCGCCAAGGCCGCCGGCTAGCGGCCGCCGCCGTCGTCAGTAGGCCCCGGGGAGCTGCGGCGCGCTCTTGCGCTCGAGCGTCATGAAGGTGAGCGCATAAGGGTTGCGCTCGTCCGCCGGCTGCCGGTGACATTCCACATCCGCCCATTGGGTGGGATCGAGCGCGGGGAAGAATGTGTCGCCCTGGATGTCGGCATGTACCAGTGTCAGGTAGACGCGGCGGGCGAACGGCATCAGCAGCCGGTAGATCTGCGCCCCGCCGATACCGACGATTTCCTCGGCGTCCCGCACGCACCCCAGCGCCTGCCCCAGCGAATGCACGGCCAGCACGCCTTCGGCGCGCCAGCCACGGTCTCGCGTCAACACCAGATTGCGCCGGCCGGGCAGCGGCTTGCCGATCGACTCGAAGGTCCTGCGTCCCATCAACACCGGCTTGCCCAGCGTCAGGGCCTTGAAGCGCCTCAAGTCCGCCGGCAGCCGCCAGGGCAGGCGGTTGTCGCGGCCGATGCAGCCGTTTTCCGCCATGGCCACGATGAGCGAGACCAGCGGCTGGCGCAGTATGGTCATGGCGTCTAAATCTCGACCATGGTGTTCAGCGTCACCACCCCGCGGGAAGGCATGCGGAAGAACTCCGCCGCCTGGGTGCTGTGGCGCTGCATGCGCGCAAAGAGGCTTCGCTGCAGGCCCCGCCAGCCCGGCAGCTGCCTGGCGCGCACCACGTGCTGGCCGATGAAGAACGAGCTGTCCTCCATGAACACCTTCAGGCCGCGGGTCCGGCAGGCCTTGAGCGCCTCGCCGACGTCGGGCGTCTCCATGAAGCCGAAACGCGCCGCGACCACGTACACCCCGGGAAGCACCTCGTCGATGTCGACGCGGTGCGCCGCGTCCTGGCGGGGCGAGCGCACGATCTCCATGTTGAGAATGATGAGCCGCGCGTGAACGATGTGATTGTGCTCGAGATTGCGGATCAGCGCCGAGGGCACCAGGTCCGGGGTGCTGGCCAGAAACACGGCGGTGCCGGGCACGCGCTGGGCGCCGGCGAGGAGCTTTTCCAGCTCGCTGCGCGGGATCGCCTGGCGGGCGAGCGCCGCGCGCAGCTCGATCCGCCCGCTGCGCCAGGTCATGAATGCCATGAACAGCACGATCGCCAGCGCCAGCGGAATCCATCCTCCGGCCGGCACCTTGGTCATGTTGCCCAGGACGAATATGGAGTCGACCACGAACATCAGGCCGAACAGCAGCGCCACGATCCACTTGGGCCAGTTCCACTGATCGAGCGCCACGAACGCGCCGAGAACGGTCGTGATCAGCATCGTGCCGACCACGGCCGCGCCGTAAGCGCCCAGAAGCGCGCCGGATGAGCGGAACCCCACGACGAAGCCGATCACCGCGACGCACACCAGCCAGTTGACCACGGGAACGTAGATCTGACCCAGCTCGGTGGCGGAGGTCTGCAGCACCCGGATGCGCGGCAGCAGGTCGAGCTGCACCGCCTGGCGCGCCATGGAGTAAGCGCCCGAGATGACCGCTTGCGAGGCGATGACCGTGGCCGCGGTGGCCAGTATCACCAGCCAGGGTACCGCCGAGGCGGACACCATGTAATAAAGCGTCTGCGGAATGAAGCGGCCGTGCGAGAGCAGCAGCGCGCCCTGCCCGAAGTAATTGAGCAGCAGCGCCGGCCAGACGAGCATGAACCAGGCGATGCGTACCGGATGCTTGCCGAAGTGACCCATGTCGGCATAGAGGGCCTCGCCGCCGGTGATGGCGAGAAACACGGCGCCGATGATGCCGAACGAGGCCTCCGGACGGCGCGCGAGCAGCTCGATGCCGTAGAGCGGATTGATCGCGTAGATCACGACCGGGTCGGCCCGGATCGCCTGTATTCCGGTCACCGCCAGCGTCAGGAACCACACGATCATGATGGGTCCGAACAACGCGCCGACTCTGGCCGTGCCGCGGCGCTGGTAGGCGAACAGTCCCACGATTATGCCGACGGTGATCGGGATTATCGCGTGCTCGAGGCCGGGGTCGAGCACCCGCACGCCCTCCACCGCGCTCAGCACCGTGACGGCCGGGGTGATCAGCGAGTCGCAGAAGAAGAATGCCGTGCCGGCGAGGGCCAGCCACACCACCATGCGCGCCCACAGGCTGCCGGCGATACAGTGCCGCTGGGCCAGCGCGAACATGGCGAGAATGCCGCCCTCGCCCTCGTTGTCGGCGCGCATGATGATGCTGACGTACTTGATCGTGACCGAGATGGTCAGTGCCCAAAGGATGAGCGACAGCGAGCCGAGCACCGCCGTGTGGTTGAAGCGCCCGGCCTCGGTCAGGGTCTCTTCCAGCGCGTACAGCGGACTGGTGCCGATGTCTCCATAGACGATGCCGGTGGCGCCGATGACGGCCGCCATGGTCCAGCCGCGAGACGTGCCGTGGGTCCGCGCGCCCATGAGCTCAGCGCCGGCGCGCCCCGCCGGACCCGCTGCGCTTCGAGCGTTTCCGGGCCGGCGCCGCAGCGCGCTTGCCCGCCGGGGCGGAGCCGCGCTTCGTCTTGGCGCGAGCGCGCCCTTCGGCGCGAGCGGGCTTGCGCGGCCGTCTGCGGGCCTGCGCGCGCGGCGCGGGCTTCTTGGGCGGCCAGAGCATGGTGCCGCGGCAGTTGTCGTGTCCGCAGCGGCATGCGTAGATCTCGTCGACGTCGGGCGGGTCGTCCTCGGAGCGCCCGAGCTGGTAGTCGTAACTCAGCTCCTCGCCGGGCTGTATGGTCCGCGCCGCCTCGATGAACACCCGCTTGCGCTCGATTACGGTCTCGCAGTTGGGGTCGCAGGAATGGTTGATGAACCGAGCGTCGTTGCCGCCGACGCCGGCATCGATCACGGTACGCGCGTCGACGATGAACAGAAACGTGTGGCCGTCGTCGCCGGGCCTGTCCTCGTAGCGGCGATCCGCCTCCTCGTGCGAGACCCGATCGCCGAGGTACTCGATCAGGCGGGTGCCCTTGCGGATGCGCCGCAGCGCGAACGCGCCGAGGCCGTGAAGCCGGGATTTGCGCACTTCGAACCGAGGAGCGCCTCGTACTGGACGGACTTTCTTCGTGGGCATGGTCAGACGGCCACCGGTGCGCTTATGGAGGGGTGATGCTGGTAGTTCACGAACTCGAAATCCTCGAACGCGTAGTCGAAAAGGGTGGGCGGATGCCGGCGGATGTTCAGCCTCGGCGGGGGGAACGGCTCGCGCGAGAGCTGCAGCCGCGCCTGATCGAGGTGATTCAGGTACAGATGGCAGTCCCCGCCGGTCCAGACGAACTCGCCGGGCTCGAGGCCGCACTGCTGGGCGAACATGTGCGTCAGCAGCGCATAGCTGGCGATGTTGAACGGCACCCCGAGAAACACGTCGGCGCTGCGCTGGTAGAGCTGGCAGGACAGCCGGCCGCCGGCCACGTGGAACTGGAAGAGCGCGTGACAGGGCAAGAGGCGCATGCGCTCGAGCTCGCCGACGTTCCACGCGCTCACCACGATGCGGCGCGAGTCCGGATCGCGGCGGATCAGCTCGAGCGCCGCGCTGATCTGATCGATGACCCGTCCGTCGGCGGTGGGCCACGCGCGCCATTGCCTGCCGTACACCGGCCCCAGCTCGCCTTGCGTGTCGGCCCATTCGTCCCAGATGCTCACGCCATGCTCGCGCAGCCACGCGATGTTGGTTTCGCCGCGAAGGAACCACAGCAGCTCGTATACGACCGAGCGCACATGGACGCGTTTGGTGGTCACCAGGGGGAAGCCCTGTGCGAGATCGAAGCGCAGCTGCTCGCCGAACCGCGACAGGGTGCCGGTACCGGTGCGATCGCCCTTGGACGTGCCGCTTTCCAGGATGCGGCGCATCAGCTCGAGGTAGGGCCTCATGGGGTGCGAGTCCGGGGCTAGCGCCCGAGCGCGAAGTTGCCCGAGGGCAGGCGGGTCTTGCCCGCGTACACGAGCAGCCAGATGCCGATCAGGATCATTGGGAAGGACAGCACCTGGCCCATGGTGAGCCAGCCCCAGGCGAGATAGCCGAGCTGCGGGTCCGGCATGCGGATGAATTCCATCAGGAATCGGAACGTGCCGTACAGCAGCAGGAACAGACCCGTGGGAGCGAGCCGCGCGCGCGGTCGCGAGGTGAACCACCACACCACGACGAAGATCACGATGCCCTCGAGGAAGCCTTCATAGAGCTGCGAGGGCTGGCGCACCACGCCGTGGTACAGGAAGCCCCAGGGCAGCGTGGTGCGCTTGCCCCAGAGCTCGCCGTTGATGAAGTTGCCCATGCGGCCGAAGAACAGGCCCGGCGCAATGAGCGGCGCGATGAAGTCGAGCACGTCGGCCAGGCTGCGGCGGCGGCGCCAGGCGAACAGCCCCAAGGCGATGATGCCGCCGATGAAGCCGCCATGAATGGACATGCCCCCGTCCCAGACCTCGATCGGGTACCAGGGGTTCTGCCGGGTCCAGAACGTCATGCCGTAGAGCAGCACGTAGCCCATGCGGCCGCCGAGCAGCCCGCCCAGCATTCCAAAGAAGATCAGGTCATCGACATCCACGGCCTTCCAGGTCGAGCCGGGCCGCGAGGCGCGGTAGCGCCCCAGCCCCCAGCCGCAGGCGAAGCCGATCAGGTACATGATTCCGTACCAGTGCACCTTGAGCGGACCGATGCGGAAGGCGATGGGATTGATATCGGGGTATCGGATCATCATGGAGGGGCAAGTCTACCCGAGCTCGTCCGTCACGCGGCAGAAGAGCGCCTTGAGGTAGCGAGTCTCGGGGATGGCCGGATGGATGGGGTGATCGGGCGATTGACCGCCCGCCTCCAGGATTTGCACGCCGCGGCCGCTGTGGCGGGCCGCCGCCTGGATGATGCCGGTGAGCGCTTCGGGCGCGAGGTGGTACGAGCACGAGCAGGACACCAGCAGCCCCTCGGCGGCCATGAGCGAGAGCGCCAGGTGATTGAGCTTGCGGTAGGCGGCCTGCCCCCGGGGAATGTCCTTCTTGCGCTTGATGAACGCCGGCGGATCGAGCACGATCACATCGAAGCGCTCACCACGCTCCTGAAGGCTCTTCAGCGCATCGAACGCATCGGCGCGCACGGTCTGCAGCTTCGAGCCGTTGGCCTGCGCGTTGCGCTCGGCATGGCGCAGCGCGGTTTCCGAAGAGTCGATGCAGCAGGCCGAGCCCGCCCCCGCCCGCAGCGCGGTGATCCCCCAAGCGCCCACGTAGCCGCACACATCCAGCACGCGTGCGCCCGGCCACAGGTAGCGCGCCAGCCGGGCCCGATTGCCGCTCTGGTCGTAGAACCATCCGGTTTTCTGTCCGTGCTTGAGCGGTGCGCTGAAGCGCAGCCCCGCCTCGTGTACGGTGATTTCCTCGGGGACGTCACCGAAGGCGGTCTGCGCGACCTGGGGCAGTTGCTCGAGCTGACGGGCTCCCGAGTCGTTTTTCCAATACAGCGCGGCCGGGCGGAGCAGCGCCTGCACGGCCTCCTCGATCGTTTCCCGCAGCGCTTCCATGCCGGCCGTGGCGATCTGTCCGACCATGAGATCCGCGTAGCGGTCGAGAATCAGGCCCGGCAGGCCGTCGGATTCGCCGAACACCAGCCGGTAATACGGCTCGCGGTAGAGACGCTCGCGGAGCGTGAGCGCCGTCCGCAACCGGTGCTCGATCAGCGCGCGATCCACGGGATGCGCCGCATCTCTGCTGAGAATCCGTGCGCAGATCAGCGCGTGCGGATTGACGTAAGCGTAGCCGAGAAATTGCCTGCGATGCGACTGGACTTCCACCCTCTCGCCCGGCGTGAATGCCTTGAGCGGCGTGTCGGAGGCGACCTCGTTGCTGAATACCCATGGATGTCCGGCAGCGATGCGGCGCTCTTCGCCGCGCCCGAGGCGCAGCACGCGCTGGGTGGGGTCGGGGATGGGAGGGGAGGGTGAGTTCAAGGCGGCGGTTCGGGCGGCGGGCGGGTGCGAGGGTGCGGAAGTATACTGGAACGCGATGGAAGTCCGACATCTCAATGCCGATGGCACGCCCCGATACACCAACCGGCTGATCGGGCAGACCAGCCCCTACCTGCGCCAGCACGCCCACAACCCCGTCGACTGGCATCCCTGGGGCGATGAGGCGTTCGAGCTCGCCCGTGCGCAGGGCAAACCCGTGCACCTGAGCGTCGGTTACGCCGCCTGCCACTGGTGCCACGTGCTGGCCGCCGAGAGCTTCGAGGACGAAGCCACCGCCCGGGTGTTGAACGAGCATTTCGTCAACATCAAGGTGGACCGGGAGGAGCGCCCGGACGTCGACCGGATCTATCAGATCGCCCACCAGATGCTGACGCGCGGCCCCGGGGGCTGGCCGCTCACGATGTTCCTGACACCCGAGCGGCGGCCGTTTTTCGGCGGCACGTACTTCCCGGCCGAGGCGCGCCACGGGCTGCCCGCCTTCAGGGACTTGCTGCTGCGCGTGGCGCAGTACTATCGGGAGCACAGTGAGGACCTGCACGCGCAGAACGAGACGCTTGCGGCGGCGTTCGCGGCCATCGATCCGCCGCCGCCCGCGCCGGATCTCGAGCTGACCGATGCGCCGTTGCGCCTGGCGCGCGCGGCGCTCGAGCACGCCTTCGATGCGCGGCACGGCGGGTTTGGCGGCGCGCCGAAGTTCCCGCATCCGGGCTCGCTCGAGCGGCTGTTGAGCCACTGGCGCGACAGCGCCGAAGGCGAGCAGCCGGACCTCAAGGGGCTGTACATGGCGGGGCTCACCCTGCACCGGATGGCCGGCGGCGGTCTCAACGATCAGCTTGCCGGCGGCTTCTGCCGCTACAGCACCGACGATCAATGGCTGATTCCTCACTTCGAGAAAATGCTCTACGACAACGCCTGTCTGCTGGCGGTTTACGCGCAGGCGTACGTGGCGACCGGCGATGCCTTCTACGCGAAGGTCGCGGACGAGACCGCCGGATGGATGCGGCGGGAGATGCAATCGGCCGAAGGCGGGTATTACTCGAGTCTCGATGCGGACTCCGCGCAGGGCGAGGGCAAGTACTACGTGTGGGACCGCGAGGAGGCCGGCGCGCTGCTCACTGACGATGAATACGCCGTGTTCGCGCCCCGCTACGGGCTCGACGCTCCGCCGAACTTCGAGGGCGCCTGGCACCTGCACGCCGCGATTTCCGTGGAGGATCTCGCGCAGCGGCTGAAGCAACCCCAGGACCGCGTCGAGACTCTGCTCGCCAGTGCGCGGGGCAAGCTCCTCGCGGCGCGCGAGCGGCGTCAACATCCGGCGCGGGACGAGAAGATCCTCACCGCCTGGAACGGGCTGGCCATCCGCGGCATGGCGATCGCGGCGCGAGCCCTGGGCTGCGACGGCCCGGGCGAATCGGCCGGGCGGGCGCTCGGCTTTGCCCGCCGCGTGTTGTGGCGTGACGGCCGTCTCTCGGCCACCTACTGCGGGCGCGCGCACCTGAACGCATACCTCGACGATTACGTGTTTCTCGCCGACGGGGTGCTCGAGCTGCAGCAGTTGAGGTTCCGTTCCGACGAGCTCGCCTTCGCTCGCGAGCTGACCGAGGCGGCGCTCAGGCACTTCGCCGATCCCGAAGGGGGATTCTTTTTCACCGCCGACGATCACGAGGCGTTGCTTCATCGGCTGAAGTCCTTCGGCGACGAAGCCCTTCCCGCCGGCAATGGTGTGGCGGCCCGCGTGCTGCTGCGCCTGGGATACCTGCTCGGCGAGAGCCGCTATCTCGAGGCGGCCGAGCGCACGGTGCGCGCGGGTTGGGCGCCGCTCGAGCAGTATCCGCAGGCCCACATGGCGATGTTGGCGGCGCTCGATGAGTTGCTGCATCCGCCGCAGATCGTCATTCTGCGCGGCGAAGCGACCGCCATCGAGGCGTGGCGGCGCGAGCTCGCGCGGCTGTATGCCCCGCGCCGGATGGTGCTGGCGATTCCGGACGATGCGCCCGCTCTGCCGCCGGCGCTGGCGGAGAAGGCGCCGCGCGGGCCGGCGACGGCTTACATCTGCCGTGGCAGCGTGTGCGCGGAGCCGGTCGATACTTTCGCAGAGCTGGTGGAGGCGCTGAGGACGACGTCCGTCGGACCGCTCGCTTGAGCGGATTTCCCCGGGACGCGGCGAGTACGTCCTCCCAGGGTTCCCTGATCAGGCCAACAGCTCGACCGCGCCGCCGATGGCGGCGGTGTTGATGGTGAGCGTGCGCTCGGTGGCGAAACGCGGCAGGTAGTGCGGACCGCCCGCCTTGGGGCCGGTGCCCGAGAGGCCCTGACCGCCGAACGGCTGCACGCCGACCACCGCGCCGATCATGTTGCGATTGACATAGGTGTTGCCGGCCGGCAGCGAGCGGAACACATGCTCGGCGAGGCTTTCGAGCCGGCTGTGCACGCCGAGCGTCAGGCCGAAGCCGGTGGCGCGCACCGCCTCGATGACCTCGGCAAGCTGCCCGGCGCGATAGCGCGCCACGTGCAGGATGGGGCCGAATTCCTCGGTCTTCACCTGATCGAGAGAGTGAAGCTCGATCAGGTGCGGCCCGAAGAAATGTCCGCGCGGCGGGCAGTCCGCGGTGGGGCAGGCGTAGAGGAGCGTCGCTTCGCGCTCCATGCGCCCGGCATGGGCGCGCAGTCGCTCGAGCGCCTCGCGGCCGATCACCGGCCCCACGTCGGTGGCCGGGTCGGCCGGGTCGCCGAGCCTCAGGCAGCGCATCGCGCCGATCAGCATCCCGATGACCCGATCGGCGATGTCCTCCTGCAGATACAACACCCGCAGCGCCGAGCAGCGCTGGCCCGCGCTGGTGAACGCCGAAGCGATCACGTCATCCACGACCTGCTCGGGGAGCGCGGTGGCATCGACGATCATGGCGTTCACGCCGCCGGTCTCGGCGATGAGCGGAACGATGGGACCGTCGCGCCCGGCGAGCGTGCGGTTGATGGTGGCGGCCGTGCGCGTCGAGCCGGTGAACGCCACACCGGCGAGCGCCGGGTGGGTGAGCGCAACGGCGCCGAACAGCGGACCGTCGGCCGGGGCCAACTGCAGGATGTCCGGCGGGATGCCCGCCTCGTGCAGCAGGCGTGTCATGGCGTGAGCGATCAGCGGCGTCGCCGGGGCGGGCTTGGCGACCACGGCGTTGCCCGCCATCAGCGCCGCGGCGATCTGTCCGGTGAAGATGGCCAGCGGAAAGTTCCACGGACTGATGCACGCGAATACGCCGCGGCCCTCGAGAGAGAGCAGATTGCGCTCGCCCACCGGGCCGGGCAGCACCTGCGGGCCGGCGAACAGCGCGCTGCCGCATTCGGCGTAATAGCGGCAGAAGTCCGCCGCCTCGCGTATTTCCGCCACCGCATCGGGGAGCGTCTTGCCGGCCTCCCGCACCAGCAGGGCGAGGAAGGCGCCGCGGCGGCTCTCGAGCATCTGTGCCGCCCGCGTGAGACACGCGGCGCGCTCGGCGGCGGGCCGCTTGTCCCAGGCCCGCTGGGCGCGCGCGGCGGTGGCCATGGCGCCGACGATCTCGGCCTCGGTGGCATCGCGAGTGAGGCCGACCGTCTCGCCGGTCGCCGGCGAGAGCACCGGCACGTCCGCTGCCGCCGCCTCGCCACCGACCAGCAGCGGCCCGCCATCGTAGCGGCGGCCGGCGGCGGAGCGCAGCTCGGCCTGCAGGCCCTCGATGTCGGCCGGGTTGCCGAAGTCGGCGCCGCGGGAATTCTCGCGCGCACCGTAGAGCCGCGGCGGCTCGCGCAGCAGGCTGGAAGAGCCGGCGGCCGTGCCGGCGGACTCGGGAAGTATCTGACCCACGACGTGCTCCACGGGAATCTGTTTGTCGAGGAAATGGTGAACGAAGGAGGTGTTGGCGCCGTTTTCGAGGAGCCGGCGTACCAGATACGGCAGCAACTCCTCGTGGGTGCCGACCGGCGCGTATGCGCGCACCGGCGGCAGGTCGGACCTGGTGGCGCCCACCGCCGCGTAGAGCGCCTGGCCCATTCCGTGCAGTCGCTGGAATTCGTACTGCGCTCCCGCCGGCGCCAGCGCCATCACGGCCGCCACGGTGAGCGCATTGTGCGAGGCGAATTGCGGATAGATGACATCCCGCGCGGCGAACAGCCTGCGTACGCACGCCAGGTAGCTGGCGTCGGTCGCCGCCTTGGAGGTGTAGACGGGAAAACTCTCGAGGCCGCGCTCCTGGGCGCGTTTGATCTCCGCGTCCCAGTAGGCGCCCTTGACCAGGCGCAGGCTCATGTGCCGGCCGGTCTCGCGCGCCAGCCGGACCGCCCATTCCAGGACCAGCGGCGCGCGGCGCCCGTACGCCTGCACTGCCAGTCCCAGTCCCGCCCAGCGGCGCGTCTGCGGGTCGCGCGCCGCCGCTTCCACGACGTCGAGCGAGAGGTCGAGACGGTCGGCTTCCTCGGCGTCGATCGTGAGTCCGATACCGCTTGCGCATGCGCTGCGGGCAAGGGCGATGACCCGCGGCACCAGCCGCTCGAGCACCCGCGGACGCTGCGTCAGCGCGTAACGGGGCTCAAGCGCGGAGAGCTTCACAGAGATGCCCGACCGGCGGTGGACGGGGGCCGCGGGCTGTCGACCCAATGCCTCGATCGCGCGCGTGTAGGCGTCAAAGTAACACTGAGCGTCGGCGTCCGTGCGGGCGCCCTCGCCGAGCATGTCGAACGAGCACAGCGAGAGAGCCGGGTCCTTCCCGCCGCGTTTCAGTGCCGATTCGATCGACTCACCGACGATGAATGCGTGTCCCATCAACCTCATCGCCCGCCGCATGGCGCGGCGAGTCACCGGCGCCACGAGGGCATGGGTCGCCCCCGGCGGCCCGGCGAGCAGCGTCTGCGCCTCGGGCAGCATGCTGCCGGCGGCGCGCAGCAGCGCCAGGCCCAGACGGACATTGAGGCTCAGGCCATCCGTGCGGTGGCCCCGAATGGCGCGCAGGCGCTCGGCGATGAGACGGTCGGCGCAGGTCGGATCGGGCGTGCGCAGCAGCGCCTCGGCCAGGCTCATCAGAGCCTTGCCCTCCGCGCTGTCGAGCGGGAACTGCCCTAGGATTGACTCGACCAGGGAGCCGGCGCGCGCGCGTGCACGGGCCGTCTCAACCCAGAGCATGGCCTGCCGTCTGGCCTGCTCCAGCGGCTGCGCCACGGAGAGCAGCTCATCGCGCAGCTCCCGGACCGCCGCGTCCTCGGGGCGAAGCGTTGCCGCGCGGATCTGATGCCTGAGCGCTTCGAGGCCGGTTCCCTGTCGAAAACCGGTCCAGCGCTCTTCGGGTATGGCGGCCATGACTCTTGCCGGAGTATTAGTGGATTATTCTTATGCTATCTCCGTATACAGAGAATATTTTCACATTTTTGCGCCAATAGCAGTAAATTACACTGGCTATGAAGCCCAAAACCACACCCAGGAGCGATCGGGCCCTCGATCGCATCGACCGCCGGCTGCTGGCCCTGCTTCAGCAGGAGGGCCGCATGCCCGTCTCACGGTTGGCGAGGGAGGTCAATCTGACGGTCACCCCGACGATGGAGCGCATCCGCCGCCTGGAGGCGGCCGGCTACATCAACGGGTATTTCGCGCATCTCAATGCGCGCCGGCTGGGGTTGGGTCTGCTGGCCTACATCGAGGTGTCGCTCGACCGCACGACGCCGGATGCTTTCGAGCGGTTCAAGGACATGGTGAAGGCCCATGACGAGATCATGGAATGTCACATGGTCGCGGGCGGCTTCGATTACCTGCTCAAGGTGCGCGTCAAGGACATGGGCAGTTACCGCACGCTGCTCGGCGAGCACATCGCGGGGGTACGCGGTGTGCAACAGACGCACAGCTACTTCGTGATGGAGGAGGTCAAGTCGACCCACCGGATCGCGGTGCCCGAGGCGGGATGAGCTTCAGGAACCCGGAGCGGATTCCGGTCCTCGCCGCTTGCCGGGCTGGGCCGGCGTGCGGCCACGGGGAATCAGCGCTCCAGCACCGTGCCGCAGCGCCCGCAGGTGCGGGCCGCGGCGCTGGCGTAGAAGCGCTCGAACACAGGCGGTAGCTGCTTTTCGATGTCGGTCAGCTCGATGAGCTCCTCGTGCAACAGCTGCCCGCAGCGCTCGCAATACCACTGGAAGCCGTCGCGCTCACCGGGTTGTCGCCGCCGCTCGATGACCAGGCCAACGGTGCCGGCCGGGCGCTGCGGAGAGTGCGGTACGAGCGCCGGCAGCAGCAGCATCTCGCCTTCGCGGATGGGCACGTCGACCAGACGCCCGTCCTGAAGCGTCTTCAGCACCATGTCGCCCTCGATCTGGTAGAACAGCTCCTGGCCGGGATCGACGTGGTAGTCGCGGCGCGAGTTCGGCCCGCCGACCACCATGATGATGAAGTCGCCGTCCTCGAATACGCGCTTGTTGCCGACCGGGGGCTTCAGCAACTGCCGGTGGCGCTCGATCCACTGTTGGAAATTGATGCTGTGCAGCGATTCCATGACGGATCTCCGACTATGCTTCGATGGTGCGGTAGCCGCGCGAGGGGACCGATACGGCCGTGCCGGCGTCGAGGTCGAATGCGGTCAACGCCCCGCCCCAGACGCAGCCGGTATCAAGCGCGGCCACGTCCGGGCGCACCAGCAGGCCGAGCGCCGACCAATGGCCGCAGATCACGCGCGCGCCGCGGCTGAGCCTCTCGACATCGAACCAGGGGCGCCATGGAGAATCCTCCGCGGGGGGTTTGCCCTTGATCTCGACGTTGATCCGGCCGTCGTGAGTGCACACGCGCATGCGTGTGAGTACGTTGATCACGAACCGCAGTCGATCCGTGCCGGCGAGGTCGGGACTCCAGCGGTCCGGCTGGTTGCCGTACATGTTGTCGAAGAGCCTTTGCGGCTCGCGCCTCAGGGCGGATTGAACTTCGCGCGCCAGGGCCAGAGTCGTCTCCACCGTCCATTGCGGCACGACCCCGGCATGGACCATCAGATCGCCGCCCTCGAAGTGTGCGAGCGGGCGGCTCGCGAGCCACTCGAGCAGCGCGTCGCGGTCGCTCGCCGAGAGAATCGCCTCCAGGGTGTCGGGGCGACGTGCGCCGCGGCTGCCGGCGGCCACGGCGAGCAGGTGCAGGTCGTGATTGCCGAGAACCACGACCGCATTGTCGCCCAGGGATCGGACGAACCTCAGCACCTCGAGTGACTTCGGCCCCCGATTGACCAGATCGCCGACGAACCACAACCGGTCCCGGTCGGCGGAAAATCCGATGCGATCGAGCAGGGTGCGCAGCTCGTCGTAACAGCCCTGCACATCGCCGACGGCATGGCGGCTCAATGCAGGATCCCGGGCATGGCCAGGCGGAACAGCGGAATCGGCGCATCGAACCGCCGGCCCTCGCCGTCGATCATCTGATAGCTGCCCTGCATGGTGCCGACCGGGGTTTCGAGTATCGCGCCGCTGGAGTAGCGGAAGCCTTGGCCGGGCTCGAGGCGAGGCTGCTCGCCGACGACGCCTTCACCGCGCACCTCCTTCACACCGCCATTGGCATCCGTGATCTTCCAGTATCGCCGCAGCAGCGTCGCCGCGGACCCGCCTTCGTTGCGGATGGTGATGGTGTAGGCGAAAACGTAGCGCAGGTCCTGCGGATTCGATTGCTCGTGCAGATAGCTGGTTTCGACGTCTATGCGGATATCGTGGGCGGCATGCATGTGCCGCGATTTTAACCGGACGGCCTGCTGACGCGCACGGCCAGGACGTCGCAGGGCGCGGCGTGCAGGATGGTATCCTCGGTGAGATTGACCAATATGGACAGTCCGTGGCGCTCGCGGCTGCCGAGGACGACGAGATCCGCCCTGCGCTCCCGGGCAATGCGCACGATCTCGGTCTTGACGCCGCCGGCCTCGACCCGGCAGGGCGCCTGCGGAATGCCGAGCTCGAGGGCCAGGCTCGAGAGGCGCGCCCGGGCGCGATCGAGCAACTCGTCTTCGATGCGCACGGAGGCCATCAGTGTCTCGGCCATGGGATCGACCGGCGGGAACTCGATCACGTGCAGCAGCTCGATTTCCGCGCCCAACCGCGCCGCCAGGGCGGCAGCGCGCTGGCCGATCTGCAGGCTGTCCTCGGTCAGGTCGAGCACGAGCAGAATGCGTCGATAGGGGGGTGTTGCCATGGAGGTGCCACCGGGTTGCCTGGCCCACAGCCTAACTCAAGGCGAGGCCTGCGGGCGAGCCGCCTGTTGCGCGATCGCATTGAATGCCTCCGGGGTCAGCGTCCCGGGACGCGCCGCGGGATCGACGCCACAGCGCTCGATCTGCCCGGCGGTGGCGAGCCCCTTCAGCGCATTGCGCAGGGTCTTGCGCCGGTGGGAGAAGGCGGCCGACACCACGGCGGCAAAGGCGGGACTCACCGTGAAGGCCGGTTGAGGGCGCACGGTCAGCCGCGCGACCGCCGACCACACCGCGGGCGGCGGCGTGAATGCGCCGGGACCGACATCGAACAGCCGCTGTACGCGTACCCAGGGGGCGAGCATGACCGTGAGGCGGCCGTAAGCGGCATCGCCCGGGGCGGCCGCCATGCGCTCGATCACCTCCCGCTGCAGCATCAGGTGCAGGTCGATGATGGCCGGTACGCTCTTCAGCAGGTGAAACAGCAACGGTGTCGAGATGTTGTAAGGCAGATTGCCGACCACGCGCAGCCGGCCCCGCTCTTGCGCGAGCGCCGCGAAGTCGAATCTCAGCGCGTCGGCCTCGTGCAGCGTGAAGCGCCGCTCCGCGGCGAACGCCGTGCGCAGCAGCGCCGCCAGGTCGCGGTCGATCTCGATCGCATCGAGCGATCGGCAGGGTGATTGCAGCAACGCTCGCGTGAGGGCGCCGCGCCCCGGGCCGATCTCCACCAGACAGTCCGCGTCACCCGGCGCGAGCGCCGCCACGATGCGCTCGATGGCCCCGGGATCGTGCAGGAAGTGCTGGCCGAATCGCTTGCGCGCGTGCATCGCGATCAGGCGCCAGGGGCCCCGGGAAGGGCCAGCTCGACGGCCAGCTCGACGGCGGCGACGAGGCTGCCCGGACTGGCGCGTCCGGTCCCGGCCAGATCGAGCGCGGTGCCGTGGTCGACGGAGGTGCGTACGATCGGCAGGCCGAGCGTGACGTTTACCGCCGTGTCGAATCCCGCGTACTTGATGACCGGCAGGCCCTGGTCGTGATACATCGCAAGTATCGCGTCGTAACCCGAGGCCACGTGAGGTGCGAACGCGGTATCGGCGGGCAGGGGGCCGTGCACATCGAGGCCCTGTTGTCTCATGCGGTCGATGGCCGGGGCGATCACGCGGATTTCCTCATCGCCCAAGTGTCCCTGCTCGCCGGCGTGCGGGTTCAGTCCGCACACGGCGATGCGGGGCCGCTCGATGCCCCAGCGTGTCCTGAGGTCGTGATCGAGCACGCGCAGCGTATCGCACAGCGATGGGAACGTGACGGCGGCGCTCACATCGCGAAGCGGCAGGTGGGTGGTGGCGAGCGCCACTCGCAGCGAGCCCGTGGCGAGCATCATGACCGGCGATCCGCCGGTGCGCCCGGCGAAATACTCGGTATGGCCGGTAAAGGGCCGGCCGGCATCGTTGATCAGCCCCTTGTGAACCGGCGCGGTCACGATCGCGCCGAACTCGCCGCCGAGCGCGCCATCACAGGCACGCTCGAGCAGGCCGACCACGTAGCCGGCGTTGCGCGTATCGAGCCGCCCGGCGGTGGCGGGAACGCGCAGCGGGTGATGCTCGACGACGAGGGTGCCCGGCTCATGGGGAAGCTTTGCGCCATCGTACCGGCGCAACTTCACCTCGAGGCCGAGCTGTCGCGCGCGCTCCTCGAGCAGTTCCCGGTCGCCGAGGCACACGAGCTCGCAGTCGAAGCGCCGCGAGGCGATGCGCAAACACAGCTCGGGGCCCACCCCCGCGGGCTCGCCGGACGTCAGCGCGATGCGCGGGCGCACGCGGCGGGAGCGCCTCAGCCGCTCAGGACCTTGACGTACGCCTTGTCCCGCAGCTGCTGCAGCCACAGCTCGGTGTCCTCTTCGGCTTTGCTGGCGCGGATCGCCTCCATGGCGTGCAGGCGCTTCATTTCCTTGGTCTCGTCGTAGTGCCGGCGGCCGAGCAGTTGCACGATGTGCCAGCCGAAGCGCGACCGGAACGGCTGACTGATCTGGCCAACCTTGAGCTTGCTAATGGCCGCGGCGAATTTCGGTGTGTAGGAGCTGGGACTCTCCCAGCCGAGATCGCCACCCTTGGAGGCCGAGCCGGGATCCTGGGAGACCGAGGCGGCTTCCACCGAGAACTTGACCTTGCCGGCGAGGATGTTCTGGCGGATCTTCTCCAGCCGCTGGCGCACCGTTGCATCGTCCTGCAGTGCGTTGGGGATCAGCAGGATGTGGCGTGCGTGAACCTGCTCGATGATGTCCTTTTTCTCGTGGCGCCGGACCTCGTTCAGCTTGAAAATGTGAAAGCCCGAGGGGGTGCGCACCACCGCGCTCACTTCCCCGGCCTGGAGGCGGGGAATGATGTTGGTCATGAACGTCGGCAGCTCCGCGCCCTTGCGCCAGCCGAGGTTGCCGCCCTTGAGGGCGTCGGGGGCGTTCGAATAGGAGACGGCCAGCTTGGCGAAGCTCTCGCCCCCCTTGGCAAGCCGGTCCACCTTGTCGGCCAGACTCTTCGCGGCGGCGATCTGGCCCGGCGTGGCGTCGGATGACACGGCAATGAGGATGTGGGACACGTCGTACTCTTCCCCGGCCGCGGGGTGCCTGGCTTCCCTGGCTAGAAACTGGTCGATTTCGCGCGGAGTGACCACTATGCGCTGCAGCACGTCGCGCTGTCTCAGCAGGCCGATGATGAGCTGATCGCGCATCTGGTCGCGGTACGTGCCGTAGTTGATGCCTTGCTGCGCCAGCGCCGTCGGCAGATCGGCGAAGGCAATGTGGTTGCGCCTGGCCACGTCCTGCAAGGCCGAGTTGAGCTGGTCGTCCGATATCGTGATGCCATCCTGCTCGGCCTGCTGAATCTGCACCCGCTCCAGGATCAGGCTCTTGAGCACCTGTTTGCGCAGCACGCTTTCCGGCGGCGGCGTGAGGCCTTCGGCGTGAAGCTGTGCGGTGACTTCCTTGACCCGGTCGTCGAGCTCGCTCTCCATCACCACGCCGTCATTGACGACGGCGGCGATCCGGTCGAGCAGCTTGCCCTGGGTGGAGAGCTGGCGGGTCTGTGCCCGCGCCTGGCCCGGCGAGACCAGGACGGTGATCAGGGCCAGCAGCCCGAGCGCGCACATCGTCCCGAGCGAGCGGGCGCCGCGACCGGAACGGGTGGGAAATAGGGAAAGCCGCCGCATGCGCATGAATCCTCGATCGGTTTTAACGAGTGGCCACCGGCGAGCTCGAGTCCGCCGGGGTATATCCGGGAATGGTCTCGGACAGGAACTTATCCGGCGCTGATCCGACACTGGCGAGTCCCGTGAGTTCCACCTGCAGGTAGATGCCCGTGTCCTGGATGCCGGTGCGTGCGCTCCCCACCGTGGGCCGCAGTGCCACGTACCGGCGGGCACCGAGCCGCACGCTCCAGCAGCAGGCACGGTACTCGAAGCCGACGAATCTCTCCAGTGCCTCGTGATCCT
>OBLK01000100.1_pt1 | contig 33115 bp, 32 predicted proteins | sample 1518871 | NCBI WGS metagenome assembly OBLK01 (sample SAMEA2464837, study PRJEB22497) | soil metagenome | biome: Grassland; feature: Farmland; material: Clay | place: Australia | collected 2013-02-01 | depth 0.8 m
CCCGGGCCCGGGGGGCGGTCCGGGCCGGGGCCGGGCACGCCGGCCGACCGCAGCGCCTCGACCGCGGCGGCGGTGGCCGGGGCTGGTCGCAGCGGCGCCCGCAGGTCCAGCGCGCGAGCCGCCGTGACCAGTTCGACGGCCAGCACGGTGACCAGCCCGTCGACCGCCCGGCGCAGCTTGCGGGTGGCAGCCCAGCCCATCGAGACGTGGTCCTCCTGCATCGCCGAGGTCGGGATCGAGTCGACCGACGCCGGCACCGCGAGCCGCTTGAGCTCGGCCACCACGCCGGCCTGGGTGTAGTGGGCGATCATGAGGCCGGAGTCGACGCCCGGGTCGTTGGCCAGGAACGGCGGCAGCCCGTGCGAGCGCGCCCGGTCGAGCATCCGGTCGGTGCGCCGCTCGGCCATGCCGGCCAGGTCGGCGACGGCGATCGCCAGGAAGTCCGCGACGTAGCCGAGCGGGGCGCCGTGGAAGTTGCCGTTGGACTCGACGCGGCCGTCCGGCAGCACCACCGGATTGTCCACAGTGGACGCCAGCTCGCGGTCGGCGACGGCGTTCGCGTGCGCCAGGGTGTCCCGCGCCGCGCCGTGCACCTGCGGCGAGCAGCGAAGCGAGTAGGCGTCCTGCACCCTGGTGCAGCCGGGCCCGCGGTGGCTCTCGACGATCTGCGAGCCGGCCATCAGCGCGGACATGCGCCGCGCCGACTCGGCCTGGCCGGGGTGCGGGCGCAGGGCCTGCAGGTCGGCGGCGAACGCCCGGTCGGTGCCAAGCAGCGCCTCGGTGCTCATCGCCGCGGCCAGGTCGGCACAGTCCAGCAGGGCGGCGAGGTCGTGACCGGCCAGCACCAGCATGCCGAGCATGCCGTCGGTGCCGTTGATCAGCGCCAGGCCCTCCTTCTCGGCCAGCGATACCGGCGCGAGGCCGTGCTCGGCGAGCGCCTCCGCCGCCGGCCGCCGCCGGCCTCGGTCGACGACCTCCCCCTCGCCGGTGATCGCCAGGGCGACGGCGGACAGCGGGGCGAGGTCGCCGGAGCAGCCGAGCGAGCCGTGCTCCGGCACGGCCGGCACCAGCCCGGCGTTGAGCAGCCCGGCCAGCGCCCGCGCCGTCTCCGGCCGGACGCCGGTGCGACCGGAGGCCAGCGTGCGCAGCCGCAGCAGCGTCATCGCCCGGACCACCTCGGGCTCGACCAGCGGCCCGGCGCCCGCAGCGTGCGAGCGGATCAGCGACCGCTGCAACGCCGCCCGGCGCTCCCGCGGGATGAACGTGGTCGCCAGGGCGCCGAACCCGGTCGAGACGCCGTAGTGCGGCTCGACGTCCGCGGCGAGCGCGTCGATGAAGGCCCGCGCGGTGGCCAGCGCGTGCTCGGCGGCCTCGGTCAGCCCGACCGTCGCGCCGCCGCGGGCCACCGCGCACACCTGCGCCCTGGTGAGCGGCTGCGGCCCGACCTCAACGTGTTCCGCCATGCCGCCCATCCCAGCATGCCGCTACGAACTTGTGACCGGATGGCACATCTGTCCGATCCAATTGGACAAGCGTGCCATCCGGTCGGTACGTGGTACGGGCGTCAGGTCTGGATGCCGGAGTCGCGGAGGAAGTCGGCTGCGACGTCCGCGGCGTTCTCCTTGTCGACCTCGACGCGAGCCACCAGCCCGGTGAGCCGGTCGGTGGTCAGGGCCGCCGACACCTTGTTCAGCGCCTCCTTCTGGGCGTCGTTGAGCGAGTCGGAGCGGATCAGCGGCACCACGTTCTGCGCCGGGTACATGCGCTTGGTGTCCTCGAGCATGCGGAAGCTGTTGGCCTCGATCGCCGACGCCGTGGTGAACAGGTTCGCCACCTGCACCTGGCCGCCCTTGAGCGCTTCGACCGTCACCGGACCGCCGGCGTCGGTGGTCTGGATCGACTTGAAGGTGCAGCCGTAGATCTCCTTGATCTTGGCCTCCCACCGCTGCTTCCACTCACCGGCCGCGCCGAGCACGAACTCGCCGCAACGCGGGCCGAGGTCCTCGACGGTGTTCAGGTTGAACTGCGAACCCGTCTGCTCGGTGACCACGAGCACGTCGGAGTCCTCGGCCTCGGACATGTCCAGTACCTCGAGCCCGTCCGGGGTCTTCTCCTCGAGCGCGGCGAAGACGTCTTCCGGCGTGGTCTGGGTGGCCGACTTGTCGAAGTAGGCGAGCAGGTTGCCGCTGTACTCCGGCACGACCGACAGCGACCCGTCCTGCAGGCCCTTGACCACGGTCTCCCTGGCGCCGACCCGCAGCTTGGTGGTCACGTTGCCGCCGGCGCCGCGCAGGGCGCCCGCGTAGATCTCGGCGAGCAGCACGTTCTCGGCGAAGTCGGCCGAGCCGACGATGATCTCGCCGCCGGCGCCGGAGGTCTGGCCCGGCTCGAGCGGGTCGCCACCACCGCATCCGGCGAGCACTGCGAGCGTGGCTCCCGCGGTGAGCTTGGCGATGAAACTGTGCCTCATTTCGGGCCTCATATCGGTTAGGTCCTCCGTCTCGGATGGTTCGCCGGCCGATCGCTCAGCCGGGCTTGTGAGCCGTTCTCGCCGCCACTCGCAGCCCGCGCGGGACCACCAGGCGTTGCACGCCGGAAAGCAGCAGGTCTAGCAGTACCGCCAGCGCCGCGACGACCAGCGCCGCGCCGGCGACCTGCGGGTAGTCGGTGACGCGCTGGCCGTCCAGAAGCGGCCGGCCCAGGCCCCCGAGCCCGACGAACGCGGCCACCGTCGTGGTGGCCACCACTTGCAGCACCGCGCCGCGCACGCCGCCCAGCAGCAGCGGCGAGGCGGTCGGCACCTCGACCTTCCACAGCCGCTGCCACGACGTCATGCCGACGCCGGCCGCCGCGTCGACGACGTTGCGGTCCACCGCCAGCACGCCGGCGTAGGCGCCGGCCAGGATCGGCGGCAGGGCCAGCAGCGCGAGCCCGAACAGCACCGGCTCGGTGCGCAGCACGCCGAACTGCAGGGCCAGCAGGGTGATCACGCCGAGCGTCGGCAGCGCGCGCATCGCGTTGGCGGCCCCGACCACCGTCGTGGCACCGCGCCGGGTGTGCCCGATCGCCAGCCCGAGCGGGATGGCGACCACGGCCGCGCCGACCACCGCGATCACGGTGTACCGCAGGTGCTCGACGATGCGCTGCAGCAGGCCGCCGTCACCGGTCCAGTTGGCCGGATCGGTCAGCCAACCGAACACCTCGCCGATGATCATGCTTGGCTCCCGGCCGGGGCGGCCGCGATCGGGCGGCTACCCGCTCGACGCTCGGCTCGACCCCGTCGCGCCCGCTCAGGGCGCCTCGACTGCCACGGCGTGAGCAGCCTGTTGGCCAGCACCAGCAGCACGTCGAACACCAGCGCGAGCGCCAGCGTCAGCACGATGCCCACGATGATCGGGGCCGTGTAGCTCTCCTGGAAGCCCTGGGTGAACAGCTGGCCGAGGCCGCCGACCCCGATCAGGGCGCCGACGCTGACCAGGCTGATGTTGCTCACCGACGCCACCCGCACGCCCGCGGCCAGCACCGGCACCGCGAGCGGCAGTTCGACGGTGAAGAACCGCCTGGCCGGCCGGTACCCCATCGCCACGGCGGCGGCCAGCACGTGTCCGGGCAAGGCGTCCAGCGCGTCCATCACCGGGCGGGTCAGCAGCGCGGTCGTGTACAGCGCGAGCGCGACCACGACGTTGATCTCGTCGAGGATCCGGGTGCCCAGGATGCCCGGCAGGATGACGAACAGCGCCAGCGAAGGCACCGTGTAGAGCACGTTGACCGCGCCGAGCACCACGCCACGCGCCGGCCGGTAGCGGTGCGCCATCCAGCCGAGCGGCAGCGCGGCCAGCAGCCCGAACAGCAGTGGCAGCAGCGCCAACCTGATGTGCACGGCCAGCAGTTCGAGCACCGTCTCCCGGTTGCGCCAGTTGCCGAGGTACTGGACCAGCTCGTCGATCACTGGTTGCTGCCCTGGAGCTGCCGGTTGGCCTGGATCAGCTCGAGAACCTCCTCGGCCCGCACCCCGCCCACCACGGCGCCGTCATCGTCGACGACGACACCGAGGCCGGACGGCGAGGACAGCGCGGCGTCCAGCGCGCTGCGCAACGAACCACCGTGCGGGTGCAGCGACCCGCCCGGCATGACCTCGCCGCTTCCGGGCGGCAGCCAGCCGCCAGGCCGGCGCCGCTCGTCGACCACGAGCCGCCAACCGTCGGGCCGGGCGCCGTCCTTCGCAGCCGGGGCGTCGACCGTGTCCAGCTGGTGGATCGTCAGGTTCTGCGCGTCGACGAACGACAGCCGGCGGTAGCCACGGTCACGCCCGACGAACGAGGCGACGAAGTCGTCTGCCGGCCTCTCGAGTAGCTCGGCCGGAGGGGCGAACTGGACGAGCTTGCCGCCCTGGCGGAACACGGCGACCTGGTCGCCGAGCTTGACCGCCTCGTCGATGTCGTGGGTGACGAACAGGATCGTCTTGCCCAGTTCGGACTGCAGCCGAAGCAGCTCGTCCTGCAACCCCTCGCGGACGACCGGGTCCACCGCGGAGAACGGCTCGTCCATGAGCAGCACCGGCGGGTCGGCTGCCAGCGCGCGAGCCACCCCGACCCGCTGCTGCTGGCCACCGGACAGCTGCGCCGGGTAACGCTTGCTCATCGCGGGCGGCAGCCCGACCAGGTCGAGCAGCTCGGCGGCGCGTGCTCTGGCCTTGGCCCGCGACCAGCCGATCAGCCGCGGCACGGTGGCCACGTTGTCCAGCACGGTGCGGTGCGGGAACAGCCCGGCCTGCTGGATGACGTACCCGATGCCGCGGCGCAGCTTGGCCGGCGGCTTCGACCGCACGTCCTCGCCGTCGATCAGGATCCCGCCCGTGCTGGGGTCGATCATTCGATTGACCATGCGCAGGGACGTCGTCTTCCCGCAGCCCGACGGCCCCACGAGAACCGTGATCCGGCCGGTCTCGGCGACCAGGTCGAGATCGTCGACCGCGACGGTGCCGTCCTCGAACCGCTTGGTGACACCCCGGAACTCGATCACACGCCGGGACCCTCCGGTCACGAGCGGCCCCTCGCCGGCCGCCACGCGTGAGCGTGACCCTAACGTGCACCACCGACGGTCGCGACATGCAGGGTTGACGCTCCGTGCGCCCGAGCATGACCACGATCCACCCGGACGAGGTAACGAAAACCGTCGGCGGTCAGGCGTATGGTGCGCGGCCATGAGCGAGAGAGACAGCTACCAAGCTGGCACGCCGAACTGGATCGACATCGGCACTCCAGATCCGGACGCCACCGCAAACTTCTACAGTCAGTTGTTCGGCTGGCAGGTCGACGACCCGTCCCCCGACCCCTCCTACGGCGGCTACCGCATGGCCCGCCGGAACGGCCGCTCGGTCGCCGGCATCGGCCCCGCGCAGGCCGAGGGCACGCCGTGGTGGACCACGTACGTCAGCGTCGACGACGCCGACGCCACGGCCAAGGCCGTGCGCGAGGCCGGCGGCCAGGTGATCGCCGAGCCGTTCGAGATCGGGACGTTCGGGAAGATGGCGGTCTTCGCCGACCCGGGCGGGGCGCAGTTCTCGGTCTGGCAGCCCATCGAGGACATCGGCGCCGGGGTGGTCAACGAGCACGGCGCGCTGACCTGGAACGAGCTGCACACCCGCGACGTCGCGCGAGCCACGGACTTCTACCGCAAGGTGTTCGGCTGGTACAGCCAGGACGTCGACATGGGGCTCGGGTTCGTCTACACGATGGTCAAGCTCACCGAGGACCCTGAGGACCAGGGCGTCGCCGGGATCATGCCGATGGGCGAGGACCAGGGCGACCGGGAGCACCTCGACCCCGACCTCGCCCGGATCGGCGGTCTGCTGCCGGAGCACTGGAAGGTCTACTTCGCGGTCGACGACACCGACGCGGCGGTCGCCAGGGCCACCGAGCTTGGCGCGAAGGTGATCATGCCGGCGGACACCATGCCGGGCGTCGGGCGGATGGCCGCGCTGGCCGGGCCGCACGGCGAGGAGATCATGATCATCGCCAACGAGCAGCCGGCACAGAGCGAGAGCTAGCAGGGACGGACGGCGCTGCACGTCCTCGCGTCAGTGCGTGCGCGGGACGTGCAGCGGACCGAGCGTCAGCACGGTCCGGAACTCCGACGCCGGCAGCGGCCGGGAGAACAGGAAGCCCTGGAAGGCGTCGACGCCCAGGCCTCGTAGGACGTGGAACTGGGTGGCGGTCTCCACGCCCTCGGCGACGCACAGCCGGCCCATCGCCCTGGCCATGTCGACGACGGCGCGGGCGATGGCGAAGTCCAACGGGTCGGCGCCGACGCCGGCGACGAACTGGCGGTCGACCTTGATCACCTGGGCTGGCAGGTCGCGGAGCCTGGCCAGCGACGAGTAGCCGGTGCCGAAGTCGTCGACGGCGAAGCGGACGCCCCGGTCGACCAGCTCGGCCATGGCGTTTCGGGCCCTCGACGGCAGGTCGACCAGCGCGGTCTCGACCAGCTCGAGGACGACCTGGTCCCAGTCGATGCCGCTCTCTACGACGGCGGCCGACACCACGTCGACGAAGTCGACGTCGCCAGGCACGAGACCGCCGAGGTTGACCGCAACGGCGACCCGCTGCTGGCTGAACGTCGACCAGCCGGCGGCCTCGTGAAGCGCCGCCCGCAGCACCCACTTGTCCAGCTCGCGCAGCAGGTCGCCCTGCTCGGCGACGGGCAGGAAGACGTCCGGTGCCAGCAGCCCGCGGTCGCGATGCGGCCAGCGCACGAGCGCCTCGGCGGTCTGCACCCGGCCGTCCGGGCCGACGACAGGCTGGTACTGCAGGGTCAGCTCGTCGCAGGCGAGCGCCTCCCGCAGCTGCCCCTCCAGCTCGACCTGGTCGTCGGCCGAGGCCATCAGCGCGGCGTTGGCCAGCGCCACCCGGCCGCGGCCGGCGCCCTTGGCCTGGTACATGGCCGCGTCGGCGAAGCGCAGCAGGTCCTCGGGGCCGGTCTGCGGCCCGTCCGCCATGGCCGCGCCGACCGTCGCCGACACCAGCACCGCCTGCCCGCGCAGCGGGATCGCCGCGCGCAGCAGCCGCGACACGGTGGTGACGAGCTGGTTGACGCCGCCGACCTCGGCGGTGTCCTCGCAGATCACCAGGTACTCGTCGCCGGAGAGCCGGGCGGCAGTGCAACCGGGCGGCAGGCCGTCGACGAGCCGGCGGGCGAGCGCGACGAGCAGCTCGTCGCCGGCGTCGTGTCCGAGCGAGTCGTTGACCCGCTTGAAGTTGTCGATGTCGCAGAACAGCACCGCGACGCGGTCGCGGGTCGGCCCGGCGAGCAGCTCGCCGATCAGCTCCTTGACCGCCGACCGGTTGGGCAGCCCGGTCAGGTCGTCGTGGGTGGCCTGGTGCCGGAGCACGTCGGCGGCGCGCAGGCGCTCGGTGACGTCGGAGAACACCACGAGCCAGAACCGCCGGCCGTCGTCCTGCACCGACACCGAGATGTGCAGCTCGCACGACACCGACCGGTCGTCCGGCCGCACCAGCACGACCTGCGGCACGGTGTAGCTGTTCTCACCACCGGCCAGCAGCTCCGTCGGCGGCAGCAGCGGGCCGGGCTGGGTGAGCTGCTCGAACGTCCGGTCGCGCAGCTGTTCGAGCGGATGACCGAGCAGCTTGCACAGCGCCTCGTTGGCGTCGACGAGCCGCTCGGCGTCGTCGAACAGGCCGATCCCGACCGGCGCGATCGAGACCAGGTCGGCGAACCGCTGGCTCGAGCGCAGCATGCGGGTCTCGGCGGTCCGCTGCTCGGTGACGTCCTGCGCGGTGCCGACGAACCGCGGCGGGCTACCTGGCGCCGAGAGCGCCGCGCCGTGCACCCGGAAGACCCGCTCGACGCCGTCGCGGCGCACGATCCGGTGCTCGCACTCGACCGGCTTGTGCTCCTCGACCATCTGCGTCCACAGCTGGTGCACCCACTTGCGGTCGTCCGGGTGCACCAGGTCCAGGTACCGCCCGTAGCTCATGACCTCGTCGGCGGGCACCGCGCACAGTTCGTACAACATGTCCGACCAGACCGCGCGGTCGGCGATCTGGTCCCACTCCCACGTGCCGGTGCGGGCCACCCGCTGCGCGTCGGCCAGGCGCCGGCGCTCCACCCGCAGCTGCTCCTCCATGGCCCGTGGCTCGGTGACGTCCTGCACGGTGCCGAGCACCCGGGTGATCAGCTCCGAACCGTCGCGCTCGGCCCGCGCCCTGACCAGGAACCGCCGGTCGCTGCCCTCCGGGCCGCGCAGCTCGACCTCGACCGTGTCCTCCGGTGCGAGCTCGGCCAGCTCGACGACGAGCCGGTCGAGGCGAGGCCGGTCGTCCGGGTGCACGCACGACATCGGGTCGGCGTTCGGGTCGACGCCGAGCTTGCCGAGCATCTCCACCAGCGCGGCGCTGAACTGGTACCGCTTGGTCGCCAGCTCGACCGACCAGCTGCCCATCAACGAGATCCGCTGCGCCTCCAGCAGCCGCGCACGCTCGTGGGCCAGCGCCCGCTCGGCGGTCCGCTGCTCGGTGATGTCCCGGATAGACCCGGTGTAGCGGACAAGCCGACCGGCCTCGTCCCGGTTCGCCTGGGCGAGGCCCTGCACGATCCGCACCGCACCGTCGGTGCGCAGCACCCTGTACTCGATGTCGATGGAGTTGCCGCTGGCCAGGTGGTCGTCCCAGTACGCGGCGACGTCGTCGCGGTCGTCGGGATGGATGATGTCCAGCACCGCGTTGGCGCCGGGCACCACGGTTCCCGGTTCGATCGCCAGCAGCTCGTAGTGCCCGGGCGACCAGAGCGTCTCGCCGGTGCGCGGATCGAACTCCCAGTAGCCGAGCCCGGCGACGCGCTCGACCTGCGCCACCCGGCGGCGCTCCTCGGCCAGCGCGTGCACGGCCTGCTGCAGATCCGTGACGTCGACGACGAACACCAGTTGCGGCTCGGCGCCGTCGAGATCCGGTGGCAGCGGATAGCGGACCACCCGGACCCGGCTGACCGGGCCGCCACCCGGCCAGGCCAGCGAGGCGTCGTCGTCGGTGCCGAGCAGGAACCGGTGCAGCGCGGCGCCGTGCAGTTCGTCGGCGGAGGTCAGGCCGGCCAGCCTGGCGAGGGCCTGGTTGGCGCGGCGGACGACGCCCTTGCCGTCGCAGACGAGAGCCGGGAGGTCGGCGGGCAGTGGGTACGCCGCCTGGGCTGTCTGGGCTGTCTGGGCTGTCTGGGCTGTCTGGGCAGCCAGGGTGGCGGCCGAGCCTGCGCCCTGGCCGGCGCCGTTCGAACGGTTGGTCCCGCTGGTCCCGTTCGAACCGTTGGTCCTGTTCGGCGAGTTGGTCCCGTTCGGCGCATTGGTCCCGTTCGGCGCATTGGTCCCGTTCGGCGACTTGGCTCCGGTCGGTCCGCCGGCCCCAGTCGGCGCGCTCGTCCCGTTGGGCGCGCCGGTCCCGTTTGGCCCGCTGGACCCGCTCTGGCCGTTGGCCGGGCGCGCGGCAGGGGCGAGCGTTACGCGCTCAGCCTGCTCGGTCACGCCCTCACCTCTCGCGCCGGAGTGGCTGGATCCGGCAGGGGCACCAGCACGGCGGACTCGCCGCCGCGGCCCGAATACCAGCCGGCAACCTGGGAAGCTTGCCACGACAGAGGGGTACTGCGTCTATACCCGGCGTGTCGCAATCGGCGAGTCGAGCGTTACCCGGAGACGGCGTCAGCCTCCGCGGCGGCAGCGACAGCCGACGCGACGGCCGGCCCGACGCGCGGGTCGAGCGGGCTCGGCACAATCCGGTCCGGCGCCAGGTCGTCGAGAGCGGCCTTGTAGATGGCCTCGGCCGCGGCGAGCTTCATCCCCTCGGTGATCATGCGGGCGCCGGAGTCGAGGGCGCCGCGGAACACTCCCGGGAACGCGAGCACGTTGTTGATCTGGTTGGGGAAGTCGCTGCGCCCGGTGGCCACGATCGCCGCGTGCCTGGCCGCGACCTCTGGGTGGATCTCCGGGTCCGGGTTCGACAGCGCGAACACGATCGCCTCCGGCGCCATCCTGGCGACGTCGTCCTCCGGCACGGTGGCCGCGGACAGCCCGAGCAGGACGTCAGCGTCGCGCAGCGCGTCGGCCATGCTGCCGGTGATCCCGCGCGGGTTCGTGGTCGCGGCGAGCTCGGCCTTGACCTGGTTCAGGCCGTCGCGCCCGGCATGCAGGACGCCCCTGGAGTCGACCACCGTGATGTCCTTGACGCCGGCGGCGAGCAGGATCTTCGTGCAGGCCACACCGGCGGCGCCGGCGCCGGCGATGACGACCTTGAGCGGCTCCAGGTCGCGGGCCAGGGTGGCACACGCCCCGCGCAGGGCCGCCAGCACGACGATCGCGGTGCCGTGCTGGTCGTCGTGCATGACCGGGCAGTCCAGCGCCTCGATCAGCCGGCGCTCCAGTTCGAAGCAGCGCGGCGCGGCGACGTCCTCCAGGTTCACCGCCCCGTAGCTGGGCCGCAGCCGGACCATGGTCTCGACGATCTCGTCGATGTCGGTGGTGTCGAGCGCGATTGGGATGGAGTCCAGGCCGCCGAACGCCTTGAACAGCGCCGCCTTGCCCTCCATCACCGGCATCGAGGCGCGCGGGCCGATGTTGCCGAGGCCGAGCACCGCGGTCCCGTCGGTCACCACGGCGACCAGTCGCTGCGTCCAGGTGTACCGGCTGGCCAGCGAGGGGTCCGCGGCGATCGCGCGGCTCACCTTGGCCACGCCCGGCGTGTACGCCACCGACAGCGCACGGATGGTGTCCAGTGGCGCGGTCAGCGCGGTCGCCAGCTTGCCGCCCTCGTGAGCGGCGAAGATCTCGTTGTCCGTGATGTGCTGGGCCGACCCGACGGCCTGACTGACGGTCCGACCAGGGATCTGTCTCGAGGTCGCGGCATCGGTGGTCACAACAGGGGGTCCTTCCGAAGCGTCGTTTCGACGACAAGCGCGATCGAAGCGCTTGCTCGCGCGGGCGACGGGTGATTCGCCCGTTTGGCGCGATGTCCGCGACCCAGCATGCCTGAGCTCGGTGGAGCGGCGGCTCGGTGCGGACAGATCCAGGCCCCAGTCTGTCAGTTTTCGGCAGTCTGTCGCCACCGGGTACCGGATTTGGACTATGTTGCGCGACCCTGCGCAGCTACAGCGCCGGTCCCCGCCGCGACTACAGTTCTGGCCCATGAAGGTGCGCGAACTGGCCGTGGCGGGAGCGTTCGAGTTCACTCCGAACACGTACCCGGACGACCGCGGCATGTTCGTCTCGCCGTACTGGGAGCCGGCGTTCGTCGAGGCCGTCGGGCACCCGATGCGGGTCGCCCAGACCAACCACAGCATGTCCAAGCGCGGCGTGATCCGCGGCGTCCACTACGCCGACGTCCCACCCGGCCAGGCCAAGTACGTCTACTGCGCGCGCGGCGCCCTGCTCGACGTGATCGTCGACCTCCGCGTCGGCTCGCCGACGTTCGGCCGGTGGGACTCCGTGCTGTGTGACGCGACCGACTTCCGCGCCGTCTACGTGCCGGAGGGCGTCGGGCACGCGCTGGCCGCGCTCGCCGACGACACCGTGATCGCCTACCTGTGCTCGACGGTCTACAACCCGGCGGCCGAGCGCACGATCAGCCCGATCGACCCGGAACTCGGGCTGCCCTGGCCGCGCGACATCGAGCCGATCCTCTCCGACCGCGACACCGCCGCACCGTCGCTGGCCGACGCGGCGGCGGCGGGCCTGCTGCCCGACTACGCCGACTGCCTGGCCTGGTACCGGTCCCAGCACGCGCTCGCCGAGCTCGGCTAGGGGCGCCCTCAACGCACCTGGCCCGGGCTGGGCCACAGCCGGCACACCACGACCCCGACCACCGACGCCGGGCCCAACGTGCGCGAGTCGGTCGAGCCGGCCGCGTTGTCGCCGAGCACGTGCCAACCGTCCCCGTCGCGCCGCACCGCCCGCTTGACCGACAGCTGTGCGGGCCGCTGCGGCCAGCGCACCAGCACGACCCGACCCGGCCGTGCCGCGGCCCCGAACCGCACCAGCACGACGTCCCCGGCCGACAGCGCCGGAGCCATCGACGGGCCGCGCACCGACACCCGGCGCAGGCCCCTCACGGGCAGCCGCACGGCGTCACACCTGGCCCAGCACGGTCACGACCGCGAGAGTAATGTCGACCTCTGATCACCAGCATGTGCACTGCCAGGGAGGGAAGAATGCGACTCCTGTCGCGCGTACTCGGTACCCGCATCCAGGCCACCGCGCACTGCGACCTGCCGTGCGGCATCTACGACCCGGCGCAGGCCCGGATCGAGGCCGAGTCGATCAAGGCCATCCAGGAGAAGTACCAGAGCAACGACGACGCGGACTTCCGCGCCCGCGCGCTCCTGATCAAGGAGCAGCGCAGCGAGCTGGTCAAGCACCACCTCTGGGTGCTCTGGACCGACTACTTCAAGCCCCCGCACTTCGAGAAGTACCCGCAGCTGCACGAGCTGTTCAACAAGGCGACCAAGGCCGCCGGCGCCACCGGCACCAAGGCGTCCTGGGACCCGACGAGCGGCCAGCAGCTGCTCGACCTGATCGCCGAGATCGACAAGATCTTCTGGGAGACCAAGCAGGGCTGACCCGGGACCGACGGGTCCGGTCACGGGCGGGCCGGGCAGATCTGCAGGCCGGCGGCCTCGATCGCGAGCGTGCAGTCGAAGCGTTCCCTGATCGTGCCGGCGACCTCCCGGTCGAGCTCGTCGACCGGGAGCCACTCCGGGTCGAGCACGAGGTACTCGACGTCCATCTGCAGGCACGCGAGGTTCTCGCGGTAGCTGGCGGTCTCCTGCGCCTCCGGCCGGGACGCACCGCGCTGCACCCAGATCGCGGACGGGTAGGCGCACGGCGTGCGGTTACCGAGGAAGTAGACGGTGTCGCCGAAGGCGAAGTAGACGACCCTGGAGTCCTCACCGATCCGGTCCCGGACGGCGGCGAGTTCGGCGCTGCGCTGCTCCGCGGTGCGCAGGCGCTCGGTGTTGGTGTAGTCGGCGTGCCTGGCGTCGAAGCTGTAGCCGCTGGTCGGGGCGAGCGGCACGGCCAGCGCGACGAGCCCGGCCAGGCCGGCGGCGAACGGCCAGCGCGGGCGGCGGCCGAACCGGCTCAGCCCCACCCAGAGCAGGCCGGCGACGGCAACCGCGGCCATCCCGGCTGCGACCATCCGGCCGTGCTCGAGCCGCCAGGCCAATGGGGCGCCGAGGGCGATCATCGCGCCGGCCCCGGCGACCACGGTGAGCAGGGCAAGAGGCAGCAGCGAGCGCCCGGCGCCGTACCAGCGGGCGGCGGCGAGCGCCCACAGCCCGGCCGCCACCACCGGCAGCGCCGCCAGGTGGTACAGCAGCCACTGCGCCTGCCAGAGCAGCGGCACCACCGCCACCAGGACGGCGAGTGGCGGCAGCAGCAGCCAACCGGCGCGCTCCCGCCGGGTCCGCGCGGTCCTGGCGAGCAGCACGACGGCTGCCGGCAGCAGCACCAGCAACGGCGCCACCACAACTTCGTTGGCCAGGCTGGCGGCCGCAGCCCGCAGGTACGGCTCGGCCGGACCGGCCTGCAGCGCGTTCGGCGGGTCGAGCACCGGCAGCTCGCGAACCCACCGCCATTCCAGAGGCACCCAGCGCGCGACGAAGCCCGCGAACACTGCGCCGAACACCGCCGCGCCGGCCAGCATCGCCAGCGCCCGCCTGCGGTCGATCGCGAGCACGACGCCGAGCGCGATCACCGCTGTGGTCACCGTGGTGAACCTGACCAGCGCCGCCACCGCCAGCAGCGCCCCGCCACCGGCCCCGGCCAGCAGCAGCCGTCGTGGTGTGAGGGCGGCACCGACGGCGCCGACGGCCGCCACGACGGCGATCCACTCCGGCTGCAGGAAGTCCCAGCTCGGCGCGAGCGCGAGAGCGAGCCCGACGCCGACCGCGACGGCGCTGGCCTCGGCGCTCGCCCGGTCAAGGGCCTCGTTGTCCGGCCGCTCCCCGCCCAGCCGGACGGCCAGGCCGTGCCGCAGCAGCAGGGCCGCGCCGAGCACCAGCAGCAGGGCGACCAGCCTCGCGGCGCCCTCGGCCAGCCACCGTGAGCCGTCCGGCACGATGTCGAGCGCGGGCAGGATCCAGCGGTACACCAGAGGCCGGTGCACGAACGTCGCCTCGGCCGGCAGCGGCGAGACCCGCAGCCCGCCGAGTGCGTACCGCACGTCGTGGTTCAGGCCGACCAGCAGGGATCCGACGACCGGGACCGCCGCCAACACGGCAAGCCACAAACCACGCGCTCCGCTCATGTCAGCGCGGCAGCGTAGCCCGCCCGGCGAGCACGGCTAGAGTCCGGTTCATCGTGCGGATCTACCTCGTGCGGCACGGTGAGACCGAGTGGTCGGCCAGCGGCCGGCACACCAGCCGGACCGATGTGCCGCTGACCCGGAACGGCGAGCGCCGAGCTACGCAGCTGGGCCCGCTGCTGGCCGCCCTGCGCGGTGAGGGCGCGCCGCCGCCGGTCGTGCTGTGCAGCCCGCGCCGGCGGGCGCGACGCACCGCCGAGCTGGCCCGCCTGCCCGAACCGGAGATCGTCGACGACCTCGTGGAGTGGAACTACGGCGAGTGCGAGGGCCTGACGACGCCGCAGATCAGGGAGTCGGTGCCGGGCTGGACGGTGTGGACACACTCGTGCCCCGGCGCCGAGACCGCGGCGCAAGTGAGCGTGCGGGCCGACCGCGTGCTGGCCAGGGCGGCCGGCCACGACGCCGACGTCGTGATGATCGGGCACGGGCACTTCAGCCGGGTGCTCGCGGCGCGCCACATCGGGCTACCGGCCACCGCGGGCGTGCACTTCGCACTCGACGCGTGCGGCGTGACCGTGCTCGGCGACGAGCGCGGCGTGCCGCGACTGGACGGGATCAACCTCCAGCCGCTATGAACCCGGCGGCGGCACCGCCTCGGCCCAGGCCCTGACCTTCGGCGAGAACAGCAGCGCGACGCCGGCCAGGCACACCAGTCCGACCGGCACCCCGATCTCGGGTCGGCCGGACGGCCCCGTGGTGTACCAGGCGACGCCGAGCAGCAGCAGCTGCACGACTATCGCCGGGGTGCGCGCCCAACGCCGGCCCAGCACCAGCCCGACGCCGACGGCCAGCACGGCGGCCGAGAGCAGCGCGAAGTAGCCGGCCTCGCCGAGCACGTCGCCGACCTGCTCGGCGCCGCCCGCCGCCCGCAACACCAGGGCGACGGCGAAGCCCAACCCGAGCGCACCCTGTGCGCAGACCAGCGCGCCGGCCAACCTCACCTGGCCCGGCACCGCAGCAACCACCGGCATGCGCTCAGCCTACGACCCCACCGTTGCCCGGCTACGCTTCGTGCGTGCGAGCGATGCTGGTCGTCAACCCGCACGCCACCTCGACCACGCCCACCGGGCGGGACGTGCTGGCGTCGGCGCTGTCGACCCAGCTCAAGCTCGACGTCGTGCACACCGACCGGCGCGGCCACGCTGCCGAGTTGGCCGGGCAGGCCGCCAGGGACGGCTTCGACCTGGTCGTCGTGCACGGTGGCGACGGCACGGTGAACGAAGTGGTCAACGGTCTGCTCGCGGACGGCGTACGGGCCGGCGCGCCGGCGCTCGCGGTGGTGCCGGGCGGCTCGGCGAACGTGTTCGGCGGTGCGATCGGGGTGCCGCGCGACCCGATCGAGGCGACCGGGTACCTGCTGCGCGCGCTGCAGGCCGGCCGCCGTCGCACGGTCGGCCTGGGCCGGGTGGCCTCGGACAACTCGACGACCCGCTGGTTCACCTTCAACGCCGGCCTGGGCCTCGACGCCGGGGCGGTCGAGCGCGTGGAGCGCGACCGGGCCCGCGGCCGCAAGGCCACCACCGCGCGGTACATCCGCGCCGCGGTGAAGTCGTATTTCGCGCAGGACCACCGGTACCCGCACCTGACCCTGCAGCTGCCGGGCGAGCAGCCGCTGTCCGGGGTCTACCTGGCGATCGTGGCCAACACCCACCCGTACAGCTACGCCGGACCCCGCCCGGTGCGGATGAACCCGGGTACCTCGCTGGACAGCGGGCTCGGCGTGTTCGCGCTGCGCAGCCTGCGGCTGCCGACCGTGCTGCGGCACTCGTGGCAGATCCTGCGGGCCAGGGGCGAGCCCCACGGGCGCAAGCTGATCCGCCGTGACGACGTCGCGCAGGTGACGGTGATCAGCGATATCCCGGTCGCGCTGCAGGTTGACGGCGACTACCTCGGCCGGCGCCAGCACGCGCGGTTCGAGTCGGTGGCGGCAGCGCTGACGGTCGTGGTCTAGATCCTCTTGGCTGCCTCGCGAGCCGGGGCGCGGTCCATGATCCACTACACGTCGTGACCCAGTTGCAACATTGTGTCTATAGGACCTTTGGCCCGGGTGGCGACCCCTTCTGAATCGATTCGAACTGCGAAGCCATACCTGACCGCGTCGTCAGTCGATGGGGTGAGGTGTCTCACCGGGCGTTGCAGAACCTCTTGACATACCGTTGGTTCGTGAAAGCATTCACAAGCACCAAATGACCGACCGAAACCGACTCGGCGCAAGATCGAACCGTGCTAGTTCGAGCAGCGCCTGGCGAGGAGCAGATACTGATGGACTGGCGCCACCGCGCGGCCTGCCGAGACGAGGACCCGGAGCTGTTCTTCCCTGTGGGGACCAGTGGGCCCGCTTTGTCGCAGATCGCCGAGGCGAAGACCGTCTGCCGTCGCTGCCCCGCAACCTCGGAATGTCTGACCTGGGCACTTGAGACCGGCCAGGACGCCGGTGTGTGGGGTGGCATGAGCGAAGACGAGCGGCGCGCCGTCAAGCGGCGCAATGCCCGCGTCCGGGCCCGTACCGGCGCCTAATTCCGCGCTCTCGCACCTGATCGACCTGAGGGCCCCCGGCACGCACGATGTGCCGGGGGCCCTCAGTCTTGTCCGGCAGTCTTGTCCGGCTGTCTTGTCCGGCAGTCTTGTCCGGCTCGGACCGGCCGCCTCAGCGACGCCGTTGCAGCGGCACCCGCAGCACCGCCTCGGTACCGGCCCGAGCGCCGTCGCGCAGCGACAGTGACCCGGCCAGCTCGGAGTCGACCAGCGTGCGGACGATCTGCAGGCCGAGGCGGTCGGCCCGCTCCAGCGAGAAGCCGGGCGGCAGGCCACCGCCGTTGTCGGCGACCACGACGTCGAGCCAGCCGGCCGACCGTTCGGCTCTGATCACGACCTCACCGCGCTGACCAGGCTGGAAGGCGTGCTCCAGGGCGTTCTGCACCAGTTCGGTGAGCACCATGACCAGCGGCGTGGCGAGCTCGGCCGCCAGCACGCCGCACGAGCCCTCGCGCCGCAGTTCGACCTTGGTCTCGGTGATCGCCACGTCGGTCAGCATCGGGATCACCCGGTCGATCACCTCGTCGATGTCGACGCGCTCGTCGAGCGAGGTCGACAGCGTCTCGTGCACCATCGCGATCGAGGTGACCCGGCGCATCGCCTCGTCCAGCGCGTGCCTCGCCTCCGGCGCGGACGTCCGCCTGGCCTGCAACCGCAGCAGCGCCGCGACGGTCTGCAGGTTGTTCTTCACCCGGTGGTGGATCTCCCGGATGGTTGCGTCCTTCGACAGCAGCGCCCGGTCCTTGCGCCGGATCTCGGTGACGTCCCTGACCAGCACCAACGCCCCGGCAGGCTGCCCGCGCGGCCGCAAGGGCAACGCCCGGAACAGCACCGTCGCGCCGCGCGCCTCGGCCTCGATCCGCAGGCTCGGCGTGCCGTGCACCGCCGTCCTGATCAGCTGGGCGATCTCGGTGGCGTCGAACGGGTCGGAGATCAACTCGCGGGTCAGCGGCGCGAGCGTCACCCCCACCAGATCGGTCGGGTGGCCCATGCGGTGGTAGGCCGACAGCGCGTTCGGGCTGGCGTACACGACGGTGCCGCCGGCGTCGACCCTGATCAGGCCGTCCCCGGCACGCGGGCTGGTGTGCACGTCCAGCGCGGGCTCGGCGGCCGGGAAGGTGCCGTCGGCGACCATCTGGCACAGGTCCGCGGCGCTGCCGAGGTAGGCGATCTCCAGCGGGCTCGGCACCCGCGGCACGCCGAGGTTGGTCTCCTTCGACAGCACGGCGACCGGGGTGCCGGCGAACCGGACCGGGATCGTCTCCCGGCGCACCGGCACGTCGCCGTACCAGCGCGGGTCCTCCTCCCGGCACACCCGGCCCTCGACCATGGCCCGGCGCAGCTGCGAGTGCTCGGCGACCCAGACCTCGGGGCCGACCATGCGCGCGGGGCGCGAGGTCACCGAGGCCGCCGGCCGCACCTGGGCCACACACACGAACCGGCTGCGCTGCTCGTCGAGCGGCACCCACATCAGCAGGTCGGCGAAGCCGAGGTCGGACAGCAGCTGCCACTCGGCCACCACCAGCTGGAGGTGATCGACGGCGGTGCCCGGCAGCCGGGTGTGCTCTGCGAGCAGCTCGCTCAGCGTGGCCACGTGCCGACCCTCGACTGGCCGGGGTGAGCCCTAGTCGACGACCGCGATGAGGTCACCTTCCTGCACCACGTCACCCTCGTTCACGGCGATCTTGCTGACCTTGCCGTCAGCCTCGGTGATCACCGGGATCTCCATCTTCATCGACTCGAGGATCACCAGAGTGTCGCCGTCGTTCACCTCGTCGCCCTCTGCTACGACGACCTTCCAAACGTTGGCGACCATCTCGGCACGGATCTCCTCGGCCATCGCTCCTCCTCGCGGCGGGTGCTCCGGTAGGTCATCCAACCACGGGGCCGCCATTGCTGGTGTGCCAGACTGTCCGACGAACGCAACCTGCCACAGGAGATCACGAATGTCGAAAAAGGCCCGTAAGAAGCGCGACCGCAAGAAGAAGAAGGCCAACCACGGCAAGCGTCCCAACTCCTGAGTTCAGGTTTCGCGCTCGCCCTCGACCATGGTGTCGACCCTGGTCACGGTGACCTCCACGGTGGTGCCGGACGCGTCCCTGTGCACGGTCTCGTCGACCACGACAGTCGTCTGGACGATCAGGTCCTGCAGCGCGTCCCGCAGCCGCTGACGCAGCTCGGCCGGGGCCTGCTCGCCGCCGCACTTACGGGCCAGCAAGGCCTTGAGGTGCTCCTCGAGCCCGTACTGCTCCAGGCACGGGTGGCACTCGTCGAGGTGGCGCTGCAGCAGTTCGCGCCGCTCGCAGTCGCACTCCTGGTCGAGGTAGAGCCAGACCTCGGCGAGGACCTCGGAGCAGTCGGTCTGGTGTGGTTGCCCGCAGCTCATCGGTCCACCTCCTGGCCGCGCAGGAACCCGCGGTCGCGGGCGGTGTCGGTGAGCAGGTCACGCAGCTGCTTGCGGCCACGGTGCAGCCGCGACATCACAGTGCCGATCGGGGTGCCCATGATGTCGGCGATCTCCTTGTACGCGAAGCCCTCGACGTCGGCCAGGTAGACGGCCATCCGGAAGTCCTCGGGCAGCCGGCCGAGCGCCTCCTTCACGTCGCTGTCAGGCAACCGGTCCAACGCCTCCACCTCCGCCGAGGGCAGCCCGGTCGAGCTGTGCTCGGCGGCATCGGCGAGCTGCCAGTCGGTGATCTCGTCGGTCGGCTGCTGCAGCGGCTGGCGCTGCCGGCGCCGGTAGGCGTTGATGTAGGTGTTGGTCAGGATCCGGTACAGCCAGGCTTTGAGGTTGGTGCCTTCGGCGAACGATTCGAACGCCGCGAACGCCTTGAGGTAGGTCTCCTGCACCAGGTCCTCGGCGTCGGCCGGGTTGCGCGTCATCCGCAGGGCCGCCGAGTACAGCTGGTCGAGCATCGGCATGGCGTCGCGCTGGAACCGGGCCGCCCGCTGGTCCGGGCTCTCGGCCGCGTGACCGTCACCGTGTGCCCTGGCGGCCGAGCTCGTGCCGACATCAGTGCGCTGCACCGGGCTCCCTTCCAGGGTTCGCCGTGCGTCCGCCGGGGCGGCGGGCACCGGACCCGAGAATACGGTGGAGTCCGGACGCGGACCCAGCACGGTCACCAACCGGACGCGTCCACGCTCCGGCGCCTGGAGAGCTGTGTTCACGTGCCTGACCAACGTCTACCAGCGGGTAAGCATTCCCGCAGCGGTCATTCCAGCAGGTCACTCCAGCGGGCGCAGCACCCGCTCCAGCCATTCGCCGACGGCCTGGGCGATGCCTTTCAGGTCGGCCTTGAGGCTGTGGTCGCCGGCCAGCAGCACGAGCTCCTGATGCTGGATCGGCTCGGGCCTGCCGAACGGGTCGCGCTCGCCCTGCACGATCAGGACCGGCACCGGCACGCCGTGCAGCTCGTCGAGCCGGCTCTTCTCCGGCCGGCCGGGCGGGTGCACCGGGAACGCCAGGCACAGCACGCCGACCGCACCGCCGTCGGCGGCGGTCCGGCAGGCCACCCTCGCCCCGGCCGAGCGGCCGCCGAACAGCAGCGGCAGCCCGTCGAACGTGCGCCGGCCCAGCTCCTCGGCGACGGCCAGCCACGCGGTGTCCAGCTGGTGGGCGGGAGCCGGCGCCCGCCGGCCGGCGACCCGGTACGGCTGCTCGACGAGCGCGACGTCCACTCCGACGCGCTGCGCCGCTCTGGTGGCGGCCACCAGGTCGGGTGCGTGCACGCCCCCGTTGGCGCCGTGCCCGAGCAGCAGCGCCGCCCGCGAACCTGCGGTGTTGTGCAGTTCGACCCTGGCCTCGCCGTGCGGGGTGTCGATCTGCAGGCTGGTCATCTCCTGCTCACAGCAGGGTCGGCTGATCCCGGTCGAGCTCGACCTTCTTGAGCAGCTCCGGCCCGTTGTTGCCGACCTTGTTGACCGCGTCGGAGATCGGCCGCAGTTCCAACCCGGCGACCAGCTGCTCGTCGGGCGCGGTCAGGAGCGACGCGACGTCGGACTCGTCCGGGTCCAGCCAGCGCTGCCAGGCCGATTGCGGCAGCATCAGCGGCATCCGGTCGTGCACCTCGGTGAGCTGGCCGAGCGCGTCGGTCGTGATGATCGAGCACGTGACCAGCGGCGGCTCGTCCTCGGCGGCGTCCTTGGGCCGCCAGGTGGACCAGATCCCGGCCAGCGCGATGCTCGAGTCGTCGGTCGTCGTCATGTAGTAGGCCTGCTTGTGCTTGCCGTCGCGCTTCCACTCGTACCAGCCGGCAGCCGGCACCAGGCAGCGATACTTCGACAGAGCGCCACGGAACGCGGGCTTCTCGGCTGCGCTCTCGGCCCTGGTGTTGATCATCCGGCTGCCGACCTTGGGGTCCTTGGCCCAGAACGGGACCAGCCCCCAGCGCATCACCCGCAGGCTGCGCTCGGTGGTCGACTCGTCCGGGTTGCCCTCCTCGTCACGCGGGTGCCGCTCGACGACGGTGACCACCTGCTTGGTCGGGGCGACGTTGTAGTCGGCCCTGGGTGGTTCCGCGCCGGTGTCGTCGACCGCGTCGAACTCGGCGGCCAGCGTGGCCGGGTCCTTCGTTGCCGCGTATCTACCGCACACGCCTTCGATCCTGACACAGCCGGCGCTCCCCGCCACTTCACGGGTGCGGGATCATTACCCGGTGAGCACGCTGAGCCCTCGATGGGCGGCGCCGGTGGCGCCGGGACCGGTCCGGGCGACGGTGCACGTCGACGGCTCGAAGTCGCAGACCAACCGGGCGCTGCTGCTGGCCGCGCTCGCCGGCGGCCCGTCGACCATCCGGCGTCCGCTGCGCAGTCGAGACACCGCCCTGATGAGCGACGCGCTGCGTGCGCTCGGCGCCCGCGTCGACAGCTCCGGTGGCGACTGGCACGTGCGGCCGGCGACGCTGGCCGCAGACGCCACCGTCGACTGCGGGCTGGCCGGGACCGTCATGCGGTTCGTCCCGCCCGCCGCGGCGCTCGCCGCCGGCGACGTGCGCTTCGACGGCGACGCCAGGGCCCGCGAGCGGCCGATGTCGACCATGCTGGACGCGCTTCGCGAGCTCGGAGCGACCGTGGACGGCACCACGCTGCCGTTCACGGTGCGCGGCCGTGGGCGGCTGCGCGGCGGCGAGGTGACGATCGACGCGTCGGCGTCGTCACAGTTCGTGTCGGGCCTGCTGCTGTCGGCCGCGAGGTTCGACCGCGGGGTGACCGTGCGGCACGCCGGCGAGCCGGTGCCGTCGCAGCCCCACATCGAGATGACCACGTCGATGCTGCGGGCGCACGGCGTACAGGTCTGCGGCGGTGCCGACGTGTGGCGGGTCGAGCCCGGCCCGATCGCTGCCCGCGACTGGGACATCGAGCCGGATCTGTCCAACGCCGCGGTGTACCTCGCCGCGGCCGCGGCCACCGGCGGGGCGGTGACCGTACCCGGCTGGCCGGCGGCCACCACCCAGGCCGGTGACGCCATCCGGCCGATCCTGGCTTCCATGGGCTGCCAGGTGGGCCTCGATGCGGGCGGTCTCACCGTGACCGGGCCGGACCGGCTCGACGGGATCGACGTCGACCTGCACGACGTCGGCGAGCTGACGCCGACCGTCGCCGCGCTGTGCGCGCTGGCCACCGGGCCGTCGACCCTGCGCGGGATCGCCCACCTGCGCGGTCACGAGACCGACCGCCTCGCCGCCCTGGTCAAGGAGATCGGCGGGCTCGGCGGCGACGGCACCGAGACCGCGGACGGCCTGCGGATCCGCCCGAGGCCGCTGCACGGCGGCGTCTGGCACGCGCACGCCGACCACCGGATGGCGACCGCCGGCGCGATCGTCGGGTTGGTGGTGGGCGGGGTCGAGGTGGACGGCATCGACAGCACCACCAAGACGATCCCGGACTTCCCGGCCGCCTGGGCCGGGATGCTCGGGATGTCCGGAGTGTCCGGGGCCGGTGACGGCACGTCGGCTGGTGGGGCGCCCTGAGCCGGCGCGGCGAGCTCGACGAGTCAGACGTCCGGGTCCGGCCCGGGCGTCACGGCTCCCGGCCCCGGAGCAAGCGCCGGCCGGAACACGCCGACGCCACCGAGTCCATGGTGATCGCGGTCGACCGCGGCCGCTGGACGTGCGTCCCGGACGGCGAGCCGGACAACCGGGTGACCGCGATGCGGGCGCGTGAGCTCGGCCGCACCCCGGTGGTGGTCGGCGACCGGGTCGGGCTGGTCGGCGACCTCTCCGGCCGCCACGACACCCTGGCCCGGATCGTGCGCGTCGCCGACCGCACCAGCGTGCTGCGCCGCACCGCCGACGACACCGACCCGTACGAGCGCGTAGTGGTCGCCAACGCCGAGCAGCTCGTGATCGTCAGTTCGCTCGCCGACCCGCCGCCGCGGTTCGGCCTCATCGACCGCTGCCTGGTCGCGGCGTTCGCCGGGGGCCTGCGGCCCGTGCTGTGCCTGACCAAGGCCGACCTGGCGCCGGCCCGCGAGGTGCTCGACCGCTACACCGCGCTGGACATCCCCAGCGTCGTCACCCGGATCGACGAGTCCCTGACGGCGCTTCGCGACGTGCTCGTCGGACAGGTGTCGGCGCTGGTCGGCCATTCAGGAGTCGGCAAGTCCACGCTGGTCAACGCGCTGGTGCCGGATGCCGAGCGCGCCGTGGGCGAGGTCTCGGCGATCGGCAGGGGCCGGCACACCTCGTCCTCGGCCGTGGCGTTGTCACTGCCCGGCGGCGGTTGGGTCGTCGACACCCCTGGCATCCGCTCGTTCGGCCTCGCCCACGTCAGCGCCGACGAGGTCGTCAGCGCCTTCGGTGACCTGCGCGACGCCATCGAGGACTGCCCGCGCGGTTGCGGCCACCTCGGCCCGCCCGCCGACCCAGAGTGCGCCCTCGACGAGCTCACCGGCGCCCCCGCCCGCCGCGCTCAGTCCATCCGCCAACTCCTCCTGGCCCTGCGCTCCCCTTGACCAACAAATTCGTGATCAACTCGCCAATGGGGGCTCGAGGGGGATGTGGATGCGGTCTTCGGTGGGCGGGTTGCGTTCGGCGTCGGCCCAGCCGGTGACGGAGCGGCACTCGATGGTGAGGTGGTCGGACCGGACCGTGACGAGCAGGAAGTGCTTGAAGAACGGCGGTTCGTCGCGGTCGAACAGCTCGGAGAGCAGCCGGACGAGCGGGCCGCGCTGGCGCATCGGCAGCACGAGGTCCAGGACCTTGACGGCCTCGGGCGGCACGTCGACCCTTCGGCGGCGCGGCGTCCTCCGGTAGCGCTTGTCGGGCCCGCCGGCGGCGGCCTCGGCGGCCGCCTCCCCATCGCGCGCCACGCCGGGCAGCCCGCGGGAGCGGGGGGCGCCGAGCGGGACGAGGTACGCCAGCAGGGCGGCCGGCAGCAGGGTGAGCACGCCGAGGACGATCGCCGCGGCGGTCGAGACCAGACCGAGCAGCAGCGCCAGGCCGGCGCCGCCTAGGGTCATCAGCGTCGCCGTGTACAGCGAGCGGCGCAGGAACGGCACGACCTGCCTGGAGTAGAACGCCAGCGAGTCGCCGCGCAGCGGGTAGAGCCGGATGTCGTCCTCGACCGGGAACGACACGCCGGCCGGCAGCGCAGGCGGTTTGGTCGGGTCGAGGCCGTGGCTGGCGCTCATGTACGCGCCGCCGCCGCCGCTGACGACGTACTCGATGCGCCGCCCGTCCACGTCGACCGGGTAGTGCTGGTAGTTGTGGATGTCGCCACCGATCGAGGCGACGTAGTTGTTGGCGGGGTCGCGCACGATGTCGTCGACGGTCTGCGTGCCACCGGTGATCGCCCCCGGCTTGTAGGCGTAGTCGACGATCAGTGGGCGGCCGGTGACCAGGACCTTGGGCCGCGGGCCGGCCGACACCCGGCGCAGCCACTCGCCCTGCTCGGCGTCGAGCTCACCGCCGACGCCGGTGTCGATGCACACCAGCCGCACCGGCCCGGTGTCGATGGCGTAGTAGGGCCCCGGCTGGGCCGGCTTCGTCGGGCTGGCGCGCCAGGCCGGCGACGTGGCGCGCAGCGGATCGATGACCGCGCGGTCGGCCTTGCCGCCCGGCCGCCAGAGCACCCTGGCGATCCGCTCGCGCCAGTTCTCGACCGGCGGGAAGCCGTCCGCGCCGCGGGTGTCGCAGAAGTGCTCGAGGAAACCGTGCAGGAAGTCGTACCAGTCGTGGTTGCCGGGCAGGCCGTAGATCGTGCCCGGGTAGTCCGCGTACGGCACGTAGAACCGGTCGGGGTAGTCGTTGACGTCGCCGGCCGGGTAGATCACGTCGCTGCAAAGGATCATGAAGTCGGTCGGCGCCACCGCCCGCAGCGCCGTCGCCACGCAGTACTGCGACGCGTCGCCCTCGCCCGGGTCGCCGAGCAGCACGAACGTCGGTTCGGCCAGGTCGGTGCGATCCACGATCAGGCCGGGGAACTGCCCGGTCAGGCCGACCGACGCGAGGTGCTCGAGCCACCGCCCCCGCTGCGCCTGCACGATCCGCTCGCCGGCGAACCGGGTCAGCAGGTCGTTGTACGACTTGGACAGGGCGTCGTAGCTGACCCACTTGAACGGCTTGGCCGGCGGCTTGAGCCGCATCTGCAACAGCTGCGGCCACGTCCCGAGCGGGGGCTCCGGACCGGCCGGCGGAGTCCATCCCGCGCCGCGGGCCGAATCCCTCGACGACGACACCGCGCCAAACTACCGGGGTCGTCCCCGATCGAGAGGGTCACCCCATGTGCGGATACCGGTAGTCGGTCGGCGGGACGAACGTCTCCTTGATCGTGCGCGGGCTGGTCCAGCGCAGCAGGTTGAGCACCGAGCCGGCCTTGTCGTTGGTGCCCGAGGCGCGGCTCCCGCCGAACGGCTGCTGGCCGACCACGGCGCCGGTGGGCTTGTCGTTGACGTAGAAGTTGCCGGCCGCGAACCGCAGCCGCTCGTGCGCGGTGTCGACGGCCGTCCGGTCGTTGGCGAAGACCGCACCGGTCAGCGCGTACTGCGTCGTGGTGTCCACAATGGACAGCACGTCGGCGTAGTCGGCGTCGTCGTAGACGAACACCGCCAGGATCGGCCCGAAGTACTCGGTCGAGAAGACCTCGTGCGTCGGGTCGGTGCCGACCAGCACGGTCGGCTGCACGAAGTAGCCGACGGAGTCGTCGCACGAGCCGCCGGCCAGCACCTCGATGCTCGGCTCGCCGGCGACCTTCTCCAGCACGTCGCGGTGCTTGGCGAAGGCCCGCGCGTCGATCACCGCGCCGCCGAAGTAGCTGAAGTCGGTGACGTCGCCGTACCGGATCGACCTGGTGGTGTCGGCCAGCTGCTCGCGCAGCCCGCCGTCCCACAACGACCTCGGCACGTACGCCCGTGAGGCCGCCGAGCACTTCTGGCCCTGGTACTCGAACGCGCCGCGCACCATGCCGATCGTGACGCTGCCTGGGTCGGCCGACGGGTGCGCCACGATGAAGTCCTTGCCACCGGTCTCGCCGACCAGCCGCGGGTAGGACCGGTAGCGCTCCAGGTTCTCCGCGACCGCGCGCCACAGCAGCCGGAACGTCCGGGTCGAGCCCGTGAAGTGGACACCGCCGAGCTCCGGGTCGGGCAGCGCCACCTCGCTGACCGCCGCGCCGTCGCCGGTGACGAGGTTGACCACGCCCGGCGGCAGGCCGGCGGCCTCGAGCATGCGCATCGTGAAGTGCGCGGACAGCTGCTGGGTCGGCGACGGCTTCCACACCACGGTGTTGCCCATCAGGGCCGGGGCCATCGGCAGGTTGGCGGCGATCGAGGTGAAGTTGAACGGCGTGATCGCCACGACGAAGCCGTCGAGCGGCCGGTGGTCCATGCGGTTCCACATGCCGGGCGCGGAGATCGGCTGCTCGGCGAGGATCTGGCGGCCGAAGTGGACGTTGAACCGGAAGAAATCGATCATCTCGGCGGCCGCGTCGATCTCGGCCTGGAACGCCGACTTCGACTGGCCGAGGATCGTCGAGGCGTTGATCGTGTCCCGCCACGGCCCGGCCAGCAGCTCGGCGGCGCGCAGCAGCACCGCGGCCCGCTCGTCGTAGGGCAGCGCGCGCCAGCCGGGCGCCGCCTCCTTGGCGGCCCGCACGGCCGCCGCGACGTCCTGCGCGGTCGCCTGGCCGCCGGAGCCGAGCACGTGCTCCCGGTCGTGCGGCTGCACCACGTCGAACGGCTCGCCGCCGGCCATCCGCTGCTCGCCGCCGATGGTCATGGTCAACTCGGCGCGTTCTTCTTCGAGCTCGGCGACGCGGCGCTGCAGCGACTCCCGTTCCGGACTGCCAGGGGCGTACGCGCGGAACGGCTCGTTGGCGGGCACCGGGGTGCTGGTAACTGCGTCCATGTCCGGTCTCCTATGGTCCAGGCGGTGCCCCCATCCTGGCACGGGATTAGCATGCCCACCGTGGCTCGGGTTACCGGCGTCGGCGGGGTCTTCGTCCGCTCACCGGACCCGACGGCGCTCGCGGCCTGGTATGCCGAGCACCTCGGGCTGCCGACGCGGCGCTACGGCGGCGGCGCCACCTTCCACTGGGACAGCGGCTCCACGACCTGGGCGCCGTTCCCGCCGGACACCGGGTACTTCGGTCCGGGCACTCAGCCGATGATGGTCAACTTTCGGGTCGACGACCTCGAGGAGCTGCTCGGTCAGCTGCGGGCGGGCGGCGTCGAGGTGGTCGGCGAGCTCGAGGAGACCGAGCACGGCCGGTTCGGCTGGTGCGTCGACCTCGACGGCAACCGCGTGGAGCTGTGGGAGCCGGCTCCCGGCATGTGAGCCGGCGCGTGTCATGACCGGCCGTCACAGCAGCTCGAGCAGGAACGACACCTCCTGCGGCGCGTACCAGGCCAGCTCGTAGTCCTCGGCCTCGCCGACGGTGAACTCCGCGTCCGGGTCGCCGAGGTCGGCGGCGTCGACCACGGCCGCGGCGGCCTGCACGGCGCCGGCGGCCTCGGCCAGGTCGACGTACACCGCGGCGACGGACTCCATGACGACCGGCCCGGCCAGGGTCACCGCGCCGTCGTCGAGGTCCGGCCGCAGGCGCGGCTCGTCGATGTCGGCGCAGATGACGACCCGGCGGGCCGGAGCGTTCTGGTCGGCGTCCAGCTCCGCCGACACCAGGCGCAGCGATGCCATCACGGCGTCGGCCAGCGCCGCGTACGACAGCTCCTCGGTGTCGCCGCTGGCGTACGACTCGCGCAGCTTCGGCGTCACCCCGAACGCCGTCCCGGAGACGGCGGCGACCTTTCCCTCGATCACCAGCTCGCGAAGCATGGCGATGGTCGCCGGCACGTAGACGCGCACTACGCGACCGCCCCGGTGCGACCGGACCACGCGGCGGCGGTGCTGCGCAGGGCGGCCTCGAGCACCCGGTGCCGGCGGCGGGGATCCATCACGTTCCAGCCCATCTCGGCCAGCACGGCCGCGTCGGGGGTGAGCACTCTGACGTTGGTGCCGGCCGCCCGCAGCCGGGCGATCTCCCGGCGCAACCGGTCGGTGGTTCGCCGGCGCATCCAGCGCTCGGCCCGCACCAGCGGGTGCCAGCCCGCCGGCTGCGGGCGCTGCAACGCCAGCGGGGCAAGCACGGTGACCTCGTCGAGGCCCTCGGCGACGAGCAGGTCGACCGACGCGGTCGAGCACACTCCACCGTCGACGTAGCGCCGGCCGCCGATCGGCACCGGCGCATACAACCAGGGGATCGCGCAGGAGGCGATCACGGCGTCCGCCAGCGCCGCCGGCGGCGCGTCGGGCGAGCCGAACGCCACCCGGCGACCGAGGTCGAAGTCCATCGCCATGATCCAGGTCCGTGGTCGCGTCGGCCACGGCGCGTCGTCGGCGTTGCGGCCGGCCAGGTCGGCGACCACCTGCCGCAGCTCGTCGAGGTCGCGCCGGCCTGCCGGCAGGAACGCCGACACCGCCGCGACCGGCGGGTACCGGTGCGGGCGGCGCAGCACCCGGCGGGCGAGGGCGGGCGAGGCGAACCCGCGCGGCGCCCGGCGGGCGGCCCGCGGCAGGGCGCCGCCGGGTGAGCGGTCGTGGTCCCAGTCGACGATCGGATCGTCGTCGTGCGGCTCGCCCTGCAGGTGCCGCAGCATGGCATCCGGAGACTGGCCGGACACGAGGCCGGCCGCCACCACCGACCCGGCCGACGTCCCGACCAGCAGGTCCACGTCGCGCGGGTCGGTGCCGGTGTGCTCGGTCCAGGTGTTGAGCGCGGCCACCAGCCAGCTGTAGCCCAGGACCCCACCCGAGCCGAGCACCAGACCCTGTCCTGACATCAAGCCTCCAAGTCCGTGGGGCAAAGCCTCCGGCAGCGTCCGGCAACCTGCAAGCGATGGGGGTCGGGGGGTCAAGGCACGGTGCCGGCGAGTTCCTCCAGCGACTCGGTGATCAGGCCGGCGAGCACGTCGACGTCGGCGACCGCGTCGCGGTCGGCGTTGAGGCCGAAGTACACGCCGCCGTCGTAGGAGTTCACCGCGATCGACAGGCCCTGGTTCTTCGCCAGCGGCACGACCGGGAAGATCTCCAGCAGCCGCGCGCCGGCCGCGTACAGCGGGAACTGCGGTCCCGGCACGTTGGTGACGACGAGGTTGTAGATGCGCTGGGCGAACCCGTTGGCCACCCGGGCGCCGAGGGCGTGCAACGTCGGCGGGGTGAAACCGCCGAGCCGGACCAGCGTGCTCGCCCCGACCGAGCGCCCGGAGTCGGCGTGCGCGCGCATCGCGTGGCTGACGTGGTGCAGCCGCACCACCGGGTTGGGTTCGCCGACCGGCAGCTCGACCAGGTTCGCCGAGACGTCACCCGGCGCCTCGTCGGAGGGGCCGCGTACCGACATCGGGGTCAACGCCCTGATCGTCGTCGACGAGGTGACCGCCTCGCCGCGGGAGAGCAGCCAGTTGCGCAGCGCGCCGGAGACCACTGCCAGCACGCCGTCGTTGATCGTGCCGCCGTGGGCCTTGCGCACCCGCTTGAAGTCGTCGAGCGAGCCGCGGGCCACCGTGAACCGGCGTTGCGTGGAGATCGGCACGTTGAGCGGGCTGCCCGGTGCGGCCCACATCGCCGAGCGCGCCGCCGCGAACATGCTGCCGAACATGGAGGTCACCTTGCGCGCGGTGGCCGCGGCGTCCAGTGCGGCCGCCCTGACGTTCTCGACCATCTCGGCCGGGCGCTGGCTGGCCTCGGTCGCCGCGTCCAGCATCAGCCGCAGCGCCCCCGGCTCCGGCCTGGGCATCCACAGGTCCGACGGCGTCTCCCGCGGGGTCGGCGTGACGTCAAGCAGCACCTGCGCCACGTCCATCGCGCTGATCGTGTCGACCATCGCGAAGTGGGTCTTGGTGATGATGGCGAACCTGGACCTGCTGAGGCCCTCGATCACGTACAGCTCCCACAGCGGCCGGGACCGGTCCAGCGGCCGGGCCATCAGCCTGGCGACCAGGTCGTACAGCTGCTTGTCGGTGCCGGACTTGGGCACCGCCGCGCGGCGCACGTGGTAACCGATGTCGAAGTCCGCGTCGTCGACCCAAACCGGCCTGGCGACCCGGCCCGGCACCTGCTTGATCTTCTGCCGGAACCTGGGCACCAGCGCCAGCCGGTGCTCGATGAGCTCGACCAGGCTGTCGAAGTCGAAACCGGTCCTGGGCAGCCGGAACACCGCGACGCCACCGACGTGCATCGGGGTCGTCGGCTGTTCCAGGTACAGGAACGACGCGTCCAGCGCCGACAACCGGTCGGGCATACGGCTGATCCTGACACACGTGCGATGCTGCGCACGTGCCCCAACCGGACGCCGTGTCGCCGAAGGACCGCTTCGTGACCGTCTACGGCCGAAAGCCCGTGCTCGAGGCGCTCGGCGACCGGGCGCTCGCGGTGGACAAGATCGTGCTCGCCGAGAACGCCCGCGGCCCGGCCGTGCGCGAGATCCTGGACGCCGCGGCCGGTCGTGGGGTGCCGGTGCGCCGCGCGTCGGCGCACCGGGTGAAGGTCCTGGCCGGCAACGGCCGGCACGACCAGGGCGTGCTCGCCGACGTGGTGGCCCCGCGGATGCGCCCGCTCGACGCGTTCCTGTCCGGCCTCGGCTCGGGCGAGGCGTCGGTGCTGGTTCTGGACCAGATCACCAACCCGGCCAACGTCGGCATGATCCTGCGCACCGCGACCGCGGCCGGGCTGGCCGGCGTCGTGCTGCCGCGGCGCGGCGTGCCGTCGGTCGACCCGCTGGTGGTGAAGGCATCTGCCGGGGTGGCCTTCCACGCCCCGATGCTGCGCTGCTCGACCGCCGACGGCGCGTGCTCGGAGCTGCACTCTGCCGGCTTCGAGGTGCTCGGGCTGGCCGGCGACGCCAGGTCCGGGTTGTTCACGGCGAAGCTGCCGGCACGTTCGGCGTTCGTGCTCGGCAACGAGACCAGCGGCGTGTCGCCCGCCGTGCGGAACCTGGTCGACCGCTGGCTGTCGATCCCGATGTCCGGTGGCGTCGAGTCGCTCAATGTGGCCAGCGCGGCCGCCGTGCTGTCGTTCGAACTGGTTCGCAGGCGGCTGGCCGGGGGCCACTAGCCTGGGCGAGGTGCGTCTGAAGTTCTTCGGCTGCCTCGAATTGCTCGCCCCGCCGCTGCTTGCCCTGCCGCTGCTCGCCCTGCCGTTGCTCGCCTCGTGCACGCAGCCGACCGGTGCCGACCCGGCGCCCTCCGGCACCTCGCAACCATCGGTGCGCCCGTCGCTGTCCAACCCGCCGTCGCGCACCACCACGTCGAGACCGACCACGTCCGGAACCGCGGCCGCGCTGCCGACCGATCTCGTGCCCAACGTCATCGAGGACGAGTGCCTGCTGACGCCGGCACAGTTCGGCACGCTGATCGGCGGCACGGTGACCGTGGCCGAGAACACCGAGCTCGCCGACGCCGACGGCCGCCGCAGCTGCTTCTACAGCGGAACGCAGGCCCAGCCGTTCGGCCGGATCGACGTGTACGCGCCGGCCGCCGCGTCCGCCCGCGAGCTGGTGGAACGGATCGCCGCCACCGGCGCCAAGTCCCTGGCCGGCATCGGCGAGGGCTGCGTCGTGGTCTCCGGCCAGCAGAGATCGTTCGAGCTCGTCGTCGCGTCCGGAGCGCTGCTCGTCGTGCTGACCCTGCCGCCGGGCACCGCGTCCACCCCGCCCGCAGACGCCGACTGGTCCGCCGCCGCCACCGCCATGCTCACCCGCCTCGCCACCTGACGCGCGCTCCCGCTCAGGTGAGGGGGAGGTCGAAGAGGGCTTCGAGTTCGCCTGCGGTGGACTCGACGACGGTGTGGTGGACGCCGACCATGCCGACCGCGACGGCGGCGCGGACGTTGGCGGGCAGGTCGTCGACGAACACGCAGCCTGACGGCGGCAGGCCGAGCTTGTGCGCGGTCAGCAGGAAGATCTCCGGATCGGGCTTGCGGATGCCGACCTCGCCGGAGATCACGATCGCGTCGAACAGGCCGGCCCAGTCACCGCGGTCGTAGTCGCCGCCCCACGAGTTGGACAGCAGCGCGGTGCGCAGGCCCTGCCGCTTGGCCGCGACCAGCACCTGCGTCATGCCAGGAGTGCGAACGTAGCCGGCGAACATCCGGGCCAGCAGCCCGCGCGCGGCCGGGCCGGTGCCGTCCGGGCCGCGCAACCGCTCGGCGAGCACCCGCTCGAACTCCTCTGTCGAGATCCGGCCGGTCTCCAGGTCGTGCAGCGGGTTTCCGGGCGACGCCTCGTCGAGCCAGTCGCGCATGAGCGAGCGGAACGGCTCCGCCGGCAGGCCCTCGGCCCGCAGCCATGCCCGGAACGACTCGCTCGGCGAGTTCGTCAGCACCCCGCCGTAGTCGACGATCAGTCCTGACAACCCGTTGGCGACCACGTCCTCACGCTAACCCGCACACCGCGGACACGAGACGTCACGAAGTTGAACATTCCCCGGACAGCGGAGCGTGTCGGAGGCGATACTGTGCGGGTACAGCCGGGCAGGCGCCCACGGTCCTGGGCGAGCCCCTCCCGAATTGTCCGGCGCTGGCAACGGCCCAATGCCCGCCGCACTGGGCCGCATTTCTTTGCGCGTTTGGGAGGCACACGTATTGTCCACCGATTTGTCGACCCCGCGTTCCGCGCCATCCGCTGGCGGGTCGACTTCCCTGTCCACCTCACCATCTAATTCACGGCCGGCTTCATCCCCGGTCTCGCCGCAGGTCCCACCGCCGGCGTCGCCGCCGGCGCTGGCTGCCCGGCCG
>OBLK01000101.1_pt1 | contig 33001 bp, 26 predicted proteins | sample 1518871 | NCBI WGS metagenome assembly OBLK01 (sample SAMEA2464837, study PRJEB22497) | soil metagenome | biome: Grassland; feature: Farmland; material: Clay | place: Australia | collected 2013-02-01 | depth 0.8 m
TGACCTCGACTTCCTGGCCGGTGTGCACGACCTTGGCGGGGTTGACGTTCTTGTTCGTCCAATCCATCTCCGAGACGTGCACCAGGCCCTCAACGCCGTCCTCGATCTCGACGAACGCGCCGTAATCGGCAATGTTGGTCACCTTGCCGAACACCCGGGTGTTGGCCGGGTAGCGACGGGCGATGTTCTCCCACGGATCGGCGCCCAGCTGCTTCAGCCCCAGGCTGACGCGCGAGCGCTCGCGGTCGAACTTCAGGATCCGCACGTCGATCTCGTCGCCGACCTTGACCACCTCGGAGGGATGCTTGACGCGCTTCCACGCCATGTCCGTGATGTGCAGCAGGCCGTCGATGCCACCGAGGTCGACGAACGCACCGTAGTCGGTGAGGTTCTTCACCACGCCGTGCACGACCGCCCCTTCCTGCAGGTTCTCCAGCAGCGCGCTGCGCTCGGCGGAGAATTCCTGCTCGACCACCGCGCGGCGTGAAACCACCACGTTATTGCGCTTTTGATCGAGCTTGATGACCTTGAACTCGAGCGGCTTGCCCTCGAGGTACGCGGTGTCGCGTACCGGGCGCACGTCGACCAGCGAGCCCGGCAGGAACGCCCGGACGTTGTCGATCTCGACCGTGAAGCCGCCCTTGACGCGACCGGTGATCATGCCGGTGACGATCTCGGAGTTGTTGAAGGCTTCCTCCAGGCGCGTCCAGGTACGGGCGCGCTTGGCCTTCTCTCGCGAGAGGCGCGTCTCGCCGGTGCCGTCCTCGACCGAATCCAGCGCGACCTCGACCTCGTCGCCGGGCTTGACTTCGATCTGGCCGCTCTCGTCCTTGAACTGCTCGACGGGAATCACGGCTTCGGACTTCAGGCCGACGTTCACGACCACGATGTCCGGGGTGACGTCCACGACCAGTCCGGTGAGGATCATCCCCGGGCGGATGCGCTGGTTGGCGAGGCTCTGCTCGAAGAGCTGTGCGAAACTTTCTGTCATACCTTCACTCGCACGGTCCTTGAGGGAACCGTGCACTTCACTGGCGCCTTGTGTCTCCTTCAGGCCCAGGCAGATACAAACACGGTGCGCGAATCCTTCCCACACACCGACCGGAAAACTTCAGCGGGAGCGCTCTCCCCGGATACCCGCTCCCACAATGGCGCGGTTTTGGAGTCTCACGTCCACAGCGCGCGCCGCCTGCCCAACTCGATCACGCGCGCGGCGACTTCCCCGATGGAAAGTCCCGTCGAATCGATCACCTCGGCATCTGGCGCGGGGACGAGCGGAGCGACCGCCCGGGTAGAGTCCCTCGCGTCGCGCTCGGCAATCTCACGCGAAAGGGCGGAGAGGCTAGCACCGGAACCCTTTTCTTTCAACTGGTTATAGCGTCTCAGCGCGCGCTCGGAGGCGGAGGCGGTCAGAAAGATCTTCAGGGCGGCCTCGGGGAAGACCACCGTGCCCATATCCCGGCCATCGGCCACCAGGCCCGGAGGCTCGGCGAAGGCGCGCTGGCGCCCGAGCAGCGCGTCGCGTACCGGCGGCCAGGCTGCGACGCGCGAGGCGCCCTGCCCGGCCTCCTCGGTCCGGATCGCGTCCGTGACGTCCCGCCCATCGAGAAAGACGCGCGCGGCCTCGTGGCCCACGCCGAAGCGAGCGTCCATGGAGGCCGCCAGCCGGGCGTGCCCCTGGACATCATCCTGGTCAAGCCCACGTTTACGCCCGGCCAGGGCCACCAGGCGGTACAGCGCGCCGCTGTCGAGCAGATGCCAGCCGGCATGGTGCGCCACGACCGTGCTGATGGTGCCCTTGCCCGAGCCGCTCGGGCCATCGACGGTCACGACGGGAACGCTCACGCCGGCTCGATCCGCAGGCCCACCGACCCGGACAGCTCGGGAAAGCCCGGGAAGGAGGTGGCGACATTGGAGACATCCCGGATCTCGATGGGAGCGCGGGCGGCCAGGCCCGCCACCGCGAAGGCCATGGCGATGCGGTGATCGCCGTGGCTTTCGATGGTGCCGCCGGAAAATCCGTCGCCGCCGCGGATCCACAGGCCGTCCTCGAGCAGGCGATTGTCCACCCCGAGGGTGGTCAGCCCCTCGGCCATGGCCGCCAGACGGTCGCTCTCCTTGACACGCAGCTCCCTCGCCCCGCGCACCAGCGTCTCGCCCTCGGCCAGGGCCGCGGCGATGAAAAAGACCGGAAACTCGTCGATCGACAGCGGCACCAGCGCCTCGGGGACCTGGATGCCGCGCAGCCGGCTCCTGCGCACCTCGATATCGGCAATGGGCTCGCCGCGCCGCGAGTCGCCGTGCGGGTGCAGCCGGATGTCGGCGCCCATCTGCTCGAGCAGGGTCAATAGCCCGGTTCGCGTCGGGTTGACGCCGACGTTGCGCAGCAGCAGGCCGCGCTCGGCGGCCAGACAGCCGGCCACCAGGAAGAACGCCGCCGAGGAAAAATCCGCCGGCACCCTGATCGCGGTGCCCGTGAGTCTCTGGCCGCCTTCGATCGAGACACTGGGGCCCTCGCGCACCAGCGTGACACCGAAGGCCTCGAGCATGCGCTCGGTGTGATCGCGCGCGGGAGCGGGCTCGGTCACACGGGTCCGTCCGGCGGCGCGAAGTCCCGCCAGCAGCACGGCGGATTTCACCTGGGCGCTCGCCACGGGCAGGCGGTAGTCGATCCCCGTGAGGCCGGGCGTGCCGTAAATCTGTACCGGCGGGCGCCCGTCGCGGGTCTCGATGCGGGCGCCCATCCGGCGAAGCGGTGCCGCCACCCGTTCCATGGGCCGGCGCATGAGCGATTCGTCGCCGATCAGCACCGAATCGAAGCGCTGCGGCGCGAGCAGGCCCATGAACAGGCGCATGGCCGTGCCGGCGTTGCCCATCTCGAGCGGCGAGGAGGCTCCGCGCAATCCCTCGACGCCGACCCCGTGCACCAGGACGTGCCGCGGCTCGGGGCGCTCGATGCTCACGCCGAGCTCGCTCAGGGCGCGCAGCGTCGAGAGGCAGTCCTCTCCGGTGAGAAAGCCCGTGATGTCGGTCTCGCCCTCGGCCAGCGCCCCGAGCATCAGCGCCCGGTGCGAGATCGACTTGTCCCCGGGCACCGTGATCTCGCCCGAGACCGAGCCCCCGGGCGAGACCCGGTAATGGCTCCCTTTGCCGCTCACCGTCATGCCCGTCCCTTTCTCAAAGAACCGCGCGGGGATAGGAGCCCAGCAGCCGGAACAGCGAGGCGCGCTGTTTCAGCGCGGCGAGCGCGCGCGCCACGTGGGGCTCCTCTGCATGGCCGTCCACATCGATGAAGAACACGTAGTCCCACTTGCGCCGGTGCGAGGGACGCGACTCGATGCGCGTCATGCTGACCCGATGGCGTGCGAGTGGCTCGAGCAGCCGGTGCAGGGCGCCCGGCGCATCGGTGTGCCCGACCGACACCAGCAGGGTCGTGCGGTCCCGGCCGCTGGCGGCGAGGAGCTTGCGGCCGAGCACCAGGAAGCGCGTGGTGTTGTCGGCGCGATCCTCGATCTGCGCGGCGAGCACCTTCAGGCCGTAGACCTCGGCGGCGGTCTCGCCGGCGATGGCCGCCGTGCCACGCTCGTCGCGGGCGCGGCGCGCCGCCTCGCCGTTGCTCGAGGCGGGGATCAGCTCGACCTCGGGCAGGTGCTCGTTGAGCCAGTTGCGGCACTGGGCCAGCGACTGCGGGTGCGAGCAGATGCGCACGATGCGCCCCAGGGCGCTCATGCCGCCCATCAGATGGTGGTGGATGCGCAGCTCCACCTCGCCGCAGATCTTCAGCGGCGAGGCGAGGAAGCGGTCCAGGGTGTGGTTGACGGTGCCCTCGGTGGAGTTCTCGATCGGCACCACGCCGAAATCGGCCGCCGCCGACTCGACCTCGTGGAAGACTTCCTCGATCGAGCCCAGGGGGAGCGAGCGCACCGAGTGCCCGAAATGGGTCAGCACCGCGGTCTGGCTGAAGGTGGCCTCAGGTCCCAGGTAGGCGACCTTCAGCGGCTCCTGCTGCGCGAGGCACGCCGACATGATCTCGCGAAAGAGCCGCAGCACCTCCTCGTCGCGCAGCGGCCCGCGGTTGCGCTCGCGCGCCCTGCGCAGCACCTGCGCCTCCCGCTCGGGACGGTAGAAGTCCACCGTCCTGCCGTCGCGGCTCTTGGACAGGCCGACCTGCTGCGCCAGGCGCGCCCGCTCGTTGAGCAGTTGCTGGATCTTCTCATCGACCGTGTCGATCCGGTCGCGCACCGCGGCCAGCGCCGCCGTGGGAGTTGCGGCCGCGGCGCGTGGCCGCGCTCTGCGGGTGGGTGTCTTGCGTGCCATGCTCTTCAGATCATGTAGGCCGAGAGGACGCCGTCGATCAGGCGCAGTCTGCCGAGCACCTCCTCGTCGACGGCCCCGTCGAGGTCGATCAGCGTGTAAGCGTACTCGCCCCGCGACTTGTTGAGCAGGTCCTCGATATTGCGCCCCGCGTCCGCGAGACAGGTCGAGATGCGCCCGACCATGCTCGGCACATTGCGGTTGGCGATGGCCAGGCGGCGGCTGCCCGGCGGCCGGGGCAGCAGCGCCTCGGGATAGTTGACGCTGTTGCGGATGTTGCCGTTTTCCAGGAAGTCGCGCAGCTGGTCCGCGGCCATGATGGCGCAGTTGTCGGCCGCTTCGCTGGTCGAGGCGCCCAGGTGCGGCAGGGCGATCACCCGGGGATGGCCCTTCAGCAGGTTGCTCGGAAAGTCGCAGATGTAGGCGTGCAGCCGCCCGGCATCGAGCGCGGCGAGCACTTCGCGGTCGTCCACGATGCCGGGGCGGGAGAAGTTCAGCAGCACGCCGCCCTTTTGCATCAGCTTCACGCGGTATTCGTTGACCAGTCCCCGGGTCTGCTCGTTGAGCGGCACGTGCACCGTGACCAGCCCGGCGCGCGCGAACAGATCATCGAGCGAAAGGGCCTGCTCGACGCCCGAGGAAAGCTGCCAGGCGCGCTGCACGGTGATCTGGGGGTCGTAGCCGAGCACCTGCATGCCGAGGGATTCGGCGGCGTTGGCCACCTCGACGCCCACCGCCCCGAGGCCGACCACGCCGAGGGTGCGCCCGGCGAGCTCGAAGCCGAGGAACGCCCGCCGGCCGCTGTCCACCTGCGCATCGATCGAGGCGTCATCGCCCTCGAGCGCGCGCGCGAAGTCCCAGGCCTGGCAGATGTTACGCGCGGCGAGAAACAGGCTGGCGAGCACCAGCTCCTTGACCGCGTTGGCATTGGCGCCGGGGGCGTTGAACACGGGGATGCCGCGGCGGCTCAACAGCTCGACCGGGATGTTGTTGACGCCCGCGCCCGCACGGGCCACGGCGCGCAACGTCTGCGGGATGGTCCATTGCCGCATGTCGGCCGAGCGCACCAGCACGGCGTCCGGGCGATCGAGGCCGGAGGCGACCTCGTAGCGCTCGCGCGGCAGGCGCTCCAGCCCCCGGGCGCTTATGTTGTTGAGCGTCAGGATGCGGTATTTCATGCGGGCTACCCGTGACGGCGCTCGAACTCCTTCATGAAGGCGACCAGCGCCTCGACGCCGCGGACCGGCATCGCGTTGTAGAGGCTGGCGCGCATGCCGCCGGCGGAGCGATGGCCCTTCAGATGCGTCAGGCCGGCCGAGTGCGCCTCGGCGAGGAACAGCGCATCGAGCTCGGGCCGCGCGAGTGTGAACGGCACGTTCATCCGCGAGCGGCACTGCCTCGCCACCGGATTGCGGTAGAAGTCCGAGGCATCGATGGCGCCGTAGAGGAGGTCGGCCTTGGCGCGGTTGCGCTCTTCCATCGCCGCGAGCCCTCCCTGCCGCTCGAGCCACTCGAACACGAGCCCGGCGACGTACCACGCGAAAGTCGGCGGAGTGTTGAGCATCGAGTCGTGGGCGGCCATCTGCGCGTAATCGAGGATCGAGGGGGTGGCGGGCCGCGCCTTGCCGAGCAGGTCCTCGCGGACGATGACGATGGCGAGCCCCGCGGGGCCGATGTTCTTCTGCGCGCCCGCGTAGATCAGTCCGAAGCGGCCCACCTCGAGCGGACGCGAGAGGATGTTCGAGGACATGTCGGCCACCAGAGGCACCGCGCCCGTATCGGGCACGTACGGAAACTCCACGCCGCCGATGGTCTCATTGGTCGTGTAATGCACGTACGCGGCGTCCGCGGCGAGGCGCAGCGCCTCCCGGGCCGGCACGGTGGTGTAGCCGGATGCCTCCTCGTCGGCGGCGACGTTGACTTTCACGCCGAGACGTCCGGCCTCCTGGATCGCCTTCTTCGACCAGCTACCGGTGTTGAGGTAGTCGGCCGCGGCGCCGGCAGCGGCGAGATTCATCGGCACGGCGGCGAACTGCGCCGTGGCTCCGCCCTGAAGAAACAGCACCTTGTAGCCGGAGGGAATGGCGAGCAGCGCGCGCAGGCGCGCCTCGGCCTGCTCGGCCAGCGCCATGAAGGCCTGGCCGCGGTGGCTGACTTCCATCACCGACATGCCGCTGCCCTGCCAGTCGGTGAGCTCGTCGCGGGCCTGCTCGAGCACTTCCAGCGGCAGAGCCGCCGGTCCGGCGGAGAAATTGAAGACGCGCACCGTAAAGGCCGCCTCGCATCGGACTTCGGGGAACATCGGATAGTATCAAGCGGCAAGGCCGGCTTGAGAACTTTTGGCCATCAGCTCCTGCCCGGCCGCCGCCGGCGGATGAGCTCTAAGCGCCGGGATCGGTATCCGGAATCGGCGCGGCGCCGCTTTCGGCCGGCTGCTCCGTCGAGGCCGCCTCGCCGGTGTCCAGGCTCTCGAGCCGCTCGATGCCGACCAGCCGCTCGCCCTCGTCGAGGCGGATCAGGCGCACCCCCTGGGTGTTGCGACCGAGGACCGAGACCTCGTCCACCGGCGTGCGCACCAGAGTGCCGTTCGAGCTGATCAGCATGATCTCCTGACCGGGCAACACCTGCAGCGCCGCCACGGCGGCGCCGTTGCGCTCGCTCGTCTGCAGGGCGATCACGCCCTGGCCGCCGCGGCCCTGGCGCGGAAACTCCTCGATGGGCGTGCGCTTGCCGTAGCCGGCCGCGGACGCGGTCAGCACACCGCCGTCGGCCACCACGATGAGCGCGATCAGCTCCTGGCCCTCCCCGAGCCGGATGCCGCGCACGCCGGCGGCGTCCCGCCCCATCGGTCGCACCTCCTCCTCGTGGAAGCGGATGGCCTTGCCGCCGCTCGAGACCAGGATGACCTCGCGCTCGCCGTCTGTGATCGCCACGCCGACCAGTCGGTCGTCGTCGTGCAGATCGACCGCGATGATGCCGCTGGCGCGAGGCCGCGAGAACGCCGCGACCGGCGTCTTCTTGACCGTGCCCTGACTGGTCGCCATGAACACGTAGTGCTGCTCGTCGTACTGCTTGATCGGCAGCAGGGCGTTGATCTTCTCGCCCGGCCCGAGCGGCAACAGGTTCACCATGGGCTTGCCGGCGGAGGCACGGCCGGCCTGCGGCAGCTCGTACACCTTCAGCCAGTACACCTTGCCGCGGTTGGAAAAGCACAGCACCGTGTCGTGCGTGTGGGCGACGAAGAGCTTCTCCACGAAGTCCTCGTCCTTGACCGCCGTGGCCGCCTTGCCCCGCCCGCCGCGCCGCTGGGTCTGGTACTCGGTGAGCGGCTGGCACTTGGCATAGCCGTTGTGCGAGAGCGTCACCACCACGTCCTGCGGCTCGATGAGATCCTCGGTGGTGAGGTTGAGGTGGTCGCGGTTGATCTCAGTGCGGCGCGCGTCGCCGTAGCTCTCGCGAACCTCGATGAGCTCCTCGCGGATCACCTGGGTGAGCCGCTCGGGACGGGCCAGGATGTCGTTGAGATCGGCGATGCGCGCGAGCAGCTCGCGGTACTCGCCGATGATCTTGCCCTGCTCGAGCCCGGTGAGGCGGTGCAGGCGCATGTCGAGGATCGCCTGGGCCTGGACCTCCGAGAGCCGATAGCCCGCCTGCGACAGCCCGCTGCCCTCGGGCAGCGTATTGGGACGCGTCGAGACCGTCCCGGCGCGCTCGAGAAGCTGCATGACCATCCCCGGCGGCCACGGACGGCCCATCAGGCCCGCGCGCGCCTCGGCCGGCGAGGCGGCGGCCCGGATGAGCGCGATCACCTCCTCGATGTTGGTGAGCGCGACGGCGAGCCCCTCGAGAATGTGGGCGCGATCGCGCGCCTTGGCGAGCTCGAAGATGGTGCGCCGGGTGACGACCTCGCGGCGGTGGCGCAGGAACGCCTCCAGCATCGCCTTGAGCGACATCAGCTTCGGCTGCCCGTCCTCGAGGGCCACCATGTTGATGCCGAACACCGTCTCCATCGGCGTCTGCGCATACAGGTTGTTGAGCACGACATCGGCGTTCTCGCCGCGCCTGAGCTCGATCACGATGCGCATGCCGTCCTTGTCCGACTCGTCCCTGAGGCCGTCGCCGGCGATGCCGTCGATGTGCTTCGCGCGCACGAGCTGCGCGATGCGCTCGATCAGGCGCGCCTTGTTGACCTGGTAGGGGAGCTCGGTGACCACGATCGCCTGGCGGTCGCCCCGGCCGATCTCCTCGATGGTCACCCGCGCCCGCACCGACAGCCGCCCGCGCCCGGTGCGATAGGCGGTGGCGATCTCCTGCGCGCCGTTGATGATGCCGCCGGTGGGGAAGTCCGGACCCGGCACGTGCTGCATCAGCGCCGCGAGCGCCAGCTGCGGATCCTCGAGCAGCGCCAGACAGGCATTGACGATCTCGGTGAGGTTGTGCGGCGGGATGTTGGTCGCCATGCCGACGGCGATGCCCGTCTGGCCGTTGACCAGCAGGTGCGGGATGCGCGTCGGCAGCACCGAGGGCTCGGTCTCGGATTCGTCGTAGTTCGGCGTGAAATCGACGGTATCCTTGTCGATGTCGGCCAGCAGCTCGTGCGCCAGGCGCGACATGCGCACCTCGGTGTAGCGCATGGCCGCGGGCGTGTCGCCGTCGACCGAGCCGAAATTGCCCTGGCCGTCGACCAGCAGGTAGCGCAGGGAGAACGGCTGCGCCATGCGCACGATGGTGTCGTAGACGGCTGTATCCCCATGCGGGTGATATTTGCCGATCACATCGCCGACGACGCGCGCGGATTTCTTATAGGGCTTGTTCCAGTCGTTGCCGAGCTCGCGCATCGCGTAAAGCACGCGCCGATGCACCGGCTTCAGCCCATCGCGCACATCGGGCAGAGCGCGCCCGACGATCACGCTCATGGCGTAGTCGAGGTAGGACTGCCGCATCTCGTCTTCGAGGCTGACCGGCAGGACTTCGAAGGCGATCTCAGACATGGGCCGGGACGGGATCTGATGCGGTGGTGAAACGGGCAGACATCGAGCTGGCGGACATCGGTTTTCGGGAAGGACTAAAACGCCAATGTTAGCACGAGCGGCGCATTCGGCGCTGCGCCGCGGCGGGATATGGTCGATAATGGGTTGCAACGCGGCCGGCGCTTCGGGCCGCGACTCGAAGGGTTCGTATGGCAACCGCAGCACACCATCCCGGCCCCGACGCCGGCGGCCGAAATGCCGAGCAGAGCGAGCTCGCCAAGTTCGATGCGCTCTCGGAGCGCTTCTGGGACGAGCACGGACAGTTCCGGCCCCTGCATCTGCTGAACCCGGTCCGGTTGCGCTTCGTGGCGCAGCGCTGCGCCCTGGCGGGCGCACGCGTGCTCGACGTCGGCTGCGGAGGCGGCCTGCTCGCCGAGGCGCTCGCGCGCGAGGGCGCCCGGGTCACTGCCATCGATCTGGCGCCGGGGATGATCGAGGTCGCCCGCATGCACGCCAGTGCCCACGGCCTCTCGATCGATTACCGGGTGGCCGCCGCCGAAGAGCTCGCCGGCACCGATCCCGGGGGCTTCGACGTGCTCACCTGCATGGAGATGCTCGAGCACGTGCCCCAGCCGGGCAGGATGCTCGCGACGCTGGCCTCATTGGTGCGACCCGGGGGCTCGGTGTTCGTTTCCACGCTCAACCGCAACCCGAAGTCCTTCCTTCTGGCCATCGTCGGGGCCGAATATGTCCTCTCGCTCCTGCCACGCGGCACCCACGAGTATGAGCGCCTCATCCGCCCCAGCGAGCTCGCCGCCTGGGCCCGCTCGGCAGGGCTCGGTGCGCGCGCCCTGGCCGGCATCTCGCTCAATCCCTTCACCGGATCCGCCCGTCTGACGGCGGACACGTCGGTGAACTACCTGGCGCACTTCGTGCGCGAATCGTCTCCCTAGCCGGCGAGCAGGCCGGCGAGCTCCTGCGCCTCGAGCGCCCGGAAGTGCCCGCGGGCGAGCGAGCGGTCCAGCACGAGCGGACCCAGTTGAGTGCGCATCACCCGGCTGACGAGCGCGCCCTGGCGCTCGAACAGTTGCCGCACCTCCTTGCCGCTGGCACCTCGCGCCGTGAGCGCGTACCAGCGGTTGGCGCCCTCGCCGCCGACGCTCTCGCAACCGAGCACCGCAAGGTGCCGGCCGCTGTCGAGCACCCCTCCCAGGACCCCCTGCCGCTGGGCTTCGCTGAGCTCGCCGCGAATCCTGACGCTGAAGCCGCTGACCCAACGGCGCACGCTTCGCTGTAGTTTCGAGGCGAGCTCGCCGTCGCCGCAGATCAGCTCCAGCCCCCCGTCGATCCGCGGCATGGGGCTGACCACCATGAAACGCCGCCCGGCGCGCTTCGGCAGGCGCGAGAGCAGCGGCACCGCGCCGGCCTCGTCCGTCGCGGGCCGGTCCAGGCTCTCGCCGGTGGAGCGATGGTAGATGAACGTGCGCCCGCCGCTTTGCGGCTCGCGCTGGCGGATGAGACGGCCGTCGAGACGCACCTGGTCTTCCGGGACGACTTTCATGCCGAGCGTGGCCGGCTCGCCGTTGACGGTCAGGCGTCCCGAGCGGATCCAATCCTCGACCTCGCGGCGCGAGGCGAGCCCGGCCTGCGAGAGCGCCTTCTGCAGCCGCTCGGGTGCGGCCGGGGGCTCGCTGCGATGAGCGGGGCGGTGGCGTCGCGCCCGCCTGGCCGACTCACTCGGCCGCATCGCCCGGCGCGGCGAGCATCTTGCGGGCCGGGGACTCCTGCGCGTCCAAAGCCTCGCCCTCACCCTCCTGCGCCGGATCCTCCCGCTCTCCGGTCAGGCCCTCGTCGCTGGAGTCGGTCTCGTCGTCGGCGGCGGCGGCCGCTGCCTCGGCTTCGACTTCGGCTTCGGAGCCGTCCGCATGCTCAGCGCCGTCCGCGCCGGTTCCCTCGCCGCCATGCGGCTCGGGCTGCGCGGCGGCGGCGGGCAGATCGAGCTCGAGGTTCGGATCGCCCACCGCCTTCAGCTCCGAGAGCGGCGGCAGCTGGTCCAGGCTCGTGAGGCCGAAGTAATCGAGGAAATCGCGCGTGGTGCCGAGGAGCTCGGGGCGGCCGGGCACGTCGCGGTGGCCGACGACCCGCACCCAACTGCGCTCGAGCAGGGTCTTGATGATGTTGGGATTGACGGCGACGCCGCGCACGTCCTCGATCTCCCCCCGGGTGATCGGCTGACGGTAGGCTATGAGGGCCAGCGTCTCCAGCAGTGCCCGCGAGTAGCGCGCCGGCCGCTCGGGCCACAGCCGCGAGACTTCCGCGGCGAGCTCGCGGCGCACCTGGATGCGCAGCCCCGAAGCGGTTTCCTTCAGCTCGATCCCGCGTCCGTCGTACTCGGCGGCCAGGGCATCGAGACATTCGCGCAGCGCCTGTTCGCTCGGGCGCGCCGACTCGTCGAACAGCTGCCCGAGCTCGTCGCGCTTGAGCGGCCGGCCGGCGGCCAGCAGCGCCGCCTCGATCACATTCCTCAGATAAAACTCACTCATCGGATGTCTCTTGCGGGGTTTCCTGGTGGTTTCCCACGGCACTTCCGTCCTCGCGACCAGGGGCTCCGGAGGGGTTTCCCGGTGCGCCTCCCTCTTCGTGACCGCGGATCCCAGAGGCTTCCCCCGGAGCACTTCCGTCGTCGTCGATGCGGGTCTCAGAGGACTCCCCCGCGGCACTTCCCTCTTCGTCGGCGCGGGTCTCGGCGAACTCCGGCCGCGGCTCGGTGTTGTCGGCGACGACGTGCAGGCTTCGACCGCGCGCGCCCGCACGCACGTGCAGCGGAGCGTAGGGCTCGGCCTGCACGATGTCGATCAGTCCCTCGCGCACCAGCTCGAGGACCGCCATGAACGTGACCGTCACCCCCATGCGGCCCTCCTCGGGCTTGAACAGGCGGATGAACTCCACGAAGCTCGATTGCTCGAGCGAGGCGAGAATGTCGCCCATGCGCTCGCGCACCGACAGCACCTCGCGCTGGATGTGATGGTGCGCGAACATCTGCGCGCGCACCACCACCTCCTGGAACGCCACCAGCATCTCCTTGAGCGTGATCTGCGGCAAGACCCGCGCCACCTTGCGGTCCCGCAGCTCCGCCCCGGCGGTCCAGTGATCGCGCTCCAGCCTCGGCAGCACATCGAGGTCTTCCGCGGCGCGCTTGAAGCGCTCGTATTCCTGCAATCGCCGCACGAGCTCCGCCCGCGGGTCTTCCTCCTCGCCGTCGCCGGAGGACTTCGGCCGCGGCAGCAGCATGCGGGACTTGATCTCCGCGAGCGTCGCGGCCATCACGAGGTACTCGCCCGCGAGCTCCAGTTGCAGCTCCTGCATCAGCTCGATGTACTTCATGTACTGGCGGGTGATCTCGGCGAGCGGAATATCCAGGATGTCGAGGTTCTGCCGGCGGATGAGGTACAACAGCAGGTCGAGCGGGCCCTCGAAGGCCTCGAGGAACACCTCGAGCGCCTGCGGCGGGATATACAGGTCGCGCGGCAGCACCGTGACCGGCTCGCCGTTGACGACGGCGAAGGGCATCTCCACCTGCTCCGGCCCGCTGTTATGGGCTTGCGGCTCACGCGGCGCATCGGGGGCATCGGCCGGTACGATCGACAATTCGGGCTTCGGATCCATGGCGTCTCAGTCGCTGCGCAGGTGCATGGCCCGGCGCACCTCTTCCAGCGTCGCCCGGGCCGCATCGCGCGCCTTCTCCGAGCCCTCGGCCACGATGTCGCGCAGCAGCTCGGGGTTCTCGAGGTACTCCTGCGCGCGGCGGCGCATCTCGGTGACCTCCGCGACGATCTTCTCGATGACCGGCTGCTTGCACTCGAGGCAGCCGATGCCGGCCGAGCGGCAACCCTCGGCCGCCCATTTGCGGGTGTCCTCGCCGGAGTAGATCTTGTGCAGATCCCACACCGGGCAGCGCTCGGGCTCGCCCGGGTCGGTTCGGCGCGCCCGCGCCGGGTCGGTCTTCATGGCCCGCAGCTTGCGCTCGACCGACTTCGGCTCCTCGCGCAGCTCGATGGTGTTGCCATAGGACTTGGACATCTTGCGTCCGTCCAGCCCCGGGACCTTGGGCGTCTCGGTGAGCAGCACCTGGGGCTCGGGCAGGATGGCGACGCCGGTACCCTCCAGGTGTCCGAGCAGGCGGTCGCGGTCGGCCACGGTCAGTCGGTTGTTGCTGTGCACGAGCGCGCGGCCGCGCTCGAGAGCCTGTTGATCGCCGGCCTCCTGAAACTTGCGCCGCAGCTGCCGGTACAGCGTGGTGTTGCGCCCGCCGAGGCTCTTGATGGCGCGCTCGACCTTCTCCTCGAAGTCCGGCTCGCGGCCATAGAGATGGTTGAAGCGGCGCGCGGTCTCGCGCGTGAGCTCGACATGCGCCACCTGATCCTCGCCCACGGGAACGTGCTGCGCGCGGTAGACGAGGATGTCGGCGCTTTGCAGCAGCGGGTAGCCCAAAAATCCGTAGGTCGCCAGATCCTTGTCCTGGATCTGCTCCTGCTGGTCCTTGTAGCTCGGCACCCGCTCGAGCCAGCCGAGCGGGGTGATCATGGACAGAAGCAGGTGCAGCTCGGCGTGCTCGGGCACGTGCGACTGGACGAACAGCGTCGCCACCCCCGGGTTGAGGCCCGCCGCCAGCCAGTCGATCAGCACCTCGTGAACGAACTCCGGCAGCCGGGTGGTGTCCTCGTAGCCGGTGGTCAGCATGTGCCAGTCGGCGATGAAGAAGAAGCACTCGTGCTCGTACTGCAGGCGCACCCAGTTGCGCAGCGCTCCGTGGTAATTGCCCAGGTGCAGCCGGCCCGTGGGCCGCATGCCGGACAGGACGCGGCCGCCGGGGTGAGGTGTGCTCATCGAAGCTGTTCTCGCATTCCTAAACGCCCAGTATACCGTGTTCGCCCGTGCTCCCGAGGATGGGGGACAAAGGTCCCTTGCCCACCCTGACGACCGTCGGCGGCGTCACGGACAGGTCAACCACCGTCGTCGGCTCCACGCCGCAATCCCCGCCGTCCAGCACCGCATCGATCTCATGCTCGAGACGCCGCTGGATCTCCCGCCCGGAGGTCAGAGGCGCCGCGTCGTCGGGGAGCATGAGCGTCGAGCTCATGAGCGGCTCGCCCAGAGCCTCGAGCAGCAGCCGGGGCACCGCGTGATCCGGGATGCGCACCCCGATGGTACGGCGCCGCTGGTGCTGAAGCCGGCGGGGCGTCTCGCGCGTGGCCTTGAGCAGAAAAGTGTACGGCCCCGGCAGGCAGCTGCGCAGCATGCGAAATTGCCAGGTCTCGATCCGGGCGAACCGCCCGACCTCGGCGAGGTTCGCGCAGACCAGGGTGAAGTGGTGCTGACGGTCGGCGCGGCGGATGCGCCGCACCCGCTCGATCGCCTGCGGCTCGCCCAGGTGCCAGCCCAGCGCGTAGCACGAGTCGGTCGGATAGGCGATAATGCCGCCGCCGCGCACGATGTCGGCGGCGATGCGGATCAGGCGGGCTTGGGGGGTGACCGGATGCAGCTCCAGGTACTGGCTCATGCGGTATGATACGCAGCCTTGACCGGAACCTGCGACCGCCACGGCGGATGAGCCCCACACCCAAAGCCACGATCGAAGAGATTCGCACCGCCCTGGAGCGTGCCTTCTCACCGCTGTCGCTGGAGGTTCTCGACGACAGCGCCCGCCACGCCGGCCATGCGGGAGCCCGATCAGGAGGACACTTTCGCGTGACCCTGGTGTCACGCTCATTCACCGGCCGGCGGCCGCTCGAGCGGCATCGCATGGTCTACGAGGCGCTCGCGCCGTTGATGGGTCAGGGCATCCATGCGCTGAACATCTCCGCCGCCGCGCCGCTTTCCGCGAAACAGCCCGCACCCTGACCGCCTGCCGGCGGGGGCGGGACGATTCTCATCCCTCTGCCCACCACAACCGAACGAGCCTCCCATGAAGCACCTAAGGATTCTCTGCCTCATCTGCGCCCTGGCGGGCCTGGCCGCTTGCCAGCCCAAGTCCCAGGCGCCGGGCAAAACCTCCACCCCGGTGGTGGCCACGGTCAACGGCGCACCGATCAGCCGGGACTTCTACGAGTTCTACATCAAAGGGGTCACCGGCCACGACTCGAGCGCGCTCACCCCGCGCCAGCGCGCCATGGTGCTCGACAGCCTGATACGCGCCCAGGCCGTGGCGCAGCAGGCGATGAAGGACGGCCTGGACAAGCAGCCCAAGACCGCCTCGCTCCTGAAACTCTCGCGCCTGCACATCCTCGAGCAGGCGGTCTCGGACAAATTCCTCTCCGGCAAGGCGCCGAGCGACGCGCAGCTTCAGGCCGAATACCAGGCCGAAGTGGCCCAGATGCCGAAGACCGAGTACCACGCCGAGCACATCCTGGTGAAGACCCAGGCGCAGGCCGAGAAGATCATCGGCGAGCTCGGGCACGGTAAGAAATTCACCGCGCTCGCCAAGAAATACTCCACCGATCCGACCAAGGCCAACGGCGGGGATCTCGGCTGGTTCACGCTCGATCACATGGTCAAGCCCTTCTCCGACGCCGTCGCTCAACTGAAGGTCGGCCAGTACACGCACCAGCCGGTACACACGCAATATGGCTGGCACATCATCAAGCTGCTCGGCACCCGGCCGCTCTCCGCGCCGCCGTTCGACAAGGTCAAGGACCGCCTGGTACACGTCGTCAAGGCCAAGCAGTTCCGGGCCTATACCGACACGCTGATCGGCAAGGACAAGGTCGTGACGTATCTCGACACTCAGACCGACAAGCCGACCAAGGGTCAGGAGGGCCCGCCGGCCATTCCCTCGCCGGCCGCTCCCGCTTCGGACAACGCGGGCTAGGCCGCGCGGCGGCCAACGCCGGCACCGAACGAGCCCCGGGTCGGCCGACCCGGGGCTTTTTCATTTACGGTGCCGCGCCAGCAGCCGCTTGAACGCCTCTTCGTCGAGCACCTCGATGCCGAGCTTGCGCGCTTTCTCGAGCTTCGAGCCCGGATCGGCACCGGCCACCACGTAGCGGGTCTTCTTCGAGACGCTGCCCGAGACCTTGGCGCCGAGCGCGGTGAGCGCCTCGCCCGCCTGCTCGCGGCTGAGCCCCTCGAGAGTGCCCGTGAGCACGAATGTCTGACCCGCGAGCGGCAGCTCCGTCGAAGACTTCTCGACCGGCGGCCAGGTGAGACCCGCCTTGCGCAGCCGTTCGAGCACCTTGCGATGCTCGTGCGAGGCAAAGAACGCTGCGACGTGCGCGGCCACCACCGGTCCCACGTCCGGCACGTGTTGGATCTCGTCCTCGGACGCGCTCATCAGCGACTCCAGTGTGCCGAAGTGCCGCGCGAGCGCCAGGGCCGTGGCCTCCCCCACCTCGCGAATGCCGAGCGCATACAGCAGCCGCGGCAGCGTCGTCCGTTTGCTGCGCTCGAGGGCTTCCACGAGGTTCGCGGCGGACTTCTCGCCCATGCGCTCGAGCCCGGCGAGCCGCTCCGCGCCCAGGCTGTACAGGTCCGCGGGCGAGCTGACGATACCCCCCTCGACCAACTGCTCGACGAGCTTCTCGCCGAGCCCCTCGATGTCCATCGCCCGGCGGCTCGCGAAATGCCGGATCGCCTCCTGGCGCTGCGCCGGGCAGGTGAAAGCGCCGGTGCAGCGGGCCACCGCCTCTCCCTCGGGCTTGATGACCGCCGAACGGCACACCGGACAGGTCCTGGGCAGCTCGACGGGGTGCGGCTGCGGATGCGGGCGGCGCTCCACGATCACGCGCACCAGCTCCGGGATGACATCTCCCGCGCGCCGGACCACCACCGTGTCGCCCTCGCGCACGTCCTTGCGGCGCACCTCGTCGAAGTTGTGCAGTGTCACGTTGCTGACGGTCACACCGCCGACGAACACCGGCTCGAGCCGCGCCACGGGCGTGAGCGCGCCGGTGCGCCCGACCTGGAATTCGATCGCCCGGACGCGGGTCATCGCCTCCTCGGCCGGAAACTTGTGCGCCAGCGCCCAACGGGGCGCGCGCGAGACAAACCCCAGCTTCCGCTGGTCGGCGCGCCGATCGACTTTGTAGACCACCCCGTCGATCTGGTAGGGCAGGCTCGCGCGCCGCCGGCCCATCTCCCGGTAGTACTCGAGGCAGCCTTCGGCGCCGCGCACGCGCTCGGAGTGCGGACAGACCGGCAGCCCCCAGGCCTTCAGCGCCCCGATCAATCCGCTCTGGCTTTCGGGGGGGTGCCAGCCCGAGACGACACCCAGTCCATAGAAATACACCCGCAGAGGCCGCGCGGCGGTGACGTTAGGATCGAGCTGACGAAGGCTGCCCGCGGCGGCGTTGCGTGGGTTGACGAACACCTTCTCGCCACGCTTCTGCGCCTCGCGGTTGAAGCGCTCGAAGCCGGCGACCGGCATGAACACCTCGCCGCGCACCTCGAGCACTCGCGGCGCCTCGCCGCGCAGCCGCAGCGGACAGGCGCGGATGGCACGCACATTGGCCGTCACATCCTCGCCCTTCACTCCATCGCCCCGGGTCGCCGCGCGATCGAGCGAGCCGTCGCGAAAGATCATGGTGACGGCGAGTCCGTCGAGCTTCGGCTCGGCGAAGTAATCGAGAGGTCCCTCGGCCGCCAACCGCTCGCGCGCGCGCCGGTCGAAGGCCAGCACGTCCTCGTCGGTGAATCCGTTGTCGAGCGAGAGCATCGGCACCTCGTGCACGACCTCGCCGAACTCGGTGCTCGGAGCACCCGCGACGCGTTGGGTTGGGGAGTCGGCGGTGACGAGCCGCGGATGCGCCGCTTCGAGGCGCTTGAGCTCCGCCATCAGCTTGTCGTACTCGGCGTCCGGGATCTCGGGGTCGTCGAGGACGTAGTAGCGGTAGTCGTGCCGGGCAATCTCAGCGCGCAGCGCGTCCAGGCGCGCCCGCACCGCGTCGGTCACGAGACGGTCTCACCGCCGGCGCTCGCCGTCAAGGCGGCGCGCAGCGTCTGGATGCTCTCGTCCGTCAACGCCTCGCCCTGCGCGTCCTGCAGCTCGCCCTGGAGCCGCTCGCAGAGGTTCTGCGCGACATCGACCAGCTCATCGAACGCCTGCTGTCCCGGCCGCGGGCCGGGCAGCACCACGAACAGGCTCAGACCCGGATAACGCTGCGAATCCATGGTATCGAGGTCGAAGGTTCCGGGCCGGGTGAGGGAGGCGGCACTCACGACGGCCCGACGCCCCTGGTCCGGCTTGTGAAAGATGTCGAACTTGCCGAGCAGGAACCCTTCCGCGCCGAGCGCCAGCCGCACGGCCCGCCCCGGGAAGCGCTCAGGGGGAGCCACCAGGCGCAGCGCCACGACCTGTCGCAATGCCTCCGGCGGCCAGCGCACGATGGGCTCCGCCGGCGCCAGCCCCTCCAGTGCAACGGTCTCTTCCAACGCCTGGGGCGCCGGAGCGTCCACCACCGCTTCGGTAAGCACCGGGAGTTCCGCCGTGGGGGATTCGTCGGGGCTCCCAGCGATGACCACGCGCCTCGCATCCCGCCCCGTCCCGCTCTCGGGCGAAGCGGCTTCGGCGAGACCCGGCTCGCCGATCCAGGGCTCGGCGGGATCCGCGCGGAACCCGCCGGGAAAGGATGCGTCGATCCGCTCCCCGGAAACCTCGCCGATGCGCTCCTCGCCGGACCACCCGCCCTCAGCGGTGGGCACCGTGGCGCTTTCGTCCCCGGAGAGGCTCTGCGCCGGCGCGTCCCGTCCGGCCGCTCGCGGCTGCCCGGTTGGATCCTCGCTCCGGCCATCCATGGCGGCGGCGTCCTGCCCGGCGCCGCCTGCGGCTTCGTAACCGAAGGTCTCGCAGACCCACGCATCCTGCGTGCCCGCCCGGCCCTCCGAGGTTGGATCGTCGCTCTGGCCATCCATGGCGGCAGGGCCCCGTTTCCCAGCGCTACTTGCCGCTTCGTGGCCGGGGGTCTCGCAGACCCACGCATCCTGAGTGCCCGCCCGGCCCTTCGCGCCTCGCCCTCTCGCCTGACGCGGCCGCCACCGCTCCCACAGTGCCAGCGCGAGGATGAACACCCCTCCCAGGATGAGCAGTGTCCAACGCAGCTTCGACACGACGAGCCCCCAGTGCATCAAACCGCGGCCAGCCGAACCGCCTCGTCCACATCCACGGCCACGAGCCGTGAGACGCCCGCCTCGTGCATGGTCACGCCGAGCAGTTGCGCGGCGAGCTCCATGGTGGTCTTGCTGTGGGTGATGAAGATGAACTGCACCCGCTGCGACATCTCGCGCACGATGTCGCAGAAGCGGCCGATGTTGGCCTCATCGAGCGGCGCGTCCACCTCGTCGAGCAGGCAGAACGGCGCCGGGTTCAGATCGAAGATCGAGAACACCAACGCCACCGCGGTGAGCGCCTTCTCCCCGCCCGAGAGCAGGTGGATGGTGCTGTTTTTCTTCCCCGGCGGGCGCGCCATCACCGCCACCCCCGCATTGAGCACATCCTCGCCCACCAGCTCCAGATACGCGTGTCCGCCGCCGAACAGGCGCGGGAATTTCTCCTTCAGGCCCGAGTTGATCTTCTCGAAGGTGTCCTCGAAGCGGCTGCGCGTTTCCTTCTCGATGCGCCGCATGGCCTCCTCCAGCGTCTCGAGCGCCGAGGTCAGGTCGGTGAACTGCCGGTCCAGGTACTCCTTGCGCTCGGTCTGCTCCTTGAGCTCGTCGATGGCCGCCAGGTTCACCTGACCGAGCTTGTCGATGCCGGCACGCACCTGCGCCAGGGAATCCTCCCAGGCCGGCACCTGCGCATCGGCGGGCAGGCCCTCCCGCACCGTCTCGAGCTCACAATGCGTCTCCATGAGCTGCTCGAGCAGCCCCTCGCGCCGGATGCGGTTCTCCTGGGCCGCGAGCCGCGCCACCTCCATCGCCTCGCGCGCGTGCTCGACGAGCCGCTCCGCCTGCGTGCGCCGCTCCTCGAGCGTGCGCTGGGCCGTGTCGGCCTCTTCCAACGCCGCGCGCGCCGCGGACAGATCCGCCTCCACCGTCACCCGTTGGGAAAGAGTATCGTCGAGTCGCGATTCGAGCTCGACAATCGGGGCATCGCCATCGGCGAGCTCGGTTTCGAGCTCCTCGCGCCGCTTCACGAGGTGGGAGCGTTGCTCGCCCATGCGCCCGAGACTCACGCCGATCGAGCTTTCCGCCGAGCGCCGCGCCTCGATCCGGATGAGCAGGTCGCGGGCGGCGAGCTGGGCCGCCTGGGCGCGCGAGCGCGCCGCCGCGAGCGCCTCCCGGCGCACCTCGCGCTCCTCCTCGAGCGCTTCCCGTTGGGTGTTGAGCTCCGCGACTCGCATCGCAGCCTGCTCGAGCGCCTCGTGAGCCTGGCTCAACGCCTCCTGCGCGGTGGCGAGCTCTCGCGAGAGCTCCTCGTGCTCCTCGTCGATGCGGGCACGGCGCTGCGCGGTCTGCTCCACTCGCGCGCGTGCCGCCTGTAGCTGACCGGCCACCTCGGCGTGACGGCGGTGCGCGGCCTGGATGCCGGCCTGCGCGCCATCGCGCTCGGCCTCGGCCGCGGCGAGCGCCTCGCGCGCCTGCGCCAGGCGAGTCTCGGCGGCGCGCACGCGATCCTCGGCGGCCGCGACATCGGCGCGCAGGCTCTTCAGGCGATGCTCGCGCTCGATGATGCCCGAATGCGGATCGACGCCGCGGCTGACACGCAGCCAGTGGCGGCCCAGCCACTCGCCGGTGCGGGTGATGACGGACTGGCCGGGCCCGAGCGTCGCCCGAATGTTGAGCGCGTCGGCCAGCGAATCGGCGGTGCGCACGCCGGCCAGTTGAGTCAGGGCCGCCGCCGGTCCCGACACCTTTTGCGCCAGGGTGCCGGCAGCCTCCCCGGGCGCCGGGGCGCTTTCTTCGATCAGCGCCATCTGCCCCTTGGCGAGCCGCTCCAGAGGTCCGACGAGCGCCTCGAGCCCCTCGACGCACACCGCTTCCAGGTAATCGCCCAGAGCGGTCTCGACCGCGCGCTCCCACCCCGGCTCGACGTTGAGCCGTTCGGCGAGCCGCGGGCGTCCGGCGAGGCCGGCGCCGGTGAGCCACTCGAGCGCATCTCCGGCGCTTGCCGAGAGCGCGGCCTTCTGCACCGCCTCGAGAGAGGTGCACTCGGCGCGCGAGTGCTCGCGGTCGCCGCGAGCCGCCTCGAGCTCCTTTTCCGCGGCGAGCTGCTCCGCGCGCGCGCCCTGGAGACGCTCGATGGCAAGCCGCAGGCTCTCCGAGAGCTTCTCACCGGCGGCGTGCGCCTCGGCCTCCTGGCCGGCGAGCAGATCGAGCTGCTCGCCCAGGTCCTGCGCGGCGAGCGCTTCGCGCTCGAGCGCGAGGCGCTCGGTCTGCCCCTGCAGGCGACGTAGCTGGTTCTCGAGCTGCTCGCCGCGCGCCCGCTCGACCTGGGTGGTGCGGTCGGCCGTGCCGAGCGCGCCGTTCAACTGCTCCCAACGCTCCTGCCAGGCGGCAAGCTCCCCCTCGCTGGTCTCGAGCGCCTGGGCCGCCGCCTGCTCGGCGCGCTGGGCATCCTCTAGCTGCGGCAGCGAGGCGGCGAGATCCTCGCGCACGGCGGCAAGCTCGCGCTCGTCGCGCTCGATGTGCGCGCTGAGATCGGCCAGCGTCGCGCTCGCCTGGGCGAGATCGGCGCGCTGGCGCTCGCGCAGCTCCCGCGTATGTTGGATCGCCTGCTCCAGACGGGTGATTTCCGAGCCGATCTCGTAGTGGCGGGCCTGCACGGCCGAGAGCCGCTCGCCGGCGGCCGAATGCTGCGCGCGCTGGCTCTCGATGGCCGCCTCGGCGGCTCGCTGGTCGGCGAGAGCGGACTGCATCTTGAGCTCGCACTCGCGGGTGGCGCTGTCGTGCACCTCGGCGCCGCTGTCGAGCTCGCGTATGCGCAGCGCCAGCAGCTCCGCGGTCAGGCGCCGCTCCTGCTCCTTCAACCCCTGATAGCGCCGTGCGGTGGCCGCCTGGCGCTGCAGGTGGCGGATCTGCTTCTCGATCTCGTCGCGCACGTCCTGAAGCCGCTCGAGGTTCTCGCGCGTATCGGAAATGCGGCTCTCGGTCTCGCGGCGGCGCTCCTTGTAGCGGGAGATGCCGGCGGCCTCCTCGACGAAGGCGCGCATGTCCTCGGCCCTGGCCTCGATGATGCGCGAGATGGTGCCCTGCTCGATGATGGCGTAGCTGCGCGCGCCGAGGCCCGTGCCGAGGAACAGATTGGTGATGTCCTTGCGCCGGCAGCGCGCCCCGTTGATGTAGTAGCCCGAGGAGCCGTCGCGCGAGACCTGGCGCCTCAGGGAGATTTCGTTGTAGCTGGCGTAGGCGCCGCCCACCTTGCCGTCGGAGTTATCGAATATCAGCTCGACCGCGGCGGTGCCGACCGGCTTGCGGGCCGAGGAGCCGTTGAAAATCACGTCCGCCATGTTGTCGCCGCGCAGGTGCTTGGCCGAGAGCTCTCCCATCACCCAGCGCACCGCGTCGATGACGTTCGACTTGCCGCAGCCGTTGGGCCCGACGACGCCGGTGAGATTGCTGGGAAAGCTGACTTGGGTGGGGTCGACGAAGGATTTGAAGCCGGCGAGCTTGATCTTGGTCAGCCGCATCTACTGTGTCTTCCGTTGTCTTCTCTTGAATGGCCGCCGCTGGAATCGGCGCGATGACCGCCGCAGCGAGCGCGGCTAGTGTAGAGTAAATGCCCATGCCCTCACAGCCTAGCGCCGCCATCGAGACCTTCCCCAATCCGTGCCCCGGGCGGGACTACACCATCCGCATGCGCATCCCGGAATTCACGTGCCTGTGCCCGCGGACCGGCCAGCCGGACTTCGCCACCCTGGAGCTGGCCTATGTGCCGGACGGCAAGTGTGTGGAGCTGAAGTCCCTGAAGCTCTATATCTGGTCCTTCCGCGATCGGGGTGTTTTTCACGAGGCGGTGACCAATGAAATCGCCGACTACCTCGCCGGGGAGCTCTCGCCACGGTTCCTGCGGCTCGAGGCGCGCTTCAAGGTGCGAGGCGGCATTTATACCCGCGTGATCGTCGAGCGGCGCCAGAGTGGATGGGCCGGCACAGTGCTTTGACGCGGGAGGCCTGACGCGGCTTCGATCCGCGCCGGCGACCGCCCCCGGGACCGGCTGCGAGGGGCATTGGCGTGCGCCCTTCCCGGGCCTCCCCTAAGTCCTTAATCTTCAGTCATCTTTTCATCTGTACAGGGCCTAGCGCGCCGGTATAATCGCGCGTCCTGCACGAGGCTTAATGCTTTAGGAGCAACAGATGCCGGCCAAAAAACCCGCGCCGAAGGCTGCGAAGGGTAAAAGGGCCGCACCCGGCAAACCCGCAGCGAAATCCGCCGCTAAAAAGTCCGCGGCCCGCAAACGTGCTGCCGATCACAAGGCGGCCCCACAGGTTCACCACAAAGCGGCGGCTGCAGCGCGGGAAACCCGCCGCGCAGCCCCCCACGCCCCCCATTCCCGCATGACGGACACAGTCGAAGAAACCCGCAAACCCGGCGCCCAGGCGCCCGCCCCAGCCAAATCCCCGGCAATCCCCGCCAAGGCGCGCACCGCGCCCGTGAGCAGCCCCGCACCGGATGGCGAGGAGGCCGCCGAGACGGCAGAGCCGGGGAGCCTGCTCGCAGGTCCGCGCAACGTACAGCCGTATATCCGCAAGAGCGGCGAGCAGTACATGAGCAAGGAGCAGCTCGATCACTTCCGCAACATCCTCAACAGCTGGAAGCGCGACCTCATGGTCGAAGTCGACCGCACCGTCTCGCACATGAAAGACGAGGCGGCCAACTTTCCCGACCCCTCCGACCGGGCCACCCAGGAAGAGGAGTTCAGCCTGGAGCTGCGCACGCGCGACCGCGAGCGCAAGCTGATCCGCAAGATCGATGAGGCCCTCAAGCGCATCGAGGACGGCTCGTACGGCTACTGCCTGGAGACCGGCGAGGAAATCGGCATCAAGCGGCTGGAAGCCCGCCCCGTGGCCACCCTCAGCATCGAGGCTCAGGAGCGCCGGGAGAGGCGCGAGAAGCAGTACGGCGACCGCGACGACCGCTATCGCTGAAGCCCCGGGAGCCGCCTATAGGGGCCGCTTCGCCCCCTCCCCCACGGGGTCGCTGCACCTCGGCTCACTGCTCGCCGCCACCGGCAGTTTCCTCGACGCCCGCCACCTAAGCGGTGAATGGCTGCTGCGCGTGGAGGACCTGGACTCGGACCGGGTGGTTCCAGGCAGCGCCGATGCCATCCTGAGGACGCTGGAGGCCTTTGGGCTTCACTGGGACGGCGAAGTCCAATACCAGAGCCGGCGCACCGCCGGCTACGCCGAGGCGCTGGCCGACCTGCGCGCCCGGGACATGACCTTCGAGTGCAGCTGCTCCCGCCGCGAGCTCGCGAGCGACGCCTGTCCATCCGGACGCTACCCCGGCACCTGCCGCTCCGGTCCCCGCCGCCGAGGGGCCACGGCGACGCGCTTGCGCATGACCGATGAGCCGATCGCCTTCGAGGACCGCTTTCAGGGGCCCATCGAGCTCCCGGCCGGCTCGCTTGGCGATGTGATCGTCCGTCGCCGCGATGGAATATTCGCCTACCAGCTCGCCGTGGTCGTGGATGACGCCCAACAGGGCATCACCGACATCGTACGCGGCGCGGATTTGCTGGAGAGCACCGGCTGGCAGATCGCGCTGCAGCGTTCGCTCGGCCTGTCCACGCCGCGCTACGCCCACCTGCCGCTGCTCACCGAGCCCGGGGGTGCCAAGCTCGCCAAGGCCCGCCGCACCGTGCCGCTCGATCCGGCACGTGCCGGCGAGCAGCTCTCGACGGTGCTCGGGCTGTTGAGCCAGGACCCGCCGCGGGCGCTCGCCGGCGCACCTCCGGCGGAACTGCTCGCCTGGGCGATCGGGCATTGGAACCCCGGCGCCTTCCGGCTGACGCGGCGGATCGAGCTGGCGGATTAGCCCCTCGAAGAAACGGGGCCCGCTCTGCGGACAGAGCGGGCCCCGTCGGATGCACCGGGTCGGTGTCTATCTACGCGGCATCCACATCCCGCATCGAGAGCCGGATACGGCCCTGGCGGTCGACCTCCAGCACCTTCACGCGGATGACGTCGCCCTCCTTGAGCTTGTCGCTGACGCGCTCGACGCGCTCGTTGGAGATCTGCGAGATGTGCACCAGGCCGTCGCGGCCCGGCAGGATGGTCACGAACGCGCCGAAGTCCATCAGGCGCGCCACCTTGCCCTCGTAGATCCGGCCGACTTCCACATCGGCGGTGATCAGCTCGATGCGCCGCTGCGCCTCCCGGCCGGCCGTGCCGTTGACCGAGGCGATCTTCACCGTGCCGTCGTTCTCGATGTCGATGGTGGTGCCGGTCTCCTCGGTGATCTGGCGAATCACCGCTCCGCCCTTGCCGATGACGTCGCGGATTTTCTCCGGATCGATCTTCAGCGTGATGATGGACGGCGCCCATTCGGACATGTCGGCGCGGGGCGAGCTGATGACCTTGTTCATCTCGCCGAGGATGTGCAGGCGGCCCTCGCGCGCCTGCTCGAGCGCGGCCTTCATGATCTCGGGCGTGACGCTGTCGACCTTGATATCCATCTGCAGCGCGGTGACGCCGTCCTTCGTGCCGGCCACCTTGAAGTCCATGTCACCGAGGTGATCCTCGTCGCCGAGGATGTCGGTCAGCACCTTGTAGCGGCCGCCCTCCAGGACCAGGCCCATGGCGACGCCCGCCACCGGCGCCTTGATCGGCACGCCGGCGTCCATCAACGACAGCGAGGCGCCGCACACGCTCGCCATGGAGCTCGAGCCGTTGGACTCCAGGATCTCCGAGACGATGCGGATGACATACGGGAACTTCGCCATGTCGGGCATCATGGCCTTCACGCCGCGGCGGGCGAGATTGCCGTGGCCGATCTCGCGGCGCTTGGGCGAGCCCATCATGCCCGTTTCACCGACCGAGAACGGCGGGAAGTTGTAGTGCAGCATGAACGGCTCGCGACGCTCGCCCTCCAGGGCGTCGATGATCTGCGCATCCCGGGTCGTGCCCAGCGTGGTGACCACCAGCGCCTGGGTCTCACCGCGGGTAAACACCGCCGAGCCGTGGGTGCGCGGCAGGACGCCGACCTTCACGGTGATCGGGCGCACCGTCTTGCAATCGCGCCCGTCGATGCGCGGCTCGCCGTTCAGGATCCGCTGGCGCACGATGTCGCTCTCGAGCTTGAACAGGACCGCGTCGACCTGCTCGGAGGTCCACTTGGGGCTCTCGCCACCGGCGAGCGCGCTGGTCGCCTGCGTCTTGACCTCCCCGATGCGCGCATAGCGCTGCTGCTTCTCGGTGATGGTGTAGGCCTGGGCGAGCGCCTCGCGCGCCTGCTGCGCCACGGCGCCGGTGAGCTCGGCGCTCTCGGCCGGCGGCTGCCAGTTCCAACGCGGCTTGCCGGCCTCCCGGGCGAGCTCGCCAATGGCCCGGATGGCCACCTGCATCTGCTCGTGGCCGAACACCACCGCGCCGAGCATGACCTCTTCAGACAGGCCATCGGCCTCGGATTCCACCATCATGACACCGTGCTCGGTGCCGGCGACGACCAGGTTCAGCTGAGACTCGGCGAGCTGCGGGGCGGGGGGATTGAGCAGATACTGGCCGTCCTTCCAGCCGACGCGCGCCGCGCCGATCGGTCCCTTGAACGGAAGGCCAGAGAGCGTCAGCGCCGCCGAAGCGCCCAACATCGCGGGAATGTCGGAGTCGATCTGCGGGTCGAGTGAGACGACCGTGGCCACCACCTGCACATCGTTGTGAAAACCATCCGGAAACAGCGGCCGGATCGGCCGGTCGATCAGACGCGAGGTGAGCGTCTCTTTTTCCGTCGGGCGGCCTTCGCGCTTGAAAAACCCGCCCGGGATGCGCCCGGCCGCATAGGTCTTCTCGACGTAATTGACCGTAAGGGGGAAGAAATCGCGGCCCGCGGCGGCCGTCTTCTGCGCACACGCGGTGACCAGCACCACCGTGTCGCCCATGGAAACGCGCACGGCGCCTTCGGCCTGGCGGGCGAGCTCACCGGTTTCAATGGTGACCGTGTGGGGGCCGTAGGAAAATGACTTGCTGACAACGCTCAAGCTTCGGTCCTCGTGATAGGTTCGGGCAGAGACACCAGTGAGAAAAATAAAGGGCCGCGCAGTGCGGCGGCCCCCTGGTGTCGTTAGCGGCGCAGCCCCAGGCTCTCCACCAACTCCTGGTATTTCTGCGGCTTCGTCGCCTTGAGATAGTCGAGGAGCTTGCGGCGCTGGTTCACGAGCTTGACGAGCCCGCGGCGCGAAGAGTGATCGCCCTGATGCGCAGTGAAATGCGCGCCCAGGCCGCTGATGCGCTCGGAGAGCAGCGCGACCTGAACCTCGGGGGAACCGGTGTCCGCGGGCCCGCGCTGGTATTGCGACAGAATCCCGCTCTTTTTCTCGGTGGTTAAAGCCATTGCACAATGGTCCTAAATAACTGCATCAGGTGCCTTTGAGTAAGCGCGGGATTGTACCCGGTGAGACGCCTTCGCCACAAGTTTGCGCGCCCCGTCGCGACTCATTAGCGCTATGCTGTGCGGGCCATGGTTCGATCGACCCTCATCGTCATGGGCGGCGCATTGGCGCTCGCGGCCTGCTCGAGCCTGCCGGCGCCACGGCCGCACAACCTCGTCGCAACGCCGGCGGGCTGCGTCCGCGGCGAGGACAGCCTCTTTTCCTCGAACAGTCCGTGCATGCGCTTTGGCCGGTCGTACTCGCGACGGCAGATCCGCCAGACCGGCCATACCAATCTGGCGCGGGCGCTGCAGAGCCTCGACCCGGCCATTACCGCCGTCGGGCGCCCGTGACGGGGGGCGCCTCGGGCGCCGCTGAACCGGGGCTCGCTCCCGCGCGAGCCCCGCGGGACCCTTGGCGCGCGGCGCATCAGGAAAACAGCCTCTTTGGCCGCACGCTCCCGTGACCGTCGCTCTCTCCGAGGCCAAGGAAGCGCTCCTGCTCGTACAACCTGACCTTGCCGGCGGCGCCACTTGCGCCCTCGAGCGGCACCGGCTGGCCATGGCGGATGCGCACGGCCTGCCAGGCCTCGAGACGCACCGCCGGCAGGTGCGCAAGCGGCCAGTCCGCCGGCAAAATTCTCGGCAGCTCGCCCCGCTCGCAGGCGAGCGCGATGGTCTCCAGGGTCTGCATCGGCTCCTGATCGAAAGGCTCGACGCTCGTGCGCCGCAACGCCGTGACGTGACCGCACGTGCCCAGCGCCCCGGCGATGTCCTCGGCGAGTGTGCGCACGTAGGTGCCCTTGGAGCAGTGCGTCGTGAGCTCGATGGACTCGTCCCGCCGGCCGAGCAGCCGCAGCTCGAAAATCTCGATGGGACGCGCCTCGCGCTCGACCTCGATCCCTGAGCGGGCCAGCGCGTACAGCGGCCGGCCTTCGTGCTTCAGGGCCGAGTACATCGGGGGAACCTGGCGCCCCGGCCCCAGAAATCCCTCGAGCACGGCCTCGATCCGCCCGGTCGCGAGCCGCGGCACGGCCGAGCGCTCGATGACCTCGCCCTCGCGGTCGCCGGTGGCCGTGCGCACACCGAGTCCGATCGTGAACCGATAGTGCTTGCGGCTCGAGAGAATCTCCCCGGCGATCTTGGTGGCCTCATCGAGACAGATCGGCAGCATGCCGGTCGCCAGCGGGTCGAGGCTGCCGGCATGACCGGCCTTTGCCGCCTTGAGGAGCCGGCGCACGCGCTGCAGCGCGCCGTTCGACGACAGGCCCTCGGGCTTGTCGAGCAACACGATGCCGGTGGGCATGGGGAGCCCGTGCCCCCTAGGGAAGCTTGTGTTTGGACTGATCCTGCGCCACCGCCCGATCGATCAGGCCTGTGAGCCCGGCGGCTTTCTCGGCGGTATCATCGAACACGAACTCGAGCCGCGGCGCGTGCCGCAGCCCGAGCGCGCGGCCGACCTCCCCGCGCAGGAATCCCCCCGCGTGGATCAGGCCGCGACGCACCTGCTCGGCCGGGTGCGTGGAGGCGAAGGGAACGAAGAACACGCGGGCGAGCCCCATGTCGGCCGAAAGACTGACCGCGGTGATGGTCACGTTGCCGACACGCGGATCCTTCACCTCACGGGCGATCAGCGCCGCGAGCACCCGCTGAAGCTGCGCCTCGATCTTGCGCCCCCTGGAGCTGACCTGACTCATGAGCGCCACTCAGAGGGTACGGGCGACCTCGATGCGCGCGAAGCACTCGATCTGATCGCCCTCGCGCACGTCCTGGTAGTTCTTCACGCCGATACCGCACTCGGTGCCGGCGCGCACTTCGTTGACGTCGTCCTTGAAGCGGCGCAGCGACTCGAGCGCCCCTTCGAAGATGACCACGTTGTCGCGCAGCACGCGGATCGGATTGTTGCGCCGCACGAAGCCCTCGCTCACGAGGCAGCCCGCGACCACGCCGAACTTGCTGGAGCGGAACACCTCGCGCACCTGCGCCACGCCCACGATCTGCTCCTTGATCTCCGGACGCAGCAGCCCCGTCATCATCTGCTTCACGTCGTCGATGGCTTCGTAGATGATGCTGTAGTAGCGCACTTCGACGCCGGTTTCCTTCATGGCCTCGCGCGCGCCGGAATCGGCGCGAACGTTGAAGCCGATGATGAGCGCCTTGGAGGCCGCCGCGAGCTGCACGTCCGAGACGGTGATGCCGCCGAGACCGCTGGCGACGAGTTTGACCTGAACCTCGTCGGTCGAGAGCTTGGCGAGCGCCTCGCACAGCGCCTCGACGCTGCCCTGCACGTCGCCCTTGAGCACGACGGAGACGACTCCGGCCTTCTCCTCGGTCATCTGCGAGAACACGTCTTCGGAACGCGCCGCCTGACGGGCGAGCTTCACATCGCGGAACTTGCCCTGGCGATACAGCGCCACTTCGCGCGCCTTGCGCTCGCTCTCGAGCGCCAGGATCTCATCTCCGGCGTTCGGTGCGCCGGACAGGCCCAGCACCACCACCGGCATGGACGGCGGCGCCTCCTTGACCGGCTGGCCGTTCTCGTCGAACAGCGCGCGCACGCGGCCGAACTCCGGGCCGGCGATGATCGGATCGCCGAGGTGCAGCGTGCCTTTCTTCACCAGCACGGTGGCCACCGCACCGCGGCCCTTCTCCACGCTCGACTCGATCACCACGCCGGTGGCGAGCCCGGCGCGCGGAGCCCGCAGCTCGAGCACCTCCGCCTGGAGCAGCACCGCCTCCAGCAGGTCATCGATCCCCTGCCCGGTGTGGGCCGAGACGTTGACGAACATGTTCTCACCGCCCCACTGCTCGGGGATGACCTCCTGCTTGGCGAGCTCGGTGCGCACCCGCTCGGGGTCGGCATCGGGCTTGTCGATCTTGTTGACCGCCACCACGATCGGCACCCCCGCGGCGCGGGCATGCTGGATCGCCTCGATGGTCTGCGGCATGACGCCATCGTCGGCCGCCACCACCAGGATGACCACGTCGGTCGCCTTCGCGCCGCGCGCGCGCATGGCGGTAAAGGCCGCATGGCCCGGTGTGTCGATGAAGGTCACCACACCCTTGGGCGTCTCGACGTGGTAGGCGCCGACGTGCTGCGTGATGCCGCCGGCCTCGCCGGAGGCCACCTTGGTGCGCCGGATGTAGTCCAGGAGCGAGGTCTTGCCGTGGTCGACGTGACCCATCACGGTCACCACCGGCGGACGGGATTCGAGCTTGCCCTCCTCCGCAGCCGCGCCCTGCAGATCCGCCTCGATCTGGTTCTCCTGCAACAGTTTCGGCGTGTGTCCCATTTCCTCCACGACCAGCACCGCGGTGTCCCGGTCGAGCGGCTGATTGATGGTGGCCATGACGCCAAGACTCATCAGCGCCTTGATGACCGCTGTCGCTTTCACCGCCATCTTCTGGGCCAGCTCGGCCACGCTGATCGTCTCGCCGATGCTCACCTCGCGCACCACCGGGGCGGTGGGCTTCTCGAAGCCGTGGCGGCCTTCGCCCGAGCTCGGCATGGGGCGTGACTTGGCATGGCGCTTTTTCTTGAAGCGCGAGCTGACATCCGTGGCGACGTGAAGCTCTTCCCGCCCGTAGCGGGTATGCCGATCGTCGACCGCGGGCTTGCCGCGCGTGGGTGCCGGCGGGGGCGTGGGCGCCGGCGGGGCCTGCGGCTCGGGCGCCTTGCCCTGCTGCGGCGGCACAGCCTTGACCTCCTCCTCGGTGGCCCGCTCGCGCTCTTCGCGCACCTGGCGATCCTGCTCCTCCTGGGCGCGCTGCTCGGCCTGACGCCGGGCCTCGTCCTGGGCGTGCTTGCGGGCCGCTTCCTCTTCCTCGATGCGGCGGCGATTCTCCGCTTCCAGGCGCTCGTTCTCGCGGCGCTCGTGCTCGCGTCGCTCGGCCTCGGCACGCTCAGCCTCGGCGCGCTCGGCCTCCTCGCTCTCGCGCCTCTTCTGCTCGAGCTCGTCGTGCTGCTTGCGGGCCTGCTCCTCGAGCACATCCCGCTTGATGTAGGTGCGCTTGGTGCGCACCTCCACGCTCACGGTGCGGGAGCGACCCTGGGCACTCGCGAGCTTCAGCTCGCTCTGAGTCTTGCGCTTGAGGGTGATGCGGCGGGGTGCGGCGTCGCCTTCGGCCCCGGCGCCCATCCCATGGCTGCGGCGCAGATGGGTGAGCAGCTCGAGCTTGGCATCATCACTGATGCGGTCCTCGGGCCCGCTGACCTGGATGCCGGCCTGATCGAGCTGCACGAGCAGACGATCCACAGGCACTTTCAGCACCTCGGCGAACTGGGCTACCGTCACTTGCGCCATGTCTCGTGCACCCCTGTCAGTGGCTGGACGCGAACCAAGGCGCCCGCGCAGTCATGATGAGCTTGCCGGCCTCTTCCGGGGCCAGGCCGTCGATGTCCGAAAGGTCATCCACCGACTGCTCGGCCAGATCCTCCCGCGTGCGCACGCCGCGCCGCGCCAGCGCCAGCGCCAGATCCGGGCTCATTCCCTCGAGCAGCAGCAGATCGTCGGCCGGCATCGCCTGCTCCAGAGACTCCTCGCTGGCGATGGCCTGGGTGAGCAGCACGTCGCGCGCGCGGTTGCGCAGCTCCTTGACGATCTCCTCGTCGAACTCGGCGATGGAGGCGAGCTCGGCCTGCGGCACATAGGCGATTTCCTCGATGGTCGAGAACCCCTCCTGCGCCAGGATGGTGGCGACGTCCTCGTCGACGTCGAGCTGCTTCATGAAAAGCTGCACGAGCGTCTTGGCCTCCGTGTCGCTCTTGGCCTCGGCGTCCGACTCCGTCATGACATTGAGCTCCCAACCGGTGAGCTGGCTCGCCAGACGGATGTTCTGTCCGCCGCGGCCGATCGCCTGGGAAAGCTTATCTTCGGCAACTGCGATATCCATGCTGTGGGAATCCTCGTCGACGACGATGGAGAGGACCTCCGCCGGCGACATTGCATTGATGACGAACTGCGCCGGGTTCTCGTCGTGGGGAATGATGTCCACCCGCTCGCCGGAGATCTCGTTGGACACGGCCTGGACACGCGAGCCGCGCATGCCGACGCACGCGCCCACCGGGTCGATACGCGGGTCGGTGCTGCGCACGGCGATCTTGGCGCGCACGCCCGGATCGCGCGCCGCCCCGAGGATGTGGATCAGACCCTGGCCGACCTCGGGCACCTCGAGCTTGAACAGCTCGATCAGGAACTCCGGCG
>OBLK01000102.1_pt1 | contig 32968 bp, 29 predicted proteins | sample 1518871 | NCBI WGS metagenome assembly OBLK01 (sample SAMEA2464837, study PRJEB22497) | soil metagenome | biome: Grassland; feature: Farmland; material: Clay | place: Australia | collected 2013-02-01 | depth 0.8 m
AGCTCAGACCCAACATTCGTGAGCTATCACCCGACAACAGCTGCGGAACCCGGGCGTAGCGGGCACCGTCGGCACCGACGGCACCACCGGCTCGGCCGAGGTGCCGCTTCGGGTCCACGTGCGGCCCTGGGCCAGAGACGACCTCGACCGCAGCGGCTTCGTCGTCGCCGCCCAGACGCTGCGCCGGCAGCAGACCGAGCGCCGGGACGCGATCGCGGTGCTGATCATCAGCGGGATCGTCACGATGATCGCCGCCGCGGTGGGCATCTGGCTAACCGCGGGGCGAGCCCTGCAGCCGCTGCGCCAGCTGACCGCGACCGCGGACGAGATCGGCCGCTCGGCCGACCTGTCCAGGCGGCTGCCGGCCGCGCCGCACGGCGACGAGCTCGGCCGGCTGACCGCGAGCTTCAACGCCATGATGGCCAGGCTCGCCGACGCCTACCGGCGGATGGCGTCCGCGCTCGCCGCGCAGCAGCGTTTCACCGCCGACGCCTCGCACGAGCTGCGCACCCCGCTGACCACGATCCGCAGCAGCGCCGGCTTTCTGCGCAACCACCCGGACGCCGACGCCGCCGACCGCGCCGCGGCGCTGGCCGACATCGACGCCGAGGGCGACCGGATGAGCCGGCTCGTCGATGACCTGCTGACCCTGGCCCGGGCGGACAGCGGCCAGCGGATCGAGCACGCTCCGGTCGACCTCGGCTCGCTGGCCCAGCAGGTGTGTAGGCAGGCCGCCGCCCAGCACCCGACCCGCCAACTGCACTGCCCCGGCGCACCGGTCACCGTGATCGGCGACTCGGATGCGCTGCGCCGGCTGCTGTGGATCCTGGTCGACAACGCCGTCGCCCACACCGCAGACGGCGGCAACATCTGGGTCGTCGTCGCCGGGCACGCGCGCGGCGCGACCGTGCAGGTTTCCGACGACGGCCCCGGCATCCCGGCCGGCATGCAGGAGCGGATCTTCGAACGCTTCGTGCGGGCCGACCGGTCGCGCGGTCGAGGCGGCACCGGCCTGGGCCTGTCGATCGCGCGCTGGATCGTGCACGCGCACGACGGCGAGATCAGGGCCTCCAACCACGAACGCGGCGGCGCGAGCTTCGTCGCCGAGTTGCCCGCCCGGCCGGAGCCGCCGACCGCGCCGCTGCGGCCTTCATCGAATTCTTAGAAGCGGCCAACGGGCCGCTCACCGGCGCGCGCCAGGCTTGACCGCATGACCCGCAGTCGAGCCGAGGTGCTCTTCGTGCTGCTGACCCTGCAGGCGGCGCTGGCCCTGCTCGGCGCGGTGGGACTGCTGCTGTTCATGGGCAGCGCGCTGTACCTGGCCGGGTCGGTGCTCAAGGGCACCGTGCTGTTCGTGCTCGCCACCAAGATCGTCCGTGGCCGGGAGTGGGCGCTGGTGCTGACGATCGCGGTGGAGTGGGTGGCGTTGCTCGCGGTGTGGGCCGGCGTGCTGCTGGGGCTGCTTCCCATGTTCACCCCGAGCATGACGATGACCGGGCTGCTGACCGAGGTCGGGCTGCCGGTCGCCGTCATGTGGCTGTGCGCCACGCAGCTGGCGTCGACGCGGCCGTGGTGGCCTTCCCACCGGCCGGTCCGGCACCTGCCGCCGACCGCACCGCTGCCGGCCCCGTGGGTGTCGCGATGAACCCGGTCGAGTCGCTGCTGGCAGGCATCTCCCCCGAGCACGTCGCCGGTCTGGTCGCGGGGCTGCTGGCGATCGTGTGGTTGACCGCGTCCAGGTGGCTGGCCAGCGCACCGGGCCCGGTCGAGCGCTGGGCCGCGGCGCTGCTCGCGATCACCGCGGCCGTGCACCTCGCGCTGCCGCTCGGACACCAGCACGGCGGTCCGCTGCTCGCCGTGGGTTTCGTGGTGTGCGGCGCGGGCTTCGGCTGGCTGGCCGGACGGGCCCGAAACGGCCGGCGTTGGCGGCTGGCGTCGGCGTTGCTGTCGGTGGCGACGCTGGTGGCCTACCTCGCCTCGGTCGGCGGTGGCGAGGAACCCGACCAGGTCGGGCTGGCCACGGCGCTGGTCGAACTGGCGATCCTCGGCCTGGCGATGGTGCCGGCGCCGGCCGCGGGCCGGCGCCCGGTCGCCAGGCTCGCCGGCGCCGCAGCCACCGTCACCGCGACGTTCCTGGTCGGCGCGTTCACCTGGGCGGCGGCGTTCGCCGGCCACGCCGAGACCACCCCGGAACCGGACGCGTCGAGCACGTCCGCCGCCGCGAGCACGGACGGGGCCGAGCACCACCATGAGCACGCCAGCCGGGCGCAAGCCGGCGTCCTCATGCGGCCGGGTGCGGCCGCCCACCACGCCACCGCCGGCCAGCAGCGGGCCGCCGCCGACCTGGCCATCGCGACCACGGCCGCGGTCGCCCGCTACGCCGACATCGACGCCGCGCTCGCCGACGGCTTCGAGCTGGGCTTGCAGAAGAACGGCACCGACGTGCACATCGAGAACCCGGCGCACAAGTCGGACGGGCGCATCCTCGACCCGCAACGCCCGGAGATGCTCGTCTACGCCATCCAGGGCGGCCGCGCCTCGCTGCTGGGCGTCGTCTATGTCATGGAGCAGGCCGGCCGTCCCGGCCCGGCGCCCGGCGGCCCGATCACCCGCTGGCACGCCCACAACGTGTGCGTCACCGCCCTGCCGCCAGGCCTTGGCATCGTGACGCCGTTCGGCAACTGCCCGCCGTTCTCGGTGGCCATCGGCACCTACGAGATGATGCACGTCTGGGTCGTCGACAACCCGAACGGCCCGTTCGCCGAGGGTCTTGACGCCCGGACCGCCCTCGCCCACGTCGACCGGGCCGGCCTGCCGTACCAGCGCTGAGCGCCGTCCCCGAACGAGCAACGGTGAACAGATAACGGGACCTCTCACAACCGCGTCACCCGTTGACGTGCCCAGGACGCGTGGGTAGCGTCGGCCGGGCACCGTCACCGGTCGTGATCGGGAGGTAACCCGATGTCCGGACGTCGCGCCCTACTCACCCTGGCCACCCTCGCCCTCGCGTGGACGCCGATCGAGGCCACCGCAGTGCCGCCACCGACCGTCCCGCCGCCGGCTGAGCACGGCTGGATCACCTCGACCCTTCAGCACATGACGCTCGAGGAGAAGGTCGGCCAGCTGTTCGTCACCTACGCCTACGGCGACACCGCGAGCACGGTCGACGCCCGAAACCGCAGCACCTACGGGGTGGACACGCCGGCCCAACTCGTGCAGCGCTACCACCTCGGCGGCGTCATCTACTTCGCCTGGTCCAACAACCTGAACACACCACGGCAGGTCGCCGAGCTGTCCAACGGCCTGCAGGGCGCCGCCCGGATCCCGCTGCTGGTCAGCACCGACCACGAGATGGGCATCGTCACCAGGGCGCCGGCGACCCAGTTCCCCGGCAGCATGGCGCTGGGCGCCGCCGCCGTCGGCGCAGCCGGCCCGGCCGGCACAGTCGGCGCAGGCAGCACCCCAGGCAGCCCGTGGCCCGGCGCGGACGCCGCCACCGCGGCCACGATCGAGGCCCGAGAGCTGCGCGCGATGGGCATCAACGCCGACTACGCGCCGGTCGCCGACGTCAACGTCAACCCGGACAACCCGGTGATCGGCGTCCGGTCGTTCGGCGCCGACCCCGGCCTGGTCGCCGACCTCACCGCGGCTCAGGTCACCGGCTTCGAGGACTCAGCGCCGCGTGGTGCGACCGTGTCGGCCACGGCCAAGCACTTCCCCGGCCACGGTGACACCGCCGTCGACAGCCACACCGGCATCCCCGTGATCACCCACACCCTCGAGCAGTGGCAGCAGCTGGACGCGCCGCCGTTCCGCGCGGCGATCGAGGCCGGCATCGACTCGATCATGACCGCGCACATCGTCATGCCCGAGCTGGACCCGACCGAGGACCCGGCGACGCTGTCCGGGCCGATCATGACCGGCCTGCTGCGCGAGCAGCTCGGCTTCGACGGCGTGGTCGTGACCGACTCGCTGGGCATGGCTGGGGTGCGGGACCGGTACGGCGACGACCGGGTGCCGGTGCTCGCGCTCAAGGCCGGCGTCGACATGCTGCTGATGCCGCCGAGATTCGAGCTCGCCTACACGAGCGTGCTGGCGGCGGTGCGCGACGGCGAGCTGACCGAGCAGCGCATCGACGAGTCGGTAGCCCGGATCCTGCGGATGAAGTGGCGTCGCGGCGTAGTCGCCGACCCGCTGGTCGACCCGGCCGCGGTCACCAGGAACGTGGCCACCCCGCAGCACCTCGCGGCCGCGCAGGCGATCACCGACCGTGCCGTCACCGCCCTTCGTGACGAGGGCGACGTGCTGCCGGTCAGCCCGAGCGGCCCGGCCAGCGCTGCGCTGGTCACCGGCTGGGGCGTGAGCACGACCCAGCTGCTCGCCGGCCGGCTCGGCGCCCGCCGCTGGACCGCGACCGCGTACTCGACCGGCAGCGCCCCATCGGCGGCCACGATCGCCCATGCGGTGGCCGCCGCGCGGGGCAAGCAGCTGGTCGTGGTGCTGGGGAAAAGCACGCCGGGCACCGGCCAGACGGCCGCCGGGGACCGGGCCGCGCAGCGGTCGCTGGTGACCGCGCTCGCCGGCACCGGAGTGCCGGTCGTGGCGGTCTCGGTGCGCGACCCGTACGACGCGGCCCATGTCGACCCCGCCCCTGCCGACCCGGCCGTGGCCGCGCCGGCCTGGCTGGCGACCTACAACTACACGCCGATGACGGTCGAGGCGATCGCCCGGGTGCTGCACGGCGAAGTGCCCTCCGTGGGACGGCTGCCGGTGGCGGTGCCGGCCGCGGACGGGTCCGGGGTGCTGTACCCGTTCGGCCACGGCCTCGACCTTGGTTAGGAGCGCTCAACCGTGAACCGACCGAACCGACGCCAGGTGCTCGCCGGCGGGGCCGCCGCCATCGCCGCGCCGATGCTGACCGCTGGCCCGGCGGCGACCGCGCAACCGGCCGCTGCTGCCCAGCAGGCCGCCCAGCCACCGGCCGTCGCCGACGGGCGCGGTGGCGGTCGCGACGTCCTGCCGGGCGCCGACGTGCTGGCCGCCGACGGCTGGGCGCTGCTCGCCGGGCGTCGCGTCGGCATCATCACCAACCCCACCGGTGTGCTGCGCGACCTGACCCACGAGGTGGACTCGATCGCCGCGACGGACGCGGTCGACCTGCGCGCGGTGTTCGGGCCGGAGCACGGGTTCCGTGGCACCGGGCAGGCCGGCGACGCCGAGGACACCACGATCGACCCGCGCACCGGCGTGACGATCTACGACGCGTACGGCGCCACGGTGGCCAAGATGGTCGAGTTCTACCAGCGCGCCGGTGTCGACACGATCGTCTTCGATATCCAGGACGTCGGTGCCCGGTTCTACACCTACATCTGGACGATGTACCTGGGCATGCAGGCAGCCGTCGCCACCGGCGCCTCGTTCGTGGTGCTGGACCGGCCGAACCCCGTCGGCGGCACCGCCTTCGGGCCGATGCTCGACCCGGCGTTCGCCTCCGGCGTCGGCCGAAAGCCGATCGTGCAGCAGCACGGCATGACGATCGGCGAGCTGGCCAGGCTTTTCGACGCGGAGTTCCTGCCGGCCGACGCCGGTGGCCGGCTGCGCTCCCTCGAGGTGGTGCAAATTCGCGGCTGGCGGCGCCGCGACCTGTGGTCGGACACCGGGCTGCCTTGGGTGCTGCCGTCGCCGAACATGCCGACCGAGAGCACGGCGCTGGTCTATCCAGGCACGTGCCTTTTCGAAGGCACCGTGTTCTCCGAGGGCCGCGGCACGACCCGCCCGTTCGAGATCGTCGGCGGGCCGGTGGCGACCGCCGAACGGGCAGGCGTCGACTGGCGCTGGGCGTCCGAGTGCGGCGCCGCCCAACTGCCCGGCGTGGCCTTCCGCGAGGCGTACTTCACGCCGACGTTCTCCAAGCACACCGGCGTGGTGTGCGGCGGCGTGCAGGTGCACCTCACCGACCCGCCGCGCTTCGACGCGATCACGACCGCCGTCACCATGATGGTGACCGCGCGCCGGCTGTACGGCTCCACCGTGTTCGCCTGGCGACCGGACAACTACATCGACAAGCTGTCCGGCTCGGCGCGGCTGCGGCAGATGGTGGACGCCGGCGCCGGGGCGGACGAGATCGTCGGGGCATGGCACGCCGAGCTGGACGGCTTCCGGCGGTTGCGCGAGCAGTACCTGCTGTACCGGTGAGAGGCTGATATGCGTGCTGTGCTGCCCCGGCCGCTGGTCGCCGTGCTGATCGGACTGACTGTGTCGACCGGGTTGACCGCCATGGTGTCGTCCGCCGGGTCCGCCGCCTCCGCGGCCGGCCAGGAGGACGCCGGCCAGGCCGGGCGGTTCGACCGGCCGTTCGTCGCGTTCGCGCCGCCCTCGACCGTGCTGCGCGACGGCCGGCCGGCAGACGTCGGCCTGGCCGCCGAGCCGATCGAGTCGGCCCTGGCCCGCATCGACGCCTGGACCGAGCCGTCCGGCACGACCAGGCCGATGTTCGCCGGGGCCGTCACCGTGCTCGTCCACGACGGGGTCGTGGTGACCCGCGACGCCACCGGTGACGCCGTGCGGTACACCGACGGCGCCGGCTCGCAGCTGCCGCCGGCGCAGCGGGTGCCGATGCGCCCGGACACGATCTTCGACCTGGCGTCGGTGTCCAAGCTGTTCACCTCGATCGTCGCCCTGCAGCAGGTCGAGCGCGGGCTCGTCGAGCTCGACGCGCCGGTCGCCAGGTACGTCCCCGAGTACGCGGCCAACGGCAAGGAAGCCGTGACCGTCCAGCAGCTGCTCACCCACACCTCGGGCATGCGCTCGTGGCTGCCGCTGTGGCGCGACCACCCCGACCGGGCGTCGCGGATCATGGCCACGCTCACCGACCCGCTGCAGGCCCCGCCCGGCACCAGGTACACCTACTCCGACCTGAACCTGATCACGCTCGGTGTCCTCGTCGAGCGGGTCACCGGCTCGACGCTGGACGCCCTGGTCCGCGACGGCATCACCGCGCCGCTCGGCCTGGCCGACACCGGCTACAACCCCGATCCGTCCAAACTGGACAGGATCGCCGCCACCGAGTACCAGGCGGCCCCGCCGCGCGGCATCGTGCGCGGCCAGGTGCACGACGAGAACGCCTGGTCGCTTGGCGGTGTGGCCGGCCACGCCGGGGTGTTCTCCACCGCCGCCGACCTCGCCGTACTCGGCCAGACCATCCTCAACGGCGGCAGCTACCGGGGCGCGCGCATCCTGCGCCAGGACACGGTCACCGCGATGCTTACCAACTACAACACCGGCTTCCCGGCCAACTCGCACGGCCTCGGCTTCGAGCTCGACCAGCGGTTCTACATGGACGCGCTGAGCGGGGCGCGCACCGCCGGCCATACCGGCTTCACCGGGACCTCGCTCGTGGTCGACCCGGCGTCGCGGTCGGTGGTCATCCTGCTCACCAATCGGGTGCACCCGTCGCGCAGCTGGGGCTCGAACAACCCGGCCCGCCGCGCCGTCGCGACCGCCCTGTCCACCGCGATGTCGGTGCCGCCGCGCCACGGCGAGTCCGCCTGGTACTCCGGCATCGGCGACGGCAGGACGGCGACCCTGGACGTCGACCTTGCGCCGAGGCGCGCCGGCCGGCTCGCGGTCGAGTTCGACCTGTTCGTGGACACCGAGGCGACCGACGTGCTCGTCCTGGAATCCGAGATCGACACTGTGGACGGTGGCGCCACGTGGCAGCGTGTGCCGTTCAGCGCGAGCGGCGAGAGCGCACCCGGGGACACCGACGGTTCGGTGTCCGGCGCGGGTCACCGGGCGTGGTGGCGGGCGTCGGCGGTGCTGCCCGGCGACCCCGACGAGCCGGTCCGGCTGCGCTGGCGCTACACCAGCGATCCGCTCTACACCGGTCGGGGCGTGTACGTGGACGGCGTGCTGGTCCGGGACGCGCGCGGAGTGCTGCTCGACGGCGAGCGCCATCCGGAGGCATTCAGCGCGGACGGCTGGAGGCCGTCGTCACGTTAGGGCCAGATTGTCACGTCAGGTCAGACCAGCGCCGGGTCGATCGCGCCGACCAGGTCCTCGACGCACGGGTCGTCGAGCGCCTCGGCGATGCACTGCCACAGCCGCAGGTTGGCGCGCGCCCACTCGGAGTATCTGGCCGCGATCGCCGGGTTGTAGAAGTAGAAGCCCTCGTCGTACACGCCCTGCTGGTCGCCGATGATCTTGCTGGCCAGCCGTCGCAGGCTCACCCGGTTCTCCGCGAGGTACCGGTGGGCGAGCAGCACCGGCGTGATCGGCACGGCCTTGAACAAGGTGTCGGCATCGGACAACGCCTGCGCCTCGAGGCTGATGTCGCGCCCCCTGGTGCTCATCTCGGCCGCGCACACGACGTCGTCCACCCGGCGGGCGAGCTCGATCGAGGCGCCCGCCCTGGCCAGCAGGTTCATCCGCAGGTGGCGGCCGTCGGCCGCGGTCGAGTTCGGCCGCACCAGGTAGTTGAGGTCGTGCACCAGCCCGGCGACGCCGACCAGTTCGGCGTCCGCGCCGTTGAGCCTGGCGAACTCGCGGCCCTTCTCGCTGACGAAGTGCACGTGGTGCCAGCCGTGGAACGGCAGCCGCGCGCGATGTCGCGAGTAGAGCCGCTTGACCCGGCGGCGGACCGAATCGGCCACCCGGACCGGAACCGTGCTGGCCTCGTGGTGTTGGTTGCGCACCGGCATCCTCCACTGCCCGCTGGCCTCACCAGAGGAAAGCGGACAGTGGAGATATTAGAGCCGCTGCGCCAGTTCGCCGACCCGAACTTCGACCGGAACATGTCTCCGGCTCACCCGGGTGACCGGGTCGAAGGAAACGCTCCAGCTCTTGACCGGTCGCGATTTGATCAGAAAAGTGACCGTGCCGTCCTTGGCCCGCGGTATGCGGTGGAAACGGTCCGCTGTGACGGCACACACCGCACCCGGCAGAAACGTCTCCGCGCCGGCCGGCGTCGCGCCCCGGACGAGCTCTCCGGACGAGTCCAGCTCCACGTCGAACCACTCGTGCAGGTACCCACCGGACAGCACCGTCGTGCCGAAGTCGTAGCGGTGGTTGTGCACGGTGTTGGCGTATCCCGGCAACCAGTCGCGTTGCGGCTTGTACTCGTGCAGCCAGCACGAGAAGGGATCGTCGGGTTCGTCCATCAGCCTCCAGGCGAAGTGGGTGGTGGTCTCCCTGGATCCGGCGCCGAGCCAGGTCAGGTCGGGAGCGGACAGACCGCGCAACTCGGCGCGCAGCGTGCCGAGCAGGTCAGGCTGTGCCCGCACCCACGCCTGGAACCGGCCGTAGCGCGCCGGCCATTCGCCGGCGCCACGCAGCTCGCCGGCGAGTCGGCCCAGGCTGGGAAACGGTGCGGTCGGCGAGGTCATGTCCCCGGTTTTCATCCGGTCAGCTGGGCGTTGGCGGCGAACTGGGCGCGGAACTCGTGAAATTGCGTTTCGAGCGTCTTGTAGTGCTTGGCGGTGAGCCGCCGGCCGGTGATCTTCTCGAACAGCGCGAGGAACTCGTCCAGATCGGTCGCCGGGTCGATCTGCACGTGCAGGTCGGTGCGCGAGTTGTTGATCCGCAGGAACTCGCTGCGGTGCATGTTGTAGATGAAGGAGCTGCGCAGGAACCGCAATGTCCTCGGGTACTGCAGGCAGCCGCCGCCCGGGTCGGAATAGAGCGAGACCCAGACGCTGTCGTCGAACACCTCGAACCGGTCGACCGGCGGGTTCGACATGACCGTGACGTCGATGCGGCTGCACCGGTCGCGTGCTACGTACAGGCCGACCAGGCCGACGCAGATCTCCGAGTACAGCCTGGTCTGGACCGCCTGGTAGCCGCCGGGGTCGGCCGTCTGGCGCAGCAGGTACCGGGCCCGGCTGTTGATCGAGGTGCGGTCCCTTGGGTCGGCGATCACCACCCGCAGTTCGCGCTCCACCGAGTTGGCCAGCAGCAGCCTGGCCGCGGCGAACCGCGCGGAGAACCCGCGGAAGAAGTACTGCCTGGTGTTGTTGAGGTCACTCATCATCTGGCGGTTCAACACCGGGTCCGGCGTGGTCGACGGCTCGAAGACGTGGGTCGGGAAGAACTCCTGGTTCAGCGAGCGGTACTCGTCGGTGAGCTCGCGCATCGCCGACTTGCTCTCCGCGACCAGCGCATCGACCAGCACCTGCCGCGCCGAGGTCGCGGTGAGCAGGGTCTGCGCCGACGTCAGCAGGGCCGAGACCAGGGCACCCGTGCCGACGGCCACCAGCAGGTTCTTCACCGTTCCAGGCTGGGCCTGGCCGGCCAGCGTCAGCAGTGATCCGGAAACGATCACCAGAGTCAGCAGCAGCAGCCCGGTCCTGGTCCAGAACAGCTCGACCAGCAGGCCCCGGCGGGAAGGGCCCGCCCTTTCCGACACGTTGTCACCTCCGGCGGCACAGGGGTCCCTTACAGCGCCTGCGCTCCGTATCGGCCCGACCGCAAAGGGTGACTTTACTCGGTTCACGCTGCAGAAACAGAGTCCGTTCGCGTTACCTCTGCGTTGACCCTGCCGAGGGAAGGTTCAGCCAAGATGGTGGCGATTTGTCGACATAGGGTGATCGTCCGTTGCGCATGGCAACGGATCCGCACCGCCGGCCGCCTGGGCCGATTACGGCCGGTCAGCAGGCCATGACGCCACCAGCTCACCGATGCGTACCGCCAGCTCCGATGTGGCCGCGCCGGGGTCGGCGCTGCGGCCGGCGGCGACGCCCAGCAGGTACGCGGTCAGCGGCGCGGCGGGCCTGGCGACCCCGTGCGCGACGTCGCGCGCCACGTCCAACACCAGCCGGGTCGCCACCGCCGGATCGACGACGTCGGTGATGCCGAGCTCGCGGCACACCGACTCGGTCCAGTCCTCGAGGATGCTCACGAGTCGCCAAGGGTAGGGGCATGATGTTCGGTCATGGTCGAGATGCCGTCCGAGGGTGAGCTGCTCGCCTGCTGCGCGTCGCAGCGGTGGGTCGGCGAGGTGGCCGCCCATCAGCCGTACTCGGACCTGGAATCGCTGTGCCAGATCTCCGACGCGGTGATCAAGGCGCTGCCGTGGCCCGAGGTGCTGGCGGCCGTGTCGGCCCACCCCAGGATCGGTGAGCGAGCCGGCGGCGAGAGCCGTGAGGCCAGGTGGTCACGATCCGAGCAGGCGACCGCCGCCACCGACCTGCGGCGCACGTCGCGGTTGCAGGAGGCCAACGCCGAGTACGAGCGGCGGTTCGGGCATGTGTTCCTGATCTGCGCCACCGGCCTCTCGGCCGACGAGGTGCTGGCGGCGCTTCAGCAGCGGTTGACCAACGACCCGACCGCCGAACAGCAGACCGTCCGCGAGGAGCTGCAGATGATCGCCCGGCTGCGGCTGGCGAAGCTGGTGGCCGCCTGATGGGCCTGTCCACGCACGTCCTGGACGCCGCGGCCGGTCGACCAGCGGCCGGCGTGCCGGTGCGCCTGGAACGCGACACCGGCGACGGCTGGGCGACCGTCGCCCAGGGCCGCACCGATGCCGACGGCCGGCTGTCCGGCTGGGTGGACTCGGCGCAGCTGGTGGCCGGCGTGCACCGGCTGGTGTTCGACACCGGCGCCTACCACGGACCGTCGGCGTTCTACCCGGAAGTCACGGTGTCGTTCGTGGTCGCCGATCCGGCGCAGCACTACCACGTACCGCTGCTGCTGTCGCCGTTCGCGTACTCGACCTACCGAGGGAGCTGAACCGTTGATCGTTCTCGGCGAGAACTCCTACGGCAAGGCCGAGTGCCGGCTGCTGCGGGTCGACCGGTCCGGCCGGACCGGTGCCGGCGAGCACCGGATCACCGACCTCAACGTCAGCGTCGCGCTCGGCGGCGACCTGGCCGCCACCCACTACACCGGCGACAACGCCCCTGTGCTGCCGACCGACACCCAGAAGAACACCGTGTACGCGTTCGCCCGCGACGGCGTCGGCCAGATCGAGGACTTCGGGCTGCGCCTGGCCAGGCACTTCGTCGACTCGCAGGCCACGATCCAACGGGCAAGGGTCACCGTCGAGCAGTACACCTGGGATCGCAACGGCGCCGCGCACTCGTTCGTCCGGGGCGCCACCACCCGCACCGCGATGATCACCTACGACGGCGCCGACGCGTGGGTGGTGTCCGGGGTGACCGGGCTGACCGTGTTGAACACGACGCACTCTGAGTTCCACGGCTACCTCAAGGACCGGTACACCACGCTGCCGGAGACCACCGACCGGATCCTCGCGACCGCGGTCACCGCGCGCTGGCGGCACGCGACCGCGGATAACCCCGGCTGGCAGGATTCGTACGCCGACTCGGTGCGGCACCTGCTCGCCGCCTTCGCCGACACCCACAGCCTCTCGCTGCAGCAGACCCTGTTCGCCATGGGCCGGCGCGTGCTCGAGCATCGGCCCGAGCTGGTCGAGGCGCGGCTGTCGCTGCCCAACAAGCACCACTTCCTGGTCGACCTGACCCCGTTCGACCTCGACAACCCCGGCGAGGTGTACTTCGCCGCCGACCGCCCTTACGGGCTGATCGAGGGCACCGCGGTCCGCGACGGCGCCGAGCCGGCGCCGAAGGCCTGGTAGTCGGCCATGGAGTTCCTGCGACCGACCACGCTCGACGAGGCGCTGCGGCTCAAGGCCGACCACCCGGACGCCGTGCCGATCGCCGGCGGCACCGACGTCATGGTCGAGCTCAACTTCGACCACCGCCGGCCCGCCGCCCTGCTCGACCTCAACGCGGTCGGCTCGCTCGCCGAGTGGTCGGTCGGAGACGGGGTGGTGCGGCTGGGTGCCGCCGTGCCGTACACCACCGTGATCACCGGGCTGGCCGACCGGCTGCCCGGGCTGGCCATCGCCTCCCGCACCGTCGGCTCGCCGCAGATCCGCAACCGAGGCACCGTCGGCGGCAACCTCGGCTCCGCCTCCCCCGCCGGCGACGCCCATCCCCCGCTGCTCGCCGCCGGCGCGCTGGTCGAGGCGGCGTCCGTACGCGGCACCAGGCAGATCCCGATCGGCGAGTTCTTCCTCGGCGTCAAGCGCAACGCCCTCGCGGCCGACGAGCTGATCACGGCCGTACTGGTGCCGGTGGCCGCCGGGCCCCAGCAGTTCGCCAAGATCGGCACCCGGAACGCCATGGTGATCGCCGTCTGCTCGTTCGCCATCGCCCTGCATCCGGACCGGCGCGAGATCGGTACCGGCATCGGCTCCGCCGCCCCCACCCCGGTCCGCGCCGTGGCCGCCGAGTCCTTCGCCGCGGCCGAGCTCGACTGGGACTCCAGAGCCGACGTCCCCCGGCCGGTTGTCGATCGCTTCGGCGAGCTGGTCGCCGAGGCCGCCAGCCCCATCGACGACGTCCGTGGCAGCGCCGCCTACCGCCGCCACGCCCTGGCCGTGATGGCCCGCCGCACCCTCACCTGGGCCTGGCGCGACCACCAGCGTGCCGCGCCGTCCGACTCGGGCGCCGGATGAGTATCCCGGTGGCCCATGGCACGGTCCAAGATCTCCGAAGTCATGCACTTTGGCTGGTAGGCGCATGACTTCCCAGCAATTTCGCCGATCTTGGCCGCCTTTGGGCGGCTTCGGCCCGAACAGCGCCGCTGGTCATGGACGGCCGTTCGAGGCGGCGGGCCAACCGTCCGCGGGGTCGAGCTCCAGAAGTGGTGCCGGGGCCGGCGCCTGCGGGCAGACTGTCCGGCATGCGGGTGAGCTTCGAGGTCAACGGAGAGCAGCGGACGGCGGACGACGTGTGGGCCGGCGAGAGCCTGCTGTACGTGTTGCGCGAGCGGCTCGGCTTGCCCGGCTCCAAGAACGCGTGCGAGCAGGGCGAGTGCGGTTCGTGCACGGTGTACCTGGACGACGTGGCGGTGTGCGCCTGCCTGGTGGCGGCCGGGCAGGTGCAGGGGCGGCGGGTGCTGACGGTCGAAGGCATCGGCGGTGCCGACACAGCCGACGCAGCCGACGGGATGGACCCGGTGCAGCGGGCGTTCGTGGCGGCCGGGGCGGTGCAGTGCGGGTTCTGCACACCGGGCCTGGTGATGGCCACGCACGACCTGCTGCGGCGCAACCCGGCGCCGACCGACCCGGAGATCAGGGAGGCGCTGGCCGGAAACCTCTGCCGGTGCACGGGCTACGAGATGATCCTGGACGCGGTCCGCACCGCGGCCGGTGAGCTGGCGGCGTCATGACCAGACTGCTGATCGAGAACGTCGCGATCGCGACCGTCGACAGCGCGGGGACCGAGTACGAGTCCGGCTACGTAGACGTGGAGGACGGCCGGATCGCCGCGGTCGGCGACGGCCTGGCGCCGGCCAACGGGCAACTCGGCAGCCGGATCGACGGGGCCGGATGCCTGGTGACGCCCGGGCTGGTGAACACCCACCACCACCTGTACCAGTGGGCCAGCCGCGGCCTGGCGCAGCAGGCGACGCTGTTCGAGTGGCTGGTCGAGCTGTACCCGGTGTGGGCGCGGCTGGACGACCAGATCGAGCACGCAGCGGCGAGCGCGGGCCTGGCCTGGCTGGCCCGATCCGGCTGCACGACGGTGGCCGACCACCACTACGTGTACCCGGCCGGCGCCGGCGACCTGGACGCCGCGCTGGTCGAGGCGGCGCGACGGGTCGGCCTTCGGCTGCAGCTGGTGCGCGGGTCGATGGACCGCGGCGAGTCCACCGGTGGGCTGCCACCTGACGAGCTGGTGGAGGACACCGACGACGCCCTGGCAGCCACCGAGCGGGCGATCGCGACCTACCACGACCCGGCGCGGGCTGCGATGGTGCGGGTCGCGGTCGGGCCGTGCTCGCCGTTCTCGGCCAGCGAGCGGCTCATGCGCGAGGGCGCCGAGCTGGCAAGGCGGCACGGCGTGCGGCTGCACACCCACCTCGCCGAGACCATCGACGAGGAGGAGCACTGCGTCGCGCAGTTCGGCCGCAAGCCGCTCGACTACGCCGACGAGCTGGGCTGGCTCGGCTCCGACGTCTGGCTCGCCCACGGCATCCACTTCGACGAGACCGCCGTGGCCAGGATCGGCGCCACCGGCACCGGCATCGCGCACTGCCCCAGCTCGAACGCGCGGCTGGGCGCCGGCATCGCGAAGGTGCGGGCGCTGCTTGACGCCGGCGCACCGGTCGGCCTCGGGGCCGACGGCGCCGCGTCCAACGAGGCCGGCGGCCTCGGTCACGAGCTGCGCCAGTCACTGCTGCTGGCGAGGCTGCGCAACGGGCCGGACGCGCTCACCGCCAGGGAGGCGCTGTGGCTGGGCACCATGGGCGGCGCCCGGTGCCTCGGCCGGCAGAACGAGCTCGGCTCGATCGAGGTCGGCAAGCAGGCCGACCTTGCGGTGTGGCGGCTCGACGGTCTCGGCCACGCCGGGATCGCCGACCCGGTGGCGGCGCTCGTGCTCGGGCCGCTGCCGCCCCTGGCGCTACTGCTGGTCGGCGGGGCGACCGTGGTCGCCGACGACCGGGTGACGGCGGTCGACGAGGACGCCCTGCGCACCGAGCTCGTCACCGCCAACCTGCGGCTGACCGGCGCGGAGGCGCTGCGATGACGGCGCCTGCGTCGATCTCACCGCTGACCGCCGCGCCGACCGGCACCTCGGGCGGCATCGGCACCAGCCCGCAGCGGCCCGACGGTGCGCTCAAGGTGCGCGGCGAGTTCGCCTACTCCTCCGACCTCTGGGCCGAGGACATGCTGTGGGGCGCGACGCTGCGCAGCCCCCACCCGTACGCGCGGATCCGCTCGATCGACATCGGGCCGGCGCTCGCGCTGGCCGGCGTGACCGCCGTGCTGACCCATGACGACGTGCCGGGCAGCAACGTGTTCGGCCTCGAACACCTCGACCAGCCGGTACTGGCCGCAGACGTGGCGCGCTACCAGGGCGAGCCGGTGGCCATCGTGGCCGCCGACCACCCGGAGACGGCGCACCGGGCGGCCGAGCGGATCGCCGTCGACTACGAGGTGCTCGACCCGGTGGTCGACGCCGAGGCGGCGGTCGGGGACGGCGACCTGCCGGCGTTGCACCCCGGCGGGAACGTGGTCCGGCACGTGCGCATCCGGCGCGGCGACGTCGACCGGCCGGCCGACGTCGTGGTCCGCGGCCGGTACACGGTCGGCATGCAGGATCAAGCGTTCCTCGGCCCGGAGTCGGGGCTCGCGGTGCCCGCCGAGGACGGCGGCATCGAGCTGTACGTGGCGACCCAGTGGTTGCACGTCGACCAGCAGCAGATCGCCCCCGCCCTGAACCTGCCCGAGGACAAGGTAAGGATCACGCTCGCCGGCGTCGGCGGCGCGTTCGGCGCCCGCGAGGACCTGTCGATGCAGATCCACGCGTGCCTGCTGGCGCTGCGCACGAACCGGCCCGTGAAGATGGTCTACAACCGCGAGGAGTCCTTCTTCGGCCACGTGCACCGGCACCCGGCCACCCTGTACTACGAGCACGGCGCAACCGGCGACGGCGACCTCGTCTACGTCAAGGCGCGGATCTACCTCGACGGCGGCGCGTACGCCTCCACCACGTCGGCGGTGGCCGGCAATGCCGCGACGCTCGGCATCGGGCCGTACCGGGTGCCCAACGTCGAGCTGGACTGCTGGGGCGCCTACACCAACAACCCGCCGTGCGGGGCGATGCGCGGTTTCGGCGCGGTGCAGGCGTGCTTCGGCTACGAGTCGCAGATGGACAAGCTCGCCGCGGCGCTCGGAATGGATCCGGTCGAGCTGCGGGTGCGCAACGCCATGAGCGAGGGCACGACGATGCCGACCGGGCAGGCCGTCGACTCGCCGGCGCCGGTCGCCGAACTGCTGCGCCGAGTCGCCGGTAAGCCGATGCCGCCCACGCCCGACCTGACGGACCGGACCGACCTGCGTGAGCTGCCAGGCGGGGTGTCGAACACCACGCACGGCGAGGGCGTGCGGCGCGGCGTCGGGGTCGCGGTCGGGATCAAGAACGTGGGCTTCTCGGAAGGCTTCGACGACTACTCGACGGCCAAGGTGCGCCTGGAGGTGATCGGCGGCGAGCCGGTGGCGATGGTGCACACGGCGGCGGCCGAGGTGGGCCAGGGCCTGGTGACGCTGCAGGCGCAGATCGCGCGGACCGAGCTCGGCGTACAGCGCGTGACGATCCACCCGGCCGACACCTCGGTCGGCAGCGCCGGCTCCAGCTCGGCCTCGCGGCAGAGCTACGTGACCGGCGGCGCGGTCAAGGCGGCGTGCGAGGCGGTCAGGGCCAGGGTGCTCTCGATGGCCCGAGTTCCGTCCACAGTGGACACCGGCGACGTGTCGCTGACCGGCGGCAAGCTCGTCTCGGCCAGCCAGGGCGTGCTGGCCGACCTGGCCGAGGTGCTCGGCGACGCGGCCATCGAGGAAACCGTGCAGTGGCGGCACCGGCCGACGCATCCGCTCGACCCGCTCACCGGTCAGGGCAACGCCCATGTCCAGTACGCGTTCGCCGCCCATCGTGCGGTCGTCGACGTGGACGTGGAGCTCGGCCTGGTGCGGGTCGTCGAGCTGGCGTGCGCGCAGGACGTCGGGCGGGCGCTGAACCCGCAGGCCGTGCTCGGCCAGATCCAGGGCGGCTCAGCGCAGGGCCTCGGGCTGGCCGTGATGGAGGAGATCCAGGTGTCCGGCGGCAAGATCCGCAACCCGTCGTTCACCGACTACCTGATCCCGACGATCCTGGACATGCCGCCGATGACGATCGACGTGCTGGAGCGCGCCGACCCGCACGCGCCGTACGGCCTGCGCGGCGTCGGCGAGCCGCCGACGATCTCGGCGACCCCGGCGATCGTCGCCGCGATCCGGGCCGCCAGCGGCATCGCGCTGACCAGGGTGCCGGTCCGCCCCGAGCACCTGACCGGGACCTGACCATGGCGCTGATCTTCCTCAACGGCGGCGGGATGCGCGGCGGGCCGCTGCACGAACGGCTGCTCGGCGCGCCGCTCGTGCGGGAGGCGCGCAGCGCGCCGAGGTACCGGTACTTCTCGGTCGGCGATCGCTTCCCCGCCATGCAGGAGGTCGGCGAGGGCGGGCACAGCGTCGCCGGCGAGGTGTACGACGTGCCGCTGGAGGTGCTGCTGCACCACCTGCTGCCGGCCGAACCGCCCGAGCTGGAGCTCGGCATCGTGGAGCTGGACGACGGCACCGCGTGCCTGGCCACCGTGCTGCGCGTGCAGTTCGCCGGCCCACCGGCGATGACCGACATCTCCGAGTTCGGCGGCTGGCGCGCCTACCTCGCCTCGCGCGGGACTGCCTCGCGCGGGACTGCCTCGCGCGACACCGGCGGATGAGCGCCGACCTGGTCGTGCGGTCGCGGTCGGCGCAGCTGCCGGGCGGCCCCGCGCCGGCCGCGGTCGTCGTCGACGGCGGGCGGATCGTGTCCGTCGAGCGGTACGACGCCGACGTCCCCGCTGCGTCCGACGTCGACCTCGGTGAGCTGGCGCTGTTGCCGGGGCTGGTGGACACCCACGTGCACGTCAACGAGCCCGGCCGCACCGAGTGGGAGGGCTTCGCCACGGCCACCAGGGCGGCGGCCGCCGGCGGGGTCACCACAGTGATCGACATGCCGCTCAACGCCATCCCGCCGACCGTGGACGTCGAGGCGCTGCACACCAAGCGGGCCGCCGCCCGCGGCCGGGTGCACGTCGACGTCGGGTTCTGGGGCGGCGCCGTGCCTGGCAACCAGAGCGAGCTGGCCGCGTTGCACCGCGAGGGCGTGTTCGGGTTCAAGTGCTTCACCTCGCCGTCCGGAGTCGAGGAGTTCCCGCCGCTGCCGTGGTCGCAGCTGCCGGCCGTGATGGCGGAGCTGACGCGGCTGGACGCGCTGCTGGTCGTGCACGCCGAGGACCCCGACCTGCTCGACGAGCCAGCCGACGGCGGCTACGCCGGGTTCCTGGCCTCTCGCCCCACCGGCGCCGAGGACTCGGCGATCCGCCGCCTGGCCGAGCTGGCCGCCGCGCACGGCACCCGGACCCACGTGCTGCACCTGTCTGCGGCGACCGCGCTGCCGATCGTGGCCGAGGCCAGGGCCGGCGGGGCCGGGATCAGCGCCGAGACGTGCCCGCACTACCTGACGCTGGCCGCCGAGGACGTCCCGGCCGGCCGGACCGAGTTCAAGTGCTGCCCGCCGATCCGCGAGCGCGCCAACGCCGAGCTGCTGTGGCAGGCGCTCGCCGGCGGCACGATCGACTGCGTGGTGTCCGACCATTCGCCGTGCGTGCCCTCGCTCAAGGACGGCGGCTTCGACACCGCCTGGGGAGGCATCGCGTCGCTGCAGCTGGGGCTGCCGCTGGTGTGGACGGAGGCGAGGCGCCGTGGGCACTCGCTGGCCGATGTCGTGCGCTGGATGTCCGCCGCGCCGGCCCGGCTGGTCGGCCTGCACGGCCGCAAGGGCGCGATCGCCCAAGGCCAGGACGCCGACCTGGTGGCCTTCGCCCCCGAGGAGCGGTTCACCGTCGACCCGGCAGCGCTGGCCCACCGGCATCCGGTCACGCCGTACGCCGGCGCCGAGCTCACCGGCGTGGTGCACCGGACCTGGCTGCGGGGCCGGCCGGTCGACGGGGTCGAGCCTGGAGGAACGCTGTTGTGCCGGGAGGCCACCGATGGAGCTTGGTGACTGGCCCGACCTGGCCGGCCGGCCGCTCGGCGGCTCGGTCGTGGCCGCCAGCGACGAGTTCTTCGCCGCCAAGGAGAACCTGATCGAGCCGGTGTTGCCGGCGTTTCGGCCCAAGACGTTCACCGCCAAGGGCCAGGAGTACGACGGTTGGGAGACCCGCCGGCGGCGCGAGCCGGGCAACGACTGGGCCATCGTCGCCCTCGGTGTGCCCGGCGTCCCGCGCAAGGTCGTCGTGGACACCGCGTTCTTCCGCGGCAACTTCCCGCAGCGGTGCTCGGTCGAGGCGATCTCGGTCGACGGCTACCCGAGCGCTGCCGAGCTGGCCGCAGCCGACTGGACGCCGCTGCTGCCGCCGGCGCCGCTGCGCGGCGACGCCGCCAACGAGTTCGAGATCGCGGAGCGGCTGCGCTGCACGCACGTTCGCCTGTCGATCTATCCGGACGGCGGGGTCGCCAGGTTCCGGGTGCACGGCGAGCCGGTGCTCGACCCGCGCGAGCTGGCCGGGCTGCCGCTCGACCTGGTGGCGCTGGTCAACGGTGGCCGCACCGTGCGCTGCAGCGACAGCTTCTTCTCCCCGCCGGACAACATGCTGCAGCCGGGCGAGTCGCGCTTCATGGGCGACGGCTGGGAGACCGCGCGCCGCCGCGACGAGGACAACGACTGGGCGATAGTGCGGCTCGCCACCACCGGGCAGCCGACCGTGGCCGAGCTGTCCACGTTGCACTACAAGGGAAACGCCCCGGCGACCGCCGAGCTGTCCTGGATCGACGCGACCGGGCTCGCCGACCCGGCCGACCTCGAGGACCGGGCGGCGTGGCGGCCGCTGCTGCCGGCCCAGCGGCTGCAACCGGACCTGCGGCACCGGTTCCGGCTCGCCGCCTCCCCCGCGCTGGCTCCCGAGATGACCCACGTGCGCCTCGACATCCGCCCCGACGGCGGCATCGCCAGGTTCCGGCTGTACGGCGAACCTACCGATCGTGGCTGGGCGGAGCTTCGGCGCCGGTGGCAGGACAGCCGGCCCGCCGGCGGCGGTCGTGGTAGCGGGACGGTAGGTACCCGGTAACCGGACTTCCTAGCGTTGGCCTTGCCACCAGAAATGCGGCAGGTCGACGCCTGGGAAAGGTCGGTGACTACGGGGTGCAACGGGGGTCAGCAGGGTCGCTCGACGGCCGGGGCGGCTTCGCGGCCAACCCGACGCAGCGGCTGCTGTGGCGCCTCGACCAGGCCGGCGAGCCACGCACCGTGCTCACCTCGCTCGAGTTCGCCGGCGTCGACGCGGTCGCCCTGCGGCACGCGGTCTCCCTGGTCCTCGGCAGGCATCCGGCGCTGCGGTCCCGGTTCGAGACCGACGCGGCTGGCGAGCTCAGGTACCGCACCGACGGCGACCCGCCTCGGGTGGACATGGTCGCCAGGCGGCGCCGCGACGTGGCCGGGCCGGTACGCAGGACCGCCACCGGCTCGTTCGACCTGACCGCCGACGCTCCCGCGCGGGCGACCGTGGTGGCGGCCGGCGGCGGGCGCGCCGTGCTCGCGCTGTGCGCACACCGGATCGTCCTGGACGAATGGTCCAGGCAGCTGTTGATCACTCAGATCGGCGAGGCCTACCGAGCGGTCTCGCGGCATCGCACGCCGCGTCTCGCGGAAGCGGCGCATCCGGCCGACGTAGAGCCGGCGGATGTCACCTGGCCGGCAGCTGTGGACCCAGGTCGGGTCGGCGCGGCGGTTGCAGGCCTGCGCGGTGCTCCGATCGAGGTGCGGCTGCCACGTGATCGGCCACGGCTGCGCGGCCGGCCCAGCGAGGGAGGGGCCCTTCCGGGCTCCCTGGGCCCCGAGCTCACCGAGCGGCTGCGCGCCGTGGCCGATCGGACCGGTGGCACGACCCTGGTCACCATGTCGGCGCTGCTGGCGGCCACGCTCGCGGCCGAGACCGGGCAGCTCGACTTCCTGTTCGGGTTCGACTGGCTGGGCCGGCGGCAGCCGGAGCGCCGGCACGTGGTCGGCATGTTCACCAACACGCTGCTGCTGCGCGTGGACCTCACGGGTGGCCCGAGCTGGCACGAACTGCTCGACCGGGTGCGCTCGGCGTGGCGGTCCGCGGTCGACCATGCCGACGTGCCGTTCGAGGCGGTCGCGGCGGTGCTCGGCAGCCGCCCGGAGCCGCCGGTGATGATCAACGTGCGCGGCGGGCCGTTCCGGCTGCCCGATCTGGGCCCTGGTGCCTCTTGTCGCGAGCTGCCGATGCCGCGTCCCGGCGCCCACGCCGGCCACGAGCTGATCCTTGACGTCACCGAGAGCGCCGACGACCTGGGGCTGGCCCTTGGCTACCCGGTCGAGGTGTTCGACGCCGGGACGGTGAACCGGCTGCTGGTGCGGCTGCGGCGGCAGGCCGCCGAGCTGGTCAACAGCCTCGACAGCCCGCTGTCAGCCCGCAGCACTGGTGGTGGCCTGCTCGCCGAACTGGCGTAGCTGGGCAAGCACCACGTCTGCGTCGGGCAGGCCGAGCTCGGCGAACTCGGCGGCCGCGTTCTGCAGCGCGGTGCGCGCCCGCAGTTCATGACCGGCAGCGCGGTACGCCTGCCCGAGCAGTTGCTGGGCGACCGCGGCCTCACGCCGAAGCCCGAGCTGGCGCAGCTCAACCTGCGAGCGGCGAAGGCCCGAGATGGCCGCCTCGACCTTGCCGTCGCGCAGCTCGCACTCGGCCCGGCCGCGCAGTGCGATCGCCTCGACCGGCAGCACGGCGAGCCGGTGGGTGTCGCCGAGGATGTCGTCGAACAGCTTGCGCGCCGCGTTGGTGTCGCCGGCCGCGAGCAGCACGAACGCAAGCGTGTTCTCCACGACGGCGGTGGCCCGGTCGTCGCGCAGCAGGCGGCTGAGCTGCCTGGCGCGCCGGAGCCGGTCGGTGGCGCCGGCCAGGTCGCCCTTGCGGCGCAGTGAAACGCCGATCAGCCGCTGCACGTAGCACTCGCTTCGCCAGTCGCCCTCGGCACGCAGCAGCCGCAGGCCCGACTCGTACAGCTCCAGCACGTCGGTGCTGCCGGTCATCTCCTCGACCTGGGCCAGCGTGCACTTGACCATGCCCTCCGCCCGCCGGTCGCCGAGGCGCCTCGCGATCGCCTGCGCCAGGTCGAGCTGGTGGCGCGCGTCGCCGAACCGGCACTGCGAGCGCAGCGCGTCGGCGAACGACCAACGCGTGTAGCACTCGGCCCGCTCGTCGCCGAGCGCGCCGAGCTGGTTGGCGATACCGCCGAGCGAGCGCAGCACGGCCCGCTGGTCGCCGCGGTGGGCGGCCAGCTCGACCCGCGCCCGGCGCAGGTGCGCGGCCATCAGCGGGTCGGGGCGGCTTCGCATGGCGACGTTGAGCACCCGGTGTGCGTCATCCCAATGCACCCTGACCAGCAGGAATCCGAGCATCGCGCAGGCAAGGTTCGCGGCCAGTTGGATCATCCCAGCGGCGGCCGCCGCCTCCACCGCGCCGACCAGCGCGCGGCGTTCGGACTCGAACCAGGCCAGCGGGTCTGTGAGCAGCCGCCGGCGAAGCTCAGGGTCGACCTCATGCCTGGTGGCCGGGCCGCGGCCCAGCTGCGGTATCGGGCCGAGCAGCCGGTCCTCGGCCGCCTCGGCGAGCACCAGCTGGCAACCAAGCAGCCGGATCAGCGCCTCCTCACGCTCCTGCGGCTGCTCGGCGAGGAGCTCCGTGGCGAACAGCCGCACGAGGTCGTGCATCCGGTAGGACCACCAGCCGCCGGTGTCGCGGCCGCCCGGCTCCAGCAGGTGCACCTCGACCAGCCGCTCGAGCACCCGGTCGGCGGTCGCCGGCGGGCAGTTCAGCAGTGCCGCCAGCCGCCAAGTGGTGATCGCCCCCACGCCGACCAGCGAAAGCAGCCGGAACGCCAGCCGCGCGGGTTCCGTGAGGTTGTCGTAGGACAGTGCGAGCGCCGCCCGCACGTCGAGGTCGCCGGTGGTCAGCTCGTGCAGCCGGTTGTGCTCGTCGCCGAGCCGGTCGGCGAGGTCGGCGACGGTCCAGTGCGGCCTCGCGGCCAGCCGCGCCGCCGAGATCCGCACGGCCAGCGGCAGCCCGCCGCAGTAGCCCATGATCCGGTCCAGCTCGGCGCTCGGGGCGTCCGGCACGCCGGAAACCGACGCGAACAGCCGGCGCGCCGGCACCCGGTCCAGCACGTCGACGCACAGCAGTGCGGTCAGCTCCAGGCCGGACAGGGCGCGCCGGCTGGTGATCAGCGTCGCGCACCGCGGGCCGCCCGGCAGCAGCGGCCTGACCTGCTGTTCGTTGGCGGCGTTGTCGAGCACCACGAGCAGTTGCCGGTCGGCCACCAGGGCCCGGTACAGGTCGGCGCGGGCGCCCTCGTCCTCCGGGATCGCCTGGCCGGGCATGCCGAGCGTGCGCAGGAAGCGGGTGAGCGCCTCCGCCGGCCGTACCGGGGTGCGCTCGCCGCTGCGCAAGTCGACGTAGAGCCGGCCGTCCGGGAACCGGTCGCCGACCTGGTGCCCCACGTGCACGGCGAGCGCCGTCTTGCCGATCCCGGCGGCACCGGTGAGGTTGGCCACGACCGCGCCGGCGCGCCTGTCCAGCAGCGCCCGCAGCAGCTCGACCTCGCGGTTCCGGCCGGTGAAGTGCGGGTGGTCGCCCGGCAGGTCGCACGGCGCGAGCATGGTGGCCTGTGCGGCGGCGGTCGCCGACCCGCCCGCCAGGATCTGCGACTCGAGCCGGCGCAGCTGCGGACCTGGCTCGATGCCCAGCTCCTCGACGAGGATGCGCCGGCCCTGCCGGTAGACCTCCAGGGCGTCGGCCTGCCGCCCGGCCCGGTACAACCCGATCATTAGGCCGGCGCGCAGGCTTTCCCGCAGCGGGTGGGCCGCGACGAGCGGCCCGAGCTCGGCGACCACCTCGTCGTAGCGGCCGAGCGACACGTCCAGCTCGGCCTTGGCCTCCACCGCCATCAGCCGCCGCTCGCCCAACAGCACCGACTCGGCCTGGATCACCCGTGACGGCACGTCGGCGAACGCCGGTCCGCGCCAAAGCGCCAGCGCCTCGCCGAAGTGCTCGCTCGCCTCCGCCAACCGCCCGGCCCGCCGGCTGCGTTCGGCTTTGCGGATGTGCGCGTCGTACTCCGCGAGATCCAGCCGGCCGCCGCCGAGGTCCAGCAGGTAGCCGGGTTGCCGGGTGACGACCACCGAGCGGGGATCCGGGTGACCGGCCGCACCGATCGCGCGCCGCAGCGCCGAGACGTGACCCTGGACCTTGACCACGGCGCTGGCCGGCGGCTCGGTGTCCCACAGCGCGTCGACCAGCCGCGACAGCAGCACCACCTCGCCAGGGCGAAGCGCGAGGGCCGACAGCAGCGCCCGGCGCTGGTGCCCGGCGAGCTCGACCGGGCGGCCGTCGATGTAGGCCTGCACCGGGCCGAGTACGTCGAGCTCCACCGGTCTACCTCCGAGAATTACGCGGGCCGGCCGTCGCCTCACTGTAATCAGCCGTGCCACCCGATGCAGCCGTTGACCTGCCGCTATAAGGTTGGCGCCCGCCCGGAGGGCGGTTACCAGATGCGGTCACCGAACAGTTGCGGAGCGTGTGCATGACCGAGCTGCAATCGCCGAAACGTGTACTCATCGGCGGGCTGGGGGTATGGGTCGGGCTGGTTGCCATATCACTCATCCTGCTCCCCGCGGAGGGTAAACACGAGGCGCTCTACGAGTCGATCAAACTGAGCACGCTGGTGGGCGTAACGCTCGCTTTGATCATCTGGTATCTGCGCGATGTGCGCAACGGGACTATGGTAGAGGGCCTCGTGGTCGGTCTCATCTGGGCCGCCATGGTGATCGCGCTCGACCTCGTGCTGTTTGCGCTCGGCGCGTTCAACATCGGGCTCGGCGTGTATTTCACCGATGTCGCCTCGTCCTACTTGGCCATTCCAATCACCACGACCTTGACCATGGGGTATCTCCAGCCGCGCGCGGCCTAATTCGCCAGCCGGTGCAGTTTGAGCGCCAACTGCACCTCCAGGGCGTTGTCCGGCTCGTTCCAGTTCTTGCCGAGTAGCGCGGCGACCCGGTCCAGGCGCTGTACGACCGTGTTCACGTGGACGTGCAGCGCCTGCTTGGTCGCGTTGAGGTTGGTCCCGCAGGCGAAATAGGTCTCGACGGTGCGGACCAGTTCGGTCCCCCGCCGCCGGTCGTAATCGATCAATGGGCCGAGCGTGGCGCGGATGAACCCGGTGGCGTCCCCGCCGCCGAGCACGATTCCAAGGAAGCCGAGGTCGCAGGCGCTGGCCGCGGCGCCCTCGCGGCCGAGCGCGATGAGCGCGTCGACGCAACGCACCGCGTCGGCGTGGGCCGTCAGGACCTGCGCGACGCCACGCGCTGGGCCACCGGCGCCGACCGTGACCGGCTGGCCTGCCTGCCTGGCCAGCTCGGCGCTGGCCCCGGCGGCCCGCTCGCTCGGATCGTCGCCCGCCAGCAGCAGCACGGCGTCGCCGTGGTACTCGCCGCCGAGGCCGTGCCCGAACGCCAGCCGCGCCGCCAGCGCCGCGACCCGCTGCCCGGGGCTGCCGGCGGCCCTGGCCACCGGAACCACGTGCGACGCGGTCAGGCCGACCCCGAGCCGCCGCCCCCCGGGGGCGGCCGGCGACCCTGGCCACCAGAACCACGTGCGACGCGGTCAGGTCGACCCCGAGCCGTCGCCCCCTGGCGGCGAGCCCGGCCGGGTCCCGGCCACCGGAGCTCAGCAGGTCGGTCAGCAGCTCGCCGCGCACCCGATCCTCGGCCTCGACCGCCGAGCGGTACAGCAACAGCAGCAGCGCCGTGACCGACGCCGACCGCTCGAACAGCCGCCGGTCGGCATCGCCGAGCTCGGTGCGTCCCTCCAGCACGAGCGCGCCGAGCAGCTCCTGGCCGGCCAGCACCGCGCACACCCACCGCCCGGCGTCGCCGAGCCGGCCGCGGGCACCGGCCTGCTTGTCGGGCAGCGCGGTGTACACGGCCCGGCCGGTCGCTCTGGTCGCGGCGAGCGTCTCCGCCGACGGTGGCGCGATCCCGGTCGGAGCCGCTGCCGGGGCCGAGGTCAGCGTTGCGGTCAGCGCCGCGCCGTCCGGGTCGAAGGCGGCGACCTGCCCACCGAGCAGCTGGCCGACCGCCTCGGTCAGTTCGCCGACGTCCCCGCCGCGGAGCACCAGCTGGGTGAGCCGGTCGTGGGCCTGCTCGGCGCGTTGCAGCGCGGCGGTGTGCTCGGTGATGGTGTCGTGGGCGGCGTGCAGCTCGTCCAGCGCCGCCGTGGTCTGGGCGAACCGGTCGGCCGACTCGATCGCGACCGCAGCGTGGGTGGCCAGCGAGTACAGCAGCGACACCTCCTCGGCGGTGAACGTGCGTTCGCTTCGGTGGGCGGCGAACAGGACGCCGATCACCCGGTCGCCGAGCTGCAGCGGCACGCCGAGGATCGCCACCAGGCCCTCGTCGTCGACCGCGGCGTCGATCCCGCGGATGTGCTGGAACCGGGCGTCGGTGCCGTAGTTGGCGGTCGCGTACGGCTGCGCGGTCTGCGCGACCAGGCCGCCCAGGCCCTCCCCCATACCCAGCCTGACCTGCCGGAACAGCCGTGAGATCGACCCGTCGGTCACCCGCATGTAGGTGTCGCCTGCCTGCTGGTCGTGCAGCGTCAGGTAGGCGATGTCGCTGCCGAGCAGCATCCGCGCGCGGTGCACGATCGAGCGCAGCACCGAGTCCAGATCGCGCAGCGCTGCCAGATCGCTCGCGGTGTCGAACAGCGCCGCGAGCTCGCCCTCGCGGCGGCGGTGCGCCGCCAGCGTCGCCTGGATGCGCAGCGCCAGCATGGTCGCCTGCTCCAGGTCGGCCAGCTCGGCCAGCTCGGCCGGGTCCGACGTGCCGGCCGCCCTGGCCTGCCGAAGCGGTTCCTGCAGCTGGCTGGCGTCGGCCCCGGCGGCGAGCAGCCCGAGCAGGCCAAGCGGCCCGGCCGGGCCACCGGCCCGCATCGGACCGCTGGGAACCGGCCAGGCAGACATGACTCCTATATCTACACGGTCGACACGAGTTTCTTCGCCGGCACGGGCTTGTCGCCCAGCTCGCGGCCCCTGGTCTCGGCGGCCGCCAGCACCGCGATCACGGTGATCAGCGCGGTCGCCGCCACGTAGATCGAGATCGGCAGCGACACCCCGTACTCGCGAAGCAGCGCCGTCGCGATCAGCGGGGCGACCGAACCGGCCAGGATCGACGCGAGCTGGTAGCCGACCGACGCACCCGAGTAGCGCACGCCGGTGCCGAACAGCTCCGCGAAGAACGCCGCCTGCGGCCCGTACATCGCGCCGTGGAACAGCAGGCCGACCGTCACCGCCGTCACGATCAGCACGCCGCTTCGGGTGTCGAGCAGGGTGAAGAAGGCGAACGCCCACAGGCCCGTGCCGATCGCGCCGAACAGGTACACCGGCCGCCGGCCCAGCCGGTCCGACAGCGCGCCCCACATCGGGATCGTCAGGAAGTGCACCGCGGAGCCGATCAGCACCGCGTTCAGCGCGACGCTGCGCGACAGGCCCAGCTCGACGGTCACGTAGACCAGCACGAACGCTGTGATCACGTAGTAGCAGACGTTCTCGGCCATCCTGGCGCCCATCGCGACCAGGATCTCCTTGGGGTAGTCGCGGAACACCTGCAGCAGCGGCGGCCGCTGGCGTTCGGGCGAGGCCTCCCTGGCGGCCTGGGCGGCCAGGAACACCGGCGACTCGGCGATGCTGACCCGGATCCAAAGGCCGATCACCACGAGCACGCCGGAGAGCAGGAACGGAATCCGCCAGCCCCAGGTCAGGAACGCCGCGTCGGACTGCACCGCCGCCAACACCGCCAACACCGCTGTGGCCAGCAGGTTTCCACCAGGCGCGCCGGCCTGCGGCCAGGACGCCCAGAACCCGCGGCGCTTCGCGTCGCCGTGCTCGGAGACGATCAGCACGGCGCCGCCCCACTCGCCGCCGAGGGCGAATCCCTGCACCAGCCGCAGGGCGGTCAGCATGATCGGGGCGGCGACTCCGACCGCGGCGTAGGTGGGCAGCAGGCCGATCGCGAACGTCGCGGCGCCCATCAGCAGCAGGCTCACCACCAGCAGGCGCTTGCGGCCGAGGCGATCACCGAAATGGCCGAACACGACGCCGCCGAGCGGCCGGGCGGCAAAACCGACGGCGTAGGTCAGAAATGCCAGCAGCGTGCCGGTCAGCGGATCGGCGGTCGGGAAAAAGACCTTGTTGAACACCAGCGCCGCAGCCGCGCCGTACAGAAAGAAGTCGTACCACTCGATTGTGGTGCCGATCAAGCTCGCGGCGACTACTCGGCGGATTCCACGCGGCGCGGTCGATGCGTCAGGCATAGGGCAGCTCCGTCATGATTCACATCGGGAAAACGTGATTCGATCAGCTCGCGCGCGCCTGCCCCAGTGGGCATGCCTCGACGCTAGGCAGCGGAACTGCCTCGGCATATGTGCGCGATCCCCATAGCATCAGGACCGAGGTTGGCTGAATCCTCCACCGAGCGCGCACTGTTGTGCAAGGGACTACGCTCCGTGTGTCCGAACTATTAGGAGACGGGGATGAGCCGGGGCGGCAGCGAGTCCTCCACATCAGCGCGCACTTACCGAGGAATGCTCCCGGAGCAACGCCGCGCCGATCGGCGCAAGCGGTTGCTCACGGCGGCCTTGGAAGTGTTCACCAGCCACGGTTACCACACGGCTCGCATCGAGCAGTTGTGCAGCCGGGCCAGCGTCTCGACGCGCAACTTCTACGAGGAGTTCGCCAGCAAGGAGGAGGTCCTCCTGACGCTGCACGAACAGATCAACTCGGCCGGGCTCAGGACGGTGACTGCGGCGATGGCCGAGCTACCGGACGGGAAGGCGCCCGCGGTCAGGGTCAGCCGGCTGCTCGAGGCCTTCTGGGACGCGGTCGGCAGCGACTCGAGGCTGCCCAGGCTCGCCTACCTGGAGGCACCGGGCGCAACGCCGGCGATGCAGTTGCAGCACCAGGTCTGGGTCGGCCGGTGGGCGCAGCTGATCGAGGCCGAAGCGCGGCGGGCCACCGGGAACGAGCGGGACTACCGGCTGATCGCCATCGGGTTGGTCGGCGCCATCACCGGGCTGCTGCGCGAATGGCACGCCACCACCGAGCCGGCGCCTCCCGAGGAGGTCAAGGCGGCCATGATCCACGTGGTGCTGGCCGCCATCACGGCGCCGCGGCCGAGGTGACCTGGCCAACCTGCCCGAGCACGATCCGGGCCAGGTTGGCCAGCGACTCCGTTCCCGGCTGGTAGTAGCCGTCGTGGCCACGGGCGTCGCCGGTATCGAAGACCACGGCGCCGAAGTCGGGGTCGACCGGGTCGGCGCCATGCCCGTAGCCGCCGACGCGCACTGACGGTGCGAACCTGATGTGGTCGCCGGCCGTCCTGGCCGCCCACACCCGGCGCGCGATCCGGACGCTTGCGGCGTCGCCGACGTCCATCCCGGGTGCGGCCAGCGCGACCGCCTCGGCGACCGGGGACGGCGGCACGGCCAACCCGCACACCACGGCGCCGTAGCTGTGGCACAGCACGCTGATGTGGGCGCCGGCCGGCAACCCGGCCAGGAACCTGGCCAGCCGCGGCGCACCGGCCGCCGCCCGCGCCGAGCGCACCGCCTGCCGGTCGACCGCCTCGGGCGTGTCGTAACCGAGCCAGGCGACCACGGCGACCGCCGCCTCGGGGTCGAGCCGTCGCACCTGCTCCCGCAGCTGCCCAGCCACCCAGGCCGGGTTCACCGGCTCAACCGCGGCCAGTGCGTTGTCCAGCCGCCAGCCGCTCCCGGGCACGAGCACCGCGATGTGTCGCGCCGTGTCCAGGTCGCCGAACAGCTCGATGACCGTCCCGTCGCCGCGCGGGTCGTATCCGAGCAGCCGGCGCGCCGGCGGTTGCCCGCTCGCCATCGCGTTGGCCGCCAGCCGCAACTGGGTCGGCGCGCCGTCGAGGTTGCCGACCACGCCGGGCGCCTGCCTGGCCAGCTCGGCCTGCAGCGCCGGTGTGAGGGCGGCGAAGAACGCACGGACCTGCGCCGGCGGCGCGGTGTCGGGGTCCGGCGGACTCGCCTGCGTGGCGACCGACGCGACCGCCGCCGGCCACAGCTCGGCGCCGGGCAGGCCGGTGACCAGCGGGTGCGGGTCGACGTTGGACAGCCACGCGGCTGCCGTCGTGGTGGCGGTCCCGGTGAGGAGCGCACCGCTGAGGGCGAGCACGGCCGTGATCTTCATGGCCGATTACGCTAGGTAGCGGCCTATCGATCGGTCGTCACGCTGGAGAGCCGTTTCGCGATGGCTCCCAGGTAGCGGTTTCAGCCGGTCAGACCGTTTTCGAAGGCGTAGACGACGGCCTGGGTGCGGTCCCGCAGCCCCAGCTTGTTGAGCGTGTGGCCGACGTGGGTCTTCACGGTCTGCTCGGCGAGGAACAGCTCGCCGGCGATCTCGGCGTTGGACAGCCCGCGCGCCACGAGCCGCAACACCTCCAGCTCGCGCCTGGTCAGCGCCGCCACCGCCGCCGGCCGCGGCCGCTGGTGACGCCGGCGGTTGGCGAACTCGGCGATCAGCCGGCGGGTCACCGACGGGGCGAGCAGCGCCTCACCGCCCGCGACCACCCTGACCGCGGTGACCAGGTCGGCCGCCGAGGCGTCCTTGAGCAGGAATCCGCTGGCGCCGGCGCCGAGCGCCTCGTAGACGTAGTCGTCGAGGTCGAACGTGGTGAGCACGAGTACCTTCGCACCGTCGCCGGCGCTGATCTCGGCGGTCGCCTCCAGACCGTCCATCACCGGCATCCGCACGTCCATCAGCACCACGTCCGGCCGCAGTCGCCCGGCCAGCTCGACCGCCTCGCGGCCGTTGGCGGCCTGGCCGACGACCTCGATGTCGGGGGCCGCCGACAGCAGCGCGGCGAGCCCGTCGCGGATCATCGCCTGGTCGTCGGCGATCACCACCCGGATGGTGGAGCCGGTCATCGAGCCGCTCCGTTTCCCTCGTACGGCAGCCGTGCCGTGACCGCGAAGCCACCGCCTGGCGCCGGGCCAGCCCGCATCGACCCGCCGAGCATCGCGACCCGTTCCCGCATGCCGACCAGCCCATGCCCACTGCCGGCGTCGTGCTCGTGGTCGGAGTCGTGGTCGGAGTCGTGGTCGGAGTCGTGGTCGGGATGGGAGTCCACGCGGGCCGCGGTGCCGGCGCTGTTGGTCACGGCGACCCGCAGCTCGTCGTCGCGGTAACCGATCTCGATCCGGACCCTGGACCCGGCCGCGTGCCGCGCCGCATTGCTCAGCGCCTCCTGCACGATCCGGTACGCCGACACGTCGACCCCGGCCGGTAGCGGCGCCGGCAGGCCGACCACCAGCGGCTCGACGTCCAGCCCGGCCTGCCGGCCGCGCTCGACCAGCTCGTCGAGCCGGTCCAGACCAGGCTGTGGCGCCCGCTCGGCCTGGTCACCCTCGGCCCGCAGCAGCCCGACCACGCGGCGGGTCTCGGCCAGCGCCTCGACCGCGGCGCCGCGGATCATCGCGAACGCCTCCCTTGCCTCCGGCGGCAGCTCGGCGATCTTGAACGGCGCCGCCTCGGCCTGCAGTGCGATCACCGACATGTGGTGGGCGACGACGTCGTGCAGCTCGCGGGCGATCCGGGTGCGTTCCTCGAGCACCGCCTGCCGTTCCAGGTCGGCCCGCCGCAGCTCCGCCTGCTCGGCCAGGCTCGCCTCGGCCGCGTACCGGCCACCCACCGCGTCGCCGAACACAAGCACCAGGCCGACCACCCCGCACAGGATCAGCGCGAGGAACGGCGGCATTCTGTTGATCAGCACCGCCGGGCCGATCACCAGCAGCGCGGTCAGCGCTCCCACCCCGAACGTGATCCGCCGGTCGTACGAGGCCGCCACCCAGAACAGCACGAGCACCAGGGCCAGGCACGAGGTCACCGGCCACGGCCAGATCACCTCGGAGCGCTCGGTGTGAACCGCCGGCGCGCCGAACAGCAGCCCGACGACCATCAGCCGCCACGAGGCCAGCGGCCACCGCCACGCGAAGAGCAGCGGCCCGGCCTGCAGCAACCCCAGGAACCAGCCGAGCGCCGGGTCGAGCCCGTACTGCACGATGCCCTGCCCGATCGCGCCGGCGACCAGGCCGAACATCAGCTCGTTCCGGCCGATCCACAGCAGCACGCGCCAGCGCCTGCGTTCGGGCCGCCGCGGCCACCGGCGCGGCCGCACCGCCCCGCGCACGGCAGCCGCGGCGAGGCCCGACAGCGCCTGCCGGGCCAGCGACGCCTCGGGTACGGCCTCCGTCACCGCCCCAGGCT